>ENA-OQIJ01000370-OQIJ01000370.1-human-gut-metagenome-genome-assembly--contig:-NODE-370-length-11052-cov-4.828284_pt1 | contig 11052 bp, 9 predicted proteins | sample MGYA00242582_ERZ504747 | MGnify/ENA primary metagenome ERZ504747 (study PRJEB26092, sample SAMD00036435) | human gut metagenome | host: Homo sapiens | study: EMG produced TPA metagenomics assembly of...
ACACCGCCTCGGCCCTGAGCTTCATGCTGGAAAATCTGGACAAGCCGGTGGTGCTCACCGGCAGCCAGATTCCGCTGTGCCAGCTGCGCAGCGACGGACGGGACAATCTGATCACCAGCCTGCTCATTGCCGCGGAAGGCGTGGTAAACGAGGTGAGCCTTTATTTCGGCGGCCAGCTGCTGCGGGGCAACCGGGCGGTGAAGAGCTCGGCGGACGGCCTGCAGGCCTTCTCCTCCCCCAATTATCCCCCGCTGGCCACCGCCGGGGTGGACATCCGCTACAACAAAAGCGCCATCGGCGCGCCCCGGGTGAACGGCCCCCTGCAGCTGGCAAAGCTGGAGAACGTTCCCATCGGTGTGCTGAAGGTGTTCCCCGGCATCCAGTTCGAGCTGTTCGACTCGATTCTGACCGAAAAGCTGCAGGGCATCGTGCTGGAGACCTTTGGCGCAGGCAACATTCCGGACTACGACGGCGCACTGCTGCCCCTGATCCAGAAGGCCTTCGCCCACGGCACCATTCTCACGGTGTGCAGCCAGTGCCCCCAGGGCGCGGTGCACATTGGTACTTACGCCACCAGCAGCGGCCTGAAGGCCGCCGGTGCGGTGAGCGGGCTGGACATGACCACCGAGGCCGCCGTGGCAAAGCTGTACTACCTGTTCAGTAAGGGCTACGACCGGGACACCATCAAGCACTGGATGGAACAGGACCTGCGTGGCGAGCTGACCAGCGCCCGCTGACATTCTTCCATAACGCATCAAAGCGCCCCCTCGGCAGTTTTGCCAAGGAGGCGCTTTTCTTTCACGTTTCAAAAACTTATTCTTCCAGCGCCTTTTCCAGCGTATCCACAATGATCTCCAGCGCTTTGACGCGGGCAAACTTTTTGTCGTCGGAGGGCAGGATGTGCCAGGGGGCCTTCTGGGTGCTGGTCTTTTGCAGCATCTCGTCCACTGCCTGCTCGTAGGCGGGCCATTTTTCCCGGTTGCGCCAGTCCTCATCGGTGATCTTCCACTGCTTTTCCGGGGTGTTCTGGCGGCTGTTGAACCGTTCCAGCTGGGTATCCGGGTCGATGTGCACCCAGAACTTCAGAATCACCGCACCCCAGTTTACCAGCTCGGCCTCGAACTCGTTGATCTCGTTGTAGGCCCGCTGCCAGTCGTTCTCGGTGCAGAAGCCCTCGATCCGCTCCACCATCACCCGGCCGTACCAGCTGCGGTCAAAAATGGCGATGTGGCCGGTTTTGGGCAGGCGGGTCCAGAACCGCCACAGGTAGTGGCGGGCCTTTTCGTGGGGCTCCGGGCTGGCGATGGGGTTCACCTGATAGCCCCGGGGGTCCAGCGCGGCGGTGACCCGCCGGATGTTGCCGCCCTTGCCCGCGGCGTCCCATCCCTCGTACACGATGATCACCGGCACCTTTTTGCGGTAGGTACGGTTGTGCAGCACGGTCAGCCGCTTTTGCAGCGCCTTGCGCCGGGCGTCGTATTCTTCATCGGTCAGGCTCTGGGAAAGATCCACCTGGGCCAGCTTGGGCATGGATACCAGCGGGAAGGTGTTCTGCAGCAGGGGCACCGCCAGCGCCGCATTTTTGCGGGCGGTATCAATGGCGCTGCACAGGGTTTCCAGCATCTGCACCTCGCACCACTTTTTCTCCTTCGCGTCGATGATGTACCAGGGCGCACCGGGCAGGTTGGTGGCCTGCAGATAATCGTCGAACACCTCTTTGCATTCCTCATAATGCCTGTTCTGCCAGCGGTCGTTTTCGCTCACCCGCCAGGCGGTGTCCGGGTTGTCGGCCAGCGCATCCAGCCGCTTTTTCTGCTCCTTGCGGCTGATCTGCAAAAACAGCTTGAGCACCAGATAGCCGTTGTCGGTGAGCTGGCGCTCAAAGCGCAGCACGCTTTGCAGCCGCCGGGCATAGGCTTTGCCCTCCAGCTCGCCCCGCAGCCGCTCCTTTACCACCTGATCCATCCAGCCGGAATCCAGAAAGGCGAACTTGCCCGCCTCGGGAACGGCCTTCACATACCGGTACAAAAAGGGATAGCGCCCCTCTTCCACGGTGGGGGCGGACATGCTGGTCACCGTGAAAAAGCGGGGGTCGATGTTCTGAATGATTCGCCCCAGCATACTGCCCTTGCCGGCAGCACCCCACCCCTCCACCAGCACCAGCACCGGCAGGCCGGCAGCCTTCACCTCCAGCTGCAGCTTTTCCAGCCGATCACGGGCGGCGTCCAGCCGCTGTTTGCATTCGCTTTCCTCCGGCCGCACCGGCCGAACCCAGGTTTTCAACATGTTGCACACCTCTCATTTCCCTGCCGGGGCATTCTGCCCGGGTGCTTCAGGCGGTGCGGGCACGGCTGCCCTGCCCGCCGTTTTCTTTCATTATACCACCGGGAGGCGGGTTCATACCGGCTTAAGTTTCGGCATGACTCACAAGATTTCAGCCCATTTTTTGCCAGAGAATGCAAAAAGGCCCCGGACGGATGCTCTCCGCCCGGGGCTTTGCTTTGGAAAAAGCCGGAAAATCAGACCAGGTACTCCGCCGCCAGCGTGCGCAGCTCGGCTTCGTGTTCGGGCAGCCATTCCTCGAAGGAAAGGCCGGTGTCGACCACCTTGCGGCCCACAGCCACCAGAAATTCCGGGATGCGCTCCTCGAAGATCACGCCCCAGCTTTCACCGAAGCGCTCCTGGCCCATTCGGGCGCTGCCGTTCACATGCAGGGTGAAGGCGGGGTGGGGCTTCTTGTCCACCAGCTTCACGCCGCCGTGGAAGCCCAGCGCGCCCACCTGATGGGTGCCGCAGGAGGAGGGGCAGCCGGAAATGTGGATCACCGGCAGCGCGCCGTCCGGCAGATTCGCTTCCCGTGCAGCCTGCACACAGGCGTGGTACAGCGCCTGGGAATCCCGCACGCCCTGCTGGCAGACCGAAGCGCCAATGCAGGCCACCGAATGCTCAAAGCGGGTGCGGGCGCCGTCGTCGGTGGCGGCCAGCACCTTTTCCGCTTCGGCGGCGGTGCAGTTGATCACATACATGGTACCGTCCGCACCCAGGCGCACCTCCACCTGCTCCATGGGCTGGATGGTATCCAGCAGCGCCCGCAGGGTCTGGCGGCTGGGAGTGCCGCCCAGAGGATGGTAGCTCACCGCAAACAGGCCCGGCTGCTTCTGGGCAATGATCCGCCGGCCGCTGATGCTGCCCTCGCCCTGCTTGGTCACCGGGCGCGCTTCCACCTGACGGTCCAGCCCGCCGGCGGCCTTCGCGGCCTCCAGCGCCTGATTGTAGGCCTGCCGCAGGCCCTCTTCGCCCAGCGCCTCCTGCATATAGCGGGTGCGGGCCTTGGCGCGCTGTTCATAGTTGCCGTGGGCCAGGAAGGTATCCACCATGGCCTTCACATAATACAGAAGCTCACTGCTGGGCACATGCTCGGCCACCTTCAGACCCATGCGGGGGTTGGGGCCCATGCCGCCGGCGATGTAGACCGAGAAACCGCCGTCCGCCTCCGCCACAAAGCCCAGATCCCGCATGGTGACGTGGGCCGTGTTGCTTTCGTGGTTGGCAAAGCCCACCTTCAGCTTGCGGGGCATGTGAATGTGGTACAGCAGGCTGAGCAGGTAGTCCGCGGTCATCTCGGCGTAGGGAATCACATCGAAGCTCTCGCCGGGCAGCACGCCGGACAGGGGCGGCGCCATCACGTTGCGGGGGTGGTCTCCGCCGCCGCCCCGGCAGACAATGCCTGCGTCCAGTGCTTTTGCCGCCACGTCCAGAATCTGGCGGCCGGTCAGATGATGCAGCTGAATGGTCTCGCAGGTGGTCAGCTTGAGCAGCTCGATGTTCAGCCGTTCGGCAGTCTCCACCACAAAGGCCAGCTTTTCCTTTGTCACGCGGCCGGCGGTCATCCGCAGGCGGATCATGCCCTTCTGGCCGCCTTTTTCGGAATAGCTTCCAAAGCCGCCGGAGATGCCCTTATACTCCTGCTTGCTCATGTTGCCGGTATAAAAATCGCGGGTGGCTTCGTCGAAGCCCGCAAGATCCGCCCGGAAGGCGGCCATCATATCGTTCATACAGTTCTCCTTTTCTGTTCGCCGCTGCCCCGGTGCGGGGCAGCCAGACTGTTATTATATCACAGCTTTGGCAGGATTTACGCAAAAAAACGCCGGACCTGTTGCTGTGGTTTGGCGTGTATGTCTTCCGTAAGAACAGCCGCAGATTCGCGGAGGTGATGTAATGACCCAGGAAACTGTGCGGAACAACACCGCAGACGACAACAATGACGTCGTGACAATCGACAACTACATGGACCAGCCGGTCGTGCTCGATGTGAACCATGTCGAGAAATGGTTCAAGCTGCCGACCGAGCAGGCCAGCGGCCTCAAGCAGGCGTTCATCAACTGGACCAAGGGCATCAAGGGCTACAAGAAGCAGCAGGTGCTCAAGGACGTGACGTTCCAGGTGCACCGTGGCGAGTTCTTCGGCATCGTCGGCAGGAACGGCGGCGGCAAATCCACATTGCTCAAGATCATTTCGCAGATCTACTATCCGAACAGCGGTTCGGTGCATGTCGAAGGCAAGCTTGTGCCGTTCATCGAACTCGGTGTGGGCTTCAATCCGGAGCTCACTGGTCGCGAGAACGTGTATCTTAACGGCGCGTTGCTTGGTTTCACACCCGAAGAGGTCGACGCGATGTACGACGACATCGTCGAGTTCGCCGAGCTTGGGGACTTCATGGACCAGAAGCTCAAGAACTATTCGAGCGGCATGCAGGTGCGCCTCGCGTTCTCGGTGGCCATCAAGGCGCAGGGCGACATCCTCGTGCTCGACGAGGTGACTCGCCGTCGGTGACGAAGCGTTCCAGACGCAAATGCGACGACTATTTCACGAACGTCCGCAAGGACCCGACGAAGACGGTCATCCTCGTGACGCATGACATGAGCGCCGTCAAGCGGTATTGCACACGGGCGATGTTCATCCGGGATGGGGAGGTCGCCGCGATAGGCGACCGTGAAACCGTTTCGGAAAGCTATACGCTCGCGAACCTTGAGGCTGCACAGGAGGAGAACGAGCGCAAGCAGCAGGAGATGCTCGCCCATGGCCGTGAAGAATATCCGAACGGCCTCAACGAGCGTTGCCCGCTGCTGCGCACCTATGGCGTCTCCCCGCTCATGTTGACGAGCGACGACACCTTCCGTTTTGCGGTGGAATACGAATTCAACGAGACCGATGACTTCTATCTCGCCATCGCACTGCACGACGTTCGTCGCGGAGGCATCACATTCGACACCGGCGCACGCAATCCGCGCATGCATCTGACGAAGACCGGGCATCACACCGTGTACTTCGAGATGCCGCTTGCACTGTTCAACAATGGTGAATTCCGCCTCATCACATCGTTGCGCACGCCGATTCCCGGCGACGACGCGATGACGGACGCCGTGGCCGTGGCATTGGACGACAACGCGTGCACATTCGTCATCCGCGATCCGCGCAACACAAACTACGCATTGATCAACAACCGGTCGCTGTCGATCACGCCGATAAGCGAGCAGGACGCAAAACAGGCGGCGGCTCAGCAGGCGCCGCACGACAGGGCAAGGAACTGACATGGGCGGCACCGGCATCCCGCTATGGTCCAACGCCAAACGCACATTCTGGAACGGCGTCACACGCATGTACAACCGGCACAACGGCATCACGCCGCCATCGGCCGACGAAATCGCGCGGCGTGCCCGGGCGCATTACCTCATCGGAGAAGCCGGTTTCCCGAACTACGGGGATGAGATCATCGCCCGTGAATGGGTGAAGTATCTGGCGCAGGTGGATCCCGAAGTCCCTGTCATCTTCGATTGCCTGTGCGCAGGCCCCGCTGCGGCGATTCTCCATGGGCTGCACCCCAAGCTTACCGTTGTGGACACCGTCGCGCAGCTATGCATGACAGACCGGGAGCGGTTGTGGCATGCATTGCCGGAGGCCGACCGGGCGTCGACGGCGATTGAGGACATTCCTGCTGAGACGATCGGCGCGGAGCTGTGCAAGGCGCTCGACGACGAGGGGTACGGCGCACGGTACGCGGCCGGCATCCGCCTCCTCACAAAAAAGACGCAGGATCTGCACATCATCGGCGGCGGCTATATGCGTAGTGTGTGGAACGCGAACCTCGCCCGGTTGAGCGCCGCGCTATGGGCACAACTGCACCATATGCCAGCCGTCGTAAGCGGCGTTGGGCTCGAACCGCTCAACGCGGCCGACCGTGTGTATGCGGCTGACATCGCCAAACAGATCACGGCATTCTCCTGCCGTGACATCCCGAGTCGTGACGCAATCGATCCAGTCCATACGTCGGCCACGCTTGCGCCCGATGATTGCTTCGTCAACGCGCTGGATGGCGTCTATCTGCCTGATGATGCGCCATTGCCGCGCACGATGGTGTGCATGCAGACCGATCTTGTCGACGATCCAGACGCGTTGCTGCGGCATATGGTCAATGTGCTCGAAGCATGGCATGTGCCGCGGGGGGAGTGCATCGGCGTCGTGGAATGCATTCCCTACGACTCCCAGAACGCGATGCAGGCACTTGGCGAACACGGGTGGGAGCCATGGCTGTATCCGATGCAGGATCTGCTCGAACGGGGGTTCCCGGCGCAAGCCGGACAACGATGGCTTTCCACACGGTACCATCCGCATCTGCTCGCCGCCGCGAAAGGCTGTTCGGGAACCTTCATCGCAGTGCAGCCGGGGTATTACGACGTCAAGCACAATGCGGTGCTCCGTATGGGCTCGCGTTGGACGCAGACCTGCATCGGTCAGCCCGACATCCCGCAGCCAGGTCCCGGGTTCGCCGATCCTTCGGTCAGGTTCATGTACCGTGACCAGATTCGCAAGCAGGTCGCTCCGCTGTACGGGATGCCCGGAGGACGCTGAACAGCATACCCGTCACGCTCATATGCCGCGATATGCATGAAAGGGTTGTGTTGCTGGCGGTCTTTTGCCGCCAGCAACACAACCCTTTCATGCATATCGCGCAGTACTCACCACAGGTTGTCGAGTCTGTGGAGGAACGCCGCCATGTCCTGACGCACGACATTGCTCATGCCGCGGAACTCCCGTGCATTGCCCACTTTCCAGCCCTCGGAGATGCCGGATCCGGCGAGCCATGCAATGTCTTCGGCATGCGGTGTCTGATTGGGCCCATCGAAACGCACGTCGCGGAAATCCTTCTTCGGCGTGACGCCGCTTCCCTTACTCCCAGATCGGCAAGACGCCTGAGGACGCCGCCATGTCCTGACGCACGACCGTGCTCCGGCCGCGGAACTCCTTGCCTCCGGCAACGTTCCAGCCCGTCGAGATGCCCGCATGCGCAAGCCACAGGATGTCTTCGGCATGCGGCGTATTGCGGTTGACGTCCTTGAACACATTCCAATCAGCAGCTGACGGCTTCCACGTTGCGGCGTCCGAGATGTTGCGCTTCACCGCGAGACGGCGCAGGAACGCAGCCATGTCCTGTCGGTAGACGCGTGTCATGCCCTCGTAGCGCACGGTGCCGTCGCTGTTGTTGTATCCCTTGGTGATGCCGGAGTCGGACAGCCAATTGATGTCGCCTTCGTGGGGTTGTGCTCGTGTTTCACGTCGGTGAACCGGTAGACGGTGAGGGTGCCGGACCAATTCCTTCCGGTGCCGGAATCGAATACAACGTTGGTCGTTCCGGGACCTACCGCCTTCAGTTGGTATCCATCCGCAGCGATCACGTTGGCGTTGCCGGTCTGCCATTCGCCCATGATGAGTGGGTCGACCGACGCGAAGTAGGTTGCGTTTCCATTCCACGAATACCGGCTCACCGACAGGGAGGTCGTTGCGACCTTGCCGACTGCGAAGTGCCCCGGCAATCCTTCGAACTGCGCGGTGCTTGCGACCTTGTCGCTCACCGCGAGCGGCATCATATAGGTGCCGTTCAGGTTGAGCGGGGTTGTATCGCCGCTACCGCCGTAAATCGCGCCGGCCGCGACGCCGTTGATCATCGAGAAACCCAGCCTGTTCGCGCCCGGATCGATGAGGCTCATATAGTGGCCGTAATCGTTTTCGTTGATCTGTGCGCCATTGACGTGCTTGATGTAGTCTTCTTTCTCTTGCATCCACAGGTTGAATGCATTCACGAAATTCTTGCTCCAATCAAACGCGAGCACCTCGCCATGTGCCCCGACGCCATTGACTGTTGCGCTCCAGATATCGGATTCGTTGCCGGTGCGCATATGGCTCACGGTGTACGTCGTCTCCAATGCTCGCTGAATGGCGATGCGTTCGAGTGTGTTGTCCCATGAAGGGTTCAGGTACGCGTCTTTGCTCATGTTCTTGGCGCGCAGCCACTGCTGCACCGTCACATATGAGCCTTGGTCGTTCCTGAATTTGACACGTGCATCGTTATAGGCGTCCTCTCGCCATTTGCGCAGCTGTTGCTTGGCTTGCGTGTACACCGTGTTCTGCTGCAATTGGGCAAGCGAAAACGCGATCACACCGGAGCCAAGCGATACATTGAGATCGAAGTACGCAATGTCTTGGCTGCGCGCTTTGCCGAGCTCCTCGGCTTGTTCATGCAAATCGCCTGCATCGGGCAGCATCTGCGACTGCACGCGCATTGGCGATTGTTCCTGCGTGATTTCGAATTGGGGTACCATCGCTTCAAGATCCGCTGCCTGAGCCGTATATGGCATTGCCGTGCACAGCACCGCTGCGGCGCATGACGCACTGAGCCACCGCAGTCCCCTTGTCGTCCAATGCGCCATGATGTCCCTTTCTTCTTGGTGTGCTCTCCCGTGATCCCTCATCATCGAAAGATTATGTCAATTATATAGTTGCTCAATGGCCGCTGGTGTGTACAGCCAACCATCAACACAATATCTTCTTATTACCTTCCTGCAATCCGTCGTTTGACAAGCCATTGGGGGTACTCTTTTTTACCGATTGCCGCCAATGGGGGAGTGTGGACAGTGGCGTGTGGTCGGGCTCAAATAATCGAAAAAAACGTATGAGAGAGAAGGAGCATCCCATGGAAAAGGGAACATGGGCCGATTGGGTGAGCACCATCGGAGGGGGCTGGTGGGCGTTCCGCATCTGAGCATTATCAACAATCAAGAACAGAAAGAGAGGAAACAGAGATGAGCAGGGTAAAGAAGTCCGTTCGGGGCATGTCGGTGTTGTCCGCGATTGGGTTGGCCTTGGGGCTGCTCGTGCCGTCTCCGGTGATGGCACGAGCGTGTTCCGCGGTATGAGCACGGTCGTGCGTGAGGCTTGGGGCGAACAGGTCGTGCATCACGAGGCGACCTACAAAACCGTGCATCATGATACGGTTGTCGAGAACCGCACTGAATTCTCTAACTGCAGAATTTGATAATGAGGGTTATTGATTACCCCTTTGGGATGAGGCCTCCACCTTTAGATGGAGGCCTCAACAGTATTGTTCAGGTTATCCACATTCTTCCGTAGGATATGGATGGATACGGCCATAGCCGATCGATCAATTAAACATCAGGAATGGGGACCTCTTCCATGGCTCAACCCTCCGATCGTGGAGCACACTCACTTGCCGCATGCATCCTCGCAGGCGCATTGACGTTGACTGGAACATGCGCCGGTGCTTCAGCCGCCTACGCCGACGACACGACCGGTGTCGACGCGTCGCAAACGATGCCGTCGGACACCGCTATGAGCCCGGGTGCTATGCCGCAGATGGACGTGCCTGACGAGGATGTGCCCCCCGAATCCGGAACACATGTGGACGAACGCTGATATGTCGAATGATCCTGGCGCTGGAGACAACATGGCGCCACAGTCCGGCTCACGCCTGCGGCGCGCTGCGCCGAACGCGCAGTGGGGATGGGGCACGGCCGGCCCCGGCAATGCCTACAGGACTTTCCTGCAGTCGAACGGCACGCTGATGAACCCCACGCTCAAAGTGATCGACGTTTCCGAACATCAAGGCGACATCGATTGGAACCGAGTGAAGAATTCGGGCATCGACGGCGTCATCCTGCGCATCGGCTACGGTTACGGCTACGAGGATGCCCGGTTCGCGGGGTATCTGGCGCAGGTGCGCGCATTGAAGATTCCCTTTGGCATCTACCACTACAGCTATGCCTACAACACGGACTTCGCTCGCAAAGAGGGCGATTGGACGGTTCAGCTGCTGCGCAAATACGGGGTGACCGATAACGCGTTCCCGATCTTCTACGATCTTGAACAGGATGATTGGGGTGGCCACACGATGCCGACGGCGGCGGCGCAATACGAACAGATCGCCCGTGCATATTTCGGCGCGCTGTCTTCAGCCGGGTACAGCAATGTGTACATCTACAGCTACCTGAACAACATGAATACGCGGCTCAACACCGCATGGCTCCAGGCGCGCACGAAGTGGATCGCGCAATACAACACGAAGCTCGACTACACGTTCCCCCATTACAACGGTTCGCGCGGATGGCAGTACACGTCGAAGGCCTCCGTGCCCGGCATCAACGGCAACGTGGACATGAACGTCTTCGACAAGTCGCTCTACCGCGACGTGACGTTCCGCACGCCGCATGTTGACGATGTCGTATGGCTGTCGCAATACGGCGTGACGACCGGTTTCTCCGATGGCACCTTCCGCGGCATGAGCGCCGTTGTACGCCAGGACATGGCTGCGTTCCTACGCCGTGTGGCCGTGAACAGGAACATCGGCGACGCCAGAACATGGAAACCGAGCGCCGAAGATTGGAAGGCCTTTACCGACGTGCACGCGAATACGCCCCATGCCGAAGACATCCTGTGGCTTGCGCATGCCGGCATCGCCGACGGCTATGGCAACGCAGACGGCACACAGCGCTTTGAAGGCATGACGAAGGTCTATCGGCAGGATATGGCCGCGTTCTCAAGCGCCTTGCCGATCTGGGAGCAAGTCAGGTGCGTGCTCGCGCACCGATTTCACCGATGTGCACGCGAAATCGCCCCAGCCGCGGATATCCAAATGGCTTGCGGGGCACGTATCACCGAAGGGTACCAGAACTGCGAACGGTTCGTGGCGCTATGAAGGCA
>ENA-OQIJ01000371-OQIJ01000371.1-human-gut-metagenome-genome-assembly--contig:-NODE-371-length-10978-cov-3.156391_pt1 | contig 10978 bp, 13 predicted proteins | sample MGYA00242582_ERZ504747 | MGnify/ENA primary metagenome ERZ504747 (study PRJEB26092, sample SAMD00036435) | human gut metagenome | host: Homo sapiens | study: EMG produced TPA metagenomics assembly of...
GCGAGATCGAGGAGAAATCCCACCTGCGCGCCACCTGCGTGGCGAACAACACGCACCTGCAGGGCGACACCGACGCGGCCCTCGTGGAGGCGGGCATCCCCTTCGCCCGCGCGGTCGCCGATGCCGCCGGGCTGCCCCTTGCCTATACGACGGTGCCCGCCGCCCTCGCTTCGCAGGTCGCCGACCGACAAACTACCCACCACGCACCGAATGGGGATCGGCAAACGCTCTATCCTGTGCAAGTATATGTAAGAACTCCCTGGGAATAGACGAGAGAGCTGCGCGCCGGACGCATCGCGTCCGGCCGTTGTGCATGAAGAGACGAGACGAGGAAGGCGAATCATGGCGAGAATCAGCGTAGACGACTCCTTCTGCAAGGGGTGCGGCCTGTGCGTTGACGCGTGCCCCGAGCAGATCATGGCGCTCGATCACGATAAGATCACCGCGAAGGGCTACCACCCCGCATACTGCACCGACATGGAAGCGTGCACGGGCTGCATGTCGTGCGCGACGATGTGCCCCGACGTTGCGATCACGGTAGAGAGGTAGACCATGGCAGAGAAAGTGCTCATGAAGGGTAACGAGGCTCTGGCGGAAAGCGCCCTGCGCGCAGGCTGCCGCTTCTTCTTCGGGTACCCCATCACGCCGCAGACCGAGCTCGCGGCATACATGTCCAAGCGCATGGAGAAGGTCGGCGGCACGTTTTTGCAGGCTGAGAGCGAGATCGCGGCCATCAACATGGTGTACGGCGCGGCTGCGGCCGGCGCCCGCGTCCATGACGTCGTCCTCCTCGCCGGGCATCTCGCTCAAGGGCAGGGCATCTCCTACATGGCCGGCGCCGACCTGCCGGGCGTCATCATCAACGTGCAGCGCGGCGCCCGGGCCTCGGCGGCATCCAGCCGTCGCAGGCCGATTACTGGCAGGCCACGCGCGCGCTCGGCCACGGCGACTTCCATGTGGTCGTGTACGCCCCGTCCACCGTCCAGGAAATGGCCGACTACGTGTACTCCGCCTTCGACGTGGCCGACGCGTACCGCACGCCCGTCATGATCCTGGCCGACGGCATGCTCGGCCAGATGATGGAGCCCGTGGTCATGCCCGAGCCGAACGACGTGCTGCCCGAGAAGCCCTGGGCAACCGTGGGCCACGGGCACAAGCGCGCACACAACGTGGTCAACTCGCTGTACCTGACGGCCGAGGCCCTCGAGGACCTCAACGTCGAACGCTACAAGCGCTACGCCGCCATCGAGCGCGACGAACAGCGCGCCGAGTCGTTCCTCACCGAGGACGCCGACATCGTGGTGGTGGCGTTCGGCGCGAGCGCCCGCGTGGCCCGCAGCGCCGTGGTCGCCGCCCGCGAGAAGGGCATCAAGGCCGGCCTCATCCGCCCCATCACCCTGTGGCCGTTCCCCGTGGACGCCATCGAGGCCACTGTTCCCACGGCGAAGGCGTACCTGTCCGTGGAGATGAACATGGGCCAGATGGTGGACGACGTGCGCCTCGCGCTCGCCGGCCGCCGTCCGGTTGACTTCTACGGCCGCACCGGCGGCGTCATCCCGACGCCGGTCGAGGTGCTGGCCAAGCTCGAAGCTATGAACGAGGAAATCGCTACCTGCAAAGGAGGGGAGTAAGCCATGGCTGAGAAGGAAATGAAAGTCGTGTTCGAGAGGCCCCATGCGCTGCTGCCCGTCGTGACGAACTACTGCCCCGGCTGCTCGCACGGCATCGTGAACCGTCTCGTGGCGGAATGCCTCGACGAGCTCGACGTGGAAGGCGAGACGGTGGGCATCGCGCCCGTCGGCTGCACCGTCACGTCCTACGACTTCTACGGCTGCGACATGATCGAAGCCGCCCACGGCCGTGCGCCGGCGGTGGCCACCGCGGTCAAGCGCGTGCTGCCCGACGGCGTGGTGTTCGCCTACCAGGGCGACGGCGACCTCGCCAGCATCGGCATGGCCGAGACCGTGCACGCGGCCACGCGCGGCGAGAACATCACCATCATCTTCGTCAACAACGCCATCTACGGCATGACGGGCGGCCAGATGGCCCCCACGAGCCTGCCGAACCAGGTGACGCAGACGTCGCCCTACGGCCGCGACACCGAGACCGCCGGGTTCCCCATCCGCGTGTGCGAGCTGCTGAGCTCGCTCGACGGCGTGGCGTACCTCGAGCGCGTCACCGTGGACTGCCCGAAGAACGTGCGCAAGGCGAAGAAGGCCATCAAGAAGGCGTTCCAGACCCAAATCGACAAGCGCGGCTACTCGCTCGTGGAAATCGTGGGCACCTGCCCGACGAACTGGGGCATGACGCCGCAGGACGCGTTCGCCTGGATGAACGAGAACATGCTGCCGTACTACCCGCTGGGCGTGTACAAGGACGTGGTGGCCGACGGCTACGCGAACGCGGCCGAGGCTGCCGCCGACCGCGCCGCCGCGTGCCCCATCGCGAACCCCGCACCGGCTACGGAAGGAGGCGCGCGATGAGCCGCTCCCTCAACATCGTGCTGGCCGGCTTCGGCGGCCAGGGCGTGCTCTTCGCCGGCAAGCTGATCGCCTACGCCGGCCTGCTCGAAGACCGTGAGGTGTCGTGGCTGCCCTCGTACGGCCCCGAGATGCGCGGCGGCACGGCCAACTGCAGCGTGTGCCTGTCCGACGACGCCATCGGAAGCCCGCTCGTGCTCGTGCCCGACGTGCTCGTGGCCATGAACCAGCCCTCGCTCGACAAGTTCGAGACGAGCGTCGCCCCCGGCGGCATCGTGGTGGCCGACTCCACGCTCATCCAGAGCGTCCCCGAGATCGAGGGCGTGCGCATGTGCGCCATCCCCGCGACGGCCATGGCCGAGGAGGCGGGCTTCAAGAAGCTCGCGAACATCATCCTGGCCGGCAAGCTGTTCGCCGAGACGAGGTTCTGCGAGGAAGAGACGCTGTGGAAGGCCATCGAGAAGTGCGTGCCCGCCAAGAAGACCGCCATGCTCGACATGAACAAGCGCGCGCTGCAATTGGGTATCGACGCGTAGGGAAGGACACTGATGGTAGCTGAACTGGCCGAGATCGGCCTGCGCATCAAGGGGCTGCGTGAAGCGTGCGACGTATCGCGCGAGGACATGGCGGCCGAGCTGGAGGTGCCGCTGGAGACGTACGTGCGCTGGGAGGAAACCGGCGACGACGTGCCCATCTCGGCCATCTACCACATGGCCCACCACTTCGGCGTGGAGTTCACCGAGATCCTCACCGGCACGGCGGCGAAGCTCGACACGTACCAGGTGGTGCGGTGGGGCGAAGGCCGCGAGGTGGACCGCTATCCGGGGTACCACTTCGAAGACCTCGCCTGGCGCTACACCGGCAAGATCATGCAGCCGCTGCTCGTGGTGCTCGATCCGTCCGACGAGCCCGCGAAGCTCGTGTGCCACACGGGCCAGGAGTTCAACCTCGTCATCGAGGGCACCGTTGTGGTGACCTGGGGCGACAAGGAGTTCGAGCTCAATGCCGGCGACAGCATCTACTTCAACCCGGAGCATCCGCACGGCCAGCGGTGCGGCGGCGACGTGCCCGCGAAATTCGTGACCATCATCGCCGAGTGATGCGTTCCGCCGTTCTCCGAACGGCGGAACTGCTCGACGCTGCGAAGCGTTGTGGCGGCTCATCTTGCCGCTCCAAGCCCTCGTCGCGTACCCAAGGTACGCTTCCTCGGGCTTTCACGGCAATCTGAACCACCACAACGCTTCTCGCTGACTTTGCTGGACCGGTAAGGCGTGAGAAAGGAAAGCGCGACCCGTGAACCATATTCTGAAACAGTACTGCCCCCGCATCGAGTTCGACTCCTACGAGGACTTCTTCGAGAACTTCCAGATCAACGTGCCCGAAGCGTTCAATTTCGGCTTCGACGTCGTGGACGAGTGGGCGCGCGTCGAGCCCGAGAAGCGCGCGCTCGTCTGGTGCGACGACGCGGACGAGGAGCGCACGTTCACGTTCGCCGATCTGTCGCGCCTGTCCAACCAGGCGGCCAACGCGTTTCGCGCGCTCGGCATCGGCAAGGGCGACGTCGTCATGATGATCCTGCGCCGCCGCTGGGAGTACTGGGTGTGCGCCGTGGCGCTGTGCAAGCTGGGAGCCACCATCATTCCCGCGTCGCTGCAGCTGACGAAGAAGGACATCGTCTACCGCGCCGAGAGCGCGCAGGTGAAGATGATGATCTGCGTGAACGACGACTACGTGTGCGGGCAGACCGAGCTCGCGTGTCCTGAGGCGCCGTCCATCCAGCAGCGCATCATCGTGGCGGGCGAGCGCGACGGCTGGACGCCGTTCAACGAGCTCGTCGACGGCGCGTCCGACGTCTTCGAGCGCCCGACCGGCGAGGCCGGCGTCACGAGCAAGGACACCATGCTCATCTACTTCACGTCCGGCACCACGGGCATGGCGAAGGCCGTGTGCCACAACTTCGCGCACCCGCTCGGGCACATCATCACGGCGAAGTACTGGCAGCAGGTGGAGGAGGACACGCTCCACATGAGCGTGACCGACAGCGGCTGGGCGAAGTTCGGCTGGGGCAAGATCTACGGTCAGTGGATCGCCGGCGCCACCATCTTCGCCTACGACATGGACAAGTTCGTGCCCACGAAGCTGCTGCAGAAGATCCAGGACTACCGGCTGACCACGTTCTGCGCGCCGCCCACCATGTACCGCTTCATGCTGCAGGAGGACGTGAGCGCCTACGACCTGTCGAGCGTGCACAACTTCGCCACGGCGGGCGAGCCGCTCAACGCCGAGGTCACCATCGCCTGGAAGCGTCTGACGGGCAAGAACATCCGCGAGGGCTTCGGCCAGACCGAGGGCCCCGTGCTGCTGGCCACGTTCCCGTGGGTGGAGCCGCGCCCGGGTTCGATGGGCAAGCCCTCGCCGCTGCTCAACATCAAGCTGCTCGACGACGAGGGCGTGGAAGTGCCCGACGGCGAGGAGGGCGCCATCTGCGTCACGGGTCTCAAGGAGGCTTATCCGCCGGGCCTGTTCACGGGCTACTACCGCGAGCCGGAACGCACGCAGGAGGCCGTGGGCGGGGAGTACTACAACCTTCACGACATGGCGTGGCGCGACTCGGACTGCTACTGCTTCTTCGTGGGCCGCAACGACGACGTCATCAAGTGCTCGGGCTACCGCATCGGCCCCTTCGAGGTTGAGAGCGCGCTCATCGAGCACCCCGCCGTCGTGGAGTGCGCCGTCACGGCCGCGCCCGACCCCATCCGCGGCAAGGTGGTGAAGGCCACCGTCGTGCTCGCGCGCGGCTTCGAGCCAAGCGAGGAGCTGGTCAAGGAGCTGCAGAATCACGTGAAGAAGACGACGGCGCCGTACAAGTACCCGCGCATCGTCGAGTTCGTGGACGAGCTGCCGAAAACCATCGGCGGCAAGATCAAGCGCAAGCTTATCCGCAACAACGACGGCATCGAAGACTGACGAGAAAGGGCGCCCGCAGGGGCGCCCTTTCCGCTTCCTCCGCGTGGTATCATGCCCTCATGGAACCTACCGATCCGACATACCGCGACTTCGCCCGATGGGCGCGCCAGGCGCTCGAGGACGTCGCGCGCGACTGCGACGTGCAGGTGTTCCGCGCGAGCGGGCCGGGCGGGCAGTGCGTGAACACCACGGATTCGGCCGTGCGCATGACGCACGTGCCGAGCGGCCTCACGGTGGTGTCGCGTGAGTCGCGCAGCCAGTTCCGCAACCGGCAGCTGTGCCTGCAGAAGCTGCGGGCACAGTTCGAGCGCAGGGCCGTGCCGCCGAAGGTGCGCCGCGCGACGAAGGTGCCGCGCCGCGCCAAAGAACGCCGTCTTGCGGAGAAGCGGCAACGCTCCCAAACGAAGGCGCAACGGGGCCGCATCGACGAGTAACGCTTGCGTGCCTGTTGCCCTACGAACGCCGCACGGTTCGGCGACCGCCTTCGATCTCGACGTATCGTGAAGCCGTTACGACGGAAAGCGCCTGATCGGAGAATCGGCGCGCTTGCGATATAGGAGGAAGCGCATGGCGGATTTGCAAAGCCCGAAGGACCGGATCACCCTGCGGAACGGCTACGGCATCCCGTGCCTGGGATTCGGCACGTGGAAGATGCCCGACGGGGAAGTGGGGATCGACGCCGTTCACCAGGCGCTCCACGACGGGTATCGCCACATCGACACGGCGGCGGCCTACGAGAACGAGGGCACGGTGGGCAAAGCGCTCGCCTCGGGCGACGTCTCCCGTGAAGACCTGTTCATCACCACGAAGGTGTGGAACTCCGACCGCGGCTACGACGCCACCCTCAAGGCGTTCGAGAAGTCGCTCGACCGGCTGCACCTCGATTACGTCGATCTGTACCTCATCCACTGGCCGGCCGCCGAGCACCGCGACGCGAACTGGAAGAGCACGAACGCCGACACCTGGCGCGCGCTCGAATCGCTCTACCTCGACGGCAAGGTGCGCGCCATCGGCGTGAGCAACTTCAAGCCCGAGCACCTCGAGCCTCTCATGGACACCGCGCAGATCCTGCCCATGGTGGACCAGATCGAGCTGCATCCCGGCTGCAACCAGGAGGTCACGCGCGAGTTCTGCAATCGCCACGACATCGTGGTGGAGGCGTGGTCGCCCCTCGGCTCCGGCCGCGTGCTGGAGAACCAGCTGCTCATCGACATCGCGGCCAGCTACGGCTGCACCGTCGCGCAGCTGTGCCTGCGCTGGTGCCTGCAGCGCCGCGCCATCCCGCTGCCGAAGTCCACGGACCCGGCGCGCATCGCCGAGAACGCCCGCATCTTCTGGTTCAACATCACCGACGAGGACCTGCAGCGCATCGACGAGCTGGACCCCCTCGGCCAAAGCGGCCTCGACCCCGACACCATCGACTTCTAAACCGCCTGCCGCGCACAGCTGCACCCCTCCCCGAAGGCCCGCCCCAAGCGGGCCTTCGCCATGCCCCCGCCCACAAGTTCTTAGCTGGCAGCTAATGAATCTACCAGCCTGTTTGACTAGCATGGTTCCTGCTTTGCAGAAGGAAAGCGCCCAAGGGGCTACGACAGGCTAAGGAGAAGATGCGCTATGAGGAAAGCACTTGCAGGAGCGGTTCTGGCAGTATCCATGACGGGGTGTCTCGCGCTGTCCGCGTGCTCCGGCGGCTCGGACAAGGCTGCGACCGACGCGTCTGCGAGCGATGCGCAGCAGCAGGCGACGCAGCAGGAGCCAGAGAAGGAAGCGTCGAAGTACGCAGTCAGCATCGACGATTGCACGGTAACCGCCGACTACAGCGGCGAAACCGCCATCGTGGTGACGTACACCTTCACCAACAATTCCGACAAGGCGACAGCGTTCTTCACTGCCGTGTCGGCGAAAGCGTTCCAGAACGGCGTGCAGCTCGACACCGGCATCGTGCAGGACATCGACGCGCAGAGCTCGATCAACGAGATCAAGTCGGGTGCCACCACCACCGTGCAACAGGCCTACCTGCTTGACGACCAATCCGAGGTGAGCGTGGAATGCACGGAGCTCATCAGCTTTGACGATACGGTCATCGCCGAGAAGACGTTCTCGGTCGTCTAGGCTCGCGCGCTCCGGAGGCGCCGTGCAAACGGCACCTCCGGAGCGGCGGCAATCTGCTACCATGAACCCGAATCCCAAGACGAAGAGAAGAAGGAAGCGCCGCGTGAAAGAGCCCTTGACCGAAGAGCTGCTGCAAGAGCTTCTGAACACGTCGGACGTTCGCGCCATTGCCGACAAGCATTGCATGCCGAAGCGCAGTCTGTCGGCGTATCTTCAACAACTGCTCGACGAAAAGGGACTCGAGCGTGCCGACGTCGTGCGTGGTGCCGGGCTCAACGAGACGTTCGGGTACCAGATATTCATGGGGCAGCGCGGGGCGTCGCGCAACAAGGTGTTGCAGCTGGCCTTCGCCATGGGATTGACCTTGCGCGAGGCGAACCGGCTGCTGCAGGCTGCCGGTGCGAACGATCTGTACTGCAAGAACCGGCGTGACGCCATCATCATCTTCTGCCTCGATCACGGCTACGGCCTGCAAAAGACCGATGAGGAGCTGTATCGTTTCAGCGAAGATACGATCTGCTAGGTCATCTGCTACCATGGATGTCACTATGCCTGACGAACTCGCCGAACATCTCGATGCCCTTGCACGCGACGATTGCTATCGCGTGGACGCCGTCTTGAAGGACGGTGCCCTCGAAACCACCCAACGCGTGTACTTCGTGGGCGCGAACGGTGCGGAGCAGGGCCCGTACGTGCGCAAGTACCTCGACAGCGATGCGGGCTTGGGCACCGCCTACGAGCGTATGTGGAAGGCGCAGCGCGCGGGTCGCCGGTTCCTCCATCTGCCGCGCATCGTGGACTGTTATGCGGCAGGCGAGAAGCGAGCCGTGGTGATGGAGTACGTGCGCGGCGAGACGCTGGCCGACGTGCTGTATCGCTGCGACCCGTCCGTCGCGCTCGCGTGCGACGTGTTCCCCCGCCTGTGCCAGGCGGTGGCCGAGCTGCACGAAGGATTCGATCCGCCGATCATCCATCGCGACCTCAAGCCGTCGAACATCATGCTGTCGAAGGACAGCCTCACCATCATCGACTTCGGTATCTCGCGCACGTTCGACGATGCGGCCGACGAGGATACGCGCCATTTCGGCACGCGCGCCTACGCGCCGCCCGAGCAGTTCGGTTACGGTCAGACCGACGTGCGCAGCGACGTGTACGCGCTGGGCATGCTGTTGTACTTCTGTCTCACCGAGAAGACGCCCGACGCGAAGGCGCGTCGCAGCGGCTTCGCGGTGCCGCAGATCCCCGATGGTCTTCGGCAGGTCATCGTGCGTGCGACGGCGTTCGATCCAGCGCAACGATATGCGAGCGTTGCTGCCCTCAGGCGCGCGTTCGACGAGGCGATGTGCGCTCCTGCGCCCTGTGAGGAGCCGCCCGCGAGCGCGTTTGCGCAGCCGCCGATGCCTATGGGTGCTCCCGTGCCCGTTTCGGCCGCAGCCGTTCGCGCCGTTGCGGCTCCCGTTGCTGGTCGATTCAAGCTTCGCGTCCCGACGGAGGCTGGCATTGCGTGGGACGTCCTCGTGGCGCTCGCGTTCATGCTGTTCTTCGTCGTGGTCACGGAGATGGTGTTCACCCCGAAGCCCGACACCCTGGGCGTCGGGGCTCCGCTTGCGCTGCGTGCGCTCGCGTACTATTCGATACTGCTGCTCATGATGGGGCCCGTGTTCTACCTCGTATCCGATCGTCGTCCGCTGCGACGGCTCATTCCCATCCTCGCCTCGTGCTCGCTCAAGCGCGAGATCGTCACATGCATCGTTGTTTTCGCGGTGGGTTTCCTCGTCGCGGGCATCTCCCTGCAGTTCTTCCCGTCGGCCTGACAACCCTTCCACGCTCCGGCAACGCTCGGGGGCGTGGTCGCGCGTCGTCTTCGGCCTCCGCTAGAGTGGGCGGGACGACGTGCGCCTGCATGAGGGCGCAGCGACCTCGGAAGGAGCGGAGCCGTGGCGGACAAAGACCTCGGCGGCGCGAAACACGCCGCGCCGAAGACGGACGCGTCCTCGGGCAAGGAGAAGCTCAAACGCGTGCTCACCGTGCCGGACATGATCGTGTACGGCCTCATCTTCATGGTGCCCATCGCCCCGATGGGCATTTACGGCGGCGTGTTCCACGACTCGGGCGGCATGCCCGCGCTCGTGTACCTCGTGGGCACGCTGGCCATGGTGTTCACGGCGGTGTCCTACAGCATGCTCATCCGCGAATGGCCCGTGGCCGGATCGGTGTACTCGTACACGTCGCGCGGCCTGGGCAAGGGCATCGGCTTCGTGACGGGGTGGACGCTGCTGCTCGATTACCTGCTCATCCCCGTGCTCATGTACGTGGTGGCGTCGACGGCGCTTTCGAGCCTCGTGCCCGAGGTGCCGGCGTGGGCGTTCGCCGTGGTGTTCGTGGTGGCGAACACGTTCGTGAACGTGCGCGGCATCGGGCTCACCGACATCGTGAACCGCATCGCGCTCGTGCTGGAAATCCTCGTGCTGCTCATCTTCGTCGTGCTCGGCGTGCGCTGGCTGCTCACCGACCCGGCTTCGCACGGCTTCACGTTCGACCCCTTCTACAACCCGGCCACGTTCGATCCGAACCTCGTCATGAGCGCCGTGTCGCTCGGCGTGCTGTCGTTTCTGGGCTTCGACGGCATCGCCACGCTGTCGGAGGAGGCGAAGGACGGCCGTCGCGGCCCGGGTCGCGCCATGATGGCATCGCTGGCCATCGTGGGGTCGCTGTTCGTGTTGCAAACCTACATCGCCGGGTGCATCAGCCCCGACGGCGCCGCGTTCGCCGGCGACAGCGGCAACGCCTTCTACCTCGTGGCGCAGCTCGTGGGCGGGCGGTGGCTGTACGTGGTGTGCGCGGTTGCCACGGCGCTCGCCTGGGGCATCTTCACGGCGCTCGCAGCGCAGACGGCCGTGTCGCGCATCCTGTTCGCCATGGGCCGCGCCGGCGGCCTGCCGAAACCGCTCGCGAAGGTGCATCCGAAGTACCACACCCCCTACGTCGCGTCGCTGTTCGTGGGGGCGCTCACGCTCGTGCTCGTGCTGACGTTCGGGCGGCTGGGCACCGACACCATCTCGCTGTTCGTGAACTTCGGCGCGCTCACGGCGTTCCTCATGCTGCACGTCACCGTCATCGGGTACTTCTTCATCAAGAAGCGCGACGGGCGCTGGGTGGCGCACCTTCTGTCGCCGTTGTGCGGCATCGCGGTGATCGGCTACACGTGGTGGAGCCTCGACGTGCCGGCGAAGGTGCTCGGCCTCATCTGGATGAGCATCGGAATCGTGTACTACCTCGTGCTGCATTTCGTGCTCAAGCGCGAGGTGAAGCTGGACGGATAGGCTGCGCCGCCTCGCACGATGGCGAAGCCGCTCGCGTTCCGCAGCGAAAAACGGCGCGCTGGGGCTCCGTAACCGGTTCTGGACAACACGACCCTC
>ENA-OQIJ01000372-OQIJ01000372.1-human-gut-metagenome-genome-assembly--contig:-NODE-372-length-10958-cov-3.890776_pt1 | contig 10958 bp, 10 predicted proteins | sample MGYA00242582_ERZ504747 | MGnify/ENA primary metagenome ERZ504747 (study PRJEB26092, sample SAMD00036435) | human gut metagenome | host: Homo sapiens | study: EMG produced TPA metagenomics assembly of...
GGTCGCGCTTGCCGTCCATGACGGAGACGATCTGTGCGCCGGTCAGGACGGTCCAGTCGGTGGTGACGATGGTGGCGGTGGGGTTCTTCTCAGCCAGCAGGGCGACGGCGGCAGCAACCTTCTCCTCACTGGCGTTGCCGGTGCGGCTCAGGATAATGCAGGACGCATGGCTGACCTGGTCGTCATAGAACTCACCGAAGTTCTTCATATACATCTTGACCTTGTTCACGTCGGCGACGGTGACAAAGCTGTTCAGGATGACGGGCAGATCCTCGGCGACGCCCTCGACGGCGCGGGTCACGTCGGACAGCTTGCCGACGCCCGACGGCTCAATGAGAATGCGGTCCGGGTGGTAGGTCTCGACGACCTTCTTCAGCGCCTCGCGGAAATCGCCGACCAGGCTGCAGCAGATGCAGCCGGAGTTCAGCTCATTGACCTGAATGCCGGCCTCGCGCATGAAGCCGCCGTCGATGCCGATCTCGCCGAATTCGTTCTCGATCAGGACGATCTGCTCACCGGCGAAGGCCTCCTTGATGAGCTTTTTGATAAGGGTGGTCTTGCCGGCGCCGAGGAAGCCGGAGAAAATGTCGATTTTGGTTTTCTTTTCAGCCATAGTTGGGTACCTCTATTCAAGATGTGTTCAGATGTTCAGTTGGTTGGCAATCTATTACACTAACTGCTAATACTATTATAACAAACACGTCAAGGGGTTTTGCGCCATTTTGCGCGGGAAATTTTGAATTTTTTGCAAAATTTATTGGATTACCGCCTCCCCGTAGGGGCCGGGCATGCCCGGCCCGGGGGTCGGCGCGGCCACCCTTTAATGGGCAATTGCCTTTAATGCTGCAGGCCGGGCATGCCCGGCCCCTACCGCGCGGCTGCCACCGGCTGCCTCGGAGGGGTCAAGACCTCTCCCTACGGGCTATCGTTCACGGGTGCTTTGTAGGGAGCGGTCTTGACCGCTCCGCCGGGTAGGCAGACGTTAGCGGGTTGGCCCGTAGGGGCGGCATATATCCCTCCCCTACGCATTGCCCGCAAACCAACTTCTGCACGGCGGGGCGTCGGGGACGCCGCCCCCTACGGCGCGCCGCATTTTTGTATGTGCCCCCGGGCGCAAACTCCACCTTTTTATTATCTATTATCTATTTATTATTTGCAGCATTCGTGGTATGATATACCTAACCCCAATATCTATCACAAAAAGGAGCGATCCATTTTGACTACCAATGAAAAAATCGCCGCGCTGCGTGCCGCTGCCAAAGCGGCGGGCGCGGACGGCGTGCTCATCATGACCAGCGACCCCCATTGCAGCGAGTACCTGCCCGGCTATTATAACGCTCTGCCGTGGTTCTCCGGCTTCATCGGCGAGAACTCGACCCTCGTTGTGACTCAAGACCGCAGCGCCCTGTGGTGCGATGGCCGCTTCTACGTGCAGGCCGACAAGCAGCTGGCCGGCAGCGAGATCGAGTGCATGCACGCGGGCTCCGCGGGCGTGCCCACCGTGGCCGAGTACCTCGGGAGCCACTTTGCGGACGGCCAGACCCTGCTGCTGGACGGCAGCTGCGTGCCCGCCACGATTGCCAAGGAGTACATCGACGCATTGGCCAAGAAGGGTGCCTCCCTCAAGAGTCAGGACGTGGCCAGCCCGATCTGGGACGCCACCGGCGAGCGCCCGGCCCTGCCCGACACCCCCTGTGAGCTGCTGACCCCGGCCCAGACCGGCGCGACTGCCGCGGACCGCATCGCCATGGTGCGTGCCGAGCTGCAGAAGGCCGGTGCCACCGCGCTGGCCGTGACCGGTCTGGACTGCGTGGGCTGGCTGCTGAACCTGCGCGCCCGCGACCTGCCCTGCACCCCGCTGGCCGTCGCCTACGCGCTGGTCACGATGGACGCCTGCACGCTGTTTATCGCGCCGGGCCGCCTGTCCGACGCCGACGCCGCCACGCTGGCCGAGAGCGGCGTGACGCTGCGCGGCTACGAGGAAATTATCGACGCCGTCCACGCCCTGCCCGCCGACGAGGTGTTCCTGGTGGACGAGAAGGCCACCAACTACGCCCTGTACGAGGCCCTGACCGCCCACAAGACCGTGGCCGGTGCCGACCCGATTTTTGCCCTGAAGGGCATCAAGAACGAGACCGAGCTGAAGAACCTCCGCGAGTGCCATATCCGCGACGGCGTCGCCGTGGTGCGGTTCCAGATGGATCTGGAAAAGGCGCTGGCCGAGGGTAAGCAGCTGACCGAGATCGACATCGACACAATGCTGCAGAAGCGCCGCGCCGAGATGCCCGGCTACTTTGAGGACAGCTTCTCCACGATTGCGGCCTACGGCGCCAACGCCGCCATGATGCACTACCACGCCGAGGGCGACGTGAACAGCGTCATCGAGCCGCGCGGCTTCCTGCTGGTGGACAACGGCGGCCAGTACGACTGCGGCACCACCGACATCACCCGCACCTACCCCGTCGGCCCGCTGACCGACAACGAGCGCCGCTATTACACCTGGGTGCTGCAAAGCCACATCGACATGGCCCGCGCGGTGTTCCTGGACTACTGCACCGGCTTTGCGCTGGATACCTTTGCCCGCGGCCCGGTCTGGGCGCACAAGGTCAACTACCGCTGCGGCACCGGCCACGGCGTCGGCTTTATCTCCGGCGTGCACGAGGGCCCGCAGAGCCTGCGCCCGAACAACCCCGTGATTTTTAAGCCCGGCATGACCATCACCGACGAGCCGGGCATCTACGAGACCGACGAGGTCGGCATCCGCATTGAGAACGAGCTGGAGTGCATCGACCTGGGCGAGAACCAGTACGGCCACTGGCTGGGCTTTGCGCCTTTGACGCTGGTGCCCATCTCCACCGAGCCGGTCCTTGTGGACGAGCTGAGCCGCGACCAGATCAACTGGCTGAACGACTACCACGCCCACGTCTACGAGATGCTCAGCCCCCGCCTGAACGAGGACGAGAAGGTCTGGCTGAAGGAGAAGTGCGCGGCGATTGGCAGATAAACATCTGACAGGTGTTTATCTTTTATATTCCTGTAGGGGCCGGACATGTCCGGCCCGCAACATAAACCGGAAAGCAGGTGCTTGCCGGTAAGCTGCGGGCCGGGCATGCCCGGCCCCTACGCCTCAACAATGTTTTACCATGCAATAACGGCACACATCCCCGGAACGGTCAAGACCGTTCCCTACAAAGCACCCGTGGACCCCGATCTGTAGGGAGGGGTCTTGACCCCTCCGCAGCTGCCGTTTGCCATTGTGACGCGGTAGGGGCCGGACATGTCCGGCCCCTACAGAGCGGCATACTCAATGGCTATTTACTTCTCGCACGCGCCGTCGTTGCCCTACTCTTGCGGTTACCGCATCAAACTTCGCCTTTACAGGCTCGTTTTCTGCGACCGCTGCGCTTCCTCCGTCTCGCTGCATCCGCCGCAGGCGGCGCTCGACTCCGTCGCCCCGCAGCCGTCGCAGTCACTCTCAAACCGGACGGCGTTCTTCGCCAGCTCGGGGTCAAGGCGCTGGGCGACCTGCATCATCAGGGCGCACTCCATCCGCTTGCGGAACACCTTGCAGCCGTACTCATAAGTGCCGTGGATGTCGCCGGTAGCGTGCAGGGCATTGGCCGCGCAGCCGCCCGCGCAGTACAGGCGTGCCCAGCAATCCTTGCAGTCGGGGCGGGCATAGACGTTGCACAGCTTGAACTCGTCGCGCAGGGCGGTGTTGGTCACGCCGTCCCAGACGTTGCCCAGCTTGTACGCCGGGTCGCCGACAAACTGGTGGCAGGGGTACAGGTCGCCCCAGGGGGTCACGGCCATGTACTCGGTGCCGGAGCCGCAGCCCGAAATGCGCTTGTAGATGCAGGGGCCGTGCTTGAGGTCCAAAATATAATGATAGAACGTGATCGGCTTGCCGGCCTTCTGGCGGCGCAGCATGTCGTTGGCCAGCAGCTCATACTGGTCGAACAGCTTGGGCAGGTCCTCCTCGGTCAGGGCCTCGGGGGAGTCCGGCGGGGCGACAACCGGCTCCATGGACAGCTCGGTAAAGCCGATGTCGTCGGCCATGTGGAACAGGTCTTTCGTAAAATCAACGTTGTGATGCGTAAACGTGCCGCGCATATAGTAGCCCTGGCCGCCGCGCGCCTTGACGAGCTTCTGGAACTTGGGCACGATGCGGTCATAGCTGCCGTTGCCCGCGAGGTCAACGCGGAAGCGGTCATTGACCTCCTTGCGGCCATCCAGCGACAAAACAACGTTGTGGCATTCTTTATTGCACCAGTCGATGACCTCGTCCGTGATGCCGATGCCGTTGGTCGTCATCGTGAAGCGGAAGTTTTTTGTTGTACTTTTTCTCGATGCTGCGTGCATAGGCAACCAGCTGCTTGCAGACCTCAAAGTTCATCAGCGGTTCGCCGCCGAAGAAATCGACCTCGAGGTTGCGGCGGGTGCCGGAGTTTTCGATGAGGAAATCCAGCGCGCGCTTGCCGGTCTCGAAGCTCATGAGACCGGCCTCGCCGTGGAACTTGCCCTGCGCGGCGAAGCAGTAGCTGCAATTCAGGTTGCAGGTGTGGGCGACGTGCAGGCAGAGCGCCTTGACAACGTTGGAGCGGTTTTTGAAGTCAAAGGCGTGGTCGGCGTAGGCGTCGGGCGCAAACAGCTGGCCCGCGGCGGTCAGCTCGTCGATGTCGTCGAGCACGTCGCTGATGTCGGCGGCGGTCACATCGGCGCGGTCCGCGTACTTTTTGGCGAGGGCTGCAGCAGCCTGCTCTCGGCTGCTGCCTTGGTCGATCAGGGCGATGGCGTCATAGGCGACGTCATCCACCGCATGCACGCTGCCGCTGTAGACATCCAGCACAATGTTGTAACCGCTTAATTTGTATTGATGGATCATGGTTTTCTCCGTTTTGTTATGGTGCAATGCGGCGGACGGCCACGGGCGGATATGGAATCCGCCCCTACGGCATTCCCCTTGTAGGGGCGCATTCTATATGCGCCCGCCGCACCCTTTGTATCATAGAAAATGCCGGGCTGCCACACGGCATCCCGGCATCAAAGCCAGCAAAAATTACTTGTCGGTCTTCTCGCAAGGCTGGTTGGCAATGCCGCAGCTGGTCTTGCAGGCGCTCTGGCAGGAAGTCTGGCACTCGCCGCAGCCGCCGTTCAGCAGGCTCTTAGCCATGTCGCGGGTCTCGAGAGTCTGGATGTGCTTCATAAAACAGTCACCCCTTTATACATTTTAGAATTATTATTATTGTACACGGAAATCCGGGGTTTGTCAATAGGGGCCGAGGGAAAACAACAGACAGCGGGAGGCCCGTCGGAACCCCTTTACAGCAAAACCGCAATCTCCTCCGCCCCGCTGCCGCCCGTATGCTTCAGCGCGGTTCCGGCCTGCTCCAATGCACGGCAGGCCGTCACCAGCTCTGCCGTCACTTCCTCGCCCGGTGCCACCAGCGGCACGCCGGGGGGATAGGCCCAGAGATACTCCGCGGCGGTCTCCCCCACCGCGTCCCGCATCCTTACGGCCCGCGCGGGGCGCAGCAGCGCCTCGGCAATCGTGCAGCGGGCCGCGCCGGGGGCGGGCAGAATATGCCGCGGGGCCGCGGGCGAGGCCGCCGTTTTGTCCCAGGCGTGCAGCACATCGGCCAGCCGTTCCAGCGCGTCGGCGTCGTCGCAGGGGCTGGTCATGGCCAGCACGTTCGGGCCGCAGACCATCTCGGGCTCAAAGCCGTCGGCCCGCAGGTACGCCGCCCCCGCCGCGCCGATTTGCAGCAAGATTTTGCCGTTGTCATGCGCAAAAAAATCAGGATGCGCCGTCAGTGCGTCCGCGCCGCAGCACAGTATCTTTGTATTTTTCAGATCCCGCACCGCCGCGTCAAAGGCATCCAGCCGGGTGCGCCACGCGGCAAAGGCGGTCTCTCCCTCGTCGGCCAGCCAGCGGGTGCAGCCGTCCAGACTGACCATGAGCGGGTAGCTCGGTGAGCTCGTCTCGAACACGTCCAGCTGGCGCTCGACCTCGGCAGGGTCGGCCAGATCGCCGTTCAGCTGCAAAAACGCGGTCTGGGTCAGGCTGGGCAGCGTCTTGTGGGCGCTCTGCACGACCAGATCGGCCCCTGCGGCTACGGCCCCGCCGCGCCAGCCGTACCGGGCGGCAAAGGGCAGGTAGTGCGCACCGTGGGCCTCGTCCACCAGCAGCGGCACGCCGCGGGCGTGGCAAATTTCCGCGATAGTACGTATATCGCTCAAAACGCCCTCATAAGTCGGGCTGGTCAGGATCACGCACCGGGCGTCGGGCGCAGCGTCCAGCGCGGCGGCCACATCGGCGGGGCGCACACTGCCGTAGATGCCAAACTGCGGGTCCACGGGCGGCGTAAGCCAGCGGGCCGTCAGCTGCCCCAGCTCAATCGCGTGGTAGACGGCCTTGTGGCAGTTGCGCGCCGCAATGACCGTGCTGCCGAACGGTGCCAGTGCGCGGATGCCCGCCAGCAGGCCGACGGTGGACCCGCCGACGAGGTACCAGCACCGCCGCGCGCCGTACAGCGCCGCCGTGCGGGCCATGGCGTCGGCCAGAATGCCGTCCGCGTCGTGCAGGTCGTCCGCGCCGTCGATCTCGGTCAGGTCCCAGGCATAGCAGCCCAGCCCCGGTGCGGGCGGCACCCGCCGCTTATGCCCGGGCATGTGCAGCGGGTAACGCGCCGCGGAGAGAGTTTCCAATTGTTGTTGCAGCGTTGATTTTACAGTCATAGGTTCCTTCCAACAGAAAAGCCTTCCCCCTGGTGGGGGAAGGTGCCCGAGGCCCCGCCCGAGAGCGGATGAGGGACGGGGGTTACGAAATCTCAATTTCCGCCTTACTGCCCGCCCGCGTTTTGGTCACGTGGATTTGTCTCGTCAGGCGGTCCTGCAGCGCCTCGACGTGGGAGATGACGCCGATGAGCTTATCGCCCCCGGCCAGCCCGGCCAGCGTGTCCACGGCCTTTTCCAGGCTGTCGGAGTCCAGCGAGCCGAAGCCCTCGTCGATGAACAGCGTCTCAATGACGACGCCGCCCGCGTTCTGCTGGATCGTGTCGCTGATGCCCAGTGCCAGGCTCAGCGCGGCCATGAAGCTCTCGCCGCCGGACAGACTGCCCACGGGGCGGGTCTTGCCGGTGTAGGCGTCGAACACGTCGAGGTCCAGCGCGGTCTTGCCGCCGACGGCCTCGCTCCTGCGGCGCAGCAATCGGTACTGGCCGTCGGTCATGCGGGTGAAGCGCAGGTTTGCGGCCTCGACCACGCCGTCAAAATGAACGCCTGTACGTACTGTTCAAACGGAAGTTTGATTTTTCCGGTCAAATTACCGTTGATCGTTTTGGACAGATTGTCCCACATGGCACGCTTCTCGCGGGCGGCGGCGCTCTCCCGCATCGTCTTTTGCAGCGCGTCGATGGCGGCGCGGTTCGTGTGCAGACGGTGCACGGCGGCGTCCCGGGCGGCCATGGCGGCAGCGCGGTCCCGGCGCAGGCGGGCCAGCGCGTCCTGCAGCTGGGTCAGTGCGTCGGGGTTGTCGCGCTTGGGCATCGTCTCGCGCATCTGCTGCACGCGGGCGCTGGCGGCAGCGTGCCCGGCCTTGGCGTTGGCGGCGCGGCGGGTGGCCGCAAAGCGCTGCTTTTCCAGGTCTGCCAGCTGGCCGTTCAAAAGGTCGGCCTGCTTGGCCAGGCTGCGGGCGCGGTCCGTCTTTTGCTTCAGCTTCAGGTGGTCGGCCTGCAGGCCGCGCAGACCCTCGGTCAGGCTGGTCTGCTGGGCGGTCAGCGCAATTTTCAGCTCGTCGGGCGTCAGCTCGGCGGCGGGCTTGCCGGTGTAGCGGTCCCCGCGGCGCGCGAAAAATCCATCCGCGTCCCGCTGCAAAGCCGCCCGCAGCTCATGCGCGTGGGCGGCGGCGTCACCGGCGGTGCGGCTGGCCGCGGCAGTGCTGCGGCGCTGGGCCGTCAGCGCCTTTTCCCGCTCCTCCAGCTGCTTTTCGGTGATGTGGTCCTTGGGCAGTGCGGCGATCTTCGGGTGCTTGGTGGAGCCGCAGACCGGGCAGGGCTTGCCCTTTTGCAGGTCCTTGGCCAGCAGGCCCGCGCGGTTGGCGTTTAATTGGCGCTGCATCGTGCTGTATTCTTCCTCGGCGCTGTCCAGTGCAGCCTGTGCGGCCACATACTCTGCCTGACGCGCGGCGGCGTCCTCGTCGGCCTTGTCGGCGTCCGCCAGATTTTGCAAGAGCTGCCTACAGTCGGCGGAAAGCCCCTCGGCCAGCTCAATGCGGTGGTCGGTCTTGAGCAGGTCGGCCTCGGCCTGGCTCAGCGCGGCGCGGTCCGCCTCGTTTTTGGCAATATTTTCCTTCACGTTCGCCGTGCGCTTTTCCAGATCGGTCATAATGAGGTCGGTCTGGTGCTCCACATCGGCGGCGCGTTGCTCCTCGGCCACCAGCCCGGCCAGTTGGCGGCGGCGGGCGGCGCGTTCCTCGGCAATTTTCAGGCCGGCGTCACCGCGGGCGATCTTCTCGTCCAGCTCGTTCATAACGTTGGTCTGTCGTTTTTCGTTGGCGTCGTCGGCCTCGAGCAGCAGCCTGCCCAGCTCGGCGGCAGCCCCTGCGGCAAACGGGTCGCGCTCGGCCTGCATTTCGGCCAGGTCGGCGGCGGTCTCCTCGTCGGCACCGTCGCCGATCAGCGTGCCGACGTGCATCAAAAGTACATCGTCCAGACGCTTACATTCCTCGTCGGCCTTACGGGCGTGCTCGACGGCGGCCTGACCCAGGCGCTGGTGGTCGGCGGTGTCAAAAATGCGGCGCAGGATGGCCGCGCGGTCCGCGGACGGCGCGTTGAGCAGCCGGGTAAAGTCGTTCTGTGCCAGCATCGACACCTGGGCAAACTGTTTGGCGTCGATGCCCAGCAGCTTGACCACGGCGTCGGTCACGGCTGACGCACCGCTGACCGGCTCGTCCGGCTCACGGATCAGCTCGGCCTTGGCGGGCACCTTGACCATGCCGGTGCCGCGCTTGGCGGCGCGCTGCTGGTCGGGCCAGCGGCGCACGGTGTAGCTGCGCCCGCGGTGGGTAAAGGCCAGCTCGACGCTCGTTTCGGCGTCGGGGGCGGCAAAATCACTGCGCAGCATCGTGGTTTTTCGGTTCTCACCGGAGGTCTCGCCGTAGAGCGCAAACGTGATGGCGTCAAACAGGGCGGTCTTGCCCGCGCCGGTGTCGCCGCCGATCAGAAACAGTCCGCTGCCGCCGAACGCCGAGAAGTCCAGCTCGGTGCGGCCCGCGTAGGGGCCGAAGGCGGTCAGGATCAGCTTTTGGGGTTTCATTCGCTTTTTGACGCCTCCTCGCGCAATCTTTTCACAGCCACGGTCTCCTCCACTGTCAGGGGGCGTCCGTTCATCTTGGTGAAAAAGTCCTGGAACAGCTCGACAAAGGGCTTGCCGCGCACGGCCTGGGTCATGTCCAGCGGGTGCGCGACCTCACCTTGGGGCAGGTAGTCGAGCCGCATGGCGTTGGGATAGGCGGCGCGCAGCTGCGCCATGGCGTCGGGCAGCGGCGTCGGGTCGGTCAGGGTCGCCCAGATGTAGTCCTCGGTGTCGGTTGGCTGGGCGGTCAGCCGGGCCAGCGGGCCGGTCAGGTGGCGCATGGCGCGGCGGGGCGTCAGCGGCAGCTGCTCGATTTTTTCCACGCCGCGCTTGCCGACCCGCACGAGGGTGACGGATTTCTGCATCCCGCACTCGTCCAGATGGTAGCAGAGCGGCGCACCCGCGTAGCGCACGGCGTCGATGCCGACGCGCTGGGCGCGGTGGATATGGCCGAGCGCCGCATAGCAGAAGCCCGCAAACCGCGCTGCATCGATGGAATCCACTGTGCCGACGGTCAGGGGCGCGGTCTCGCTGCCGGAGAGCTGCGGCGGGCAGACGCCGGAGACCACCATCTGGTGGGCGACGAGCACCCGGCGCGGGGCGGCGGGCTCACAGACAGCCAGCGCCGCACCGACGGCGGAGTCGTAGTCGGTGATGTCGGCGTCGGGCAGGTAGTGGCGCACCGTGGCCGCCCGCACAAAGGGCAGCAGCGTGAACTCGATGGGGCCGTGGCGGTCATTGAGTACGACCTGCTTGGGGCAGCCGGTGAAACGCCCGGCAATGTGTACGTTTTGTTCGGCCAGCAGACTGCTGGCAAAGTCGAGCCGCTCGGCGCTGTCGTGGTTGCCGGAGACGGCCAGCACCGGAAGGCGGCGTGCGGCCAGCTGGGTCAGGAACCAGTCCAGCAGCGTGCAGGCCGCGGCGGGCGGTACCGGCGTGTCGTAGATGTCGCCCGCGATGACGACGGCCTCGATGCCGTGTTTTTCACAGAGAGTCAGAATTTGTTCAAGGATGAACCGCTGATCCTCCAGCATATCAAACCCGTTGACCCGTTTGCCCAGGTGCAGGTCTGCAAGGTGCAGAAATTTCATGGTGTATCTCCAGATTTTGCGTTTACCGCCACAGCTTCTCCCAGGTCGTGATGTCCAGCGTAGTGCCGGGCAGGACCTCCACGGGGGCTGTCTCGGCCTTGCGGAAGCGGCACTTTTTGGCAAAGCCCTCGGCCTTCAGGTCGCGTGCCCACACCCGCATATACAGGCGGCTGCGGCCATCGCCCTCGGCCAGCTTCTGCGCATAGGCCACAATGCTGCGGCCAATGCCCTGCCCGCGGGCCTTTTCCTTTAAAAAAAGGACGGCTCAAGCACATGGCGCCCGCGGGGCCGAGGTCGAGCGCGAAATAGCCCACCGGCTCGGTGCCGAGGTAAATTAAGAAGTAAATTGATGACACCGCTGTGGATCTCGTCGTCGGTCAGGATGTCGCTCTGGTACTTATCGGCCAGTGCAGCGGCGACCTTGGGCGTCAGCTTGGTGTAATGCTGGACGAAAATCTCCTGCGCCAGCTCGGAAACCAGCTGGACGTAGCGGGTCTTGGTTACTTGCTTGAA
>ENA-OQIJ01000373-OQIJ01000373.1-human-gut-metagenome-genome-assembly--contig:-NODE-373-length-10915-cov-5.137004_pt1 | contig 10915 bp, 8 predicted proteins | sample MGYA00242582_ERZ504747 | MGnify/ENA primary metagenome ERZ504747 (study PRJEB26092, sample SAMD00036435) | human gut metagenome | host: Homo sapiens | study: EMG produced TPA metagenomics assembly of...
CAAAATCGCTCTTTAATGTAATGGGGTTCTCGTCATCGCTGTAATCCAGGTTGATGTCCAGCGGATTGATATAGTTGGAGGAAGTGGGCGAAAGGTCAATGACTTGCCCCTGTTTCCCAAAGCGTTTTACCAGCGGGCCATATTCATTTTCCGGGTCTGCGATGATGATAGAATCATCCGTCAGCAGGAACACATTGACGATCTCACGCTTCGCGCTGAAAGATTTTCCGCTGTTGTGGACGACCAGCCCGTTTTCCAGCAGGAAATTCATATAGCGGGGGACGGTCAGGTCATACACCGGCACTTTCTTCGGCAGTTTCAGCACTGATACCCGCACCGCGGTATGGCCGCCGCTCAATTTCTGGCCTTCCTTCACATCCACCGCCTGCATATACTCCCCGGCGTCATCCATAATGAGATGGCTTTCCGTACAGCGGAAAGTGGTGCCGTCCTCCAGCGTGATCTGCTTTAAGACATCCGCATATTTCTCAACGCGAATATCCCGCGCCATGGCAGTGATAACCTGTCCGGTCTCATCATCAAAGGTCTTGACCTCGATTTCCTCCACACCGCGGGCCAGCAGTTCCTCAAAGGAGGCGGCGCTGCCGTCTGCCAGGAGAATCCGGGTATCACCGGCAAAGCAGCCGGGCGTACCAAGAAACAATCCGTTGGGGTTTTTCAGCAGCTTGCGGTTCGCCATAATCAGGTTTGAGGAAATGGCGTTGAGACCGTAATACAATGCCTGCCCATCCTGGAACAATTCGCAGGTGGTAAAGGGGACGAAAATAGCGGTGCTGCTGGTGGTGAGTCCCCGCTGGATCTCGATCTGGTTCTGCCCCAGCGCCAGAGAGGACATAAGGCCCTGTTCCTGCTGGTAGTCCAGGCGTTTCAGCGCGCAGTTATACTTTTGGGCAATACCAGAGGCAGCCATAATATCGCTGAACAGCTTTTGCCTTTTCGGGGCAATGTTCTGTACCAGCACCGTTACCAAAAACATACGCTCATTCCGGGATTGCAGATCTTGAAGCAGGTTTTGGGCTTCCTCCCCATAGGTGGCAAGGTCCGTGGGAATGATGTCCATATCATATCCGGCCCGCACCGCCTTTTTCTGTTCCTCGATCTTCATTTTCTGCAGGTCGCTCATTTTCCGCTTGATATTGCGGATCGCCTGGGCCTGGTCGATAGACTGGATATGCAGGTTGATTGTCACCGCATCGTCCAGGTCCAAAAACTCTGCCAGCATCCGGTCCGTCAGCTCCGGCGCCAAAATCTGCAGGAAGGAGACAGCGCCGGAATACTCCCCAATGCGGAAGGTCTTGCCGTCCTTCGAGAAGGTGAAGCTGGTGGGTGCGATAAAATCCTTTGTGGAAAGGCCGGTTTTGGCAAGGTCGCTCCAGGCAAACTTTAATTTCTCCTGCCCGCTGGGGTGGAGCTGGCTGTGCAGAAGCTCCAGCCGTTCCAGCCCGTTCAAAGAAGCCGCCTGGACGCCCAGGGTCTTAAAGTTGTTCAGTACATCCGCTTCCACACGCTCCAGGCGCATTTTCGCGGTACGCAGGTCGTCCGCCTCAATGCCAAAGGTGATATACTTCCGTTTGGCAAGGCCGTTATTTCCTTTTTCAAGCTGATTTTTGAGCATTTCCGCATATTCACGCCGGATGTCATCGTATTCGTCCCCCTGGGGCGGGATGGCAATGCTCTTGGAAAAGTCCTGCATATTGGCCCGCTGGTTGATAAAGGTGAGCTGGACGCTGATGGTGGAATCAAAGTAATTGAGGAAATCACAATAATTCTCGAAAATCTGCGCCTTATCGTCCGCCTGGGCAAGCTGGTAGTTAATATCGAAAAACTGAATGGTCTTGGTATATAGCTTATCATTGACGCGGCAGATACCATCCTTGTAGATCTCCCGGTAGGGGATCGTCTGCTGGGCCGTCTGCGGCGCGTCCCGTTTTACTCCACTGAAAAAGCCGCCCTTGCCAGGCGGCTTCGCATGAGGCCCAGATTTCTTACCGGCCTTTTTTACTGCGGACCGGTTTTTTCGCGCCTGCTGGATGTTTGCCTGCAGGCGCTTTTCCTGCGCTTCCTGCTGTTTGGTTTTTGGCAATACTTATTTCCTCCTTCTTCGACATGATTTTATAAAAGTTCCGGGTCTTGTATGGGCGCGTCTCCGGCCACAGCCGGTGCCGGATCATATTTTTCAGAATCTTCTCCGCTGGCTGGCCGTCGCGCTCATACATTGCCATAAAGAAAAAGGGCATCATCAGCCCGATCATCAAAAGCACCGAAGCGGTATTCCCGATCACCGTGCGGGTGAAAAAATACACCGGCAGGCCAACCGCCCCGGCAATGCTGAAAAAAATAAGCTGCCTTTTGGTCAAATTAAAGGCAACTTTGGTCTTAACCTTCGTCAAATCTTTTGGAACCGGTACATAGGGCAAAAAATCACCTTCTTTCCTTCAAACGCCTGCCGCCGTAAAAACAGGGCAGGAACAATCCTTGTTTTTCGCTTTACCGCTCTTTCTCGTGGTGCGGCTTTTTATCAGGATCAGGAACACCCATGCGGGAACTCTCACGGATAGCCGCCTGCAGGCGCTCCCGCAGCGAAGATCTTTCAGCCGGAGGCTCAAAGGCTTCATCAATCAGATTTTCCCGTTCCGCATACAGTGTTTTCATAGCCTGCTCGATGTCCTCAAATGGTCCATACCGGCTGATGATTTGCAGCGGGTGGGTAAATTGCAGAAAGAAATCCATTTCTTCCTTGACCGGCGTGTACTTGGAAAGCAAGGCGCCGAAAGTATCGGACAGTGCGGCAATCTCACCCGCGGCATCGAACAGCCTTTCCCGGCTCCAGGATAATGCCTGTTCCCGAAAGCCGAAATAGTCCGATGCCAGCGCCTCACGGAAACGGGCAAAGGTCTGGCTGGACTCATCCTGCTTTGGCGCCGGTTCAAACCGCTCATAAGCCCGAATTTCATTCAGCAGTTCGCAGATTGGAAAGCTGTGGGCATGGGTGTTTTCCTCTTTGCACCAGCGGGCAACTTCCAATGGGTCCTGAAACGACAGCAGAGCCTCTACCTCCGCCGGGGTAAAAGGATGTTCCACTTTCAAATAGTAATGGAGCTGGGCGAGATCCTGCAGCTCATAAATACTGCCGATGTCCTGTGAGTCCAGCAAATCCGCATGGACTTTCAGGCAGTCATCCAAACGCTCCATCAGCATCCGTTTCGCTTCCTGTTCCAAACTCAAATTTCCTCCTTTCCCGCCGGAAGGGTGATCGTGCAATCGACTTCGTTGCCCCAGACATCCCAACCCGGCGTTTTCTGGCGGGCAAAAAGCTCTACCCTGGGCTGGTCGCCCATCAGCTTGACGATCTTATCCCGCACAATATCCGGCTTTTTGCTGTGCTGCTCGATATGGGAAATGACAAATTGGTGGATTCCGGCGCTCTGCCGTTTGGGATGGCCGCGGGTAGCCAGAAGGCACACCTCCGCGTTAGAGCGTGTCCAGAACCCCATGCCATAAAACCAGGTATCAGCTTTGCGGTTTTGTTTCAGCCACAGGAAGGCCAGCGTTTTATACTGGAATCCCCAGGCGTCAATGACGCGGAACGCTTCTTTAAGCTGGGGAAACGTACCCCAAAGAAAAAGTGCGCTGTCCTTGGCCGCAAGGTCCGCAACCGGAAGCGCACAGATTTCCTCAATGCTCATCGTGGGATAATGGTTTTCCGCAACCCCGTGGCCCCGCTTCATATCGTATCGCCACGGCGGGTCCGCATAGATGATCCCGTATTTTTTATCCTCCGGCATCAGCGGGAGGGACCGTCTTTAGCGGCGGCTGCCTTCACCGGCTGGCTTTTCACCTTACCGGCGTTCTCTTTCAAAGCTCCGGAGAGGGAAGGCTTTTCTGCCGCGCCTTTGGTGGCATCGAGGGTTGCCTGCAGGCTTTCAATGGCCGCGCCATATCCTTCAATCAGCGCCTCGTTGAGCTGGCGACGGAAATCAGCCGTCACCGGCCAGCATACATCCCTCCAGTTTCCTTTATTGTCCTGGGTGGAGGGCATATTGACATACAGCCCCTTTTCGCCGGAACAGATCCGAAAACCGTCAATCTTAAAACAGCCCCCGATGGTGACGTTGGCATAAGCCAGCAGATTTCCCATAGGAGCGATAGGCCGGACACGCACATCCAGCTTGAAAGGCAGTTCACCGTTTGTTTCCGGGACAGTGGGGGCTGCATTAGTATTGTTATTGCTCATAAAACATCTCCTTTACTTTTGTCACATACGTCAATGTGCATTGAATATTGATTTGGATAACGAGCCTGTCTTAAACAGGGCAAAGGCCAGCAGCACCGTATAGCCTGCTGTACCCCAGATTGCGGCATGCACGCTGCTGGAAGATGGGATGGATTGTACCAGTACCGCATAGATTGCAACGCAGATTAAAATTAGGAATCCCTGGAAGCCAAGGGCGAACAGGGAGCGTAGGTAATTGGTCCCCATCGCTCCCCATTCGCGGTTGGCAAGTGTGGAAAAAGGAATCGGCGCAATGCTCACGGTCAAATAAATTTCTATCATTCTGCCGTAGAGGATAACCGTTATCAGCACCGACATGATTTTCATACATAGGCTGACAAGGCTTGTTTCCATAACGAGCAGGAGCAATTCGGGGATTTCCATAGCTTCCAGCCCGTCCTGCATGGACGCGAGGTCTTCGGCGGCGTCAATGGAAGTTTCGCCGCCGATCACCCCCGCCGCGCCGGAAACAACGTGCTGCGCCACGTCGAACACCGCCATTGTTATATCAAAGGTGTGCGTTACGAGGAATACCGCCACAAACGCTTTGAAAAACCATTTGAAAAACATAAAGGTGTCAACGTCGTGCATATTGTTTTTTTCCACTACCATGCTGATTAGCTCATAGCATAGGACATAGGTAATGACAAGCCCCGCAATCGGTACGACGACGTTTTCCGATAGCGTCTGTATCATGGAAAAGATATTCGCGTTCCAGCCTTGCGGGGTTTGCCCTACCTGCGTTGCGATTGTGCCTACTTTCTCGTTTACGTCCCCGAACATAGTTGACAGATTACCGTTGATGGCTCCGATCAGAATACCTTTTATCCATTCGTTAATCGCGTCAAGTATGCTCTGCATAGGCTACCTCCGCAGCTTATGAGAAAAGCCCGGAGAGAAGCGGAACCAACAGCATACCGACGAGGGCGACACCGCCGCCCGCCATGAGCTGTTTTATCCCCAAATAGGTGTAGGAAAACGGCTCGATGGCGGGCGGCGGTGTGTCAAGAAATATCTATGGAGTTTTTAAGAACCGCCCCGGCGGGGGCAGGTCAGGCCGTGACCTGCTCCACCTCCGGGATGGGTTTGAGATTGAAATGAATTTCGATAGAAATGTGTCTTGTCTTTTCGCTGTCTATGCTCTCATGGACAACGATTTCTTTAATCAGGCGGTTAAGGGTGGCGGCGTCCAGTTCCGTGATGTCGGCGTATTCCTGAATGGCTTCCACCCATTGGCGGGCGTCACACGCAAGCCGGATTTCATCGGCCAGCTTCTTCCGGCCTTCCTCAACCTTTGCTTTCAACTCGGCCTGTTCTGCCTGCGTCTTTTCCATCAGCAGATTGAAGTTTGCTTCGCTGATACGCCCGGCAACCATGTCCTCATACAGCCGCAGCACCATCTTTTCCAGAACGTCAATCCGTTCCTCGTCTTTGGTAAGGGAACGCTCCAACGCTTCCCGCTGGCCTTTCTGCTCGGCTTCGCAGGTGTCGGTCAGCTTCCCGGCAACGGCTTCCCCGTCCATCAGGGCGGCTCTGGCGCACTCCCGGATTTTGTTCAGCACAAGGCTGTAAAGGGTGTCGTACTCAACCCGGTGCTGGGTACAGTGCTGCTTGCCGTAGGCGTTGTAGGTCTTACAGGAATAAATCTGCTTCGGGTGCTTGTCGTTGGTGTAGCGGATCGTCAGCGACTTCCCGCACTCGCCGCACTTGATAAGCCCCGCAAACAGGCTGATTTCCCCGGTCTGGCGGGGGCGCTGCCGGGATTTCAGCTTGCGCTGCACGATGTCAAAGGTCTTGCGGTCAACAATCGGCTCATGCTGGTTCTCCACCACAATCCAGTCCTCCGGCTTCTTTTCCCCGATGGTGCCGATTTTGAAGCGGTATTCCTTCTTCTGGGAAGCGATAGCGCCGGTGTAGACGGGGTTCATCAGGATGTCCTTAATCACGGAGAAGTCCCACATATACCGCCCGTTGACCGGGTCTTTCTTTTCCCACTTGGTTGACACGTTCCGAAAGCCCCGCACCCGGTTCCAGTAGGTCGGGCATGGAATTTTTTCTTCTTCCAGCCTGCGCCGGATGTAGTTGGGGCCGTGTCCTTCCAGCGCCCACGCAAACAGACGCCGGACAATGGGGGCCGTTTCCTCATCAATCAGCAGATGGTTTTTGTCCTCCGGGTCTTTCCGATACCCGAAGGGGGCAAGGCAGCCGGTAAACTGGCCTTTCTGCGCTTTCAGCAGATAAGAGGAATGAACCTTCTTGGAAATGTCCTTGCTGTACATCTCGTTGAGGATGTTCTTGAACGGCGCAATGTCGTTGTTGTCCCGCATGGTGTCGATACCGTCATTCATGGCGATATACCGGACGCCGTGGCGGGGGAAGAAATCTTCAATCAGGAAGCCGGTCTGCAAGTAATTCCTACCCAGTCTGGATAGGTCTTTCGTGACCACAAGGTTTATCTGCCTGCGCTCGATGGCTTTCAACATCCGTTTCAGGTCGGGGCGCTCCATGTTCAGCCCCGTGTAGCCATCGTCCTGATAGACTGCAACAACCTCCCATCCCTGCTTCTCGCAGTAGGTTTCCAGCATATCCCGCTGGTTTGCAATGCTGGCGCTCTCCCCGTCAAGGTCATCGTCCTTGGAAAGCCTGCAATAGATAGCCGCCCGGAAGCTGCCCGCCAGTATTGCGTCCATGCCTGTATATTCCATTCCGTTCATCATAACCGTTTACCCGCACAATCCAGACGGAACACGGTCACTCTGAACCTTGTCTTTATTATACTCTAAATCTTGCTTTTTCGCAAGATATTCTTTATTATTTCTCTGGCTGTATTTCTGTGCAATCAGGCTCACGAAAACATCCGTAGCGTCCAGTTCGCCGTCAAATACCGTTGTGACATGGATTTCAGTTTTGCTTTTTGCCATAGGCAGTTACCTCCATAAATAAAATAAGCCAGACAGGAGAAGGTCGGCAACGAAGTCCGGCAACGGTCTTCAAAAAACCTCGAAAACAATCTCTGTCTGGCGGGTTACTGTTTATTTACTTTTTCTTTATTTTTCTGTTGCTTTGGTTGTCAGAGGGGAGAAAAGCCCGCAGTTACGGTCTTTTTCCCGGCAACCGGCTCGGCAACGGGATAGCAACGGGGTCGGCAACCGGCTGTGATTTCTCCGGATTATTCAGAAGGGAAGTTCCATCTGCTCCGTGACTTCCACAAATCCGTCCGGCGTTTTTTCACGCCCGTTGTCAGCGCCCGTTGCCGGGGCTTCTCGTTCCCAGCCCTTTTGCCTGCCGTACCCTTCAAATATCCGGGGATTGGAGAAATACTTCCATCCCGTGATACAGTGGTTCATGATGTCGTTGACTTCCCGGATTTCCCATTGCTTCGGCTCGTCAAAGGGGTGGTTCAGGGCTTCCTTGAAAAGCTGCTTAGAGCATACGGCGCTGCCAGTGTAGCGGTCAAGGTACGCCTGTATCATCCCGGCCTTGGTGTCCTCCGGCATGAAATCCCGCTGGTGTTCTTTGAGGTACTGTATCATTTCGGGTGTAAAAGACAGCTTAAAATCGCCGCTTTTGTAGGTTGTCATGGCTTCCGCCCATACCTGTTCCAGATAGGCTCTGGAAGCGGCTTCATCGTCCAAAATGTGTACCTCGGCCTGTCCGGGGTAGACCATGACCGGCAGGAAGCGCCGGTTCCCGGAACGGTCAAGGGGCAGGAAGTCCAGCGCATTGGAAGTCCCGCCGAACACGCATTGCCGCAGCCTGTCCTCCGGGTGGGTTTCGTAGGGGATTTTATAGACCTCCTTCTGGCGGCTTAAAAATGACTTGATTTCCTCTATGCTCTTGGCGTTTGCGGTGGCAATCATCTCCGACATTTCAATTATCCAGTGGCCTTGTAGCTTGCGGTACACGTTATCATCGTCCAACTTCCGCAAATCATCGGAAAACCACTCGTCTTTTACGGCCAGCAGCCGGAAGAAGGTGGATTTCCCGGCTCCCTGACCGCCAACCAGACAGAGCATGACCTCAAACTTACAGCCGGGGCAGAATGCCCGGTGGATGGCTCCCAGCAGGAACAGCCGCAGGGAATGGTAAGTGAAGTTGTCTGTGTCGGCTCCCAGAAAGTGACGCAGGCAGTAGCGGATACGCTCTTTCCCGTCCCAGACAAGGCCGTTCAGGTAGTCCCGGATGGGATGGTAGCTGTTGGCGTCTGCGGCCAGATCAGCGGCGTCTGCTATCTTTTTCTCGCTTGTCAGGCCGTAGGTATCTTCCAGATACAGCCGGATATATTTCATGTCCGTGTCGGTCATGGCCTTGCTGCCGGTTCTGCGTTTCCTGCCGATGGGCTTTAGAAGGTCAATACGCTCGGTCAGGAGATTTTTTGCAACCGCCCCGGAAAGAATGGGGTCATACTGGAACACGGTCAGGCAGTTGTGGATACTGTTCCGCACGCCGCCTTTCTCGGTGCCCTCCAGCATGGCATTGACTTCCTCAACGCTCCGGGGCGGGGGTGCGGCTTCGATGGTGTCCGTCACGGCCTGCCGCAGTTCGGGCGGCAAGGTCTGCCATTCTCCGCTCAAGGTTCCTCACTTCCTTTCCGTAGCTGGCAATCAGGGCAGCCCGTTCCCCTATGTCGGAGAACAGCAGCACATCCAGCAGATATTCCACATGGGATTGTTTCTGCAAGGCTTCCACGAAAAGCGGGTGCCATTCTTCCTCCGGCGTCTTGGGGGCATAGTCCCGCTTCCAGCGGCGCAGCAGATTGTGATAGTCGGACAGTACCCGGAAACAATGGCGCTCCATGCGCTTAAATTGCTGTTCCGGGCTTTCCTTCCGGGGATTTCGCTTCGGGCGGCTCCTGCTTGGTGGCTCCTTATCCTCATAGGGGATGGAGAAGTCCTGCGCCAGCATGAGGGCGGCTTCCTTGGGGCTGACGTTTTCCAGACGGGAAACAAAGTCAATCACATCCCCGTCTGCCTGACAGCCGAAGCAATGGAAACGCCGGTCAACCTTCATGCTGGGGTTTTTATCGTCATGGAAGGGGCAGACGCACATCCCGTTTCTCCCTACCCGGATACCGTAATGCTCGGCGGCCTGCCGGGTGGAAACAGACTGCTTCACGGCTTCAAATACGTTCAATAGGCAAATCCTCCTGAAAATAGAAAAAGCGCCTGCCATTCTCACAAAGAAAAGGCAAGCGCCTGATTGGTTAAAGTTCCATATCCTGTTTTTGCTGGCGGCGGGGCTGCTGGCGTTTCTGTTCTTCCCGCTGTTTTGCGCCCTCAATCTTCCAGCTTAATTGTTCGTTGATGGACGGCTTCTTTCCCGGCTCCGGCACAACACGGCGCTGGTCGGGCGGCAGCACATGGTTTATCCAGTAGCGCACATCCCGCAGCAGCTTCATATCCGCCTGAACCGCCTGCAATCCCTCATTTTTTTTAGACAGTTCCTCGGAAAGCTGCGCCCGTTCTTTCTTTAACTCTTTCGCATCGAAGGGCAATTCCTCCTGATGGGCTTTGAAGAAACGCTTTGCGGCAAGGTAGGCGTCCAGTTCCTCCCGGTGTTCGGCGGCAAACTTCTCCTTTCGGGTTTTCCAGCCGATGGAAGCGTATTTCTTGTAAACCTCTTTGTAGGCTCCGTGGTTGGCGATATGGGAAAGGGTGGTGTCGATGGCCTTTATCCGGCGTTCCGATTTTCGGATGTCGGTTTTGGCAGAAAGTATCTCCCCGCTGACCTTATCCAGATAGGCGTCAAGGCTCTCCACGGTGGAGATCTCTTTCTGCCGCAGGAAGTCAAGGGCTTCCATGACCTTGTTGAAATCGCCAACAGTGCCTTTCAGCTTCCCCTTGGAAGTCCAGCCGGTGCGTTCCTCGCTCCGCATATCCAGATACCGGGAAAGCAGTTCGGGGATGGTCGGCTCCTTTGCCTGTTCCAGCACTTCCAGCAGCGCTGCCTTTTTCTCTTTCAGGCCGGACAGCCAGCCCTTTAAGCTGCGTACCATCTGCCGGATAGACTGCATGAGGGAATTGGCGGCTTTGATGTCCCGGTTCAGGTTGCCGATGTTGGTCTGTATGCCTTTCTTCTCCAACTGGCTGACCGCTGGCCCCATGTGGACGGTGGGGATTTTATCAATCCCCTGTCGGGCATAGGAACGAAGGTCAAGGCGCTCCGGGCTGCCGATGGCTTCCAGATAGCGGTTCGCCGTGTCCTGCCACGCCTGCCGCCATATCTCCCCGTACTTCTGGTCGTTCCAGTCCACGGTGTCCTCTTTGTGGCTTTTCCAGTTCCCGGACGGGAGCCGGATACGCTCGCCGTTCTCGTTAAGGTCGTACACCTTCCGGCTCTTGGGGAGCCACCTGCCCTGTTCGTCCATCCCCCGCATGGTAAAGAGGATATGGGCGTGGGGGTTGCCGTCCCCCTTGTCATGGATGGCAAAGTCGGCAATCATGCCTTTGGAAACAAAAAACTCCCGGCAGAAGTCCCGGATAAGGTCGGCTTGCTGCGCCGGGGGAATATCCCTCGGTATGGCAAGCACTAATCTCCGGGCAAGCTGGGAGTTCCATTGTTTTTCTATGGCTTCGGCGGCGTTCCACAAGGTATTGCGGTCTGCGTACTCCGGCGGGGCGT
>ENA-OQIJ01000374-OQIJ01000374.1-human-gut-metagenome-genome-assembly--contig:-NODE-374-length-10907-cov-2.370779_pt1 | contig 10907 bp, 12 predicted proteins | sample MGYA00242582_ERZ504747 | MGnify/ENA primary metagenome ERZ504747 (study PRJEB26092, sample SAMD00036435) | human gut metagenome | host: Homo sapiens | study: EMG produced TPA metagenomics assembly of...
ATTTTCACGGTCTGATATACTGTATAGAAAAATCAGATTGGATATCTGACTGAGAAAAGCAACCGTCTGCGCCACCTGGCGCGGGGCGCAGTGCGCAGATCCAGCCCTGCTGCACAGATGCTTCCGGTACTGGGCAGCAGACCGGCCACCGCACGCAGCAGAGTGGTCTTTGCCGCAGCCATTGGCGCCAAGAACTGCAGAGAATCTGGCCATGATGGGCCGAAAGGAAAGATCCCGTACCACAGGCTTGCCCCCATAGCCACAGGTGATGTGTTCGGCGTTGCAGTCATCTAGCGGGCCTCCTTTTCGGCTGGAGAAAAAGATCAGCTTCTTTGCCAGCGCTTTGGCCGCGTCCACGGCGGCGTAGTTCTTCGGGGGTGTCAGCCAGCCGGACGACCGTCTGCCGCCACGGCAAAGCCCTGCTGCTGCAGGATGCGGACGGCCACGCCGCTGCGCACACTGCCGCTCAGACCCATCAGGACCCGGTCCTGTTCTTCGTAGGTGTCAAACCCGTTCCCGGGCAGAAAAGCATCGTTCATCGTCCCTGTCTCCCGCCATGTGCCTGGCTCTGGGCGACCGCAAGCTGGTCGCAGCGTTCGTTCTCCGGGTGGCCTGCGTGGCCTTTGACCCAGACGTAGGTGAGCTTGTGGCGGGCTTCCTGCTCCAGCGCCTGCTCCCAGAGGTCGGGGTTCAGGGCAGGGGAGCCGTCCGACTTTTTCCAGCCCCGGCGCTTCCAGCCCCTGGCCCAGCCTTTTTCCAGCCCGTTGATGACGTACTGGCTGTCGGAGCACAGCCGCACCTCGCAGGGCTCCTTGAGCTGGCGCAGCGCCTCGATGAAGGCCGTCAGCTCCATCCGGTTGTTGGTGGTGGAGGCGTCGCCGCCGCTGAGCTCCTTTTCGTAGACCTTGCCGTTAAAGCGGTAGCGCAGCACCGCGCCCCAGCCGCCCGGGCCGGGGTTGCCGCTGCACGCGCCGTCGGTGTAAACTTCGACTTGTTTCATGCGTCTCTCCTGCATCATGTTTGTAGTACCTATTATTTAGAGCCATTTTGGCCCGTCTGTCAAGGGGCAGGGCATAATTTGCCACCGCCCGGCCCAAGCTTGGAATTGACAAAAGAGGCGAGAAATACTATACTTGTTGCAACGAAATGCGTATAGGGGCGCGCCGTGGGTGCGCTCACAGCGTTCCTGCCGAAGCGCCGCGGTCGCATCGAACAGATGGACTGGATGGGCAAGAGGCTTCCTGCGGAACCAACAGCGTGGTATAAAAACAACGCTGATAAAATGATTTCTATACGATGCATCCGATGGAAGCAGATGCGTTTTTATGCTTCCCTTAATGCAGGGCAGGCTGTCTTCCGGGGCAGACCTGTGCTTTGCTGATTGAATTTTTGGAGGTTTTCGATGGCACAGACAAAAGAACAGAACCACGCTCCCGCTGCGGCCAATGCGTCCGGCGAAAAGCGCCCCCGCACTTCCCGCCGCCCCCACTACACCCGTCGGCCCCGCCGCCCCCAGCAGCCCAAAGAGGCTGCAACGCCCATCCATATCTATCCGGCTGGGCGGCCTCGGCGAAGTGGGCAAGAATATGACGGTCTACGAGTGCTGCGGCGATATGATCATCGTGGACTGCGGCCTCGTCTTCCCGGATAACGATATGTTCGGCGTCGATATGGTCATCCCCGACTTCACCTTTGTGGTGCAGAATAAGGATAAGATCAAGGGCCTGCTCATCACCCACGGCCATGAGGACCACATCGGCAGCATCCCCTACCTGCTGCAGAAGTTCGATCTGCCCATCTACGGCACCCGCCTGACCTGCGGCCTCATCCGCAATAAGCTGGAGGAGTTCGGCCTTGCAGGCAAGACCAGGTTCGTGGAGATCACCCCCCGCCAGAAGCTCAAGCTGGGCTGCTTCACCGTGGAGCCCATCCATGTGAACCACTCCATCCCGGACGCGGTGGCTTTCGCCATCGACAGCCCGGCCGGCACCATCATCCAGACCGGCGACTTCAAGATCGACTACACCCCGCTGGCCTGCGGCCCCACCGACCTTGCCACTCTGTCTGAGTACGGCCAGAAGGGCGTGCTGGCTCTGCTGAGCGACTCCACCAACGCGGAGCGTCCCGGCTTCACCGCCACCGAGCAGAAGGTGGCCGCCGGTGTCCGCAGCCTGTTTGCCCGGGCGCAGAACAAGCGCATCATCATTGCGACCTTCGCGTCCAACATCTACCGTGTCCAGCAGATCATCGACCTCGCCGTGAGGATGGCCGCAAGTGGCCTTCAGCGGCCGCAGCATGGTCAACAATACCGCCATGGCTCAGGAGCTGGGCTATATGCACATCCCGGAAGGCACCCTCATCAGCATCGATGAGATCAACCAGTATCCGCCGGAACAGGTGGTGCTGGTGACCACCGGCAGTCAGGGCGAGCCTCTGAGCGCCCTGAGCCGGATGGCTTCCTGCAGCCACCGTCAGGTGCGCGTCGGCCCCGGCGACTTCATCATCATCTCGGCCAAGCCCATCCCCGGCAACGAGAAGAGCGTGACCAAGATCGTCAACGGTCTGCTCCTGCTGGGCGCAGAGGTCATCTATGAGGGCATGTACGACGTCCACGTCTCCGGCCACGCCTGTCAGGAAGAGCAGAAGCTGATGCTCACCCTGACCAGACCCAAGTATTTCCTGCCCGTCCACGGCGAGTATAAGCAGCTGAAAAAGCACGCCATCACGGCGGCAAGCCTCGGCATCCCCACCAGCAACATCCTCATTGCCGAGAACGGCTCCAACATCATCCTCAGCCAGGATGAGATGAAGCTGGGCGAGCCGGTGACGGCGGGCGCTGTCATGGTGGACGGCCTCGGCGTGGGCGATGTGGGCAACGTCGTTCTGCGGGACCGCAAGCATCTGTCTGAGGACGGCCTCGTCATCATCGTGGCCACCGTGGACAGCAAGACCGGCAAAGTTCTGGCCGGCCCCGACCTCGTGAGCCGCGGCTTCGTCTATGTGCGGGAGAACGAGAGCCTGATGGACGGCGCCCAGAGCATCGTGGAGACGGCTCTTGACCGCTGCGTGGACGAGCACGTCCGCGACTGGAACAGCGTCAAGACCCGGGTGCGCGAGGCCCTGAGCAGCTATATCTACCGCCGCACCAAGCGCAGCCCCATGATCCTCCCCGTCCTGATGGAGGTCTGAGTCTGCCCGCAGGAGGCATAACACTTCATGAAACAAAAACCAGATGGACTCTTGAAATGCTGACCGCTGCGCTGGCGGTGCTCTGCGCCCTGCTGGTGCTGGTGCTTCTGGTGCAGCGCCCGGCCATCTGGCCTGTGCTGGTGGTGCTGGCGGTGCTGTGGTTCGCCCTGTTCGGAGTGTTCCGCTGCCGGGTGCGCAGCTGGGTGGCCCGCTGGGTCTGCGGCGGCAGCTTCGAAAAATCGAAGACGCAGTTCAGCCTCGAGCCGCTGAGCCAGCCTGCCGCCCTCCTTTCGGGGGAGACGGTGCTGTGGTACAACACCGAGTTCCGCACCCGTCTGATGAAGGGCGAAGCCCTTCTGGTCCCCCGGGTGCAGAAAGTGCTGCCCGGCCTCGACCTGCAGGAGGCACGCAAGGTCAGCGGCCAGCTGCTCAATCTGGCCGACGGCGTGTGGAGCGCTCACAGCTCCACCGTCCCCGGCGAGGCCGAGAGCATGACCCTTCTTGTCCTGAATGAGGAAACGGCCCTCCGCAAAGTGGAGGCCGAATATAAGGCCAGCCGCCCGGGCTATCTGGTCTTCCTCGTGGACGGCTACGACGACGTGTTCAGCGATATGCTGGACAGCGAGCGCGCCCGCCTGCTGGAAGGCATCAACCGGGTGCTGGAAGATATGATAGGCCGCGGCACGGGCTTTCTGCGCCGCGTGGCCAGCGGCCGCTACATCGCTGTGGTGGAAGAGCGCCAGCTGGAGCAGTTCGCCAAGCGCGGCTACGACGTGCTGGACAAGATCCGCGCCCTGACCCCAGCGTGAACCTCTCCATCTCCATCGGCGTCGGACGCGGGGCCAAGACCCTGCGGGAGGCTCAGGACATGGCCGTTCAGGCGCTGGATATGGCGCAGGGGCGCGGCGGCGACCAGGCCGCCGAGATGACCCCGGACGGCTTTACCTTCTACGGCGGCGTCAGCCACGGCGTGGAAAAGCGCAGCAAGGTGCGCAGCCGCATCGTGGCCGACCAGCTGGTCAAGCTCATCAAAGAGGCGGACCATGTGGTCATCATGGGCCACCGGATGAGCGATCTGGACGCCATCGGCTCGGGCCAGGGCGTGCTGCGCATCTGCAAGATCTGCGAATGTGCCGGCAGTCATCGCCGTGCGCCGTGATGCCACTTTGGCGGGCAGCCTCATCAACGCCCTCATCGCGGCAGGGCAGGAGGACGACTTCATCGACCCCAAGGGGGCTCTGCCCATCATTTCCCAGAGAACGCTCTGTATCGTCGTGGATACATACCAGCTGGGTCTGGTGGAGAGCCGCGAGATACTGGAAAAATGCGGCAAGGTGGCCGTCATCGACCACCACCGCAAGGGCGTCGGCTTCATCGAGAAGGCCGACCTCGTCTGCCACGAGCCCTATGCATCCTCGGCCAGTGAGCTGGTCACGGAGTTCTTGCAGTATGTGGGCGACCGGGACGACAAGCCCAACCGCATCGAGGCCGAGGGACTGCTCTCCGGCATCATGCTGGACACCCGTGACTTCACCCTCCACACCGGCGTGCGCACCTTCGAGGCCGCTGCGGCCCTCCGCCGCTACGGCGCGGAGACGGAGCACGTGCGTCAGCTCTTTGACGTGAGCATGGTGGAGTACACCACCAAGGCCAGACTGGTATCGGAAGCACAGATGTACCGGGGCTGCGCCATCACCGTCAGCGGCGAGGTGGCCCCCGAGGCCCGGGTGGCCATCGCCCAGGCGGCCAACGACCTGCTGACCATCCAGAACGTGGAGGCCAGCTTTGTGGCCGTGCAGGTGGGCGGCAGCGTCAACATCTCGGCCCGCAGCCTCGGCGCGGTGAATGTGCAGGTCATCATGGAGTCTCTGGGCGGCGGCGGTCATCAGACCATGGCAGCGGCCCAGCTCAAGCATATCACCCCAGAGGCGGCCCGCAGCCGCATCCAGACGGCCATCGACCAGTACCGGGAGGCCCAGAAAAAGAGCGGCCTCGAGTCGGAATCCGAACAGAAGAAAAAGGATAAACAGTGATGAAACAGTACGATTATCTTATCGTTGGCGCTGGCCTGTACGGCGCGGTATTTGCCCATGAGGCCAAGAAGGCCGGCAGGCGCTGCCTCGTCATCGACAAGCGCGCTCATATCGCAGGCAACATCTACACCGAAGAGGTGGAGGGCATCAACGTCCACCGCTACGGCGCCCACATCTTCCACACCAACAACAAGGCGGTGTGGCAGTACGTCAACCAGTTCGCGGAGTTCAACCGCTACACCAACAGCCCTGTCGCCAACTATCACGGCGAGATCTACAACCTGCCCTTCAACATGAACACCTTCAACAGGATGTGGGGCGTCGTGACCCCCGCCGAGGCGAAGGCGAAGATCGAGCAGCAGCGCGCCGAGGCCGGCATCACGGAGCCGAAGAACCTCGAGGAGCAGGCCATCAGCCTGGTCGGCACCGACATCTACGAAAAGCTCATCAAGGGCTACACCGGCAAGCAGTGGGGCCGCCCCTGCACCGAGCTGCCTGCGTTTATCATCAAGCGCCTGCCCGTCCGCTTCACCTACGACGACAACTACTTCAACGCCCTGTATCAGGGCATCCCCAACGGCGGCTATACCGCCATGGTGGAGAAGATGCTGGACGGCGTGGAAGTGCGTCTGGGTGTGGACTATCTGGCCGAGAAAGCAGAGCTGGACAAGCTGGCCGACAGGGTCGTCTACACCGGCCCGGTGGACGCCTACTTCGGCTACAAGCTGGGCGCATTGCAGTACCGCAGCGTCCGCTTTGAGACCGAGACGCTGGACACCGACAACTATCAGGGCAACGCCGTCGTCAACTACACCGATGCCGAGACGCCCTACACCCGCATCATCGAGCACAAGCACTTTGAGTTCGGCACCCAGCCCAAGACCGTCATCAGCCGCGAGTACAGCGCCGAGTGGAAGCCCGGCGATGAACCCTACTACCCGGTGAACGACGAGAAGAACGGCGCGCTCTACGCCGAGTACAAGAAGCTGGCCGACGCCGAGCCGGGCGTCATCTTCGGCGGACGTCTGGGCGAGTACAAGTACTACGACATGGATAAGGTCATCGAGGCGGCGCTGGACGTCGTGGGCAGGGAGCTGGCGTAAGCGTTGACGTAACAGCCCGATTGCTGTATACTAACCATAGAAATCCACGGTTTCCCGGTGAGAAGTGAGGGATACTATCATGAAAGTGATTCTGAAGCAGGACGTCAAGGGCATCGGCAAGAAGGACGAGATCCACGAGGTCTCCGACGGCTACGCCCGCAACTTTCTGTTCCCGCGCAAGCTGGCCGCTGTGGCCGACGCCAGCGCGGTGAATATCGCCCGGGGCAAGGAGGCCGCTGCCGACTTCCACGAGGCTGAGAACGTGGCCGCCGCTCAGGCTGTGGCCGCGAAGCTCGAGGGCAAGACCGTGGTCATCAAGGCCAAGGGCGGTGCCTCCGGCCGTCTGCACGGCAAGGTCACCGGCAAGGAAGTCGCTGAGGCTCTGGCCCAGCTGGCCGGTTCTCCCATCGACAAGAAGAAGATCGAGCTGGAGACCAAGGACATCAAGGACGCGGGCGTCTTCAACGGCAAAGTCCGCCTCCATGTCGGTGTCGTGGCTTCCTTCAAGGTCCAGGTAGAAGTGGAGCAGGCCTGATTTGACCGCTATCTGCGCCCCCTCTCGGCAGGGGGCGCTTTTTGGCTTTACGGCATTTATATAAATAAAGCAGAAGGATAACGACCATGCCGAACGAACGACATTATAACGAACTCAACCTCGAGAGCGTGGGCATCAACCTGCCCTACAATATGCAGGCAGAGCAGAGCGTGCTGGGCGCGGTGCTGCTGAAACCCGAGACCCTGATCGACCTCGTCGAGATCATCCGGCCCGAGATGTTCTACACCCGGCAGAACGCTCAGATCTACTCCGAGATGCTCCGCCTCTTTACCAGCGACCAGACCATCGACTTCGTCACCCTGCTGGACGCCGTCATCTCGGACGGCGTGTTCCCCAGCGCCGACGAGGCGAAAGTCTACCTGACCGGCCTCGCCGAGACGGTCCCCAGCATCTCCAACGTCAAGGCGTATGCGCAGATCGTGCAGGAAAAGTATCTGGTGCGCCAGCTGATGGGTGTCGCAAAGGACATTTTGCAGGACGCGGGCGACGAGCCCGACGCCGACCTGCTGCTGGAAAACGCCGAGCAGCGCATCTATGAGATCCGCTCTGGCCGCGATTCCAGCGCCCTGACGCCCCTTTCTTCCAGCATGGTGGAGACGCTGACAAATCTGCAAAAGATCAGCGGCCCCGACGCCGACAAGTATAAGGGCATCCCCACCGGCTTCCGGCTGCTGGACACCGTCCTCACCGGCCTTGGCCGCGGCGACCTCATCATCCTCGCTGCCCGCCCCGGTATGGGCAAGACCAGTTTCGCGCTGAACATCGCTACCCGCGTGGCCATGCAGCAGAAGGTGCCGGTGGCCATCTTCAGCCTCGAAATGACGAAGGAGCAGCTGACCAACCGCATCCTCTCCGCTGAAGCGGGCATCGACAGTCAGGCGTTCCGCACCGGTGCGCTCCGGGCCGAGGACTGGGAGTATCTGGCCCTCGCCACCGAAAAGCTGCACGACGCACCGATCTATATGGACGACACCTCGGGCATCACCATCACCGAGATGAAGGCGAAGATACGCCGGGTCAATCAGGACCCCGCCCGCCCCAACGTGGGCCTCATCGTCATCGACTATCTGCAGCTGATGACCAGCGGCCAGCGCAGCGAGAACCGCGTGCAGGAGATCAGCTCCATCACCCGAAACCTCAAAATCATGGCCAAAGAGATGAACGTGCCCATCATCGCTCTGAGCCAGCTGTCCCGTGCGGTGGAAAAGCAGGGCAACAACTCCAGCCACCGCCCCCAGTTGTCGGACCTGCGCGACTCCGGCTCCATCGAGCAGGACGCCGACTGCGTCCTCTTCCTGTACCGCGACTCCTACTACGCCAGCCAGAACCCCGACGGCGCGGAGGTGGACGCCGACACCGCCGAGTGCATCGTGGCAAAGAACCGTCACGGCGAGACCAGTACGGTGCCGCTGGGCTGGGACGGAGCCCACACCCGCTTTATGGATGTGGACTTCAAACGCTGATGAACTACGAAGAGATCTTACAGACGGTGCGCGGCTTCTGCGCCCGGGAAAAGCTGCTGGACGGCAAAAAGCATCTCGCGCTGGCTGTTTCGGGCGGGGCCGACAGCATGGCCCTGCTCTGCCTCATCCGCCCGCTGGCCGGGGAAAGGGGCATCGCCCTCACGGTCTGCCACGTCAACCACGGCCTGCGGGGGGAGACGGCGGACCGGGACGAAGCCTTCGTCCGGGAGGTCTGCGCCCGGCTGGGCCTGCCGCTGCGGGTGTTCCATGCCGCTGAGCTGGAAGCCGAGGCAGGAAAGCCCCGGGCAGGGGAGGACTGGGCGCGCCGCCTGCGGTATGCCTGCTTTGAGCGGGTGCTGGCCGACGGGATAGATGCCGTCGCAACTGCCCATACTGGGAGTGACCAGGCCGAGACGCTGCTGTTCCGGCTGGCCAGAGGCACCGGCCTCCACGGCGCGGCGGGCATCCGGCCCAGCCGCCCGGGCTATCTGCGGCCTCTGCTCTGCCTGACGAGGGCCGACACCGAGGCCGTCTGCCGCGCCTGCGGCGAAGGCTGGGTCACCGACGAGACCAACGACGCCGACGACTACGCCCGCAACCGTCTGCGCCACGGCGCACTGCCCGCCCTCTGCGGGGTCAACAGCGCCGCCGAGCGCAATCTGGCCCGCTTTTGTGAGAAAGCCGCCAGGGCGGACGAATACTTCGCCCGGCAGGCGGATGCGCTGCTGGCTTCGGCCCGGGCAGCGGACGCAAAAAGCCTGCCCGGCGGGGCGGGATACGCCCTGCGCAGCGGCCAGCCCGTGTGGATGTCAGAGCCTTTGCGGCAGACTGACCCGCTCATCCTCGACATGGCCCTCCACAGCCTTGTGGAGCCGGTGCGGGACGCGGAGGAAAAATATATCCGCCTGCTGGCCGACCTTGTGGAAAAGGGCAGCGGCGCGGTGCAGCTCACCGACACCGTCCGCTTCTGCGCCCGGGACGGCGTGCTCTGGCGGGAGGAAGCCGATCAAAACACCCGCCGACAGAGCGAAAAAGCGGACGGTCCGAAATTTGAAGTATCCCTGCCGGAGGGCGGAGATTATCCGCTGCCCGGCGGCAGAAAGCTGCATATCCGGGTGGTTTCGGCCTGTTTTGAAGAAAAAACACAGGGTGTTCATAAAAAAGACTTAAAAAATCAGGCAGATTATGCTAAAATAAACTCGATATGTCCTGTTCTGCGGCTGCGCTGCCGTCAGCCCGGCGACCGCTTCCGTCCGGCCGGGCGGGGGGTAGACCGGGAGCTGCGCAAATGGATGAACGAGGCGGGCATCCCGCCCCGGGAACGGGACACGCTGCCGCTGCTGGCGGCAGGCAGACAGGTGCTGTGGGTCTGCGGAGAGGGCTTTGCCGATGGGCTGGCCCCCGGGCCGGACACCGGGCAGCTGCTGCAGGTGGAACTAGAAAATTTTGGAGGAATCGAATCATGAGCATGCATGACGATATTTTGAAGGTCCTCGTTTCGGAAGAGGAGCTGAAAGCGAAAGTGGCTGAGCTGGGCGCTCAGATCAGCAAAGACTATGAGGGCAGAAACCTCGTCCTCGTCTCCATCCTCAAGGGCTCGGTGGTCTTTATGGCCGACCTGATGCGCGCCGTGAGCATCCCGTGTAGCATCGACTTCATGGTGGTGTCCAGCTACGGCGGCAACACCACCAGCACCGGCCTCGTCAAGATCATCAAGGACCTGGACGGCGACCTCTCCGGCAAGGACGTGCTCATCGTGGAGGACATCCTCGACACCGGCATCACCCTGTCGAACCTCGTGCCGATGCTCAAGATGCGCAACCCGAACTCGGTGAAGATCTGCACCATCCTCGACAAGCCCAGCCGCCGCAAGGCCGACATCGCCCCGGACTACGAGGGCTTCGCGGTGCCGGACGAGTTCGTGGTGGGCTACGGCCTCGATTACGACGAGAAGTACCGCAACCTGCCCTACATCGGCGTACTCAAACCCAGCGTCTACGAAAAGTAAGAAATAAAACCAGAACTGGAGTTGATCCTTTTGCAACCTAAGAGACCTCGTATCAATCCGCTCATCCTCGCACTGGCGCTGGCCGCCGTGCTGATGGTCTGGTCGGTGATGGGCAGCGGGTCGGGCAGCACCGGCGGCTCGACCATGAGCTACTCCACCGTCGTCCATTACTTTGAGCACAATCAGGTCACGGCCTTTACGCTGGACCGCAACACCAGCGTCATCACCCTGAACCTGAAGGAAGGCGACCTGCCCCTGCCGGACGTCTCCTCCACCCAGAGCACGGTGCAGTCTACCGGCGGTCTGCTGAGCGGGATGTTCTCCTCCTCGTCGGAGTCCACCGGCGCAGTGCAGGAGGACGACGGCACCGTCACCATCCGCTACAAGCTGCCCTATGCCTACGTTTTCATCGAGAACGTGGACAAGTACCGTTAGTACCGGTCGGCTCCACCCCTCGCGGGGCTTCCACCTCCGGCCTATCAAACACGTGTTCCACATGCGGGCTTCAGGACCCCGAAGGGCCCAAGGAATCCTAATCTCGGAGCAGGCTTCCCG
>ENA-OQIJ01000375-OQIJ01000375.1-human-gut-metagenome-genome-assembly--contig:-NODE-375-length-10904-cov-3.026538_pt1 | contig 10904 bp, 9 predicted proteins | sample MGYA00242582_ERZ504747 | MGnify/ENA primary metagenome ERZ504747 (study PRJEB26092, sample SAMD00036435) | human gut metagenome | host: Homo sapiens | study: EMG produced TPA metagenomics assembly of...
CTTAGTGCGGAGGCCTTGCCTTGCGCTTGTTCGAGAGCATGATGGAGCCCGCGATCAGGCAGATGAAGATGGCGATGCCGTAGACGATCCAGGCGGCGTTGTACGAGCCCGTGCCGTCGAAGATGGCGCCGGACAGCGGGTTGCCGATGATGGGTCCCAGGTAGAAGAAGATCTGCACCGAACCGTAGATGGAGCTGAACTCCTTCTCGCCGAACGACGCGATGGTGAGCAGCGGCGAGAACACGGTGGGCGTGGCGTAGGCCAGGCCGAACACCACGGCGAACACGTAGCAGACGGCGGTGTTGAGCGGCACGAGCAGCACGAGCACGTACGACAGCACGAAGAAGCTCAGGGCGATTATGAGCGTCGGGCGCGGGCCGAACGTGTCGCGCACCTTGCCCCAGATAACCTTGCCGATCATGAGGAACGCGCTCGTGATGCCGATGATGGATGCGGCGAACACGGGGTCGAGCCCGATGCCGGTGAAGTACGCCTGCAGGTGCGTGAACGTGCCGATGCCGCAGCCGCTCAGGCACAGGACGATGAACGCGAGCAGGTAGAACTTCGGCGAGCGGATGGCTTCCTTGTACGTCATGCCCGTGCGCGTGACCTCGCCGGACGCCGTGCCGTCGGCAGTTTGCGTCTCGACGTAGCCGAGCGGCTTGAGCCCCATGTCCTCGGGCTTGAAGCGGTAGACGATCATCACGGGGATGAACACGACGAAGATGATGGCGGCCAGGATAAGGTAGGCGGTCTGATACCCGTACGCGGCGATGAGCTGCTGTCCGACGGGGTTGAAGATCATGCTGCCGAAGCCCGAGCCGGCCATGGCGATGCCGATGACGAGGCCCTTGTTCTTGATGAACCAGTTGTTCATGAGCATGGATACCGTCGAGGTGCTCACGGCGGCCAACCCGGCGCCGATGACGAACCCGCAGATCCAGAACTGCCATGCCTCGCGGCATTGCGACAGCAGGGCGAACGACACGATCATCACGATGGCCCCGCAGATGGTGAACAGCTTCGGCTTGATCTTCTTGTAGATGATGCCGAGGAAGGGCACGAGGATCATGAGCGCCGCGTTTTGGAATGACAGGTACAGCGTCATGCTGCTTCGCGGGAGCCCCAGATCTTCGCAGACGGGGGTGATGAACTGCCCCGCGCAGTTGTTCACGATGCCGGTCCCCACGATCAGCATCACCAGGCAGGCCCCCAACATGTAATACCCGTAGAAGATGCGCTTCGTTCCCTGCGTCATGGCAGCACCCACTTCCCCTCGATGACCTCGATTGATGAAGCTCTTTGCCGCAGCGGGCCGGCGTGGTGAACCTCCGCTGCATGCCCGCTTTCGACAATACGGAAATCGGGAGGGGGTTTGAATCCGTCTGAGGTCGCATTGTCTGGGGCCGCGTGGGGCCAGACGGGCCGCGCCTGCGACCTTCTGCGACCTCGGGGACGTAAAGTCGTAGGCGATGCGCTTCGGATGTCGGCCTCGATGCCGCCCGAAGCGCATCGCCCTCGCAAACAACAAAACAGGGCCGCTCGCAACGAGCGGCCCTGCCGGGAGGGAGGAGATGTGTGCGGGAGGTTCGGCTACGCGGTCATGCTGTCGAAGTCGTCCATCATGTCCTTGACGGAGAGGACGCCGAGGACGAAGCCGCGCCCGATCGAGCCGCCGGGAAGCACCATGGGGTACTCGTGGCCGTAGAACGACCCGCCGCAATCGCCTGCGGCCCACAGGCCCTTGATGACGTCGCCGTTCTCATCGAGCACGCGGCTGTGCTCCTCGACCTGCAGGCCGCCGACGGTCGCCAGGACGCCGGGGGCGCGCTTGATGGCGTAGAACGGGGGCTCCTTGATGGCGGTGTAGCCCATGAACTCGCCCTTCACGCCGAAGTCCTCGTCGACGCCCTTGTCGCAGAGCTCGTTGTAGCGCTCGACGGTTGCGAGGAAGGTCTGCTTGTCGATGTCGTAGGCCTCCGCCAAGCCCTCGAGGGTGTCGGACTCGATGATGGCCCCGCCCTTCACGGCCTTCTCCCAATCCTTCGCCGGATCGGCCGTCTCGCGGCTGTGGCTGTTCGGGTTGGGCATGTCGTCGATGTGGTCCATCCAATGGGAGTCCGTGATCTGGAACGCCAGCTTCTCGGGCTGCGCGGCAACCGCCTGCACCACGCCCTGGTACGGCGCGTCCTCGTTGCCGAACCGCACGCCCTTCTTGTTCACGCGCAGCCACGGGATGCCGGAGAACGGCGCGTTGCCTTCCGGCAGCCACGTGGGATCGAAGTGCATCATGAGCGCGTGGGGCGCGGGGGTCACCTGCGCGCCGATCCACGACCCCATCCTGACGGCGTCGCCGGTGTTGTTGGGGGCTCCGTGCATGTTGTGCACGCCGAGCAGCAGCGGCGCGTAGCACTCGAGCATCTCCTCGTCGTCGGAGATGTCGCCGCACGCCATCAGGACGCCCTTCGACGTGTTCACCCGCACGTACTCGCCCTTCTTGTTCTGCCCGATCACGCCGGTGACGTCGCCGCTCTCGTTGGTGATGAGCTGCACGGCGGGCGTGTCCCACAGCATGGTGGCGCCGGCGGCCTCGGCCTTGTCGCCCATGAGCTTGAGCAGCTCGGCGTACTGGGCGTAGCGGGTCGAGAAATCGTTGTCGACGTACCAGCCGATGGTCTGTCCCTTTTCGACGACGACGGGGGTCTTCTCCGGGGTGTTGTCCATGATCCAGTTCATCACCTCGCCGCCGCGGTTCAAGAAGTTCATGACGAGCTTGCCGTTGTCGCGCCCGTTCGATATCTCGGCGAAATCGGCGTAGAGCTTGCCGGTGTCGAACGGCTCTCCGCCCGACTCGAGCCACGCCTTGTTGTTGATGGCGTTGGCGCACCAGCCGTTCGAGATGGCCGCATTGCCCTTCTGCAGGACGACGGTCTTCAGGCCGTGGGTGGCGGCGTACAGGGCGGACGGGGCTCCGGCGGCGCCCAGCCCGACGATGCAGACGTCGGCGTCGTAGGTGTCGGCGAACTCGGTGATGGGCTCGGGCTTCACCGACCAGCTCCAGCGCCCGCCTCCGGTGCTCGCGGCGCCTTCCGCGCCCGCCTCGGCTGCTTTCTGCCCGTCCGCGGCTGCGCTCTGCGGGCTTGCGGGCGAGCAGGCGGCGAGCCCGGCTCCTGCGGCGACGGCCGCGCCGCCGGCCAAGGCTCCCTTGATGAAGTTGCGCCTCGAAAGTTCCTTCATAGTACCCTCCTTCTTCGTGTGCTCGACCTCGCAAAAACCCTGATTGCACAGGTGGTAGCGGGTGTCGGGCGAGGTGCCGCATTCCCTCGATGCGACGGGGACAAGCCTACTCGCTGCCGCGAATCGCGTAATCACACTGCGCGATTTTTTCTGGGTGATTTCTCGTTGTCACCGTCACCCTTTTGCCGTAATCTTGGGCTACAGGGCGGATGTGGGGGTGGTGTGCGCGTGGTCGAGGGGACCGAGTCGTTGGGTGCGAGGGCCGAGAAGGCGTGGAAAAGCTTCTTCCCGGTGCCGTTCTGCTTCATGGGCATGGGGATCTTTCGCGTATGGACCGAAACCCTCTATTCCAACACGCAGATCAGCTTTCCAACGTTGACGTCGGGTGCGCTCGCGCCCTATGTGGATGCGTACGCCCTGTTCGACTACGTCTCGGCGTTCGTCCTCGTGCTGCTGGCGATCTTCGCCAAGAAGATCGCGCCCCTGTACGCGCGCCCGTGGGCGGTGGTCGTCACGCTCGTGACCATGGTGGGCGCGGTGTGCATGAACTTCGCCTCGATCTATCATCCGGAACTGACGCCGCTCCTCAGGCTGCCGGCCGTGGTGTCCGGCTCGATCGGCATCGCGTTCATCCTCATGCTGTGGTCGGAGTTCTTCGGGTGCTTGAACCCGGTGCGCGTGGTGGGGTACTATGCCGCGAGCATCGCCGTGAGCTGCGTGGTCCTGTGGGTGTTCAAGGGATTGCTGCTGCCGTGGCTGTGGGTGGGCACGTGCGTCGTGCCCGTGGTGTCGCTGCTCTGCCTCTGGCGCTCCTATGCCGGATTGGCGTACGACGCCTATCCGCCCGCCTATCGGCACGACTTCCTGTTTCCCTGGAAGCCGGTGCTCGTCATCGGGATATACTCGTTCGTGTACGGCATGCGCGGCGGCGTGTTCTCGAACACCCTCTCGATGAACTCCGGCATGGGCGCGTTCGCGGGCGCGCTGCTGGTGTACCTGCTCGTCAGCCGGTTCGGCGAGAAGCTCGATTTCTCGCTGCTGTGGAAGACGGCCATGCCCCTCATGATCGTGTCGCTCGCGCCTCTGGACGGCGCGGTTGCGGGGTGGTCGACCATCGCGGATTTCTGCGCGTTGGCGAGCTATACCGTCCTGCTGCTGCTCATCATGGCCATCCTGAGCAACCTGTGCTACCGCTACGGCGTCTGCGCGCTGTGGATCTTCGCGATCGAGCGGGCGATCCGCATGGCCTCGTCCCAAACGGGGCGCCTCGTCGGCGAGAACATCGTGAACTCCACGGTGCTGCCCGATTTCGTCCAGCCGTTCGCGCTCGTCGTCATGGCGGGCTCGCTCATCGCCGTGATGTGCGTCTTCTTCTCGGAAAAGCACGTCACCTCGCAATGGGGCGTGGTGCTCAAGCACCCCATAGCCGACGACCTCGAGCTGTACATGGAGAAGAACCGCCTGGGCATGAAGTGCAAGGAGCTCGCCGACGATCACGGCCTCACGGCGCGCGAGAACGAGATACTGCTGCTCATTGCTCGAGGCAGGCATCTCTCGCAGATCGCGGACGAGCTGACCATAAGCAACAACACGGTGAAGACGCACATCCGCACATCTACGCGAAGCTTGCCGTCAACTCGCGAAAAGAGCTGCAGGCTTTGCTGGGCGTGAAGAAGCAGTCCTCCCGGGTCGCGGCGAAAGAGCTCCAGCACGAGGGTAGGGGGCCGGCGCCTCGTCGGCCCCGGGCGCGATGCCGCATCGGCAGGTGGCTTCATGGTGGATTTTTCGCAAGCTGTTCGCTCATCGTGTACAATTCCCCGCATGGAGAACGCACCGGACAACATAGACGCGCTTGAAGCGCTCGACGAGCTGGACGGGCCGGCGGTTGCCGGCGCCGACCGCGCCGACGACGCGCCCGCGCGCCCGGCGAAGCGCCCGCGTCGCGAGGCCCCGTCGGACGAGGAGCGTCAGCAGATGCACGCCTCGTTCAACGACCGCATCTCCTATCTCTGCAAGATGGCGGCGCTCATCGTGGCGCTCGTCTCGCTTGCCACCATCGCCCTCGGGCAGGAACTGCCCCGGTTCGTCCTCATGGGGCTGTGCCTGTCGGTCGCGTTGCTGGCCATCGCCATGCTCCAAGACCATCAGCGCAAACGATAACCGCATCGACTCACTCAAGGATACGCACGCATGATTTTCGAAGCATTGAAAGCCTTCCTCATCGGCATCGTCGAGGGCATCACCGAATGGCTGCCCATCTCTTCGACCGGCCACATGATCCTCGTGGACGAGTTCGTGAAGCTGCAGGTATCCGATGAGTTCCTCGCCCTGTTCCTCGTGGTCATCCAACTGGGCGCCATCATGGCCGTGCTCATCCTGTACTTCCACAAGCTCAACCCCTTCTCGCCGAAGAAGACGACCGGGGAGAAGAAGAGCACGTGGCGCCTGTGGGGCATGGTGGCCATCGGCTGCATCCCCGCGGCCATCATCGGCCTGGCGTTCGACGACCTCGTGAACGAGTACTTCTACAACAAGGTGACCGTCGCCGCCATGCTCATCCTGTACGGCGTGGTGTTCATCGTGCTCGAGCGCCGCAACCGCCGCCGCTTGCGCGAGGCCGAGGCCGCCCTCGAGGCGCCGCGCGGCCGTCATGCGCGCGTGTCGTACGGCGACACCGCCGACGAGGCCGAGGCGTCGCTGTTCAAGATCACCGACGTGGACGAGATCGACTGGAAGACCGCGCTCAAAATCGGCTGCTTCCAGGTGCTGGCCATCATTCCCGGCACGAGCCGCTCCGGTGCCACCATCATCGGCGGCATGCTGGCGGGCTGCTCGCGCACGGCGGCCGCCGAGTTCACGTTCTTCCTGGCTATCCCCATCATGTTCGGCTGGGGCCTCGTGAAGTGCATCAAGTTCTTCGCCGCGGGCATCGTCATGACCTCCACCGAGATCATGGTGCTCGTGGTGGGCATCGTCACGGCGTTCGCCATGTCGGTGGTGGCCATCAAGTTCCTCATGGGCTACATCAAGAAGAACGACTTCACCGCGTTCGGCTGGTACCGCATCGTGGTGGGCGTGCTCGTGCTGGGCTACTTCGTCTTCGAGACCATGGGCATGCTGCCCTAGCGCTCTGCAGCGCGCGTCGTCCGCCGAACGCGGCCCCTACATCCCCATGAGCAGCGTCGCCAGCAGCGGGATGGTGACGAGCGAGCATACCGTGGTGATGAACGTGCCCTGCGCGATGGTTTTGATGTCGCCGCCGTACTGGTAGCTCAGCATGGTGCCGTTCGTGGCCACCGGCATGGCCGAGATCACCACGAGCACCCCCAACAGCACCGGGTCGGTGACGAAGAAGTGGAACACGAACCAGATGAGCGCCGGCGTGAGCAGCAGGCGAAACAGCGCTGCGGCCATGAGGCGCGGCCCGCCCACGAGCTGCCCGACCGGCACGTTCGCCAGCGACGACCCGATGATCAGCATGGCGGCCGGCGTGGTGAACGACCCGAGCGCATCGAGCGCGTCGCCCACCACGGGCATGTTGTGCACCCCGGCGAACGTCAGCACGAGCGCCGCCAAGCACGCGATGATGCACGGCGACAGAAACGCCCGCGCATTCATCTTCACCTTCACGCCGTACTCGTTGTCCTGCGCGAGGAACCACACGCCCACGGTGAACACGAGGCAGTTGAACGTGAGGTTGAAGATGGTGGCCAGGATGAGGGCTTGCGACCCGAAGATGGTGTCGATGACGGGAAAGCCCAAAAAGCCCGTGTTGCCGAACACGAGGATGAACCGGTACACGCCCCGGCGTCCGTGCGGGATGCGCAGCGCGGCCGTCACGACGAATCCCACCGCGATGAGCACGACGTAGCTCAAACACGAGACGAGCATGGCCCACAGGATGTCGGCGGCGGGCGGCAGGTACTCGGCGGTGAGCACGGAGGCCAGGATCATGGCCGGCAGGGCGGTGGACAGGATGAGCTTCGACAGCTTCTTGTCGAAGTCCTCGTCCATGAGGTGCAGCTTCTTGGCGACGTATCCGGTTGCGCCCACGGTGAACAGGATCACCATCTGCAAGAATATGTCCGCGAAACCCGCCACGACGCCTGCCCTTCACACGAGGAATTGAAACTGGAATTGAGACCGCCCGTCGAGGCGACGGCAGCAGCATCCAGTGTATACCACGTGTCAAAGGGGGCGGGACGTCAGTACGTTTCCGCGAGGTCGATGAGCTCCTGTTGCGAGTGCAGGTCCATCTTCTGGTAGATGTGCTTGATGTGGGTCTTGATGGTGTTGCGCGAGATGATGAGCTCCTCCTCGATGAACGGCACGTTGCGCCCGCGCGCCAGCAGGCGGAACACCTCGCCCTCGCGCTCGGTGAGCGCGTACTCCTGCGCGAGTCGCGCGCATTGCTGATCGAGGGCGTGCGCCTGCGCTTCGTCGTCGGCCGCCGCCGTGGCGGCACGCGGCTCGTCCTGCGGCGCAGCCGCCACTTCCGGCACCGCCTCGACGCCTTCGATGGTGCGCTCGAAGCTGAACGATCGCAGCACGGTGAGGTTGAGGGCGGCGAAGGCCAGCACGACGACGGCCACCGTGGCCGGCACGAGCGCCGCGTCGTTGGCCAGCAGCCCGTTCATGAAGTGGCCGAGCGACGTGCCCACGAGCGAGCCCGCACTCGTGGCGCACTGCCCCCAGGCGAACATCGACAGCGCGTGCAGCGGGTTGCGCCGCCCAACGGCCGCCAGCGTGTAGTACATGAGCACCGAGAAGCAGTCGCCGCCCGCCGCCAGCAGCATGTTGGGAACGGCGCTGTCCACCGTCTGCGGCACGAGGGTGGCCAGGAACCCCGCCAGCACGAACAGGCACGCCACCTGGTACAGGATGTCGCCCGGCGCCGCGCGCCCGGTGGCCACCACCTGCAGCGCCACAAGCGCGAGCGGGATGAGCGGCAGCAGCGAGAACGGCGGCGTGCTTTCCACCGCGCCGAACGTGAGCGAGAAGCCGTAGGCGCTGCGGAACACGAAGAACGCGAGGAACAGCACGTGCGCGAACGGCAGGAACGACCGCGGCTCGGTGAGGGCGAGCGTGGCCGCCGAGGGACGCGTGCGCGTGCGGTCGAGCTGCTCGCGCACGAACGGCCACACGAGCGCGAACGCCCCCAGGGTGACCGCGGGGTATGCGAGCATGCCGAGCGGCTCGGGCAGCGCAACGAAGATGCCGCGCCACGCGTAGGCGAGCGCGAGGCTGCCGGCGATGCACAACGCGCTCGACCGGGCGCTCAGGCCGATGAGCACGATGCACGAGATGGCCATGATGGTGGCGCGCCCCGCGTTCATGACGACGGCCCCCGCGGTGATGAGCGCCGGGCTCGCGAGGGCGAGGCCGGCCTGCACGAGCGCGAACCCGGCAAGCATCACGGCGGTGGCGCCGAGGGCGAGCGGCCGGGGCCTGAGCCACGCGGGCCTGAGCGTTGCCGTGAGGGCCACGGCGAGCGCGGCGCAGCTCGACGAGACCGTGGCGAACTCGCGCGCCATGCCGTACACGACGGCGATACGCGGAAAGATGAACTGGTTGAGCAGCCAGGTTCCCAGGAACAGCAGGCTGAGCGCGACGAAGCAGCGCAGCCATCGCGAGCTGACGAGCTCGGCTGCGAACCCCTGACGACGGCCGTGCGCGGGCGCGTGGTCGGATATATGGTGGCGGTCGATAGCGGTCACAACGCCCTTCCCCTTGCGTGTCGTGGCCCAGTATAGCAAAGCGCTTGCCGCGCCACCATGCCGCCCATCAGGCGAAATGCAAATCTCCCCTCGACTGGGTGATGGCGAATCGCTCGCGTTTTCCATAATGGGGGCCGTCGAACCAAGCCGGCGCATCCGGGAAGCGGAAGGCCGGCACCACCGAAAGGGGAGGGTATGAACATGAACACGAGCACGAAGACGAACCTCGACGGGCGCGGCCTCTCGCGCCGCGGATTCCTCGGCCTGGCGGGCATCGCCGGCGTGGGGGCCATGGCGGGGCTCGCGGGCTGCGCGCCGCAGCAGAGCGCCGACGCCGCATCGTCCGCGAAGGGCGGCGAGGCCGCGGCCGCCTCGGGCGAGAGCGATTGGCTGGGCAGTGCGCCCGCCATCGCCGACGGCGACATCGTGGACACGCGCGAAACCGACGTGCTCATCGTGGGCGCCGGCAACGCCGGCATGATGGCGGCGGCCACCGCGGTGGACGAGGGCGTGGACTTCATCCTGTGCGAAAAGAACGCCCAGGTGCAGAGCACGCGCCACTGGATCGGCGCCGTCAACACGGCGCAGCAGCAGGAGGCCGGCGTGGACATCGACCGCGGCGAGCTGCTCAACGAGCTGGCGCGCTACGCCTCGTACAAGTGCGACATGGACGTGTGGAAGGTGTGGGTGGACGAGTCGGCCGAGGTGATGGCGTACCTCGATCCCATCATGGAGGCATCGCTCGGCATGAAGGCGTCGCTCGACACCGACAAGTTCGACAAGCAGAAGCACTACACGCCCATGGTGCAGCACATGTACCTCACCGACCCCGCGCTCGGCATCAAGCCCGAGAAGGAGCGCAACCAGGTGCTGCAGGAGTACATCGAGGGCAAGGGCGCAACCATCGACTTCGGCACCAAGATGGTGAAGCTCGAGCGCGAGGGCGACGGCGCGGGCCGCGTGACGGGCGCGATCTTCGAAACCGAGCAGGGCTACGTGCGCATCAACGCCAAGAAGGGCGTGCTGCTCACCACCGGCGGGTACGCGGGAAACCCCGTGATGACGAAGGCGCTCGCGCCCATCGTGCCCCAGTGCACCACGACGGCGGACAACACGCCGTCGTGCGACGGCCTCGGCATCAAGGCGGCGCTGTGGGCGGGCGCGAAGATGGACCCGCAGCCCGCTCCCATGCTGTTCGCCCGCGGCGCGGTGGCGCCGGGCGTCGACGCCGGCTACGTGGGCGAGGGCATGGACGCCGCGCTGCCCGGCACCGTGTTCCAGTCGAACGTGGGCACGCAGCCGTTCATGGCGGTCGATCGCACGGGCAAGCGCTTCGTCAACGAGTCGTCTCCCTACGAGGCCGTGTGCTTCGCCTCGAGCAACCGCCCCGGCGGCGTGTGGTGCAAGGTATGGGACGCCAACATCGTCGAGGACATCGAGCGCTTCTCCACGGTGGGCTGCTCGAAGATCATCGCGCAGGCGTTCGCCGGCGGCGCCACGCCGGAGGAGTACTTCCAGAAGCAGATCGACGGCGGCACCCTGTTCAAGGCCGACACCGTCGAGGAACTGGCCGGCAAGCTGGGCTTCGAGGGCGAGGCGAAGGAGAACTTCCTCGCGCAGGTGGAGCGCTACAACGAGCTGAACGAGCAGCAGCGCGACGACGACTTCGGCAAAAGAGCCCCTTCCGCCTGTCCGCCCTCAGCACGCCTCCGTTCTACGGCGGCTGGTTCGGCGCATGCTACCTCACCACGGTGACGGCATCAAGATCAACCCCGACATGCAAGCGCTCGATCAGCAGGAACAGGTCATCGAGGGCCTGTACTGCGCCGGCGACTGCTCGGGCAGCCTGTTCGCCGACAACTATCCCGAGTACATCATCGGATGCGCGTGCGGCCGCACCCTCACGTTCGCGCGCCACGCCGTGAAGCCATACTGAACGAGCGCTAGGGA
>ENA-OQIJ01000376-OQIJ01000376.1-human-gut-metagenome-genome-assembly--contig:-NODE-376-length-10892-cov-3.179192_pt1 | contig 10892 bp, 8 predicted proteins | sample MGYA00242582_ERZ504747 | MGnify/ENA primary metagenome ERZ504747 (study PRJEB26092, sample SAMD00036435) | human gut metagenome | host: Homo sapiens | study: EMG produced TPA metagenomics assembly of...
GCATTTCAAGAATCCGGGAGCGTTTTGGATTACGTTGGGCGCGCTGCATTTGCGGAATGCAGCAGTCTCGCAAAGTTTCACGTTGGTGGAAAGACATGCAACGCGGTGTATGGTGAACAGGATTTTTACGGATGTCGCCATCTCGATGAAAGCGAGGAGTGGTGACAGGCAACTTTATGGAAATGGGGGAAGTTGAGATCCGGGATTTGTTTGGCTTCACGAAACGAAACCAATTGTATTCAAGGAGCATGGTTTCGGTGATTCCGCGATTAAAACCCAATTGGTATCCGATATGAAACTTGTCCAGTTGGATTCCGATGGGACTATCGGATCGCTTGATGTAACGCTTGAAGACGGCAGACATATTCGCATATGCACAGCCTACCTACGAGAGATGCAGGCGTCGCGTTTCACCTTCGAATCCAAGTATGTAGACGAAGAGTAAAGCGTTGCGGGCTTCTCGCGCCTCGGACATCGCGGCTGTTATTCCTCCCTGGTGAGGGGGATGGCTTCGGCTTCGGCGAATAGCTGCTGTCGGGAGCGGATTCCCATCTTCGCGTACACGTGCCTGATATGCGTCTTCACGGTGCTTTCGGAAACTACGAGGGTTTCGGCCATGCGGGCGTTGCTGTAGTTTTGCAGCATGAGGCACAGCACGTCTTTTTCGCGCGCCGACAACTCGGGATAGCGTTCGGCAAGCGCCTGGCAGCGGATATCGGCGATTTCAGCCGGGCTTGCAATCGATGCGCCGCGTATGACGTGTTCGACTTTGAGCTTACGCCGCGAGAGCGGTAGAACGATGAGGAGAACGAAGTACACCACCAACAGCGCCGTGAACGTAAGGGCGGTTGCATCGAGTCCGAATACGTTTCGGATGACGCCGCCGACGAATACACCTCCGAGGTTGAGCGCCGCGAGCGCTGCAAGCAAGAAGGGGAATCGGCGCGAGGCATCACGTTCCTTCCCTTCGTTGGCTGCGAACAGCGCGACGACGAAGGAGAGCAGCAACGTCGATTGGGCAAGGGCAACGGCAATCTCGCGCACGATGGGTCCGGTGCTGATGGGAAGTAGCACGAACGCTGTCGTGAGCAAAAGGGGCACTACGATTTGAATGCGCTCGATATCGGAAAGATGGCTCAGTAAAGCAAGCGCTCCAGCTGCCACGGCGGCGCCTCCCGCCATGACGCTCGCTTGCACGAAACGCACTCGCTGCGCTTCGATGGCGTCGTAGTCGAAGCCCAGAATTCCCATGAACACGGCGAATCCGAACATCGCAACGCAGAGCGTGAGGGTGTTTGCGGAGGAGCGGGCGGGCGGTTCGGTCGCGGAGGGCGTCGAGGGCTGCTTGAGCGATGCGGTCAGACAGATGCACCAAGCGATGGGCAGTGCGCTGACAAGCACCTGCGCGGCGGGGGCGGGTAGCGCTCCGACGGCGAGGTCGATGATGCACGCGAGAGCAAAGCCTCCCATCATGCGCTGCGCCGAGCGGGGCGTGACGTGTGCGGCGACAATTCGCATCCATACGCAAAGCGTCATGGCCATGCCGGCTCCGCACAGCGCTCCGCACGCAAGCGCAAGCTGCGCCGCGTCGGGGTTTCCGGTGAGGCCAATCGACCCCAGCGTCATGCACAGGGCTGATCCGAAAAGCAATGCGTTCGTGCGGGGTGCGTCACCGTCCTTCTTGCGTTCGTGCATTCGTGTGCTCGCCGCCACGAGCAGAGCAACTACGAGCACGGTTGCCAATGCGATGAGCCACGCTTCGTCGCGTCGTGGGAACGAGAGAAACGACCAGGGGAGGGAAACCACCGGTGCGTTGACCATGCGGAACGCGAGCCCGTTCCATGCGGCAAACGCCGCCACGGCTCCCGTGGACAGCCAGTCGTCTTTCTTGAATGAACGTGCAGGCAGCCCGCTCGTTGTGTTCATAGGATCCCCTCCTGCGTTTTCCCGCTTCGCATTATAGAGCTTGACGCGAGGCTGCGCCTGAAGCTCGCTCGTCTCGGCATCGTCTTTTGCGGTTGATTTGACGTCAATCTTGTCTTTCAACACCAAAAGCGGACGCGACGGGTCTTTGGATTTCCTAATCTGCGGGCAGGTTCAACGTTCGGATGCTCGCCGGCAAGGAGCGGGCATGATGCGGAGGAGAGAGCAATGGAACAGACGGGAATGGATCGCAGGGGATTTCTGAAAGTGGCGGCCGGCTTCGGTGCGATGACGGCCGCCGCCGCAGCGCTTCCCGGGTGCGCACCGCAGGGATCGGCCGGCAAAACGGGGACTGAAACGGCGTCGGCTTCCACCCTTTCATCGAGTGGTGGATATGCGTGGCTCGGGGAGGCGCCCGAAATCGACGAATCTCAGGTCACCGAAACCATCACCGCCGATGTGGTGGTGCTGGGTGGCGGCAACGCGGGCCTCATGTGCGCCTGCGCGGCGGCTGAAGCTGGCGCCACCGTGTCGGTTATCGAGATGCAGAGCGAAAGCACCATCTCCTACTACGGCTTGCACGATATCGCAACGCTCAATTCGAACTACCTAACGGAGCACGGGATCGAGCCGGTGAAACCAAGTGAGTTCATCGCCGAATACCAACGTCGTAATCGCAACAAGACGAATCCTGCGCTCGTACGCCAGTTCGCCAATCACAGCGGTGAGATGCTCGACTGGATCATCTCAAACGCTCCGCAGGAGGTGGTCGACGCGCTGGAAATCGAAAACGGAGTTGAAAGCCAGACGGCAACCGAGTATTTCAACGACGGCGCGGTGATAAATGGATTTCATTGTTGGCGTGGCTGTACGCAGGTCAACTTTCAAGATACGGCCCCTGTGTTGATTGCGCAGGCTGAGAGTCGGGGCGCAACGTGGTACTGGGAGCATACGGCGGTAAAGTTGCTCACGGAGACGGCCACCGAGAGCTTGCGGACAACAGTGTACAACCAGAACGACAATACCGTGAGAGAAGCCGATGTCGATACGGACGTGACGAAGGTGACGGGGGCGATCGTGCAAAACGCGAGCGGCGAATACCTCAAATTCGTCGGCGAAAAGGGCGTTGTGCTGGCATGCGGCGACTACGGTGGAAACAACGACAGGTGTACGTGGCTTTGCAGGATGAGCGACGCTGGCTGTACGAGGCTCACGGGTTGGATACGAGCGAGATGAGGTACGAAGATGTTCGGCCGCGACGGCAGCGGTATCAAGATGGGCAGTGTGGCCGGTGGATCGATCGATCCCAGCCCGCATTGTCTGGTATCGCCCCAGGTTATGTTCGAGAGCACCGATTTCCCCACGAACGTGCTGCGATGGGGCTCGGGGTTCAAGGTGGAAGCCGACCGTCTTCCCGCTGGGTCGGCGGCGCAAGTCAGAATCCGTGGGGCGCTCCGTTCGTCTGCCTGGACAACAACGGCCAGCGCTTTACCGACGAGACGTTTCTGGGTATCTTTGGCGTGCTTGATCAGGTCGAGCGCAGAAAGCCGGGGCGCTACTTTTACTTCTTCGACAACAAGTGGAAGGAGCTCATGGCGAAGATGCCGCCCGAGCATTTCTCCCAGCCGATTGGCGTGACCGATGCCGCTGATTTCGAGAAGCTGTTCCAAGGCTGGGTTGATCGTGGGGCGCAGGGCGCGGAAACGGAAGACGGGGGAACCGTATGTGCATGGGCGGCGAACAGTCTGGACGAGCTCTTGGAATACATGGGGCTCGAAGGCGACATGCGCGAAAACGTGAAAGCGTCAATCGCGAAGTACAATGAATACTGCGCGCAGGGGGAAGACGAGGATTTCGGTCGCGACCCCAAGATGTTGCTCGACGTGAGTGAGCCTCCGTTCTTCGGCATGTACAGCGTGGAGGAGAAGCCCATGTTGGGCACTGTTGCGCTGAACGGCCTGGTTATCGACGATGATCAACGGGTGCTCGACAAGAAGTACAATCCGATTGAGGGCCTGTACGCCACGGGCAACAACAGCGGCGGTCGTTTCGCGGTGCAATACTCTACAGCTATTTCCGGGTTGACGCTCGGATTCGCCATGACGCTTGGTCGTGAGCTGGGTAAAGCACTCGCAGCAAAGTAAGCCCCTCCCTCATACGGTGCGGCCCCTTGGGGCCGCACCGTGGTGTTTACTATAAATCCAATCCCAGCAGGTTGATGGCGTTTTGGCGGCCGATTTGCTCGCGGTCGGCGTAGCTCAGGGGGGTGTTGTCGAACCAGAGGGCGGCTTCGTCGAGGCTCTCGTACGGGGTGTCGGACGAGAACATGACGTGCGACGCGTCGCATTCCATGAGGGTGTTCAGGAACGCTTGCGTGTTGAAGTGGCCGCTCGTGGTGACGTACACGTTCTTCTCGAAGTACTCGGTGAGGGGCTTCTTGTGGGCGCCGCAGGGCTTCTGGTTGTTCAAGCGATGCTGCACGCGCGGCAGACCGAAGGGCAGGCCCTCGCCGAGATGGCCCATGATGAGCTTGGCCTCGGGCAGCTCGTCGAACAGGCCGCTGCACAGCAGGCGCAGCGCGTGGAGCGCGGTCTCGGCGCCGAAGCCCCAGGCCGAGCCGAGCAGGCCCTCGTACCCCTCGTAGCCGCGCTGCTGGTTCGGGGCGGGGTCGCGGGGGTGCAGGTAGAGCGGCACGTTGAGCTCGACAAGCTTCTGCCAGAAGGGGAAGTTCTGCTTCTCGTCGAGGTACTCGATGTTGTTCTTGTCGTTCTTCATCGTGTAGCCGTTGATGAGCGCGCCGACGAATCCCAGCTCCTTGACGCAGAACTCGAGCTCCTTGCAGGCGGCCTCGGGGTCTTGCAGGGCTACGGCGGCGAACGCGTTGAAGCGCGTCGGGTACTTCTGCACGTAGTTCTCGTAGATCCAGATGTTCATCTCGTGCGCGCGCTTCACGGCCTCGTCGGTGTCGAGCACCTCCTGGATACCCGGCTGCGTGAGCGACATGATGAACATCTCCACGCCGTTGCGGTCCATCTCCTTGATGCGGATTTCGGGAGAATGCAGGCGTGCTTTTACGGCCTCGAAGTACTCTTCCTTGTTGCGAGCCGTCTCGTTCTCGGGGTCGCCGGTTGCGTCCCAGGTGGGGGACTCGTAGTGCTCCTCGAGCGCGATTTTGCCGTGGGTGACTTCCTGGCCGTAGGGCGCCACGTAGTCCTCGATGAATTCGGTGCGAAGTTCGTGCTCCATGGTGGGTGTGCCTCCTTGTGAGTGGATCGACTGCGATGATCCGCATTCTAGCAACGGGAATTTCGGGCCGGTATCTGCAAAATCGCACATATTGTATGAATTCGGACAGATGTAGTAAAATTGGTTGAGAATGCACGAGGAGGGGATCATGGATCGATCGAACGATATGCGGAAGGCTCGCAGCCGGCAGTATATGACGGACGCGCTGCTCGACCTGATGCGCGAGAAGGACTTCGAAAGCATCTCGATCAACGAGATTGTGAAGCGGGCGCGCGTGTCGCGCAGCACCTTCTACTTCCAGTTCGAGGACAAGTACTGCTTCCTCAACCAGATCATCGACGACGTGCTGGGCGACCTGCGCCGCGCGGCGAGCCCGTCCGAGCAGCTGGAGAAGGGCCTCGAGTGGGAGAGCCACGCGTACTACCAGCGGCACTTCGAGTACATCTACGATCGCGCGCACTTCTTCCAGACGATGCTGGGCGAGCACGGCGCTCCGCTGTTCAACAAGAAGTTCGAAGAGAGCGCCTACGCCACGTACCAGGACATCTTCCGCAAAGTGCAGGCGGACAGCATGGGCGCGCCCCTCGACTACTTCATCCAGTACATCATCTCGGCTCATATCGGCATCACGGTGAAATGGATCAACGGCGGCCTGCGCGAGCCTCCCGCCGCGATGGCCGAGCTGCTGACGAAGCTCACGTTCCACGGCCTGCTGCACGGATTGAACATGGACGAACAGGTGCGCCTGCCGCAGTAACGCCCACTCTCGCGGCGACCCTGCGCCTCCTTCCTACGCATATTACCCTAAGGAAATACGCGCTTTGCGTACTTACGAACGACCCTGCAAGTTGGGATGATGAGCACGTCGGGGGTTCGGTTCGATACAAGGGGATGCTGCATGAGCGACGGCAAAGATGGCAGTGATCGACGTTTATCGGCGTACCGTTGGGTGATCCTGCTTGTTGCCTGCGCGCTCATCTTCATGACGAACTACCTGCAATTCCAAGTGTCGTCGCTCGCGCCGCTCATCGTGGTGCGTTTCGGGCTCGACTCGGTGGAGCTGTCCAGCTTGTTGCTGGCGCCGCTGCTGTCGGGCGTGTTCCTGAGCATCCCCGGCGGGGTGCTGTGCGACCGTTTCGGCCCGCGCGTGGTGGTGGCCGTTGCCACGGCGGTGTCGGTGGCCGCCGGGTTCGCGCGGGTGGGGGCGGGGGACTACTCGTCGCTGTTCTGCGCGATGCTGCTGCTGGGATGCTGCCCGGCCGTGTTGCAGGCATCGCTCATCAAGCTGTTCTGCATCTGGTTCAAAGGAGCCAGCAACATGGCCATGGGCCTCTACTTCGCCAGCGCGTCGGTGGGCATCGCGTGCGCGCAGGCCACGTCGAACCTGTTTCCCACCATGGACGCGGCGTTCTTCGCGCCCTCGGTGCTGTTTCTGCTGTGCGGCGTGGCCTGGGCGCTGTTCGCGCGCGACGTGCCCGAAGGCGAGGCACCGCCCGAGGGTGAGCGCATCGTGCGCTACCTGAAAACTGCCGCCACCAGCAAAAACGTCTGGCTCATCGCGCTGGCCGTGGGGTTGGGCATGGCCACGTCCACCGCGTACATGGGGCTGTTCCCGCAAGCGCTGTACGAAGTGCACGGCCTTGATCCGGAAGCGGCTGGCGTGACGGCGGCCGTGCTGTCGTTGGGCTCGATAGCCGGCTCGGTGCTGGGTCCGCTTGCGTGTCGGCGGCTTGGCAGCGTCAAGGGCATGCTGGTGGCCATCGTGCTGTTGGGCGGCGTGGCGAAGCTGGTGAGCTGGATGCTGTTCGGCGGCGAGGGCGTTTGGGTGTTGCTGCTGGTGAACGGCGCGCTGGGCTCGGCGGCGGGGCCGGTGCTCGAGGCGCTTCCCGGAGCGTTTCCCGAGATCGGGCACAAGTACGCCGGCTCGGCCGGCGGCCTCGTGGGCAGCGTGAGCCTGGCTATCAGCTACGCGCTCCCGCTTGCCGTGTCGGGCGTGGCCGGCGCGGACTACTCGCTCAACCTCATCCTGGAATCGCTCTGTTTCGCCGTGGCCGTGGTGCCCATCGTCCTGTTGTCGAAGCCGTGCGAGACGTCCTGCACCCGCTAGCGGACGCGCATGTGCTTGCGTGCGAACATCGCCAGTTCGAGGCGGCTTTTCGCGCCTGCTTTCTTGTAGAGATTCTCCAAATGCTTGCGCGTGGTGGCGGGGCTGATGCACAGATCGTCGCTGATTTCGCCGTTGCTTTTACCCTGCAATAGGCAGGACAGCACCTCGCCCTCGCGCGCCGTGATGCTGTGGTCTTGCAAAAACTTCTCGAAGTCGCGTTGGCTGCCGTCGGACAGGCGATGCTGCGTGAGGCGCTCGGTGATGTGCGGCTCGAGCACTTCCAGGATGAACACTTCCTTGTCGCTGAAGTCGACGAGCTTGCGGTTGAGGTTGAGGGACCCGAGCGGCCCCTTCGCGCAGGCGAAGGTGCAGGTGAGCACGTTGCGTCCACCGAGAAAGTCCGCGTAGTACGCAGACGATTGCTTCTCTTCCTTCGTTACGAAGTCGCTTTCGCGGATGACGCGCGACTCGTCGGTGGGAACGAGCTCGCGAATCTTGTCGTCCTTCCACGCCGTTTCGAGGTACTCATCGAGACGCCCCTCCTCGCAGTCGATGCCGATGGGCGATGCGAAGAAGTTGGGCGTGGTGGACACCTTCGACAGATCGGTGAGGAAGAACGCAGCCGATTCGTAGGGGATGAGGATGCGCAGCTGTTCGAGGATGGTACGGCGAAACGCGTAGTCCTCGTTGAGGCGGTTTGCCAGGCCGATGATCTTGATGAGCTGCAGCCATTCGCCGTCGGTGAGCAGGTTGAACGACGTCGCGGATTGTTCGTCTGACATGGCCCCTCTTTACCCCGTACCCCGAAGAATGTGTGGAAGGCGCGCGGCACGCACCCGCTGCCATGGGGGCATTATAGCCCGAAACCCCTCCCGACACCGCGGCAACCGCCCGTAACGCGTATTCTTTCTCGCGGGAAAAGCTGACGTTTCCGCTGGTAAATAGCGTGTTGCTACCATCGTCTACCCCTTTTTGCGTAGAAAGATACGAAGTTCAGTCGATGGTGGGCGCTGAAGTCAGTCCCTATACTTCCTGGTGATGCCGGCGTATCAACTATTGCATTCACGTCGAATAAGGAGGGGAAATCATGGAATCGCGTACGCTGTCCTCGTATCGTTGGGTGGTACTGCTTGTTTCGTGCCTCATCATCTTCATCGCGGACTACATTCAATTCCAGCTTTCCGCATTGGCCACCGAAATTATGCCCGCGCTGGGTATCGACGTGGCTCAGTTCTCTGCTCTGCTGCTCGCGCCGCTGCTGGCGGGCGTGTTCGTGTCCATCCCGGGCGGCTCGCTTGCCGACAAGTTCGGCGCGAAGATCGTCGTGGGCGTGGCGACGGCAATCTCGGTGGTGCTCGCCTTCGGCCGTCTCGTGGCGGGCGACTTCACCGTCATGCTCATCATGATGCTGGGCACCGGCATCGCGCCGTCCGTGCTGCAAGCCGCCACCATCAAGCTGTTCGGCGCGTGGTTCGAGGACAAGATGGATTTCGCCATGGGCATCTACTTCGCGGCCGCTTGCTGCGGCATCGCGGCCGGCCTGGCGACGTCCGCCTTCTTCCCGAGCGTGCAGGACGCCTACCTGTGGTCGTCCATCGCGTTCGCTGCGATCCTCGTGCTGTGGTTCGTGCTGGCGAAGAATCAGCCGAAGGGCGCTGAGGTTCCGCCGTCCGAGCCGGTCATGCAGTACTTCGGCGTGGCTATCAAGAACAAGTTCGTGTGGCTCATCGCCATCGCGACGGGCTTGGGCATGGCCACCGCCACGAACTACTCCGGCATTCTGCCGCAGGCTATGGTTGAAATGCGCGGCGTGGACATCATGGCTGCCAACAACATGGCGGCGTTCCTCACCATCGTGTCCATCTTCGGCTCCATCATCGGCCCGGTGTGGTGCCAGCGCTCCGGCAAGCCGCGCCTCGTGCTGGTTATCATCTGCCTGCTTGGCGGCGTCGTGATGATTGCCAACTGGTTCTCGCCGATCGGCATAATCCTGTGGGTGCTCCTGTTCCTCAACGGCATCTTCTCCGCCGCGTCGGGCCCCATCCTGCAAGCGCTGCCGTTCCAGCTTCCTGAAATCGGCCTCAAGTACGCGGCCTCCGCGGGTGGCGTCATCGGCTCCGTGAGCCTGATCATCTCCTACGTGCTGCCCATCGGCATCGGCATGATCGCCGGCACCGACTACACGCTGAACTTCATCCTGGAGGGCATCTTCTTCGCCGTCGCGTTCATTCCCGTGCTGCTGCTTCCGCGCTCGCTCGACCGCAAGCGCAAGGCCGGCGCGCCCGAAGAGCTTGAAGGGAGCGAAGCGTAATGATTGCCGATCGCATTCTGTTGTCCGAGGCGGTGTTCACGGGCAACACGCTGGAACCGTTCGCGGGAGGCGTGGCCATTGCGGGAAACCGCGTGCTGGCCGCGGGCTCGAAGGACGAGGTTATGGCGCTGGCCGGCTCCGATACCCTCGTGGAGGACTACGGCGCGCGCTTGATTGCCCCCGGATTCAACGACTCGCACCTGCACTTCGCCTCGGCAGCGGCGCTGAACGACCCCGACTTTTGCGTGAACCTGATGGGGTGCACGAGCGAGCGGGAGTGCGCCGAGCGCGTGCGCGCCTTCTGCGAGGCGCACCCGCACAACGAGTGGGTGTACGGCGTGGGTTGGGATACGGCCATGTGGGAGCAGCACGAAACCCCCAGCCGCGACTCGCTCGATTGCTTCGCGTCCGAGCAGCCCATTTGCCTGAGCAGTTTCGATCATCATGCCGCGTGGGTGAACGGCGCGGCGCTGGCGAAAGCGGGCATCACGGCCGAAACGCCGCAGCCCGAAGGTGGCGAAATCGTGCACGACGCCTCGGGGCGTCCCACGGGCCTGCTGCTGGGGCAGCCGGCCTCGACGCAGGTGTCCGATCTCGCGCTGCTGGTGAAGGGCCTGAAGGGCTCCATCCTGCGCCTGCTCGACGTGTTCCGCGGGCTGGGCATCACCGCCGTGGGCGACATGTTCCCGCGCGATTTGTCGAACGACGACATCTACGACACGTATCGGCAGATCGAGGACGAGGGCGACCTGAGCTGCCGCATCACGTTCTTCCCGTCGCTGTTGGAAATTCCCGATGCGCTGGAGATGAAGACGTCGTTCGCGAGCGATCGTTTGCGCGTGGGAGGCGTGAAGCAGGTGCTCGACGGCGTGGTTGAGGCTCAGACGGCATTCATGCTGGAGCCGTACGAGGGCACCGATCATCGTGGCGAGACGAACCTGCCGCCTGCGCAGTTCAAGGAGCTTGTGCGCGCGGCCGACGCGGCGGGGCTTGCCGTGCGCGTGCACTGCATCGGCGATGCGGCGGCGCGTCTGGCGCTCGACGCGCACGAGGAGGCGCAGCGGGCGAACGGCCGCAAGGAGCTGCATCACTGCCTCGAGCACATCGAGACCATCGTCGACGAGGACATCGAGCGCATGGCCGCCCTCGGCGTGGGCGCGAGCGTGCAGCCGCTCCATGCGACGTTCGGTTCGTCCACGGGCTTCTACGACCTGTGCATCGGGGCCGACCGCGCGTCGCGCTGCTGGCGCTTCCGCACCGTGCGTGACGCGGGCGTCCCCCTGGGATTGTCCACCGACTTCCCGG
>ENA-OQIJ01000377-OQIJ01000377.1-human-gut-metagenome-genome-assembly--contig:-NODE-377-length-10886-cov-3.428664_pt1 | contig 10886 bp, 13 predicted proteins | sample MGYA00242582_ERZ504747 | MGnify/ENA primary metagenome ERZ504747 (study PRJEB26092, sample SAMD00036435) | human gut metagenome | host: Homo sapiens | study: EMG produced TPA metagenomics assembly of...
GCCTCAAGCCTCTACCACAAACTGGGCGTCCACACCCAACAAGAACTGCTCGACCTCGTAGAAGCCCGAGCCGCCACCCTGCGAGACGAAGCCCAGGAGACGCCGTTTGCGTGAGAGAGAGGGGGGGTTACCTGCGCTTTTTCTCGGCGTCGTCGAGGGCGTTGAGGGCGGCGTTGTAGCCGCCGGCTCCGTAGCTCAGGCACTTCGACACGCGGGCGATGGTGGTGGCCGACGCGCCGGTGGCTTCCTCGATGGCCGCGTACGACTTGCCAGCGTCAAGCTGACGCGCCACGGCGAGGCGCTGCGACGTCTCTTTGATTTCGCGGATGGTGAACAGGTCTTCGAGCAGGGTGAAGATGGTATCCTCGTCATCGAGCGCCGCGAATACGCGCAGCAGGTCCTCCACTTCGGGCGTTCTGAGATCGCTCATGTCACTCCCCTATTCGCATGAGGCCGTACTCGATGGAATCGACGAGCGCGTTCCATGAGGCCTCGATGATGTTCTCCGATACGCCCACGGTGCCCCAGCTGCCGTGCTTGTCGCGCGTGGTGATGACGACGCGCGTGATGGCGTCGGTGCCCACGTTCTCGTCGAGAATGCGCACCTTGTAGTCAACCAGCTCGATATTGGCAATTTCCGGGTAGAACGCCACGATGGCCATGCGCAGCGCGTTGTCGAGCGCGCCGACCGGGCCGGCGCCTTCGCCCGTGGCCACGAAGCGCTGATCGCCCACGTGGATTTTGATGGTGGCCTCGCTCATGGCATCCTTCGCGAGCGCGCCCGTGTCCTCGCGATCGTCCACGATGACGCGGAAGCTCTCCAGCGTGAAGTGCGGACGGTACGCGCCGAGGTGCCATTGCAACAGCAGCGCGAGCGAGCCGTCGGCCGTCTCGTAGGAGTAGCCGGCCGCCTCGCGGTGCTTGATGTCGTCGAGGATGTCCTGCGTCTTGTCCGCGTGCAACGTCAGGTCGATGCCCAGGTTCTTCGCCTTCGCGATGAGCGACGCCTTGCCGGCCAGCTCGCTGACCAGCATGCGCTGCGTGTTGCCCACCGATTCGGGACGCGCGTGCTCGTAGGCTTCGGGGAAGCGCGCGATGGCGCTTGCGTGCAGGCCGCCCTTGTGCGCGAATGCCGAAGCGCCCGTGTAGGGATGGTGCGTCGGCACCGAGAGGTTGCACGCTTCGGCCACGAACTGGGCCACACTCGTCAGGTCGCGCAGCTGCTCGTCGCCCACGCAGGTGTAGCCCATCTTCAGCTCAAGGTCGGCGATGACGGTGAGCAGGTCGGTGTTGCCCACGCGTTCGCCGAAGCCGTTCACCGTGCCCTGCACCTGCACCGCTCCCGAGCGGACGGCGGCCAGCGTGTTTGCCACGGCGCACCCCGAGTCGTTGTGGCAGTGGATGCCCAGCTGCTGACCAGGCAGTTCGCTCGCCACCACGGCCACGATAGCTTCCACCTCGTGCGGCAGCGCGCCGCCGTTCGTCTCGCAGAGGTCAATGGAGTCGACGCCGGCCTCGTGTGCCGCGCGCACGCACGCCAGAGCGTACGCGGCGTTCGCCTTGTACCCATCGAAGAAATGCTCGGCATCGAACACCACCGTGAGGCCCTGCGCCTTGAGGAACGCCACCGAATCGCGGATCATGCGCAGGTTCTCGTCGAGCGTGGTCAGCAGCGCGCGCGTGACCTGCTCGTCCCACGTCTTCCCCACGATGGTGGCAACGGGCGCGCCGCTTGCCACGAGGTCCGCGAGGCCCTGGTCCTCGTCGGCCGCGACCCCCTTCTTGCACGTGGAGCCGAACGCGGCGATGCGCGCGTGTTTGAGCGGCATGTCCTGCACGCGCTGGAAGAACGCGATGTCCTTCGGGTTCGATGCGGGGAAGCCTCCCTCGATGAAATCGATGCCGAACGCGTCCAAACGCTGGACGATGCGCAGCTTATCCTCAAGCGACAACGTGATGCCCTCGCACTGCTCGCCGTCGCGCAACGTGCTGTCATACGTGAGGATTCGATTCACCAAGATGCTCCCTTCAAAACCCACGGTCAAAAAAAGTCAGCAGGGGCGCTGAGGTGCCCGAGATTGCCCCGTTTCGCGACCGAGCGTGCTTTTGCACGTGAGGGAAAGCGAAAAAGGGGCAAGATTGGGTGCCTCAGCGCCCGCAGCGTCGAGCAGTTCCGACGGCTGACAAGCCGTCGGAACGTTAGATTTCGGTCAGCCACTCGCTGTACTCGTCGATGTTGCCGTAGACGACCGCGAAGAAGCGGTCCTGCAGCAGACGGGTGATCTCGCCGGGGTTGCCCACCACGCGACCGTCGACGCTGCCGATGGGCGTGAGCTCGGCGGCGGAACCGGTCATGAACACCTCGTCGGCAATGTAGAGGTCGCTGCGCGTGAGGCTTTCCTCGATCGCGGGGATCTCCAGGTCATCGGCCAGGCACAGGATGGTGTCGCGCGTGATGCCCTCAAGCAGGCCGTCGGACAGCGGCGGCGTGGACAGGATACCGTCACGCACGGTGAACAGGTTCTCGCCCGTGCCTTCGCACACAAGGCCAGCCTCGTTGAGCATGATGGCCTCGGCGTAGCCGTGTTCCTTGGCTTCCAGCTTCGCCAAAATGGAGTTCATGTAGGACGCCGTGGACTTCATCGACGGCGGAATGGCGTTGTTCGAACGCTGACGCCACGACGACACGCCCACGGACACGCCGTGCTCGAGCGCGTCGGCGCCCAGGTAGGAATCCCACGGCCACGCGGCGATGGCCACGTCGGTGGAAGCGCCGGTGGGGTCGACGCCCATCACGCCGTAGCCGCGGTACACGAGCGGGCGGATGTAGCAGGACGGCAGATTGTTCTTGCGGATGAGCTCGACGGTGGCGTCGCACAGCTCGTCAACCGTGTACGGCAGGTCGATGAGGGCGATTTTGCAGCTGCGATGCAGGCGCTCCATGTGGTCGCGCAGGCGGAAGACGTAGCTCTTCTTCGTCTCCGGGTTCTGGTAGCAGCGAATGCCCTCGAACACGCCGGAACCGTAATGCAGCGAGTGGGACAAGACATGCGTGGTTGCCTCGGCCCAGGGGATCATCTCCCCGTTCTTCCAGATGTACTCCACTTCGGTGATGTCTGCCATGTTCGCATCCCTTCTTGCATGGGCCTCGGTCCCCAGCCTGACGTGCGGGTATCCTTCTTGATTCGTCCGCTCATTGTACTCCAATCGGCTAAAGTGGGCGCACGTTTCCGGCGAAAGGACAGAAAACGCCGCGCACCCCGCCCAGATGTTTCACGTGAAACATCCGTACGAGGCGCGCAGAACGGAGTGCGGAAGCGTTCGGTGCGAGAGGGCGCTTACGCGGTGGAGCCGCCTCGCATGCCGCGTTGGACGTCGCCGCCTTGGCCGGCGGGCATGCCGCCGCCTCCCATGCCGAGGCCGCCCATGCCGCCGGATGCCGTGGTGGATGCGATGATCTCGGCGGTTGAGCCGCCGCTGACGGTGCCGGAATCGGTGTAGCCGTCGGCGTTCGCGCCGGTCACCGTGCCGCCGATGACGAGCGAGTACGTGCCGCCCTCAGCGAACGCAGGACTCGTGGCCAACACCATGCCGAACTGCTTGGCAGCCGTGAGCGAGGCCACCACCGTGCCGTCGCCGTCCACGACGGCCACGCTGTCGCCGGCGTTTCCGCTGGTCGTGGTGAAGCGAAGGGCTGCTCGCCGCTCGTGAAGTTCTGCGCCATGCCGTGGAACCCACCATCACCACCGTGCCGCCCGTCACCGTGGCCGTGAGGTCGTAGTCGAAGGCGCCGTCGCCGCCGCTCGTGGGGCCGTTGACCAACAGCACGCGCCCGTGATTTCCACGTTACCGTTGCTGTCCACGCCGTCGCCAGCAGCATCGAGCACGGTGTAGCCGCCGTTGATCTGGATGAGGCAGTTCTCGTCGCCCATGCCCATGCCGCCGGTGCCGCCCTCGTTGAACGCGTTGTCGGGCGCGCCGCCGTTGAGCTCGCGCTCGTTCATGCTCTCTCCGGAATCGCCGGAGGAGGGGTGCCGCCGGGCATGTCGCCGCTGGGCGCTTCGCCGGTGGGCATGTCGCCCATGTCGGGCATCTCACCGTTGGGCGCTTCGCCGTCGCCCATGCCGTCGGGCGGCGTCGGGGCGGCGTTCGTCGCAGCGTCGGTGTTCGTTGCGGCATCGGTGGCGGCATCGGTGGCGGTATCGGTATCGCCGTCGCTCAGGTCGGCGGCGGCTGCGTTGATGGCGTCATCGCTGGCCACGATATGCGTGTTGCCGCCGTTGATGTACAGCTTCTCGGCCTCGTAGCCTTCGTAGCAGGCTTTCACGTTCACGGTGCCGTCGTCGATGACGAGCTTCGTTTCGGCGTGGAACGCGTCGTCGCCCGCTTCGATGGTAAGGGTGCCGCCCGACAGGATGCCCTCGAGGTCGGAGTGCAGCGCATCGTCGGCGGCTGCGATATCGAGCTCGCCTCCCGCGATGCGCAGGTACGTTTGCGCCTGGATGCCGTCGTCGCCCGCCTCGATATTGAACGTGCCGCCATCGATGGACACGAAGCCCTTGGTCGCCTTCGTGTCTTTGTTCGACTTGATACCGTCGCCGCCCGCCGTCAACGTGAAGTCGCCGTCGGCGATCTTCACGCAGTCGCGGCCTCGCAGGGCATCCTCCACCGCGTTCACCACGTACGTGCCGCCCGTGATGACGAGGTCGTCCTTCGAGCACACGGCATGACGGTAGGAGCCGGTCACGTTCAAAGTGCCGGTGCCGTTCAGCGTGAGGTCCGCGCGGCTGAACAGCGTGGCGTACGGCTCGTCGGAGTCGTCTTCAAGCACGTAGGTTTCGCCGTCGGTCAGCGCGTTCTGCGTTCCATCGGCCAAGGTGATGAAGCACTTGTCGGCCTGCTTCACGTACACGGCCGGGCCGTCCTCGTTGTGGATGGTAACGCCCGCGAGCACGATCTGCACCTTTGCGTCTTCGGGGGCCTCCACCACGAGCTGCCCGTCATCGAGCGCGCCCGACACCACGTACACGCCTTCGGCGGTGATGGTGACGGTGGAGCCGTCGGTGCTTGCGCCGTCGCCGTCGACGGTTGCTGCGCTGCTGGTGAGCGCGATGTGCGTCGCGGACGCGTCGTCGTAGGTTGCGTCCTGGTCGCGGTTGCTGTAATCGAGATCGAGCGCCGCGGCGTCGAAGGAGGCGGCCACCGTTTCGAAGCTCACGGTTGCGTCGGTTTCGCTTGCGGTTGCCGACGCGCTCTCCGACGATGCGGGTGCGGTCGAGGCGTCTGACGCGGGAACCGTGCAACCGGAAAGCGCAAGGAGGGCGGCAGCTGAGAGGCAGATGGCTCCCCACCCCATGCGATCGCGAAACAACCAGCGCGCCGGCGCGGTTGAGGTCTTTTTCTTCATCACAACACATCCTTACTGGCAGCGGCACGCCCGCAGGTTATCTTCAAATTGCCGTTGCGGCAGCGCAGCTCGTCGATCATGCGCTTCTCCAAGCCGGGCTGCTTCATACGCACGGCGTACTCCAGCAGAAACAGGCTGCCCATATTCGTGGTTTGCACGAGCGTCAGCTCGTGTTCGTCGGTGTAGCGCGACAGCACGTCGTCGAACACGCCGTCGTACTCGAGGTCCTCGGGAATCGTGATTTTCAGCGTCTTCTCCGGCTCCTTCTGCTTGCCGAAGGGCGACAGCACGTACCCCACGTTCACGATGGCCACGATGATGGTGAACAGCACGGCCAGCATGATGAAGCCCATGCCGGTTGCCAGGCCGATGGCCATGGCCAGGAACACGCTGCCGATGTCCTTCGCGCTGCCGGGAATGGAGCGGAAGCGCACGAGGTTGAACACGCCCATCACCGCGATGCCCGCACCCAGGTTGCCGTTCACCAGGGTGATCACCATCTGCACGATGAGCGGCAGCAGCGCCAATGTCACGACGAAGTTCTTGGAGTACGTGTGGCGGAACATGTAGATGCCCGCCACAGCCGCGCCCAACACGATGGACGCGAGGCAGCACAGGAGGAAATCGACGGTGGACACGCCCGCAACGAGCGATTCCGCAGAGCCGAATATCGAGGTCAGGGCCGCATCAAGCACAACGGCCTCCTTTCTTTACCGCATGGTTGGGGGCGCGAAAATGGCGGGGTCGGTCGTCGCGCAGGGCGGCCGCAAGGCGCTCGGCCTTCGCTTCGGCATCCGCATGGCGCGGCCCGACCGCAGCGGGAGCGGAAACGAGAGCGGGAGCGGCAGCGGGGACGCGCGCCGGCGCGGCGGCCGGCCGCTCCGCGTGGGGCGCGCATGCGCGATACGCGGTGCCGTACTTCGAGAACGACGAAGGATAGGCCTCGCACGCGTCGAGCGCGTGCACGAGCCACAGCGGAAACGGGCCCGCCGCTTTGATTTCCATCACCCCGTCGCCCGCCTGCAGCAGCGGGCGCGGGGTTGCAGGCTGCGCCTCGAAGAGGTCGCAGTACGAGATGTTCGCATCGAACGTGATACGCAGGTCGTCGCCATCGGCGCAGGTCGTCGGCGCGTACGCCGTGCGGTCGCACGTGATGAGCATGGAGGGCCGCAGCGGCGCGTGCCGCGCGACGAACTCGTCGATCTCGCGGGCAATCTGCACGCTGCGCGGCGCGAGCGACTCGGCCGCCATCACGGGATCGGGCAACGGATAGCGCACGCAGGCCCGCTCGTACGGCATGCCGTTCAGGTACGCGCACGCCGCCGCGAGCGAGCAGCCGACGCGCCGCTTGTACACGATGCCCTTGTACTTCTTCTTGATCTCCACGAACACGCGGTCGTGCGCCTCGGGCGCGCCGTACCCGCGCAGGCGCAGCTTCTCTTTATACAGCGGCTTGTCCAACGACCGCTCGATGAGCATGCGATCGGGCGTATCGAGGTAGCGGCTGACGATGCGCGTCGTGCCGAAGGCGTCGGGCGCCATCCGGCCCGCAAGCGCGGCAATCATCGCGTCGTGCTGAGACGCGTTCAGGCGATACTTCACTTCCTTGCGTTCAAATTACGTCGGTAAAGGTAGTCATGGGATGATCGTCCTTTCTATCACGACTGAGCATCCTAGTCGCGCACCCTGAAAGTTCCCTGAAAGGTGGCCGCCGGCCGCTCAACCGCTGGGAAACCGCCACGATTCTTTCAGATGCTTTTCAGGCTTCCCGCTACAATGGAACCTTGAACACGCGACGTGAAAGCAGGTGGGCATGCAGATCCTCATCCGTTGAAGACGACGTGCGCTTTGGCGCAGGCGCTCGCCCACATCCTGGCCGAAAACGGCTACGAAACCGATGTGGTCCACGACGGCGCCACCGGCCTCACGTACGCCGAATTGGGCACGTACGACGTGATCATCCTCGACGTCATGCTGCCCGAAGATGGACGGCTTCGCCGTGGTGGCCGAGCTGCGCCGCAAGAACCTCAGCACCCCCGTGCTGCTGCTCACCGCGCGCGACGCCGTGCCCGACAAGATCACCGGCCTCGACAGCGGCGCCGACGACTACATGACCAAACCCTTCGCCCCCGCCGAACTGCTGGCCCACCTGCGCGCGCTCACGCGCCGCCAGGGCGAGGTGCTGTTCGAGAAGCTGGCCGCGGGCGACCTCGTGCTCAATCTGGAAAGCTACGACCTGGCGCGCGGCGCGAAGTCCATCCACCTCAGCTACAAGGAGTTCTCGCTGGCGAAGGTGCTCATGGCGAACGCCGGGCAGGTGGTGTCGAAGGACATGCTCATCGCGAAGGTGTGGGGCGTGGAATCGAGCGCCGAGGACAACAACGTGGAAGCGTACGTGTCGTTTCTGCGCAAGAAGATGAAATTTCTCGGGTCGACGGCGCGCATCGAGACGCTGCGGCGCGCGGGCTACCGCTTCGTGGCCGACGCCGACGCCGCCGACGCCGAGGCTGCCGACGCACAAGCCGCCGATCCCGCCGAAGCCCCCGAAGCGGGCGCCTCATGCTGAAAAAACTGCGCATCAAGTTCGTCGCCCTCAACATGGCCACCGTGGCCGTGGTGCTCATCGTGGTGTTCACCGCCATCTGCGTGATCAACTACCAGCAAAGCGTCACGCGCGTGCACGAAACGCTCGACGCCGCCGTATCCCATGCCGGCGACGCGTCAAACGCGCCTTTCACCAGCGGAAACCAGCCCACCGGCCAGAAGCCGAGCGACCTCGAGCAAGAGGGCACCATGCCGCCGGAAATCGGCGGCAAGCGCGGCGGGTCGGACCCCACCATCCCCGTGGCCGTGTTCTCGGTGAGCGACGACGGCTCGCTGACAGCCGTCTCCACGCGCACGACCGCCTCCATCGCCGACGACGTGCTGACGCAGGCCGGCGAGACGCTGGCCGACAGGCCCGAAGGCTCCGGCACCCTCGACAGCCTGGGGCTGTTCTACGAGAAACGCGAGGTAGGCGGCACCACCTACCTCGCGTTCGTCGACCTGAGCGCTGCGAGCGGGTGGCAGACGCTCGCCCTCACGCTGGCCGGCGTGGGCGTGGCGGCGCTCGCGGCCTTCTTCGTGATCAGCGTGTTCTTCTCGCGCTGGGCGCTGCGCCCCGTCGATCGCGCGTGGCGCCAACAGCGCCAGTTCGTGGCCGACGCGTCGCACGACCTGAAAACGCCCCTCACCGTCATCCTCGCGAACACGTCCATCCTGCTCGAGCACCCCGAGCGCAGCATCGCCAGCCAAAGCCAGTGGATCGAGAGCACGCAGCACGAGGCCGGGCAGATGCAGGGGCTCGTGGGCGACCTGCTGCTGCTCGCGCAGGTTGACGAGGGCGGCGCGAAGCCCGCTATGGAGCCGCTCGACCTTGCCGACCTCGTGGAGGGCGAGCTGCTGCAGTTCGAGTCCGTGGCGTTCGAGCGCACCATCAGCCTGAACGCCGACATCGACCCGCAGGTGACCGTGCGCGGCAACGCGGCGCGCCTGCGCAAGCTCGCGGGCACGCTGCTGGACAACGCCTGCAAGTACGCCGACGATGGCGGCAGCGTGGACGTCACCCTGCATCAGACGGTGCGTCGCGTGGAGCTGGCGGTGCACAACACCGGGTTCGCCATTACGCCCGAAGACCTTCCGCACGTGTTCGACCGCTTCTACCGGGCCGACAAGGCGCGCACGCGCGACGACAGCGGCTACGGCCTGGGGCTGGCCATCGCGCACGCCATTGCCGAGGAGCATGGTGGCACCCTCACCGTGGCCAGCGACGAAGCGCACGGAACCACCTTCACCGCCACGTTCCCCCTTGCGAACGCGAATCTCGTATAATAGAGACTCGCGTTTGCAAGGAGATTAACCGGTATGTCACTACACACTTGGCTCGTACGGCCGCAACGAAGGCTGGGGCCGCTCGGCCTCATCGCACTGCTCGTCATAGGATCGCTGGTCACGCCCCTCTCGCTCGACATGTACACGCCGGCGGTGCCGCACATGACCGAGCACTTCAGCACCTCCGAATCCATGGTGAACCTCACGCTCGTGGGGTACTTCCTGTTCTACGCCGTAGGGCTGCTGGCCTTCGGCCCCACGAGCGACCGCTACGGCCGCAAGCCCGTGCTGCTGGCCGGCATCTTCACGTATGCGCTGGGCAGCGCGCTGTGCGCCGTGTCGGGCAGCATCGGCATGCTCATTGCCATGCGCGTGCTGCAAGCCCTGGGCGCCGGCGCGGTGAGCGCCGTGTCAACCGCGGTGGTCAAGGACGCCGTGGTGCCCGAGCGGCGCGAGGCGCTGCGGGCTTGGGCCGCGCAGCAGGCCGCCGTCGAGAAGTCGTGGCGCGCGGAGCATAAGGAGCTGGCGCGCAGGATGGACCGGTTCTTCTCGGGCGAACTTCCCGAGATCGACTACAAGACGATCGAGGTGAAGCCCGACGTGGCGACGCGCGCGGCTTCGGCCGCGGTGCTGGGCGTTTACGCCGAGAAGGTAGGGAACATGATCGTCTCGTCGGCCGACCTGTCCAATTCGGACAAGACGGACGGGTTCCTCAAGAAGACCCGGGCCTTCGTGAAGGGCGATTTCTCGGGGCAGTTCTTCCAGGCCGGCGTTTCGGAGCTGACGATGGCGTGCGTGATGAACGGCATGGCGCTGCACGGCGGCGTGATTCCGGTGTGCGGCACGTTCTTCGTCTTCTCGGACTACATGAAGCCGGCCGTCCGCCGTCTCGGCGCTCGATGCGCCTGCATGTCATCTACGGTCTGGTCGCACGGACTCGTTCCGCGTGGGCGAGGACGGCCCGACGCACCAGCCCGTCGAGCAGGAGGCGCAGATCCGGCTGATGGAACACGTGCGCAACCACCGCGGCGAGCGGTCGATGCTCGTGCTGCGTCCGGCCGACGGCGACGAGACCGTCATGGCGTGGAAGCTCGCGCTCGAGGAGCAGCGTCCCGTGGCGCTCGTGCTGTCGCGTCAGAATATCCGGAGCCTGAAGACGCTCGCCACGAGCCGCCGCGAGGAGGCCGCGCAGATAGCCAAGGGCGGATACGTGGTGATGGACGCCGCCAAGCCCGCCGCCGTGCTCATCGCGTCGGGTTCGGAGGTCTCGACGCTCGCCGAGGGCGCCGGGCTGCTCGCGGCGGAGGGAATCCCCGTGCGTGTGGTGAGCGTTCCGAGCGAGGGGCTTTTCCGCGACCAGCCCAAATCCTACCAGGAGAGCGTGCTGCCTGCGGGACTGCCGCGTTACGGCATGACGTCGGGGCTCGAGGTGAACCTGCGGGGCCTCGTGGGCGATGCGGGGACGATCCACGGTCTGAACCATTTCGGTTATTCGGCCCCCTTCAAGGTCCTCGACGAGAAGTTCGGTTACAACGGCGAGACCGTGGCGGCCGAAGTGAAGAAGATGCTGGGGCGGTAAGCTGACCAGTTCTTTGAGCGAAATCTCGGT
>ENA-OQIJ01000378-OQIJ01000378.1-human-gut-metagenome-genome-assembly--contig:-NODE-378-length-10883-cov-2.972109_pt1 | contig 10883 bp, 7 predicted proteins | sample MGYA00242582_ERZ504747 | MGnify/ENA primary metagenome ERZ504747 (study PRJEB26092, sample SAMD00036435) | human gut metagenome | host: Homo sapiens | study: EMG produced TPA metagenomics assembly of...
AGCCTTGCGGTGGGGGACTACAGCCTGCGCCTGCGCAACGAGGGCACGGCCGACAGTCTCGGTGCCGACTGCACCGTGAACAACGCGCATGCGACGCTGTCGCTCGCCGGGGGCGACGGGCCGTCGCGGGGAGCCCATGCGTTCGACCTGGCTCTTTCGGCGAACAGCGACACGCGGTTCTCCGAAGGGGCCGCCGTGGTGCTCTCCCTTGGCGGGGACGGAAGCTTCCCGGAGGGAACGGCGTTCGTTCTCGACGGCACCACGTATTATGCGAGCGGCGGCAAGGCGTACCTGCCCTTGTCCGGCTCCGGACCCTGCACGGTCACGGTGGACACCGCCGACACAGCTGGGCTGCCGGCGGGTTCGTACGCGCTTGCGCGCAGGGTTTTCCCGACGGGGCGAGCGCGGGAAACGCGAGCGCGCTGTCGCGCAGGCGAGCTTCGACGTCGAGCAGAACCCGTCGTACGGGCTCACCGTGTCGCTCGACCCCGGGAGCGAGCCGCGTCGTTTCCGCGGGCGATGAGCTGACCTTCACGGTGGGCTATTCGGTGCAGCATGCCGGCGTGGCGTCGCCCGCCGTGGCGGTGAGCGTCCAGAAAAAGACGGACGGCGGCTACGAGGATGGCGCCGCCTGGACGGTTTCGGGCAATGATGCCCTCGGCGCAGGCTCGGGCACGCAGGCTCTCGTCGTCACCGTGCCCGATACGCTCGACCTCGGCACCTACCGCCTCCTCTTCACCCTCGGCGACCAAACAGCCCTCTACAACCTCATCGTGTCCGGATGAGGTTGTAGGGACGAGGTCGGAGAGCTAGGGGCGCGAGAAGTCGTTGACGAGGACGGTCTTGCCTTGGGCGTGGTGACGTGCGACGTGGGCGACGGCATCGGCGGCGGCGCTCAGGGGATAGACGGCCTCGACGAAGGGCGTGACGGCGCCGGCGGCGGCGAGCGCCGTGACCTCGGCCAGGAGCGAAGCCTGGGGCGCGAAGGGGAAGGCGAACCAGGTGAGCCGCTTCGAGCTGCCGAGCGAGCGCACGGGGCCGGCGAGGCCCGCCATGCCCTGCTTCGCGTCGCCGACGGCCACGTACGTGCCGCCCGCGGCGAGCAGCCGCCGGTAGACGCCGAGGGGGTTGCAGCCGTTCGCGCCGATGATGACGTTGTAGCGGCCTTCCACCTGCGCGAAGTCCTCCTGCGTGTAATCGATGACGCGTTCGGCACCGGCCATGCGGGCGGCTTCGAGGTTGCGCGTGCTGCACACGCCGGTCACGTGCGCGCCGGCCGCCTTCGCGCACTGCACGGCGAAGAGACCCACGCCGCCCGACGAGCCGTACACGAGCACGCGCTGACCCGCTTCGACCTCCGCCTTGCCGCACGGCTCCCAACGCGGTGATGCCGCCCACGGGCAGGGAGGTCCGCCTGCTCGAACGACAGGCGCGCGGGCTTGCGGCATGCCAAACGCGCGTCCACCGCGACGCAATTCGGCCCAGGCGCCCGAGGTTCCCGTGCAGGCGAGCACCTCGTCGCCCGGGCGCAGGTGCGCAACATCCGCGCCCACCGCCTCCACGATGCCCGCCAGTTCGCCGCCCGGCACCGTTCCGCGGCCTATCAGGCCGGCGAACCGCGCCGCGAGCGGTGCTCTACCGCGCTCGTCGCGCGCGAATCCCGCGGTATCGCCCGCGCTGAGCGCCGCCGCTTTCACCCGCACGAGCACCCCGTTCGCTCGGAGCGTCGGCACGGCGCGCTCCACCGCCTGCAACGCTTCGGCGGGGGACGCCCCCGCGGTATGCACGATCGCCTTCATGCCGCCTGCCTCTCGACGCCTCTCGGCGCTTCTCGACGTGTCACACTTGTAACCCTTTACGGTTCGGACTATAGTGAGACCCGGAGAACGGGTCAACGACCTGGGAAGAAGTGCTACAACCGACGGGGGAGTGTGACGCGCATGCCGAAGGAAAACCCACAAAAGGAGGTTTCGCGCGGCCGGATCGTCGCCGCGTTGCTGGACCTGATGGGCGACGGCACGGCGTATCGGGACGTCAGCGTGACATTGCTCGCCGAGCGGGCGGGGCTGTCGCGCCGCACATTCTACCGGCACTTCGCGTCGGTGGATGCGGTGCTCGACGCGCGGCTGCGCGATCTGGGGGCCTCGTTCGCGGCGTGCGCGACGGCAGCGCTCGATGCGGAGAGGCGGTTGGGCGACCTCGCGTTCGCGTACTTCTCGTTTTGGGAGCAGCACGAACCGCTGCTCGTGCTGCTGCGAGACAACGAGCTGCTGCACCTGACGGGTTCGAGGTTCTGGGAAGGCGCGCGCGACGCGCTGTTCGCCGGCGGGGAAGCGGCGGGCGATTCGTCGCTCGCGTACCTGTACCGGTTCATGGCGGGCGGCATGTCGAGCATGCTCGATCAGTGGGTGCGCGACGGCTTCGGGCGCACGCCGCGCGAGCTCGCCGCCCTCGCCGACCGGCTCGCCGAGCATCTGAGCGTCGCCCCCGTGTGATCGCAGGGGTCGTGCCGCCGCGCGCGTGACGATCTTGCAAAAACCATCGTTTGTTCGATCATCGAAACCGTCGATGCTGGTATCATGTCATCGACACAATCGAGCGCATTTCCATCTGATAAGAGGCACAAGATATGGCATTCGTCCATCTGCACAACCACACCGAGTATTCCCTGCTCGACGGCCATACGCACATCTACGACATGGTGAAGCGCGCCGCCGATCTCGACATGCCCGCCGTTGCCATTTCGGACCACGGCGTGATGTCCGGCGTGCCGCAGCTGTGCGAGATGTGCGACAAGGTGGAGGAGGAGACGGGCAAGCGCGTCAAGCCCATCTACGGCTGCGAAGTGTACTTCACCATCGACGAAGAGCTGCGCAAGGACACGAAGCCCAAGCTCTACCACCTGCTGCTGCTCGCCAAGACGAACGAGGGCTACCACAACCTCGTGCGCCTTGTGAGCGAGTCGCACGTCGACAACTTCTACTACAAGCCGCGCACCACGTTCAGCATGCTGCAGAAGTACGGCAAGGGCATCATCGGCTCGTCGGCGTGCATCGCCGGCATCATCCCGAAGCTGCTCGACAACCGCCAGGTCGACGAGGCGGTGGAGTGGGCCAAGAAGTTCGCCAGCTGCTTCGAGCCGGGCGACTTCTACATCGAGCTGCAGAACCAGGGCATCCGCACCGACGCCGGGTTCACGCAGACCGAGCTCAACCACATGCTCACCGATGTGGCGAAGGCCGCCGGCCTCAAAACCATCGCCACGAACGACTTCCACTACCTCACGCGCGAAGACGCGCGCGCTCAGGACTACATGCTGTGCATCGGCACGGGCGCCGCCTTCAACGACGCCAACCGCATGCGCTTCGAGAACGACCAGTTCTACATGAAAACCGAAGAGGAGATGCGCGAGGCGCTCAAAGACTTCCCCGAGGCGTGCGACAACACGGTCGAGGTCGCCGAAAAGGTGAACGTCGTGCTCGAGCGCGACTCCATCCTGCCGCGATTCCCCTTGCCCGAGGGCGAGACCGAGGAGAGCTACTTCCGCAAGCGCGTGCAGGAAGGCCTGATCAAGCACTACGGCGATCCCGTTCCGCAGGAGGCGCAGGAGCGCGCTGACTACGAGATGGGCATCATCATCCAGCAGGGCTTTCCGGCGTACTTCCTCATCGTGCAGGAGTACATCGAATGGGCGCGCAGCCAGGGCATCGGCGTCGGGCCGGGCCGTGGTTCGGCCGCAGGCGCCATCGTGGCGTACGCCATGGACATCACCGCCCTCGACCCGCTGTCGAACGGCCTGCTGTTCGAGCGATTCCTCTCGCCCGAACGCGTGGAGATGCCCGATATCGACGTCGACTTCGAGCAGGGCCGCCGAGAAGAAGTGATCAACCACATCAAGGACGTGTACGGCGAAGACCACGTGTCCCAGGTTATCACGTTCGGCACCCTGCAGGCCAAGAACGCCGTGCGCGACGCCGCGCGCGTGCTGGACTACCCCTACAGCACGGGCGACAAGATCACGAAGATGATCGGCGACGAGCTGGGCATCACCATCGACAAGGCGCTGGCCACGAACCCCGATCTCAAGAAGGCCTACGACACCGAAGAGGACGTCAAGGCCGTCATCGACGCCGCGCTGTCCATCGAAGGCCACGTGCGCGGCGAGGGCGTGCACGCGTGCGCCACCATCATCTGCCGCGACCCCATGAGCGACCACGTTCCCATGAAGCGCGACACCAAGGGCGGCGGCATCATCACCCAGTACGACGGCCACTACACGCCTGAGCTGGGCTTGCTGAAAATGGACTTCCTCGGCCTGCGCACGCTCGACGTGCTCACCATCGCGTGCCGCAACATCGAGCAGCGCTTCGGCACGAAGGTGGTTCCCGAAGAGATCCCCATCGACGACGAGGCCGCCTTCAAGCTCATGCAGTCCGGCAACATGGACGGCCTGTTCCAGGTTGAGGGCGCGCTGTACGTGAGCCTGTTCGCGCGGCTCCCACCCACGCGCTTCTCCGACATCGTCGCCTCGATCGCCCTCAACCGTCCGGGCCCGTTGGAGTCCGGCATGGTCGACGACTACGTGAAGGTGGCCAGCGGCAAAACCTCCATCCACTATTACGACGAACGCCTCCGCCCCATTCTGGAGGAGACGTACGGCACCATGGTCTACCAAGAGCAGATCATGCAGATCTCCATGGCCATGAGCGGCTTCTCGGCAGGCAAGGCCGACAAGCTGCGTAAGGCCATGGGCAAGAAGAAGCTCGACATCATGCGCCTGCTCCAGGCCGACTGGAACACGGGCGCGGTGGAGAACGGCTACTCGCTTGAGATCGCGAAGCAGATCTGGGAAGACGCTGAGAAGTTCGCGAAGTACGCGTTCAACAAATCGCACTCGGCCGCATACGCCATCCTGGTTATGCGCACGGCGTATTTGAAGGCGCACTATCCGAACGACTTCATGGCCGCCGTGCTGTCGTCGTACATGGGCAACACCGACCGCCTCATCCGCTACATCGCCAGCTGCAACCACAACGGCACGCCCGTGCTGCAGCCCGACATCAACTCGTCGAACGAGGAGTTCACGCCGGTTGAAGAGGGCATCCGCTTCGGTCTGGTCGGCGTGCGCGGCGTGGGCAGGAACGTGGCCGAGGCCATCATCGCCGAGCGCGAGGCGAACGGTCCGTTCACGTCGCTGCACGACTTCGTGAACCGCCTCGATACGAAGTGCTACAACCGCAAGACGCTCGAAGCGCTCATCAAGGGCGGGGCATTCGACTCGACGGGCTACACGCGCAAGCAGCTCATGTACTTCATCGACGAGACGCCGCTGCTCGAAAGCGCGTCGAAGCGTCAGAAGGACCGCGAGCGCGGCCAGGTGTCGATGTTCGACCTGTTCGGCGACGACCCCGATTCGGGCTTCGAGGAAGAGATCCCCGAGCCGGACGGCGTCGAATGGCCCAAGCGCCAGCTGTTGTCGTTCGAGAAGGAGATCATGAAGATCTACGTCTCGGACCACCCGCTACGCCCGTACGAGGGCACCATCGCGCGCATGACGAAGTTCTCCATCGGGGACTTGGCCGAGCGCACGAAGGAGATCAAGTCCGCCGTGTTCGTGGGCATGATCTCGAACGTGGTGACGAAGCTGACGAAGCGCGGCACGAAGATGGCCACGTTCACCCTCGAGGACACGACGGGTCACGTGGAGTGCATCTGCTTCAAGTACGAAGAGAACGCGGAGGCCATCCAGGAAGACGCCATCGTGAAGGTGAAGGGCAAGTTCGAGGCGAACGACCGCGGCAACCAGATCATGGCGTTCGAGGTGGAGGTCATCGAACTCAACGAGGCCGACGCCCGCCCGTCGCATCTGGAGCTGCGCGTGGCTATGGCCGACTTCGACCAGTCGAAGTCGCTGCGCCTGAACCGCATCTTGAAGTCGTATCCGGGACGCGACGGCGTGGTGCTGTTCGTGCAGCAGAACGACGGCCACAAGTTCCGCGCCGAGCTGCCCGTGTCGGTGGATTCCCGCAGCCAGATCCTCCGCTCGGAGATCCAAGAACTGTTCGGGCCGAGGGTTTGGAGAGCGTCGTAGGGATGCCTCCATCTTTATGGCGCGGGCTGCCGTAAGGGATTTGGGCGTCGCTTCCCGCGCCGATCGCACGCCGCGCCCGTAACGAATCGGCGCGGCACGCGCCCGTCGGCCCGCAGGTCGACCCCCGCGCCAGGGAAGGAGAGCGGGAACAAGCCCCGCGCCAGGGAAGGAGAGCGGGAACAAGCCCCGCGCCGAAGAAGGAGAGCGGTGGCGAGCCCCGCGCTATTCAACAATTTGGCAAGCGCATTCCGGCTCCGCTTCGCAGCGGGGCCGGGTTCGTTTATGATACCGCCTATGAATACGGAAACCATGACATCACCCATCGCGCGAGAGCGCCACGCGGCAGCGCCCGACGTTGCCGAACGAGCTGTGCGTGACCACACGCTGGCCCTCACCCTGTCGTACAACGGATCGCCCTTCAGCGGCTTCGCCCGCCAACCGGGGCAGACCACCGTGCAAGGCGACCTCGAAGACGCGCTGCGCCTGCTGTTCAGGCGCGACGTGGAGACAACCTGCGCCGGCCGCACCGATGCGGGCGTGCACGCGCTCGGTCAGGTGGTGAGCTTCGACGTGAACGACCTCGACATCGCGGGTCGGTCGCTGCCCAGCTTGCGCCGCTCGCTCAACGCGCTCACCCACGACGCTATCACCGTGCGCGAGGTGGAGCCGAAGAAGCTGGGCTTCTCGGCGCGCTTCGACGCGCAGGCGCGCGAGTACCACTACCATCTGTGCGTGGACTCCACGAGCCCCATCTTCATGAAGGACTTCTCGTGGTTCGTGCCCGGCGGCCTCGACCTCACGGCCATGGAAGCGGGCGCGCAGCATCTGCTGGGCGAGCACGACTTCAAGAGCTTCTGCATGGCGGCCTCGGCCGAGGGCAAGCCGACGCACCGTAACGTGCGCGAGATATCCTTCCATCCCGAGACGGTCATGGGCGAGAACCTCATGTCCATCAAGGTGGTGGGCAACGCGTTTCTGCATTCCATGGTACGTACCATCGTGGGCACGCTCGTGATGGTGGGCAAAGGACAGCGCGACGCCGACTGGGTGGGCGAGGTGCTGGCCGCGTGCGATCGTCGCGCTGCGGGCGAAAACGCCCCAGCTCAGGGGCTCGTATTCTGGCGAGTCATCTACTGACGTGCTACAATAGGCGCTCGGTTACCTGAAGGCGGCAAATCATGTTTGGCAAATCAACGGAAAAGCGCGTCATGCGCGAGGCGGACAAGATCATTTCCCTCAAAGAGGATATGGATGCCATCTCGTGGACGCGCGTGCTCGAAATAGGCAAGCTCCTCCAAGAAGGCGTCGAAGAGGCCGACCGCGTTGCGCTCGCGCGCGAGCTCGTGTCCATCGCCCAATCCAACCGCACGCTCAATGCCCGCTTGGGCATCGAGGCCGCGCCCTCCTCGGGACACGTCATGGCGTCGGGCATCGAGGTGATGGAGGGCGGCCTTGCCGAAGCCGCCATCGAAGAGCAGGTTGAGAGCAAGGCGCTCCCGGCTGCGGACGAGCAGCCTGCAACGACACCCGAGTCCGTCGAGCCGACTGAGCCGGTTGAGCCGCGCGTGAGCGTGCCCGTGGTGGAGGCGCATCACGCGTACGAACCGAGCGAGATCGACTTCCAAGCTGCGGAAGTGCGAGCGGAATGCGAGCTCGTGGCGAAGAACGATCCCGACGAGGACGATTTCATCGAGGCGGCGCAAGCCGTGATGAGCGAAGACGCGGAGCCCGAATCCGAGCCCGAGCCCGAGCCGACGGCACCGGCGGAGCCGGTGACGCTCGAGCAACTGCTTGCCGCCACGGCGGAGCTTGAGGAAGCCGTGGACGAGCTGACGGCGGCGGCCGCAACGCTCGACGAGCCGCAAGCGGCGGACGACCCCACCGAGCCCATGAAGCCGATCGCCGCGGAATCCGCACCCGAGCCTGCCCCCGAGCCTGAACCCGCCCCTGCACCCGAGCCGGCCTCGGAGCCGCAATCGGCCGCCGAGCCCGAGCCCGCACCCGTTCCGCGCCCGGCGAAGAAGCGCCGCTTCGCGCGCTTCCGCAACCTGTACGAGAGCCGCGACGGCGGCCTGTGCGTTTTCGAGGACGAGCACGGCCACCTCGTCGCCGTCGATTCGTCGAAGCTCGCCTAAACGCCCCCATCTGGCAAGTTTTTTCGCGATTGCGGTCTGACGCGTCCCCGGTGCAAACGCCGACCTGGGGTAACGCCTTCGACAACGGCGAAATGCGGCCGATTTCGGACGTAAAAGGACGATTTCGCCCGCAATCGCGTCAAAATTTGCCACATGAAGCGCGCGCGAGCGACCTGGTACGCGAAGGGCCCCGATCGGGGCCCTTTTTGCGTCTACGCTGCCGGCTTCTCCGGCACGGTCTTGTCCACGAAGTAGATCTTGTACCACATGAGGAACATGTACACGATCCAGATCTTGCGGGAGCGGTCCGCTCCCCCGCGGTGCTCGTCGAGCAGCTTCACCAGCTCGTCGGTGTTGAAGAACCGCTCCGCGATATCGCCGGTGAACCATTCCTTGATCTCGTCGTAGTAGCGGTCCTGCCGCAGCCAGTTCACCACGGGCACGGGGAAGCCCAGCTTCTCCTTCTGCGCCCAATCCTTCGGGATGGCGCGCTCGGCGGCCTCGCGCAGCGTGATCTTCGTCTGCTCGTCGTTCGCCTTGAGCGGGGTGGGGATGGTGCGCGAGACGTTGAACACCTCTTTGTCCAAGAACGGCACGCGCGATTCCAGCGAGTGGGCCATCGACATCTTGTCGGTTTTCAGCAGGATGTCGCCCACGAGCCAGAAGTACAAATCGACGTACTGCATGCGCGTCGTCTCGTCGAGGCCCGCCACCTCCGCGTACGCCGGCGCGATGAGCTCCTGGGGGGACGCCACGCGCGCCGCGCCGTCCGGGCGCTTGCCGGCGCGCAGCCGTTCGCGCTCGTCGGGCGAGAACGCCACGCCGTTCGCGTTCGTGTAGTACCAGTCCTCGGGCGTCTCGGAGGCGCGCTCGAGGTAGTTCGCGCCGCGCACGCCCAGCGCACGGGCCGCTTTCGACGCGCCGCGCAGCAGGCCCTTCGGCGCCCATGCCAGCTTCTGGTTGGCGAACGGCGTCTGGTAGATGCGATAGCCGCCGAAGAACTCGTCGGCACCCTCACCCGACAGCACGGCCTTTACCTTCTTCGCCGCTTCCTGGTCGACGAAGTACAGCGCCACGGCGCTCGGGTCGGCCGAGGGCTCGTCCATGTGCCACTGCACGCGGGGCAGGCTGGCCCAGTACTCCTCTTCGGAGATGTGCTTCGAGTTGTTCTCGATGTGCAGCTCGTCGGCCAGCTCGCGCGCCCAGGTGATCTCGTCGCGCTCGCCCTCGTATTCGGCGAAGCCCACGGTGAACGTCTTGATGTCGGGGTTCTCGCTGGCCAGGCACGCCGCCATGTAGCTCGAGTCGATGCCGCTCGACAGGAACGATCCCACCTCCACGTCGGCCACGTTGTGGTAGCGCACCGACTCGCGCATGGCTGCGTCGATGGCCTCCACGGTGTCCTCGCGGCTGCGGCTCTCGTCGAAGTCGTAGGTGGGGCGCCAGTAGCGCTGCGTCTCGGTGGTGCCGTCGGCGCGCACCGTCATGCAGTGGGCGGGCTCGAGCTTCATGATGCCCTTGAAGAACGTCTCGGGCAGCGCCGAGAACTGGAAGCACAGGTACTGCTCGAGCGCTTCCTCGTTGAGCGCGCGCTCGTAGGCGGGGTGCTCGAGGATGCACTTGATCTCGGATGCGAAGATGAACTGCGGGCCGTGTTCCCCGTCCTGCAGGGTGTAGTAGAACGGCTTGATGCCGAAGAAGTCGCGCGCGCAGAACAGCTCCTGCTTCTGCTTGTCCCAGATGGCGAATGCGAACATGCCGCGCACCTTGTCGAGCAGCAGCGAGCCCCATGCCAGGTACGACACGAGCAGCGTCTCGGTGTCGGACTCGGTTTTGAACGTCCAGCCCTCGGCTTCCAGTTCGCAGCGCAGGTCGCGGTAGTTGTAGATCTCGCCGTTGAACACGATGGCGTAGTCGCCGATGGTGAACGATCCGGGCGCGGACCCTTCGACGGCGGGGAGGTCACGGCCGAGTCGTGCGCGCCCGTGGCACGCACCATGGGCTGGTTGCCGTTCGCGAGGTCGATGAGCGAGAGGCGCCGGTGCCCGAGGGCCACGCCGTCGGCAAGGTACTGGCCCTCGCCGTCGGGGCCGCGGTGCGCCATGACGTCGCACATGGCCTTCAACGTGGGCAGATCGGCTTGCGTGGCGCCGGTGAATCCGCAGATACCGCACATGGATGGTTCTCCTTCTCGTTTGGTCTGCGACACATGATAGCCGAATCGGCGTCCTACCCCCAAGCGTCGCGCCCGTCCCCTCGCCAAAACCGCAGATTTGCACATTCGAGCTGGGGGGGGGGGTATCATGTTCTATGCCGTCTCCTCTTGAAAGGTGCCCGCCATGAATGCGAAGCGAACCGCGCTCCTCGCCCTGACCGCCGCCGCGCTCTGTTGCGCCCTTGCGGGGTGCACGAGTCCCTTCGACGTGCCCGCCGACGGCGGCGACCTGGCGATCTCGTGCGATCTGGAAGCGGTCCACGGCGACATCAAGCTCGCGTTCGTGGCCTTCGACGATGAGCAGGTTGAAACCCTGTGCGAAGGGGAGGCGTCCGGCGGCCTTGCGCGCACGCTCGCGCCCGGCCGCTACGCCCTCAAGGTCGTGCCGCCTGTCGCGGCGGGGCCGACGTCACCGTCCAGGCGAACGCCTCGGACGGGGTCG
>ENA-OQIJ01000379-OQIJ01000379.1-human-gut-metagenome-genome-assembly--contig:-NODE-379-length-10877-cov-8.090884_pt1 | contig 10877 bp, 6 predicted proteins | sample MGYA00242582_ERZ504747 | MGnify/ENA primary metagenome ERZ504747 (study PRJEB26092, sample SAMD00036435) | human gut metagenome | host: Homo sapiens | study: EMG produced TPA metagenomics assembly of...
ATGTGGAAAGAACCAGCAGACATTATGATATGCCCGCTGGTTCTTTCATATTTCCGTTTATTTTGCAAAAAGTTACCGTAACATAATGTTTTACATTTTTACGGTAACTTTTGCATTTTTACATTCTGAATGGTGCGAAGATAAGTCTGCGAATATGGGATTCCATTTTCATCTCTCATGCTAAGCAACTGATTCTGCCACTGAATGACATCCGTTGCCGTAATCTCCGCAAGACTTTTCTTCTCAAAATAGGGAATAATCTTCGTTTCCATAATGTGCTTCTTGGTTAAAAATGTGTTCAATTTCAACCTCGGCTTCATATCCTCCATATAGACCTCCACGAACTGCGGAAATCCCATATTTACATCCTTTGATTTCTTTAACAGGAATTCACGCTCATACTCAAGTGCCTCTCTCTTAGTGGCAAAGCCGCGTTTCGTATGAACCTGACCGACTCCCTGCCAGTCTTTATATCTGATATAAACTTTCCAAGTACCTCTTTTCGTATCTTTACTCGCTGACATAAACAGCACCTCCCTATTAAGTCAAGTCTTTTTTCCTTGAATATCAAGGATTTTTTCAATATATCATCAATAAATATCTCAGAAGAAGGAGCCATAGGAATGGACATTTCTCTGTATCTGGTACGAAAATAGCGGATTTTGGGTACACGAAGTAAAACGTCTTTCTTTTCGTTCTACATGGCCTTGTGTATACCCATCCATCTACGGCAGCGAACCTCCCGTGTCTACCAGGATCATCAGCCCTCTGGAGCCGAGTCCTAACTTCTCTCGTCCCGCCTGTCCATAACCAGGGTGTCAGCTCAGCTCCTTTACAGGGTCATGCCCTCTGGAATATATTCCTGCCGACTACTGGCTCATTCTTTGTATGTTTTATTACTGACTTTCTTCCTGCAACAGCACTTTCAGTGGACGTTTTCCTATTGCATTCCGATTTTTATACTTCCAGCTACCGTGGCTGGTCTCAGCATTCAAGCATTCTTTACTCAAATGCTCAAACCAACCACGATATGCTGCTTCCTGATATTTTTATGCTGCCATTATTGTTTCCGGCCTTATGATATCACTCAGCATCTTCTGACCATCATAATCTACACCTTTTGTCAGTATCGTGTAGAAGATCCTGATCAGCTTGCACGCAATCGCTATGACTGACTGCATCTTCTTCAAAGGATTTTGCTTCCTCGTCCTGTAATAGTCATGGATTTCTCTAAACTCTTTATTCTTTCCTATCACAGATATCGCAGCTTCATACAATGCATATCTCAGGCGTTTTCTTCCCCTGTGGCTGATGCGGCTTTCTCCATTGTGTTTGCCGGAACTGTCTGCAACAATGGCATAACCTGCCAGTTTCTGCAGCTGCTTTGGGTTATCAAAACGACGAATGTCACCCACCTCTGCAATAAAACAGCTTACGGTTTTTAAACCAATCCCGTTGATCTCCATCAGTTTATCAATGTATGGAATCTCAGAAAGTTTCTCTTCTATCTCCCGCATCAGATCATTCATTCTGTTTTTATATACTTCATAATCGTTCAGTAGGTTGCGGATCTCTATTCTGGCACTTCCCGGTGCTTCTGTACTTCCGATGCTGTGCTCCGCAGCTGATACCAGGGTCCTTGCCCTCTTTAAGCCAGCGCCTTTCAGCTTTGCATCCCTCCATACCTGATTTACACCATCTACGCCAAGTTCTTTTATGTCACATGGCAACGGTGCCTTTTTGATCACCATCATCCCGCTTACAGCATCCGGGTTTTTATAAACGTCTTTTATTTCCGGAAAATAAATACTGAACCATCGGGCAATCCGGTTTTTGATCCTTGTAAGTTCTTCCTGCGTCTGAATACGAAGATTTGACAGATTTCTGATCTCTGCGTATATCCCTGTTGGGATATATGGATACGAAAATCTTCCTTCATTTACCAGTCCCGCAATTGTTTTTGGATCCTTACGGTCATTCTTATTCGGGTTGTTATCATCCAGTTCTTTGGACTTCTTTACATGATGCGGATTCACATGCACCGGCTTCATTCCCTGTTCCTGCAGGTACGCTCCAAGGTTCAGCCAGTAATGACCGGTAGGTTCCATACCTGGAATCACCGCCTCTTTACCATGTTTGTCTGCCATGTCTTCCATCCATGCCTTAAATGCAGCAAACCCGGCTTCATCGTTGTTGAAAGCAAACGGCTTTTTTGAGTACTCATAATTCCGCCAGTCAAAGGCCCTTGCATAATGAGTTTCACTTCCAACATCAATACCAACGATTAAAGTTTTTCCGTAATAGATGCAATTTTTGCGTTCTGTGTGTTATAATTCATTTCAGATACCTCTCTGTTCAATAAGATTTTTTACTAACCGTGCAAAGTCAGTAATCTTATTTTACTCTGAGGTATTTTTTCTCAACCTTCTTTCTCGGAATTCCTTATATTTGAATTATACAAGAAGCTCCTTTTGTACATTCTGTGTTTTTAATGCGTGACTTATATTGCGGATATTCAGTAATAAACCGCTTAATTACATTAGCATCATTCCAGTAATGCATTGGAAAAATGACATTGCAATCTATATTTTTAAGAAAATACAGGATCCCATCAGCATAGTGATCTCCCTGTCTCGGATCTAGGGGGACAAATGCAGCGTCAAAATGCATACCTTTGATTTTCCTGATCTCCGCATGATATGCTGAAGTAAGTCTCTGGTTGTCAGCTTTCGGCTCGCCATCCCAATACCAGTCGTTTAAATCACCGGCATGATAAAGCGGGTGCGTCTAAGGGATGCACAATCCCTGAAAATATCGGCATAGTCGTGAAATGCGGCTATGCCGTTTTTTCATGTCATTCGGCATCAGGCAGGTCGACTGCGCCGATGCAGTTATAAATAATCTGGATACGCTGCTGGCGGTGGCCGTCCACCTTCTCGGCCTGAAACACATTGATGCGCTCCACGAACTCTCGGATGATTTCTGCGTCCAATTCCCGGATGTCGGTATACTTCCGCACCAGTGCAAGGAAGTGGTCGGCGTTCAGGCTCTTTTCCTTTGCATCATCAAGGAACCGCTGCAATTCTTCCACCCGGCTCTGAAGCTGGGCCTGTTCCGCCTCATAGTTCCCGGACAGCTTGGCGAAGCGGTCATCGGAAATCTTGCCTTCCACATTATCCTCATAAATGCGCTGTATGAGCGTGTCCAGCTTGGCGATACGGGCCTTGGCCTGTTCATACTCCTTCCGACAATCCCGAAGTTCCCGGTCAAGGGCCTTTTCGGAATTACGGGTCACCAGTCGGAGAAATTCATCCTCGTGATTTCTGGCGTATGCCGTCACCCGCTGTAAGTCCTCAAGCAGAAGCTGCTCGATGACCGAATTGCGGATTTGATGTGACGGGCATACGCTTTTTCCCTTTTTGCGGTAGGTGGCGCATACCATGTACTCACTCTGTGGCAGGCAGCGGCCCCGGACTTGATACAGCTTGTGGCCGCAATCGGCACAGTAGACCATGCCGGAGAGCGCTGGCATTTCACCCATTGGGGTCTGCCGCCTGCGTCCATCACGGATTTTCTGTACCGTATCGTACACTTCCGGCTCGATGATGGCCTCATGCGCTCCTTCAAAAATGGCCCATTCGGACGGGTCGTTCTGAACCCGCTTTTTGGATTTGTAGGATTTCTTGTGGCACTTGAAGTTGACGATACATCCGGTGTACTCTCTGCGTTCCAGAATGTGGACTACCGTGGAGGTTGTCCAGCGGCACGGGTCATCATTCTCACGCTGCTTAGCTGCCGGAACATTCACGCCCACACGCTTGCCGTATTCTGCCGGAGTCTCGATGCGGCGCTTGCGCAGTTCTTTGGCAATCTGTGTCGGGCCGTAGCCGGACATACAAAGGTGGAAGATTTCCTTGACCACCGCAGCGGCCTCGTCATCAACAATCCAGCGGGTCTTATCATCCGGGGCTTTCTTGTAGCCGTAAGGCGGATTGGTGCAGAGCGGCTTACCAGACTGGCCCTCAAACTCGTTGTCGGCGTGCGCCTTTGTTTCTTTCCTGATCCGGCTGATCGCATCGCTGATTTGCCCGTCCACGGCCTCCACCTTGGCCTTGTAGCTCTCACTCTCCTCTCTGCCCAGCCGTCCGCTGTCCTGCTTCAGTTCGGCAATGCTGCTGTACTCCGGCGTGCTCACGCTCTGCAGCCCCGCCGGGGTCACGCCCCACATATCGCCGCCGCGCTCCGGGCTTTCCTTCATCACGCGGACGATGTTTTCCAGCGTTACCGGGTAGTGCAGGCTCTCAAAGCTCTTTCGGTCGCCGTTGGCCTTGTAGCGCTCCTTTCCGTTGTAGATGCCTTTCTCTCCCAGCACTCCGTCCAGCTGGCCTTCCAGCCACTCTGCCACGTCCGCATCATTCACAGATTCCCGCAGCTTTTCGCTCGTGGCCATACGGTCAACCTCGCCTTGGGTTCTTCCTCCGTCCTGGTACATGTTCCAGGCGCTGTCTATCAGGTCGTGTATCGTAAACCACGTCACATTGTTTTCCATGCTGCGGTTTATTCTTTCTTCCCGCTTCTGGGCAATCGTGTCCGCATCCCATCCTTTTCGCGCCGCCTGTCTTTGCAGCATGCCATCCGTTGTTTTCCGGTAGTGGTCACGCAAAACACTGCGTACAGTGTCTTCAACGCCGTCGGGCATAATGCCTGTCGTTTGAAACGCCGCCTCCGTTTCCGCCAGTTTTTGCACCCCAACCTTATCAATGACTTTTTGAACGGTCTCGTTTCCGTACCGGCTCCACACCTTTTCCATCTTCACCGGCTCCAGCGTCTTGCCCTGGTCGGCCAGGTAGGCCGCCCGCGCCGTGTCGTCGTTGGAGAGCAGTGCCGCCAGCGTGCGGGTGTCCATGTCGGTTGTCTCCTCGACGTTGTGCCCGCGCAGCAGCGACCCGCTGCCAAAGATTCCACCGGCCACCTTGTCAGACAACAGCTGTATTTTCCGCTCCACCTTCCGGGCTTTTTCGGTGTCGATCTTATAGTCGATCTGCGGTGCCGTCGGCGTATAGCCGTCGCCGCCGTACACCTTGTTCTCACTGTTCCGCTGCGGGTCAATCGTATCCTTTCCAAACACCAGGCTGATCGGCCCGTACTTCGTATGCCCCTGCTCTGCCTTGATAACGGCAATGCTCGGCATCGGCAGTCCGCCCAGCTCCAGGCTTCTTTCCAAAGCCCGCTCATCAACATTATGCACGGCAACCAGGTCCTTCGTCTCCTCCACCGGCACATCCATACTGAACTTTACGTTATTTTCGCTGTAAGAATCTCCGTTTACTGCAAACACCGTGTCTCCGTTCCCGGTGTCCGGCTTTTCGGCCCGGCGCTGTTCGGCGGTATAGTTCATCCGGTTCTGCACATCCCGCGCCTCAATCTCGCCCGCCGTATCCCGGTACAGCTCAAACGGTGCTCGGCTTTCTTTCATGGGGTTCATCACAAAGTCCCGCAGGCCCCTGTAATAGTCCAGCACGCCTTCGTTGATTCCAGCCTCAGCCGCCTGCCTGTACACATCCTCATACATCTCAACGTTGTGCTCGGTGACGTACTTTTCCGCATGACGCGCCAGCCTGTCAATGCCCGGGTAGAGGTTACGCAGGCTCTGCAGGTTGCGGGTCTGCTCCTTCATATCCCTGGTAACGATCTCATTCCCGCCTGCCAGCATATTCTGCCAGTATTCTGTGCTGGCCCCGCTGGCAAAGCCTTCATAGTTCTGTATCCAGTGCTGTACCTCGTGCAGCAGGGTAGACTTCGCCTTGTCGCTCGCGTATTCGCCCAGGAAATTCTTGTTCAGTACAATTTCGTTTTTTCCGTGGGCGTAATACCCTCGCAGCCCTTCTTCCATCTCCTCAAACCGCAGCGTGATGTCCTTCAGCTGCGGGTACTGCTCATACAGGCCCGGTGCTTTCAGGTATTCGCTCAGCTTTCCGCCGTCGGCAGCGTTCTTGGGCTTCACCACCTTGGTCAGCTCCTGCAGCCGCTTCCATTCCCCGTCGGTAATTGTCATGTCCTGCATCTTGCCCCACAGGTTTTTGTACTCTGCATAGTCCGGATTCTCGGTTTTCAGGTTATCGCCCTTGCGGTTGAACTCATCCGTACTGTTGTCCACCTCATACCGCCACATACGGTCTGCCCCGCGGAACCACCCCGTAGCCTTGCGGATGTCCTCGGCATCCTCTCCGTTTTTCTCCATGATGCGCGCCTCGCGCAGAGCATCCCGGTCAACGTTCTGTCCTTGCACACCCACATAGCTGTACTTGTTTTTCTGTTCTTCTTTCTGTTCAACTTGAACATTTTTCTGTTTCCCGATCTCCCGGGCGTTATTTTTCGCAGTGTCCAGCGCGTCCAGATACTCATCAACGATTCCGGCGGCCTCTTGCAGGTTTTCCGCCCGCTCGGCCAGCTTGCGGCCCTCGGCAGCGCCAGCGTGGCGTCCGCCGCCGGCCACGCACGACGTCCTGTACTAGGCGTCTACGGACTCAACCGACCGGGACTAGGGCATCACGCAGCGTTTGCAGGATCGTCCGCTTCTGCGGTTCCGTGTACTGGTCCGCGGTCAGGATGTAGTCGCAGTACTGCTCCACGCCGTCATCCGTGCTCATGATGCCGCTCAGAAGGTCTGCGGCCACCTCATCATACAGCCCCGTGTCAGTTCCGTAGGCGTTCTCGTAAGTCTTAAAGACCTTCTCCTGTGCCTCGGTCATGCCCACCTTTTCCGTGTAGAATGCCAGCGCCGTCTGCTTCAACGCGGCCCAGCCCTCGGGGTTGTTCTGCTGGATATAGTGCGCCGTCTCATGCAGCGCCGTCTGGTAGCTGTTTACGCTCTTTTCGCTCACGCTTATCTCGTTGTTAGCGGCATTGTAGCTGCCGTTCACAGCGTTGCCTTTTCCGTCGTCCAGCTCTCCGGCAATCGTCACATTGGTTCCCAGCTTCATGGCCGCCAGCTGCAAAGCCTGCAGCGGCGTGCTGGTGCTCTCGGGCGTCGTGCCGCGCATCGTGATGGCCGGGTTCCCGCTCACGCCGGGCGCTGCCATCGGTTCAGCAGCGGTCACTGTGCTGCGCCCGGCCTCATACGCCGCCCGCAGCGCCGTTTCGTTGTTCACCACGGCAGCCGCCGGGGCCACGGCACGCACACCCTGCTCAAACGTCAGGCTGCCTGTGCGTCCCGCATTGTACAGCCCACTCATAGCCTGCACATAGGTGTCAACGCTGCCGCCCCGGTAGTTCTCCACCAGCGCCGCATTCATAGCATTGTTGTAGATGCCGCTCCCGGCGATCTTCTGCACCTCTCCCACGTTCTTCTGCGCCGCCTGCCGCGCATTGTACGCCTGCTCGGCCTCGTCCACCGTCATCCCGCCAGCAACCATATTCCTCTGCGCCGCGATCCTGCGAAGCGTGTCACCGGCGCTGCCGTTCGCCTCCTCATTGTAGGGTCCGATACTCGCATCGGCCCGCTCTGCCCCAGCTTCCGCAGGGCGTCCATTCTCCTGTCCGCCGTCCTGCCCCGCCATCTCCGCGGTCTCCTGCTGCACCTGCCGGATCAGCGGCTGCGTAAACGCCTGCTCCTGCCGCCGCGCCTCCTGCTCGGCCAGCGCCGCCCGCGCCATCTCCGCGGCCTGCTTCTGTATATCCTCCTCTCCGCTAAGGTTCCTTGCATCCTCCGCCGCAGCGGGGAGGTGTCGCCCGTAGGCGACGGAGGGAACGCCCCTAAGCCTTCCCCCGTCTGCCCGTCCTCGGTCTCGGAAATTGTGTCCTGATTAACAACCCTGTCCATAATTTCCGCCTGGCCGTTTTCGTCCAGCGCATTGAACAGATACCCCAAATCCGTCGGCGTAAACTTCTTCCCCGCGGCCTGCTGCTGGCGCATCGTCCCGGCCAGCTCGGCAGCCTCGCCGCCCTGCCGTTCAGCAACTTCCAGCACAGCGTCCGTCATCTGCTGTGCCTGCACACTCTTGCCGGTCCGCTGTGCCAGACTGTCATTCACAGCATCCACCGGCCCACTCATGGCCGCGCTCATCAGGCTGCCGATCAGGAAGCTATACCACGCATCCGGGTCCAGCATCCGCTGTACAAAATTGCGGTCATCCTCCTGGTACAGCTGGCTGATATAGCTGCCTGCCACGTCGCTGGTCCATTCCTCCAAGCCTTCGCCCAGCATATTCACCGCACGGTTCGCCAGCCTGCGTCCCGTCGCTGTTTTAAAGATTTTGTTCACCGCGCTGTTCACAATATTATGGATGCTTGCATATTGCTCCCCGCGCAGTCCGGGCACGCCGTCAAACATCTTTTCGGTTGCGATCTCCACGCCGCCGCTCAACGCACCGGCAAGCCCCGCCGTCAGCGTATCCGCGCCGTTGTCGCGGGCCTCCTGTGCGCCGGCACCTGCCGCGCTGGCATACAGCGCCGCAAACCCAGCCGTCGGGCCGCCCACAGCAGAAGCTGCCATGTTCGGGGCCATGCCTCCCACAGCGCTCACAACATCACCGGCCACGCGCAAACCGCCGGTCTTGCCCTGCTCCTGCTGGTACATCCCGGCCAGCCGTCCGCCCTGCTCAATGCCCAGTGCGCCGCGCATCGTCTCGTCTCTGCTGATAACGTCTCGTTCTCTGTTGGCCCGCTTCATGCCCACCGTGCTGTATGGGCCTGCATTCCGCAGCTTTTCCTGCTCGTCCGCGGTCAGACTGTCCCAGCTGTTCTTTCCGCCCTCACTGGCAGGCCGCACCTTGTTTTTCCAGTATGCCTCGTTCTGTTTCTGCGCCAGCTTTTGCGCATCCTCTCCGTCCGCCGCATTGTGGACGCGCGCGATCAGCTCCCGCACACTCTGGTCGTTGTCGATCAGGCTGCTGCCCACATTGGCAAATCCGCTCACCGCGCCGGTTCCGGCGCTCTTGGCAAGGTAGGCCAGTGCGCCGTCTTTCTTGCCCTGCTGCTCTTTGGCAGCTTTGCCGCCGTCCTTCCGGGCAGCCCATCCGTCGGTGCCGCTGCCCATCATCTGCTGCACTGCCGCCTCCCGGGCCGTCTGGGGCATGCTTTTCTGCCTGGGCAGATCCAAAATGCCGGTTCGGCCAAACCGCAAAGCCTGCACATCTCCTGCCACACTGCCGGTAATGCTCAGCCGGTTGTGATAGGGCTGTTCCCGCAGCGTCTGGGCCGTGTCTGCAAGCTGGCGCTGTGCAGCCCCCGACTGCAGCCCTTTCCGGAAGTTCCCGCTGTCCTCCCCGCTGCCGCCCAGCGCCCGGCTCATTTCCTGCCGCTGCTGTGCCCGCAGCCGGTTCACTGCCGCCGTGCGGGCCATGCTTTCATTAACAACCGCACTGTTGCCGACTCTCGCCGTACTGTCGTTGCTCTGCCACCGGCGTTCGATCTCTTCATCCTCGCTCAGCTCCCGGCTGCTCTCCGTTCCGGCGTATACCGGCACATTTTTTGCCGTGGTATGTACCTTGGACCATTTGTTCTTGATCTCACTGCTGCTTGCCATCTCTGGGCCTCCTTAGCCGTAAAACTTCTTCAGCGCCGCATCCTTTTCTTTGGCAGACAGCCCGGGATACTGCCGCGTCAGCGCACTGTACGCCTGCGCACCAGTCAGGCCGTTCACCGCAGCGCTCTGCGCGGCATACTCGGCCCGGCCCTTATTGCTCAAAGGCGCGTTTGCAGGCTGGCTGCTGCGGGATGCCAGTGCTCTGTCAAACGCCACCTGCTGCGTCAGTGGCGTTCTGAAGGTTTTCTTTCCCGCGCTGCTGACGGAACTGCTCTTGCTGGTGCTTTTGCCGCTCTTGCTGGTGCTTTTGTCGCTCTTGCTGGTGCCCGTTCCCGCCGCCTTCGCCGCAGCAGCAGCCGCCGCCTGCTTGTACGCCAGCTCCTCCCGGCTCAATGCCAGGTTCGCGTCAAACTGCCGCCGGTTCTCGGCCATCGTGGCATCATACTGCCGCTGCTGCTCGGCCAGTTCCTTCGCCCACTGCTCGTCGGCCACGTCGCCGCGGTAGCCGGTGTACAGGTAGTCACGGTCCGTGTTGTAGCGGTTCACCTTGTCGCCCCACTCGGTATAGTCGCGGTTGTAGGCCATGTTTTCCTTCTGGGTCAGGTAGTTCAGGTAGTTGTAGAAATCCGTCACGCTGTCCTGGTACCGCCCGTAGTCCGTCGCGTCGGCTCCCTGGTACAGCCCGTACAGGCTCGTCAGGTCGTTGCCCTCGTTCTGGTACCGCGCCATTGCCAGCTGGTACAGCTCTGGGATTCTGTCGTTCAGCTCGGTCATGTACTGCTGGTTCGCCTGCGCCGCCGCGCTGGTCGCGTAGCTGTTGCCGTACCCGCCGGTCATGGCGCTGGCACTGGCCGCTGCATTCACAGCCGCCTGCCGTCCCTGCTCAGTGTACTTGTCCTTGTACTGCTGGTACAGCGCGTCCTTGTTAAAGTCGTAGTCAAACTTCCGGTTGCTCAGCTTATCCAGCAGCCCGTCCAACTGGTTCTGATACTTGCTCGTGTACGCGCCGGGCTTCTTCCCCTCGTAATCGCTCAACGCCTTCTGTGCATCCAGCACCGCACCCGATTTCTCATACGCCCCCGGCGCATTCCCCTCCAGCTGATCCAGCCTCGTCTTGTAATTGCTCATGTTGTGCCCCCAATCGCGTTCAGCTCGTTGTATTCGTCCTCTGTGATTTTTATATATCCGGCAGCATCTTTGTTTCCGTAATTGCCTTTATTTTTCAATCCACCATACAGGTAGGGGATTTCGTTCAACTGCGACGAATTCTTGTAGCCCATAAGCAGCTCCGCCCTTCGCGCATAGCATTGTCCGTTTTCTTTTTTAAGGTGCAGCCTGATTTTTTCCCAGT
>ENA-OQIJ01000381-OQIJ01000381.1-human-gut-metagenome-genome-assembly--contig:-NODE-381-length-10834-cov-2.221911_pt1 | contig 10834 bp, 10 predicted proteins | sample MGYA00242582_ERZ504747 | MGnify/ENA primary metagenome ERZ504747 (study PRJEB26092, sample SAMD00036435) | human gut metagenome | host: Homo sapiens | study: EMG produced TPA metagenomics assembly of...
TAAGAGATCTTCGTGCGAATGCACGAATCTCCAGCATTTTGAGTTGGAGCCCACCTCTGTGGGATTATCAAGGGCGAGCAGCCCTTGATTCGTGCCTCCCGCGCCTCGAAAGTAGCGGGTGCTTTTCTGGTTCTCTTTTGGCACGCAAAAGAGAACTTAGCCCCAATGCAAAAGCGCTCTGACCCCGCGCCACAAGCGCGAAGTCTCTCCCCCTCCCCCAGAGAAAACAAAAGCCCCCGCACTGCAAGCAGTGCGGGGGGCCGTTAAGCTTCAGATTGTAGAATCAGCGCTTAGTTCTGCTTCATGCGAGCAAAGCAGTCAGAGCAGTAGACCGGACGGTCCTCACGGGGCTGGAAGGGAACCTTGCAAGCCTTGCCGCAAGCTGCGCAGACAGCGTCGAACATCTGGCGCTCACCGCCGTTGCTGCGTGCGCCGCCGTTCTTGCGGGCATCACGGCAGGGCTTGCAGCGCTGGGGCTGGTTCTCAAAGCCGCGAGATGCGTAGAACTCCTGCTCACCAGCAGTCCAAACAAACTCCTTGCCGCAGTCCTTGCAAACTAAAGTCTTGTCTTCGAACATAGTAGTATCTCCTCTTTGTTTAGTTCTTGCCCACGGAAGGATTGTAACCATACCTTTGGTTTTTAGGGACCATAGCGCTGATCGTAAGCTTACCAGGGGCTTGAATGAGTAAACGTCCTCTGGCTGAGGACTCCCCTATTGTACCGTTCTTTTTTTGATTTGTCAACCAAAAAACAACCCCTCACCCGCTTTTTTGTGCATTCGGCATAATAAGACGGTCTTTGCTCGTGCAAAACAGCAAAAAGGCCACACCGCCCTTTGGGGGAGCGGTGCGGCCTTGGATGCCTTAAATGCAGAGATTACTTCTCGAGGACTTCCTTGGTGTCGCGGGCGATCATCAGCTCCTCGTCGGTAGCGATGACCAGAGTGCGGACCTTGGCGCCCCAGGCGGTGATGTCGCAGACATCGCCCACGGGATGCTCGTTCTTGTCGGTATCGATGCGGATGCCCAGCCAATCCATGTGGTGGCAGACCTTTGCACGGGCGATCTCGTCGTGCTCGCCGATGCCGCCGGTGAAGACGATGGCGTCCACGCCGCCCATAGCTGCGATGTAGCTGCCGACGATCTTCTTGATCTGGTAGTTCAGCATGTCAGAAGCCAGCTGAGCGCGCTTGTTGCCGTGGAGAGCAGCCTCCTCGACGTCACGCTTGTCGCTGGAAACACCGGAGATGCCCAGCAGGCCGGACTTCTTGTTCAGGATCTCGTCCAGCTCGTGGCCGGTGATGTTCAGGGTGTACTTCAGGTAGTTGACCACAGAGGGATCCAGGTCGCCGCAGCGGGTACCCATCATCAGACCGGCCAGCGGGGTCATGCCCATCGAGGTATCAATGACCTTGCCCTGATCGACTGCGGCGATGGAGGAACCGTTGCCCAGATGGCAGGTGATGAGCTTCAGGCGCTCAATGGGCTCCTCGAGGTACTCAGCAGCCTTGTGAGCAACGTACTTGTGGCTGGTGCCGTGGAAGCCGTAGCGACGGACGCCGTACTTCTCATAGTACTCATAGGGGATGGCGTACATATAAGCCTTCGGGGGCATGGTGCTGTGGAAAGCGGTGTCGAAGACAGCGACCATCGGGACGTTACCGAAGACCTTGCGGGCTGCCTCGATGCCGAGGATGCCTGCGGGGTTGTGCAGAGGAGCCAGGGGGCTCAGCTCGCGGATGGTGTTGATGACCTCGTCGGTGATCAGGCAGCTGGCCTTGAACTTCTCACCGCCGTGGACGACGCGGTGGCCGATGGCGCTGATCTCGCTGACATCGTCGATGCACTTGCCCTCGCCGGTGGTCATCTTCTTCACGACCTCAGCAAAAGCCTCAGTGTGGGTGGGGAAGATAGCGGGAGTGGTAGCCTTGTGGCCGTTAGCGTCATGGGTGATCATGCTGCTCTCCATGCCGATGCGCTCGCACAGGCCCTTGCACAGCACCTTCTCACCGTCCATATCGATGAGCTGATATTTCAGGGAAGAAGAACCACAGTTGATAACCAGAATTTTCATCTTCTTGTTTCCTCCAGATATGTTTTTGTCCACCCCCGAGAGGGCAGAATTTTACAGATTCCTAAAATTATTATATAATAGGGTCGGCCGGTTTTCAAGCCGCAATGGCGGCAAAGCCTGCCACGAAGTCCCCGGGCTTTTTTGTACATCCTGCCCAGAATCCTGTCATTCTGCCCCAATTCTCCATGCAGTATGACAGATATTTCACAAACTTTTGAGGTCACGCCATGAAATTTGCCGGTATCATCGCCGAATACGACCCCTTCCACAACGGCCACGCATGGCAGCTGGCGCAGGCAAAAGCGCTGGGTGCAGAGCGCGTCGCCGTCGCCATGAGCTGTTCGCTGGTGCAGCGGGGGGCGCTGCCCCTCCTGCCTGAAGCTGTCCGCACCCGGTCCGCCCTCACCTGCGGGGCTGACCTTGTGTTCGCTCTGCCTGCTCCCTGTGCCTGCGCGGGGGCAGAGGCGTTCGCCCGGGCGGGCGTGGCGCTGCTTGCCGCCGCCGGGTGCGACGGTCTGGTGTTCGGCGCTGAGACGCCCGACGCGGCCCTTCTGATGGAGGCCGCCGAGCTTCTTGACAGCGGCTCCTACCGCGCCGCCCTGAAAGCCCAGCTTGCGGGCGGCGCACGGAGCTTTGCCGCCGCGCGGCAGGCCGCCGTGGCTCAGCTTGCATCTGACGAGCGGGTCGCCGCCCTGCTGGACAAGCCCAACAACAACCTCGCTGTCGAATACTGCCGGGCCATCCGCAGCCTTGCGCCTCGGATGGAGGCTTATCCCCTGCCCCGGCAAGGCGCGAACCACGGTGAGGCGCTCCACTCTGCCCATGGGCAGTTCGCCAGCGCCAGCGCACTTCGCAAGCTCTGGGCCGAGGGCGGAGCGGACGCCGTCGCGCCTTACGTTCCCGAGGCGGTCTTCCCGCTTTATCAGGAGGCTTACGCCGCCGGGCAGTACACCGATTTTTCCGCCGCCGGGCGGTGCGAGCTGGCCCTTCTCCGGTCTGCCTGCCGGGGCAAAGCGCCCTTTGCAAACATCCGCGGCGTCTCCGAAGGACTGGAGCACCGTCTGGAAGCCGCCGTCCGTACCAGCACCACCTACGACGAACTGCTGGACGCTCTCACCACCGTCCGCTACCCCCGGGCGCGGATGCGCCGCCTCGCCATGGACGCCGCGCTGGGCTGCACCGCCGACAGTCTCCCCGCCTTCCGCCCTATCTCCACCTGCTGGGAGGGAAGAAGGATGCCCTTCCTTTATTAAAAAATTGCCCCCTCCCTGTCTCCCACTCGCTGGCCCGTCTGCGGGGATCAGGCGATGCCTCCGCTCGGATGGCCGAGGCGCAGCTTGCCGCCGCTGATTTTGCTGCGCTCTGCCGCGTTTCGCCCGAGGCCATGGGTGGCCTACTTCGTCAAAAAAATATCTTTTTGACGTAATGACAGAAATTTTTCTGCAAATTTTGTCATTTCGGCACTTGTATGCCGAGGCAGTTTCGGTGTATTATAGTAAAGACACTTGGATACAACACTGCCTGTTCGACAGGCATAAGGAGGAACCATGGCACTTCACGTTCTGGACGAAGCCAACCGCTGCCTCGGCTGCAAAAAGCCGATGTGCCAGCAGGGCTGCCCCATCCACACCAACATCCCCGAGGTCATCCGCCTGCTCAAGGACAATCACCTCGACGACGCCGGCCGGATGCTGTTTGAAAACAACCCCCTGACCACTGTGTGCAGCCTCGTGTGCAACCACGAGAACCAGTGCGAGGGCCACTGCATCCGCAACCGGATGCCCAGCCACGACCCCGTCCACTTCTCCATCATCGAGGACTACATCTCCACCACCTACGCTAACAAGATGACTTCCGGCCCCGCCCCCAGGAACGGCATGAAGGCCGCTGTCGTCGGCTCCGGCCCTGCGGGCCTGACCGTCGCCGTCCTGCTGGCACGCTGGGGTTACGATGTCACCATCTTCGACGCCCGCGACAAGATCGGCGGCGTCATGCGGTATGGCATCCCCAACTACCGCCTGCCCGACAGCGTGCTGGACGACTTCCAGTACCGCCACCTCGAGCTGAAGGGCATCCACGTCCGCCCCAATACCGCCATCGGCAAGACCATCACCATCGACGACCTCTTCCGGGACGGCTACAAGAGCGTCTTTATCGGCGCCGGTCTGTGGAAGGCCAACGCCATGCACATCAAGGGCGAGACGCTGGGCAACGTGGCCTTCGGCATCGACTATCTGGCCAACTCCAAGGCCTTCCAGCTGGGCGACGACATCGCCGTCATCGGCGTGGGCAACTCCGCCATGGACTGCGCCCGCACTGCCATCCGCAACGGCGCACGCCACGTCACCTGCTACGCCCGCCGCGATGAGGAGTGCATCAGCGCTTCCGAGCATGAAGTGCGGTACGCCAAGCTCGAGGGCGTGGGCTTCCGCTTCTGCAAGGCTCCGGTGGAGATCCGTGAGAACGGCATCATCTGCCGCGACACCGTGAAGGGCGAGGACGGCAAGTTCACTCAGGTAGAGGGCAGCGAGACCTTCTACCCCCACACCGGCGTCATCGTCTCGGTGAGCCAGGGTTCTGAAAACTCTCTCGTCAAGACCACCACCGGCATCGAGACCAACCAGCGCGGCCTGCTCACCGTCAACGAGGACGGCAGCACCACCCGCGAGGGCGTGTTCGCCGGCGGCGACGCCGTCATGGGCGCGCGCACCGTCGTGGAAGCCGTGGCCATCGCCAAGAAGGTGGCCGAGTCCATGGACGCCTACATGAAGGCCCTGCCCGCCGACAACACTCCCGACCCCTACGCCGATATTCCGGTGTTCTCCACCCCGACTTCTGACGTTCTGGCAAAGCAGGGCGTCTAAATTCTGATTTTCAAGGCTGCTGTGCAAAAGCGCGGCAGCCTTTTTCTTTTTGTAACATTTCTGTTTCTTTGCCAATCTTAGCCGGTCTTTTGTTGACGGACTTTTGTCTGTTTTTGTATACTTGATAAGGAAATATCTCTCAATTCCAACGCCCGGCGGCACTGCTTCCGGGCGGGAAAGGCTGGTGGACATCATTATCAAATCATCCATCCCCAAGCTTCGGGAGAAGCTGCTGGAGGCACTGCAGGCCGTCCTGCCCATCGCGGCCATCGTTCTGGTGCTCTGTTTCAGCATCGCCCCTGTTTCTCCGAGCATCCTGCTCTGCTTTCTGCTGGGCGCTGCCATGATCATCGTCGGCATCATGTTCTTCACCCTGGGTGCCGAGATGAGCATGACCCCCATGGGCGAGCGGGTCGGCTCCATGCTCACCCGAAGCCAGAACCTTTTTCTCATCATCGGCGTGGGGTTCCTGCTGGGCTTCCTTATCACCATCTCAGAGCCTGACTTACAGGTGCTTGCCAATCAAGTCCCCTCCATCCCCAACATGACCCTCATCCTCTCGGTGGCTGTGGGCGTGGGCAGCTTCCTTGTCATGGCCTTCCTGCGTATGCTGCTGGGCATCCCGCTGCCCCGGCTGCTGGTCATCTTTTACGCTGCCATCTTCCTTCTGGCCGCATTTGTGCCGAAAGAGTTTCTGGCCGTGGCCTTCGACTCTGGCGGCGTCACCACCGGCCCCATGACCGTCCCCTTCATCATGGCGCTGGGCGTCGGTGTGTCGGCCATCCGCTCCGACCGCCATGCAGCGGACGACAGCTTCGGCCTCGTAGCCCTCTGCTCCGTGGGTCCCATCCTCGCCGTCCTCATCCTCGGCATTGTCTTCAATGCCAGCGAGAGCAGCTACGTGCCGCCGGTCATCCCCGAAGTGGGCGACTCGGTGGAGCTGTGGCGGCTGTTCAGCGAGGGCCTGCCCACCTATCTGCACGAGATCGCCACTTCCCTGCTGCCCATCGTCGTGATGTTCGGCATCTTCCAGCTCGCTGCCCTCCACATCGACCGGCGGACGCTGGGCCGCATCGGCGTAGGCCTCGTCTATACTTACATCGGCCTCGTGCTCTTCCTCACCGGCGCGAACATCGGCTTCATGCCCGCCGGCAACTACCTCGGTCAGGTCCTGGGCGGCCAGAGCAGCCGGTGGCTGCTCATCCCCATCGGGATGCTCATCGGCTACTTTATCGTCCGGGCCGAGCCTGCGGTCTATGTCCTCAACAAACAGGTCGAAGAAGTCACTGACGGTGCCATCTCCGCCGGGACGATGGGCGCGGCCCTCTCGGCCGGCGTCTCCCTCTCGGTGGGTCTTGCGATGGTGCGCGTCCTCACCGGCATCTCGATCCTGTGGTTCCTCATCCCGGGCTACCTCTTCGCCATCAGCATCTCCTTTGTGGTGCCGAAGCTCTACACCGCCATCGCCTTTGACGCCGGCGGCGTGGCCTCGGCCCCATGACGGCCACCTTCCTGCTGCCGCTGGCGCAGGTGCCTGCATCGCCGTAGCGGCAACATCGTCACCGATGCCTTCGGCGTGGTAGCCATGGTCGCCATGACGACCCCTCATCACCGTCCAGCTCATGGGCCTTGTGGCCCAGCTCAAGACCCGCAAGGCCCGCAGCGCCCAGCCCCTGCTGGATACGTGCCGCCCTGCTGGCTGAACTGCCGGACGACGCCATCATCGAGCTGTAAGGAGGCTTTGCCGTGAATACGCTTTACTGGCTGGTCACCATCACCGACCGCCCCACGACAGACGCCTTTCTGAAGCTGTATAAGAGCTTCGGCGTCGATGTCAGCCTGCGCACCGTGGGTGCCGGCACCGCCGTTCAGGAGACGCTTCCACCCTCGGGCTGGAAAAGACCGAAAAAGCCGTGCTCTTTGCCATCATCACAGCGGACAGCTGGCCCCGCCATCCAGAAAGCCCTGCGCCGCCAGATGCGCATTGATGTGCCGGGTACCGGCATTGCATTCATCGTCCCGGTAACGCAGCATCGGCGGCAAGCGCGCCCTGCTGTTCCTCCACCGAACACCAGACCCTTGAGCTGAAGGAGGAAAGCACCTTGAAAGATACCCGTTACGACCTGCTGCTGGTCATCGCCAATCAGGGCTACACCGGCTCTATCATGGACGCGGCCCGGGCCGCAGGAGCCGGCGGCGGCACCGTCATCCACGCCAAAGGCACCGGCATGGAGGGTGCGGCCAGGTTCATGGGCATCGACCTCGTGAACGAAAAAGAGCTGGTGCTTATCGTCAGCCGCACTTCCGAGAAGAACGCCATCATGAAAGGCATCATGGACAACGCCGACAAAAAGGCCGGCTCCATCGTCTTCTCGCTGCCCGTCACCGATACCGCCGGCCTGCGCCTGCTGGACGAAGAGTAAAAAATCAAACATTCATCTGTCAAATGAACAAAAATCCACGCTCCGGCAGGCCGCCGGGCGTGGATTTTTTTGCCGTTTTCCGGTATGATAGAAGAGATATGGGAGGAAACGCTATGAATCAAAATCCGCACTGGAAGCAGCTTATCCGGAACTGGGCTTCCATCCTCTTCGGCAACGCGCTCTACTCGCTGGCCGTTGCGCTGTTCCTCGAGCCGGCGGGCCTCATCACCGGCGGCGCGACCGGCATCGCACTGGCCATCGGGCGATTGACGGGCCTGTCCGTCTCGGGGCTGCTGTTCTTCATCAACCTCGCCATGCTGGTCTGGGGCTGGGTGGTCCTGGGCCGGGCCTTCGCCCTCAATACGCTGGCCAGCAGTGTTCTCAGCCCCGCCTTCCTCGCCCTGTTCGAGGGGATGGCGAATGGCCGGGTGCTGACGGAGGACATCTTCCTCTGCACCGTCTTCGCGGGCCTCGGCATCGGCGTCTCGCTGGGCATCGTCATCCGCTCCGGTGCATCCACCGGCGGCCTCGACATCCCGCCGCTGGTGCTCAACAAATGGTTCAAGCTGCCGGTGTCGGCCACCATGCTGGCTTTCGACATCATGGTCCTGCTGATGCAGGCTGTTTTCAGCCCGATGCCGCAGGTGCTGTACGGCATTGTGATGGTGCTCATCCACACCATCGTCATGGATAAGATGCTGATGATGGGTGCCAGCCGCACCGAGGTGAAGATCATCAGCAGCCAGTCCGACACCATCTGTGCCGCCATCCTCGAGCAGCTGGACCGGGGCGTGACCATCCTCCACGGCGAGGGCGGCTACACCCACGAGTCCAGCGCCGTGCTGCTGAGCATCGTGTCCAACCGGGAACTGCCCCGGCTCGGAAAAGCTGGCTCGCAGCATCGACCCCACCTGCTTCCTCATCGTGAGCCATGTCACCGAGGTCAGCGGCCGGGCTTCTCGATGGATAAGGATTATTTGTAAAACAAGGGGAATGCCGAACGGCATTCCCCTTGTTTTACAGTAACGGCGCAATAACTTTCAGTAAATCCCTGCCAGATGGAGCAGCACGTTGCCCTCCCAGATGCTCTCCCGGGTGGGCTCGACGTCGCGGCAGAATTCCAGCGTCTTCTGGAAATCCTTCTCGATGGCGGGGATGCAGGTGGTATCCTTCATCCAGACCGCATTCTCGAAGTGGTGGTAGAGGCTGCGGTAGTCGAGGTTTATGGTACCCACCACGGCCTCGCTGTCGTCCACCACAAAGACCTTCGCGTGGACAAAGCCGGGCAGCCACTCGCTGATCTTCACGCCCGAATCCAGCAGAGACTTGTAGTGCGTCTTCGCCAGCGCATAGGCAAACTTCTTGTCCGGCACATGGGGCAGGATCAGGTGGACGTCCACGCCCCGCTCTGCCGCGAACTTGAGGGCCGTTTCCAGCTCGCCGTCGAGGATGAGGTAGGGCGTCATGATGTGGATGTAGCGCTTGGCGCGGTTGAGCAGGTCGATATAGACCATCTCTCCCACCCGCTCACCGTCCAGCGGGCAATCGCCGTAAGGGGCTGCGAACCCCTTCGCCGGGACGGAATGGGGCGGCACGGGAGAGGAACTTCTCAAACTCCGGCTCCCGGAGGATGCTCCACATCTCGAGGAAGAGGATGGTCAGCGGCCGGACAGCCTCGCCTTCCAGCATGACGGCGGCGTCCTTCCAGCGGCCATACTTCTCGATGTGGTTGATGTACTCGTCGGCGAGGTTCACGCCGCCGGTAAAACCCACCTTGCCGTCAATGACGAGAATTTTCCGGTGGTCGCGGTAATTATAATGGGTCGAGACAAAGGGCTGCACCGGCGAGAACACCCGGCACTGGATACCCAGCTTTTCGAGGCGGCTGGGGTAATCCCGGGGCAGGGTGGTGAACTCACAGGTGCCGTCGTACATCACCCGGACGTCCACGCCCTCAGCGGCCTTGCGGGCCAGCACTTCGAGGATCCTGCCCCACATGAGGCCCTCGTCGATGATGAAGTACTCGAGGAAGATGTACTTCTCGGCCTTTTCCAGTTGGCGCAGCAGTTCTTCGAACTTGGCCTCGCCGCTGGGGAAGTAGGTAACTTCCGTGTTCCTGTAGACCGAGAAGCCGCCGCCCTTTCCGTGGAGATACCGCGCCAGCGAGGCCGCGCCGGGGTCGGCTTCGGCCAGCTCCTGGGCCGCAGCCAGCGGCTGGGGCTGTAAGCCCCGGGCCTCCTCAGTGAGGTGGGTCACCCGCTTTTTCAGGGCGTTGTGGCCGATGTTGCTCTTGACGTAGAAAAACAGCGGCACACCCACGACCGGCAGGATGGCGATGGTGACCATCCATGTGATCTTAGCACTGTTGTCCATCTCGCTGTTGAGGATGTAGACCACCATGAAGGCCGACATGGCCACACTGCCGCCGAAGTAATGGGGCAGCAGTCCGCCGAACCACCGGAACACGCTCCACAGCACACCGATCTGCAACAGCATGAGCAGCAGCACCAGCCCGAAGCGGCTGAAAATCGCGTGGACGATGCCCTTCTGACCCTTTTTCAGGAGCCGGAGGCCGCCGTCCTCGAACTGCTGCATCCTGTCTTTCATATTTTGTTGAAGTTCTTCTTTTTTCATGCTTCTCCTTTCGGGCGGAGGGTGACGGCAAACAGCCCCTGGGCCGCATGGCAGTCCTCCACCAGCTGTTTCGGCTGCGGGCAGACGCCGTGGTCATGCCACGGGTCGTTGAACCAGTAGTTTTCGTCATCGTAGCCCACCAGCAGCAGGCAGTGTTCGTTGCACTTCCATGCAAAGTCGGTGCCATCGGCCAGCAGCCAGTGGTCACGCTTTTCCGGCACAGGCTGGAAATCCAGCGTCGCCCAGAACACCACCGGCATCCCGGCGTCGATATAAGAGCAAAGCTCTGCCGCCGTCTTGCCGCTCTCGTCCACGACTTCGAACTTGTCGGCTGCGCCCTCGTGCTCCAGAGCGCTGTTCAGGGCCTTGACGATGCAGGGCGAATAGCAGCCGTAGCCGGTGTGGTCGTGGGGGTCGCCGGGGTAGACCTGCCACGGGTCAGGGCCATAGAGTTTTCCGTCCTGCTCCCAGTAAGGGGCGTGGGGCAGGTCGCGGGCGATGAAGGTATCCGGGTCGATGTCGATGCCCACGGCCTGGAGCAGCATGACGCTGCTGATGCTCTCGCAGCCGTTGACCCAGCGCTCAGTCTGGTCGATGTACGGGGCAGGAACGATTTTTTTCATCAAAATGCCTCCCAGCAGAGATTCGGCCCTGTCAAAACAGAGCGAAGTGTGTTATTATGTAGGATAAGAATATTATACCCTACTTTGGGGATTTTTTCTACAACAATCGGCACGCGGAGGTTTTTGGAACATGAACAATCTGATCATCGGCATCGCAGGCGGCTCCGGCAGCGGCAAGACCACACTGGCCTGTCGGCTCAAGGCACACAGGGGATA
>ENA-OQIJ01000382-OQIJ01000382.1-human-gut-metagenome-genome-assembly--contig:-NODE-382-length-10817-cov-8.600935_pt1 | contig 10817 bp, 9 predicted proteins | sample MGYA00242582_ERZ504747 | MGnify/ENA primary metagenome ERZ504747 (study PRJEB26092, sample SAMD00036435) | human gut metagenome | host: Homo sapiens | study: EMG produced TPA metagenomics assembly of...
GGACAATCTGATTAAGAACCAGCTTTCCGGAGAGGCCAAGCCACTGACCGGTTTCATGCCGGAAGACAGCAAATACTATAATAAGGCCTCCACCGTGTACTCTTACAACGTGGATAAAGCCAAGGAGCTGATGGCGGCAGCCGGTGTGACGTCCCCAATCAGTTTCACGCTATATACCACTGATCAGACTTGGATTACCCAGCTGGCTCCGCAGATCAAGAATGATTTGGCGGCCATTGGCATGAATGTGGATATCCAGTCGATGAAGTCTTCCGCACTGTTCCCGACAATTACCGATAAGGATGACGCTGATTTCTCAATGGTGCTCGCCCCCGGAGATCCGACTGTGTTCGGCAACGATCCCGATGTGCTACTGAATTGGTGGCTTGGCGATTCGACATGGACTCGCCAACGCACTTTCTGGTATGGCACGGATGGATACAACAAACTTCACGAACTCATGGAGAAGGCCACTGCGACCTCAAGCACGGACCAGCGCCAAAGCTATTGGAATCAGGCGATGGATGTCGTCGCCGACGAAGTACCGATATACGGCCTGTTCCATCGTAATATCTCCACTGCCGTCCGTCAGGGGTCCTTCTCCAAGGTCAGCCCCATCGGTACCACGGGTCTATACCTGCTCAACAGCAAAATCGGCTGATGCATCGTTCCCGGGCACGGTTGGGACGTTACCGTGCCCGGGGCGCACATCAATTTTCATATGAGAAATGAGGGTTGACATTTGAGTAACTTACTCCGTTTACTGGGGCGACGATTGGTCTCCTTGCCATTCGTGGCGTTCGGCGTTGTCTTCTTGGTATTCTTCCTCATGTCGTTCTCACGGTATGATCCGGCCGCCACGGCGCTCGGTGAGAATGCCACCGCGGCCCAGCTCGCGGCCTATCGCCATGAGATGGGATTCGACCGACCATGGTATGCGCAATTCCTCTCCTATCTGGGAGGTTTGTTCCGAGGGGATCTCGGCACATATGGCGTTAATCGTGACTCAGTGTCATCACGTATCGCCCAGGCCTTCCCGATCACACTGCAACTGACGTTCATCGCATTGGTGATTGCGGTGGTCTTCGCCGTGATCTTTGGCGTGCTCGCAGCCCTGTACCGCGATACATGGGTTGATCAGGCCATACGAGTGATTTCCATCGTTGCGATTGCGACCCCGAGCTTCTGGCTGGGTGTTTTGATGATTTACATCTTCCAGATCAAGTTGTCTTGGCTGCCTGGAGCTGGTATGTTGCAGCCATTTCTCGATAATCCGACCGCCTATCTGAGGCGCATGGCCATGCCGGCCTTCTCGCTGGGATTACCGGTTGCCGGCCAGCTGACACGCATCATCCGTACTTCGATGGTCGAGGAACTGGACAAGGACTATGTGCGCACTGCCATCGGTTCCGGCGTACCTAAGAGCGTTGTGATTGCGCGCAATGTGTTTCGTAACGCGCTGATCACCCCGGTGACTACCCTCGGCATGAAGATCGGCTACCTCATGGGAGGCGCAATCATCACTGAGATCATCTTTGCCTTGCCCGGCATGGGTACGGCGCTGTTCGAAGGCATTAATGGCAATGAGCCGATTCTGGTCCAAGGCGTGGTACTAATCGTGGCGCTTGCGTTCGTCGTGATCAATATCGTCGTTGATCTGCTCTATGTCCTCATCAACCCGCGTATCAGGGAGGTCTGATATGTTATTTGGCAAACGAACAATCGCCGACGCCGTTTCCAAGCCTGGTGTCGGGTTCCATAAATTCGGCAATATGACGATCGGTGCCAAGCTGGCTCTGACCTTCATGGGTCTATTGGTTTTGGTGGCTGTGTTCGCTCCATTGATCTCCCCACAGGATCCGTTGGCGATCACTGTGAGTTATCAGCCACCTAGCAGCGATCATCTTTTCGGAACCGACCAAGTGGGTCGTGACGTGATGTCGCGTGTTTTCTACGGTGCCCGCTATTCGTTGGTGATCGGTCTGCTCTCGATTCTCTTCGCCCTGATTCTTGGCGTGATCATCGGTGCCGTCGCAGCGGTGAGCCGTACGTGGATTTCCGAGATCATCATGCGAGTTCTCGACGCGTTTATGTCGGTGCCGGGCATCGCCTTGGCCGCTGTGTTCGTTTCGATTCTCGGCCAGTCGATGATTGGCATCATCATCTCCATCGGCATTCTGTATGTACCGCAGATCGCCCGCATCGTGCGTGCCAATATCATCAGCGAATATGGCAAGGACTATGTGCGTGCCGTAATCGTTTCCGGTGCCCGCGCCCCGTGGATTCTCTACAAGCACGTCACGCGTAACATCGCCGCCCCGGTGATGGTATTCACCACGCTGTGCGTTGCTGATGCCATCGTATTCGAGGCTTCACTGAGCTTCATCAACCTGGGCATTCCTGAGCCGACCCCCACTTGGGGCAATATCCTGTCTTCCGCCAAGGAAGGTGTGATTTTCGGCTACTGGTGGCAGGCGATGTTCCCCGGTTTAGCGATTATGATCACGGTACTTTGCCTCAATATCCTGTCCGAAGGCATTACCGATGCCATGGTGGCCGCACCCACTGCGACCGTTACCAAGACGGCCGCGGACGCTGAGGCTGAGCGTAAGGAGGATCGTATCCTCACCGATCCCGTTGCTGCATACAAGGAGCAGCATGAGGCGCTGGTCGAATCCTTGGCCAAGCTGCGCGAAGCCGAGTTGAGGCGTACGGACCGTTTCCAACCAACGAGCACCGAACCCCCAGTGATCGAGGTCAAGGATCTATGCATCCAGTTTCCTCGTCATGGAGACGTCAATGTTGTGGATCACCTGAGCTTCTCGGTGCGTCCCGGCGAGACGATGGGCCTGGTCGGCGAGTCCGGTTGCGGCAAATCCATCACCTCTCTGGCCATTATGGGCCTTCTGGATCCCAAGGCCAAAATCAGCGGGCAGATTCTGTTCGATGGCAAGGATTTGGTCAAACTCAGCGCCAAGGAGCACAATGCCTTGAGAGGCCACGAGATGGCCATGGTCTATCAGGATGCCTTGAGTTCGTTGAACCCCTCAATGCTTATCAAGTCACAGATGAAGCAGCTGACTCGTCGTGGCGGCACGCGCAGTGCTGAGGAATTACTTGAACTGGTAGGACTTGATCCCAAGCGTACATTGGAGTCTTATCCCCATGAGTTGTCCGGCGGTCAGCGTCAGCGCGTGCTCATCGCCATGGCCCTGACTCGTGACCCTAAGCTCTTAGTGTGTGATGAGCCTACTACTGCGCTTGACGTAACCGTGCAGAAGCAGGTCATAGAACTCTTGAACGAGTTGCGCGAGAAGTTGGGTTTCGCAATGATTTTCGTGTCTCATGATCTCGCTCTGGTGGCCAAGGTCGCTCACTCGATCACCGTGATGTACGCCGGTCAGGTCGTCGAACAGGGCTCCACCAAGGAGATTCTCACAGATCCCCGTCATGAGTACACCCGCGGCCTGCTAGGTTCGGTCACATCAATTGAGGCTGGTGCCGCCCGCTTGCATCAAGTGCCTGGCACGGTACCCAGTCCGGCCGACTTCCCGAAGGGCGATCGATTCGCCCCACGTAGCAGTCACCCTGATGTCGGACTCAATACCCGACCCATTATGAAGCAGGTGCCTGGAACCTACCATTGCTATGCGGCATTGCCATCAGACTCTGATGCGACGTCCGGCATAGTCGCCACTGTCGAAACCGAAGGAGGTGCACGATGAGTCAGGTCATGTCAGATCACACGCAGGCTGATCCCCGCGCTCCGATCATCGAGCTTAAGGATGCGGAGGTGGTTTTCACAACGCGAGCCGGTTCTGGATTGTTCCACAAGAACAGAATCACCGCGGTCAATAAGGTGAACCTGAAGCTCATGCCAGGTCAGACCATCGGCATTGTTGGCGAGTCCGGCTGCGGTAAGTCCACCACCGCTAACATCATGTGCGGACTGCAACAGGTTACGTCGGGCAAGGTCTTTTTCAAAGGTCAAGACGTGACCCACCGCACCGCCAAAGAACGCATGGCCATCGGTCGCGTGGTTTCCGTGGTCTTTCAGGATCCGGCGACTGCCCTCAACGCGCGCATGAGCGTGATCGACCAGCTCATTGATCCACTGGTCGTGCATAAGCTGGGTGACAGGAAAGCCAGACTCAATCGGGCCGAGGAGCTGATCCATATGGTCGGACTCCCTAGCCAGGTGCTGGGTGCTTTGCCGGGCCAGCTGTCCGGCGGTCAGCGTCAGCGTGTGGCTATCGCGCGCGCCTTGAGCCTCAACCCGGATGCCATCATCGCCGATGAACCGACCTCGGCACTGGACGTGTCCGTCCGTGCGCAGATTCTCAACCTATTGAGTGATCTGAAGAAAACATTGGGCTTGTCGATGGTGTTCATCAGTCATGACATCCAAACCGTGCGCTACATCTCGGACCAAGTCGTGGTAATGAACAAGGGCACGATCGTCGAACGTGGCGCAACCATATCGGTGATGCGCGATCCGCAGGATGACTATACCAAAATCCTCATGGGCGCCGCACCCTCGCTGTTGCATCCGACCGCCGCTGAATGCGCGTGATCCTATCAATCACCACATCCATTAATCACTAAGGAGACACTACTATGACCCAACATTTCCACGGCGTCATTCCCCCCGTCGTCACTCCGTTGACTGCCGACGGTCAGCTGGATCTGTCGAGCTTCCAGCGTTCGTTGGATCGTATGATTACGGCCGGCGTGCATGGTGTATTCACCCTCGGTTCATCTGGTGAGGTCGCTTTCTCCACCGATGGGCGACGCAAAGACATCATTGAGGCCGTTATGAAGATCGTCGATGGCCGTGTTCCGGTGTTTGTCGGCTGCATCGATACCGAGACCGACCGTGTTATCGAACATGCCATTGAGGCCGAAAAACTCGGTGCCTCGGCCATTGTCGCCACCGCGCCTTTCTATGCGCTGGGCGGATTACCGGAGATCGAGCGTCACTTTCGTCTCATTCACGAGGCCGTGCCTGAACTGCCGTTGTTCGCCTATGACATTCCGGTGTGTGTGCATGTCAAGCTATCGAATGACATGCTGATTCGGCTTGGTAGGGATGGTGTTCTGACGGGCGTCAAGGATTCCTCAAACGACGATGTGGCGTTTAGGTTCCTCGTGGATGCCAACGCGGATGCGGGCCACCCGCTCACCCTGCTTACTGGTCAGGAGATCGTAGTCGATGGTGCCTATATGGCGGGTGCCGATGGTTCGGTGCCGGGGTTGGGCAATGTGGAGTGCACAGGGTACGTGCGCATGTGGAATGCCTATCAGTCCGGTGACTGGGAGACCGTACGTGCTGAGCAGGCCAAATTAGCACGGCTGATGGCCATTGTGAATGTGACGCAAGGAGTTTCCGGCTTCGGCGCGGGTGTCGGCGCGTTTAAGACGGCAATGGCACTACTGGGCGTATTCGATACGAATCAGATGCCCAACCCCGTATTGCCGCTTCAGGGCGAGAATGTTGCGGCTATCGCAAGAGTGCTTGTCGATTGCGGTATGGAGCTGAAACGTACACCGGCCGAGGTAAGCGCATCGACGCGCTAAGAGTCGATGATCCCCCTTAGCCGGAATGGTCCCGCTCCAACTGGGGGATATCGAGAATCGTTGGAAAGGAACCGCCATGGCGGAAGTAGTCATTGTCAAAAATGAGGATGAAGCAGGCGAATTGGTCGCTCAATGCGCCGCCACGCTCATCGAATCGAAGCCGGATGCCGTACTGGGTTTAGCCACGGGCTCTAGTCCTCTTAAGGTTTATAGGCATCTGGCCGGAAGAGTCAAGGCCAACCATATCGATGTGTCTCAGGTCAGCGGCTATGCGCTCGACGAGTATCTCGAGTTGCCATTGACTCACCCGGAGTCGTATCACGCTACCATCAAACGTACGGTTACCGATGTAATCGGGCTTGATCCGCAGAAGGTTCATGTGCCGGGTGACGCGTTAAATGGCGCATCAATGAATGATGCCAAGGTGATGCGTGGTGCCGGGGCGGCTTATGATCGCGCCATCGAGGCGGCTGGTGGCGTTGATATGCAGATTCTCGGCATAGGCACCGACGGCCATGTGGGTTTCAATGAGCCAGGCAGCTCACTGGCTTCCGGTACGCGCATCAAGACGTTGGCCAGACAGACTCGTGTCGACAACGCACGATTCTTCGGCGGCAACCTCGACGAAGTGCCCACCCATTGCATCACCCAAGGCATCGGCACGATTCTTAAAGCCCGGCATCTGGTATTGCTTGCCTTCGGCGCTGGCAAGGCGAATGCTGTGGCCGCAACGGTGGAGGGACCGGTGTCTGCCAGTTGCCCGGCCTCAGCGCTGCAGCTGCATCCACATGTCACGGTGGTTATCGATGAGGCGGCAGCCGGCAAACTGCATAATGTCGACTATTACCGCTGGGTCACTGACAACAAGCCGGACTGGCAAGGCATCTGAAACGGGAAAGCAAGACCATGATCGGACATATCGAGGAGGGTCGCCGCATCGATAAAGCCGTGTGCGGATCCGCACAGACTTTCGCGATTAAGGGAGTTGAGCTGGTTGATGCGCGTGGCGTGATACCGCATAGCTGGGTAAGCGTTGTCGATGGCGCCATCGATGCGTCAGGCACCTTCGATGATGATCTCGCCACGCACATTGAGATGATGGGCGGTGCGGATCATATCCGCGTGATCGATGGACAAGGGGCATGGCTGGCGCCCGGTTATGTGGATATTCACGCCCATGGCGCTTGGGAATGTTCCTTCGATGATGGGGCCGACGCCATCGCTGTGGCGCGTGCCTGGCATATGAACCATGGAACTACGCGGCAAGTGCTGTCCCTCATTACCAATCCGCTCGACGTGATGTGCGCCAACCTCGCCGTCGTCGCGCGCGAGACGTCGCGGCGCCCCGATGTACTGGGTGCGCATCTGGAGGGACCATTCCTTGCGTTGGGGCGCAAGGGCGCCCACGATCCGAATTGCCTTGTTAATCCTACACCCGGACGGGTGGACGCATTGCTGGAAGCCGCCGACGGATGTCTGCGTCAAATCACCATCGCACCCGAGCGTGAGTATGGCCTCGAGGCCATCTCCCGGTTCGCCGGGGCCGGTGTGACTCCCGCGGTGGGCCATTGCGATGCCGACTACGACACGGCCCGCCGTGCCTTCGATCGGGGTGCGCGGATCATGACCCACATGTTCAACGCGATGAATGGCATGCATCACCGCGAACCTGGACCCATTCCGGCGGCCGTCAATGATTCGCGCATCATCATCGAACTCATTAACGACGGTTTCCACGTCCGGAACCCCATGGTCGCCCTCGGTATGTCGATGGCCCCCGGCCGCGTGGCCTTCGTCACCGATGCGATGGCCGCGACCGGCTGCGCTGACGGAGCCTATAAACTCGGTGCGTTGGATGTCGCCGTAGTTGATGGCCATGCTCGTCTGATATCCAATGGTGCGATTGCCGGTTCCACTCTGACACTTGAAGTCGCCGTCCAACGTGCCGTCAAGGAGCTAGGTATAGGACTTCCTGACGCGATCGCCGCCGTTACGCTGACACCTGCCCAGGCAATCGGACTTGATGGACCAAATGCGATCACCGGTGCCCCGCTCGGCTTGGTGGCCGCTGGGTACGCGGCCGACCTGCTGTTGCTTGATCCTGCCACTCTCTCCGTCGATCATGTCTGGTGTGCGGGACGTCCGATCCGCTAATACCCGCACCCCTCCAAGGCCTCGACCATGGAACAGTGTTCCGTTTTGCTAGGTGTTGTTTGTGAAGATAGAGGGGCCAGGCCGCGAGGGACATGCCCTGGAGGAATTCCGTGGCATGTCCCTCGCAGCCGTATCCGATGTCATATGTTCCAACGCATAATGTGTCGGACCTAGCCTTGGATCGTTCGTACGAGTCAAACTCGCTGCACAGTGTAGAACCGGTCTTTCGCATGGCCGAACATCCGTTCGGTGGTGGTGCCGCCAGAACCATCCTTGCTGCTCAGGAGGCCGATAGCCGCCCTAGCGCCAAGATTGGGACCTTATGGTCGATCCAACAGAAGAATACGGAGCACGCTTCGTTGGTTCCCTCCGCGAAACGGCACGCCATCCACCGGCGGATTCAGCCACCTCGCCTTGTCCGCTTGGCGGTTCGTCTCATATAAGAGTCATGCAAATCGAGATGCCCCGCAACGCTATCGTCAAAGTAGGCATCGATGGTCGTTGAATATGAGCCATAGCGCTTCTTGGCGTTGATTCCTTTGTGTTTCAGAAAGTCATGATACACTTGTTATGTCATCAGACATCATATGTCTGGGTGGTGACCAAGAACGAAGGAGTTGCCGTGGTCTCGTCATACGCATGGTCCGCCAATGATTTTCCTCATCAATCAGGCTCTATATCAATACGATTCGAGACGTCAGTCGACACGCCGCTCATGGTGATTCGCTCGGACGACGCGGTGTTGATGTCAGTCGCGGTCAGACATGCCGCGTTGTGGGTCGAGTCTCCGTCCAATGAGCCACCCATTGAACTCGATATCGAGGACACGTTTGGCGTTGGCCTTGGTGGTAGGCATGACCTTACCTTGACCTTCGGCGAATTTGGCACGCGTGTGTATCTTGACGGTTATCAATGCTTCGCTAATGCCACTAACCTGGTGCCGGCCCGTTATGCCGAACAAGGCATCATCGAGACGGCGGAGGGCGTCGTCTCCAATATGACGATTCATGACGAGGCCTTGAATAGCGAATGGATTGCCGTCTCTACCGTGTCGCCGATCGCCGATGTCGAATTCGCCGCCGCGTATTTGGCTGGACATGACCTACGACGCATCGAGAAGCTGTCTGCCGGAACCATTTACGCCTGCTTCCGCGTGCGCGGCATGAATCAGTTCGGCACCATTGTGGCCGCGGCCAACGAGCAGGGCGAGGCGATGAACGTGTCCATCGACGACGAAGGCTTCACCTACAGAATACTGGTAGATGGTGAATGGGCCATCTACCATGCCGCCGGCCTATGGAATGACGGCGGGTTCCATGACCTGGCCATCAGGGCTTTCCGCGGCGCCATCGACATCTATGTAGATGGCTACCTGCAGTTGCATCAGCCAGGACAGTTTTTCCTAGATGCGTTGAACGGATTGACTAAGTTTTCCATCGGCGAGGACACATCTGGTTCTCGGCTGTATGGCGAAGTGCGTAATGGCGGCATATTTGGCTATGCGCTAACTGATGGACAGATTAAGGCCCTTGCCGGTGTCGAACCTACGACTGATACCGCCATTTTCGATAAGGGGTACGAAGGGTCCGCCAGCTACCGCATCCCTTCATTAATCACCACTGCGTCGGGCGTACTGATCGCAGGCGCCGATCAGCGTGTGACGATATCAAATGATTCGCCCAATGAAATCCATTTCGTTATTCGTCGTTCGCTTGACGGCGGCGCGACTTGGTTGCCAATGCAGACGGTGATTGCTTATCCCGGCAAGGGATTGAATGGAGCTTCCACCATCGACTCCTGTCTGGTGGCTGACCGGGAGACCGGCCGCGTGACGGTTTTGATCGATCATTTTCCTGGCGGCGTCGGATTCGCGAATGCCGAACGAGCTATGGGCGTCGATGCTGAAGGCCGTTTTGTGCTGCACGATACCAATGGCGCGCAATACCTGTTGCAGGAGGATGGTTCGGTTACTGATTTAGAGGGCGTCGCCACTCAGTATCGCGTTGATGATAAAGGAAATGTGACCCAAGGCGACAAGCCGCGAGGCAACATCTACCTCAAGTCGGGTATCGATCCTCATGAGAGTCTGCTGACCCAACGAACAAGTTATCTTGTGGAGGTGCATTCTGATGATGACGGCGAAACCTGGTCCGCTCCGCGGGTAATCAGCCACATGGTTAAGGAGGAGTGGATGGGATTCCTTGGCGTTTCACCGGGCAATGGCATCCAGCTGTCGCAAGGGCACCACAAAGGGCGTCTACTGATTCCATACTATCTCACAGGCGATTCAGCCAAGTATAATGCTGGCGGTGCGTTGTATTCCGATGACCATGGAGAAACATGGCACCGTGGAATGTCAATCAATGAAGGACGAATCAACGATGGTCGGATCATTGACGAACGACACATCGATCGTGACGAAGACACCACACATGAGTCAGTGTTCATAGAACGCGCCAATGGTGATGTGGTTGTGTTCTTCCGTAATCAACATCCTTGCGGTCACGTGGGCCGGGCCATCAGTCATGATGGAGGCCAGACTTGGGATGAAGTTAAATTCGATCCCGTGATTCCCGAGATTTTCTGCCAGCCGAACGCCGTCATGATGCCCGACCCCACCCGCAAGGATTGGCGGATTGGCGAAGCCTCGGATACTGTCGTCTTTGCGAACGCCTCGATGATGCGTCCGTATCGTGGCTGTGGCGTACTGCGTTTAAGCCATGATGGCGGCAACACATGGGATGTAAATCGCTGTTTCAATCCATATCACTACGTATATCAGTGCATGTCCGTTCTCCCGGATCATTCACTAGGATTGTTATGGGAGCGTGAAACCACGGGATTGTATTTTACCATTCTGCCGTCCCAATGGTTCGGCAAAAATGCGTTGTGATGATGCGTCCGCCGGAGAGGAAAGGAAATCGCCATGATAGGAACTGCGACAAACAGGGAAGAAGAGAATCATACCGTCCCCCCGTCTTTAGTATTTCTGTCTCGTGTCGCGGCAGATGACCTCACTCCCGCGATAGCGACACGTGCTTCCCAACGCAGCCGTTGTGATGAGGCGATGGATACGATTAAGGCAT
>ENA-OQIJ01000384-OQIJ01000384.1-human-gut-metagenome-genome-assembly--contig:-NODE-384-length-10758-cov-5.852507_pt1 | contig 10758 bp, 13 predicted proteins | sample MGYA00242582_ERZ504747 | MGnify/ENA primary metagenome ERZ504747 (study PRJEB26092, sample SAMD00036435) | human gut metagenome | host: Homo sapiens | study: EMG produced TPA metagenomics assembly of...
TTCCAGAGCCTTGATCTCATCCTTTTTCATATCCACTGCGCAGAATACGAAATCTACCTTTTGGGCAACTTCTTCCACATGGGAAGCATCCATCACAATCAGCTTTGCAGCATCCTGCGGCATGGGCTGGGCATCGCCCACGGGCTCCAACCGCTTCCGCATAGGTTTTTCCCGCAGAGCCAGCGCGTACACCGCGAGCTGGCTCCGAAGCCCCTCATGTCCATCATGTACGAGGGCTGCATGGAGAAGGGCAAGGACGTATCCTCCGGCGGCGCCATGTACAACTTCGGCCCCGGTGTGGTATGGTCGGGTCTTGCTACCTACGCCGACTCCATGGCCGCCATCAAGAAGCTGGTCTTTGACGAGAAGAAGTACACGCTGGAGCAGCTGAACGAGGCTCTGAAGGCGGACTTCCAGGGCTACGAACAGATTCGCACCGACTGCCTGAACGCTCCCAAGTACGGCAACGACGACGACTACGCCGACGACATTGCCGCCGATCTGGTGAACTTCACCGAGCACGAGCACAGAAAGTACAAGACCCTGTACTCCATCCTGAGCCACGGCACCCTGTCCATCTCCAACAACACTCCCTTCGGTCAGATGACCGGCGCGTCCGCCAACGGCCGTCACGCCTGGATGCCTCTGTCCGACGGCATCAGCCCCAGCCAGGGCGCGGACTTCAAGGGCCCCACCGCCATCATCAAGTCGGTGTCCAAGATGTCCAACGACAGTATGAACATCGGTATGGTTCACAACTTCAAGATCATGGCCGGTCTGCTGGATACCCCGGAAGGCGAGGAGAGCCTGATCACCCTGCTGCGTACCGCCTGCATGTTCGGCAACGGCGAGATGCAGTTCAACTACCTGGACAACGAGACTCTGATCGAGGCCCAGAAGCATCCCGAACAGTACCGCGACCTGATCGTTCGCGTGGCCGGCTACAGCGCCTTCTTCGTGGAGCTGTGCAAGGACGTGCAGGACGAGATCATCAGCCGCACCATGCTGAACCATTTCTAATTCATTTAAAACAGGGCCGGGGCCCGGCGGGCCCCGGCTACTACAACGGATCAAACCGGACCGTGGTTAGGAGAACGAAGCCAAATGGAACGAAAAGCTCTGATCTTCAATGTGCAGAAATACAATATGTACGATGGCCCCGGCATCCGGACGATCGTCTTTTTCAAGGGCTGCCCGCTGCGCTGCAAGTGGTGTGCGAACCCCGAGGGCCTGGAGCGCAAGGTGCAGGTCATGTTCAAGAAAAAATCCTGCGTGGACTGCGGTCTCTGCGTACAGGCCTGCCCGGTGGGCATCCACACCATCTCGAAAGAGACGGGCAAGCATGAAGTCCGGCGGGACATCGACTGCACCGGCTGCCGCAAGTGCATCCAGGTCTGCCCCCAGGCGGCGCTGGAGATCACCGGCCAGGTGAAGACGGTTTCCGAGCTGCTGGAGATTGTGCAGGAGGACGCAGCGTTTTACAGCATGTCCGGCGGCGGCGTGACGCTGGGCGGCGGCGAATGCACCGCCCAGACCGAGGCCGCCCGGGATCTGCTGATGGAATGCAAGGCCGAGGGCATCAACACCGCCATCGAGACCTGCGGTCACATCAAAACCGACAAGCTTCTGCAGATTGCCGAATATGTGGATCTGTTCCTGTTCGACATCAAGCACATGGACCCCAAGCGGCACAACGAGCTCACCGGCATCGGCAACGAGCAGATTCTGCAGAACCTGAAGGAGCTGCTCAAGCGCCGCTACAACGTGAAGGTTCGCATGCCCATGCTGAAGGGCATCAACGACAGCAAGGAAGAGATCGATCAGGTGATCCAGTTCCTGCTGCCCTTCCGGGACGACCCCAACTTCAAAGGCGTGGACCTGCTGCCCTACCACAAAATGGGCGTGGGCAAATACGCCCAGCTGGACAAGCCCTATCCCATCGAGGGCGACCCCAGCCTGAGCAAGGAGGATCTGGACCGGATTGAGGGCTGGATGAAGGAATGGAACTTCCCGGTCACCGTGGTCCGGCACTGAGGAGGCGAAACCATGAACGAAACGCCCATCCCGGCCAGCCGGGTGATTGAGGAATCGGTTCCCGGCAAGCAGGTGACCATCGCCCATGTGATCGCATCCCCTGTGCCGGAAATCTACGAATGTCTGGGCATTGAGGGAAAGGGAGCCATCGGCATCCTGACCCTGTCGCCCTTCGAGACCGCCATGATCGCCGCCGACATCGCCGTGAAAGCGTCGGATGTGGAGATCGGCTTTCTGGACCGGTTCACCGGTTCGGTGGTGATCACCGGCGACGTGGAAAGCGTGGACACGGCGCTGGCCGCTGTGACCGACACGCTGGAGCGTGTGCTGGGCTTTGCCGCAGCGAAGGTGACCCGGACGTGAGAAGAAAACGGATCATGCTCATCGGGCCGCAGAAAAGCGGCAAGACCACACTGGCTGCCCTGCTGGAAGGCAGGGAGATGGCAATACGCCGGGTGCCCAACATGGTGTATCGGGAGAAAACGCTGGATACACCGGGAGCCTATCTGGAAAGCCCCTGGATGCACAAGCACCTCATCGCCGCCGCGCAGGATGCCTGCTGTGTGGTGATGGCGGCGGATGCAGCTGGAAAAAAGCGGGCCTATCCGCCCGCCTTTGCAAAGGCCTTCCGGGTGCCGGTGATCGGCGTGGTGACCCGCTGCGATCTGCCCGACGCAAACCCGGAAAGCGCACGGCGGCAGCTGCTGGAAGCGGGCGTTCCGGAGCCGATATTGCTCCTGAGCATCCGCGAGACGGAAAGCGTGCAGGCGTTTTTAAAAACGCTGGCGCCCCACATGCCGCCCGTCAATGAAACCCAAGCCCCGAAGAATGAACCGGGGCAAACACAATAAGGAAAGGAGGGGAAAGAGGATGGCACATTTTCTCATGAGTACCCGCATCCACATGGGCCAGTCCTCGCTGGAGGAGATCAAGGGCCTTGGCATGAAGCGGGCCTACATCATCTGCGACCCCTTTATGAAAAAATGCGGCCGGGCAGAGGAGCTTGCCTCGATTCTGCACCAGGCGGGCACCGAGACCGAGATCTTCTCGGATGTGGTGCCGGACCCGTCCATTGAGGTGGTCACCGCCGCCATTCAGGGCATGAAGAAGTTCGGGCCCGACGGCATCGTGGCACTGGGCGGCGGTTCGGCCATCGACACTGCCAAGGCAGCCGGTCAGCTGTACGGAGCCATGAACGGCGGGGCGCGGCCCATGCTGGCCGCAGTGCCCACCACCAGCGGCACCGGCAGCGAGGTGACCTCCTTCGCGGTCATCTCGGACACCCAGGCCCAGGTGAAATACGCGCTGCGGGATCAGGCCATGGTGCCGGACGCAGCCTTCCTGGATCCGGCGCTCACCGCATCGGTGCCCCCGGCCATCACCGCCGACACCGGCATGGACGTGCTCACCCACGCGCTGGAAGCCTATGTGTCCACCAAGGCGGATGACTTCACCGACGCCTGTGCCGAAAAGGCGATCCGGCTGGTGTGGCAGTATCTGGAACGGACCGTGGCCGACGGATCGGACATGGAAGCCCGGGAACACATGCACAACGCCTCCTGTCTGGCAGGCATCGCCTTCAGCAACGCATCGCTGGGCATCTGCCACAGCATGGCCCACGCGCTGGGCGCGGCGTTCCACATCCCCCATGGCAGAAGCAATGCATTGCTGCTGCCCCATGTGGTCGCCTACAACGCGGCGCTGGATTACAAGGACGAAAGCCGGGCGCTGCTGCGGTATGCCCAGATCGCCCAGATGCTGGGCATCGGCGGCGCGACCCCCAAAGCGGCGGTGCACAACCTGATCCGGCAGATCCGGAACCTGATGAAGCGGATCAACGAGCCCTTCTATGTGACCGATTGCCGGGTGGAAAAGGAAGCATTTCTGGAGCAGGTGCCGGTCATGGCCCAGAAGGCCATGCAGGACGGCTGCACCGAGACCAATCCCCGGGTACCGGAACCCTGTGAACTGGAAGGCCTTTACAGGGAACTCTGTAAAGGGGGTTCGGTATGAAATTCATCACCGAGCAGGACCTGCGCAGCCGCTACCGCGCGGAACCCTTTTCCAGCTACACGCCGGAACCGGAACCCGCTTACCCCCGGAGCCCGGCAGTTTCTGACCGACCGGGGCATCCGGCTGGAAGCGGACGGCCCCAAAAAGCCAGCCGCTCCCCCAGCCGATCCCATAGAACAGCCCGCCGCCCAAAGCGCAGAAAACAGCGATGCGCCCAAAGCGGACTGGCAGCTGGAGCTGAAAGAATTACAGGCGGAATTTTTGCAGGCGGGCCTGGACCTGATGGACCGGGACGTGCTTGCAGCGGGCCAGGTCTTTGATCTGGAACGCAGGCTGGCCCGGCTGGCCGGGGAAGACCCGGTCGAGCAGGCCGAGTGGCTGGCGCTTTGCCCCCGGTGCACCGGCATCGGCCCGGAAAACTGCGGCCAGTGGATGGAGGACTGCTTTGAAGTCACCGGTTTCCACGCCCAGATGCCCGGAGGGAAAACGCTGGTCAGGCTGCATCTGCTTCGCTGCGGCCTGCGCCGTCTGGAAGCTCACCTGCCGGAGGAAAAGAAGCTGCCGGCCCATTGTATTATTAACCGATTGTCTCAGATGATCTGCCATTCATTTGGAGGAACCGTATGCCAGAAGAAGTAACATTTGCAGAATGCGACCGCCTGGTCAAGGAATTTGAACAGGTAATCAAAAAGCCGGTGAAAACGCCTTCTTCCGTTTACTATACCGGCGTGGATCTGGGAACCGCCTGCGTGGTGCTGGCGGTTCTGGATGAAAACCGCCGGCCGGTGGCAGGCGCATACCGGTATGCAGATGTTGTTCGGGACGGCATGGTGGTGGACTACATCGGAGCCATCCGGCTGGTGCGGGAGATGAAGGAGGAGCTGGAGGAAAAGCTGGGCACCGAGCTCATCTACGCCGCAGCCGCCATCCCTCCCGGTACCGACAGTCTGGACGGCGGCGCCATCAAGAACGTGGTGCAGGGCGCGGGCTTTGAAATCACCGCCCTGCTGGACGAGCCCACCGCTGCAAACCAGGTGCTGAAGATCAAAAACGGCGCCGTGGTGGACATCGGCGGCGGCACCACCGGCATCTCCATCCTGAAGGACGGCAAGGTGATTCGGGTGGACGACGAGGCCACCGGCGGCACCCACTTTTCGCTGGTGCTGGCGGGCGCCTACAAGATGGAATTCGGCGACGCGGAAAAATACAAGCGCCAGCCGGAGCACCACAGCGAGATCCTGCCGGTACTGAAGCCGGTGATCGAGAAGGTGGCAGCCATCATCAGCCGTCAGGTGGAAGGCTACGACGTTCAGGGCCTGTATCTGGTGGGCGGCACCTGCTGTCTCACCGGCATCGAGTCCATCATCGAAAAGAAAACCGGCATTCCCACCTACAAGCCTCGCAACCCCATGTTCGTCACCCCGCTGGGAATCGCCATGAGCTGCACCGATCAGGAAATGGAGTGAGCGCCATGGAGTGTCGAATCATCAAATCCCCCAGCCCGGGCACGCTGGAGATCCTCTCCCGCCGCAAGGGCTCGGGGCAGGCGAATAAGCTGGAGCAGGTGGATGCCATCGGCCTGGTACAGGGGCGGCTGATCGAGATGGTCTGCGCCGCCGACGTGGCCGAAAAGGCAGTGGGCGTGACCGTGGAGGACATCCGCGGCAGCTGCCCGCAGAATATGATTTTACTTGCAATCTTCGGTGACACCGCTTCGGTGGAAGCGGCGCTGGAGGAAATCAAACGAAGAGAAAAGGAGGGGCAGATGGAATGGTAACCGCAAGACTCACCGGAAACATCTGGGCCACCCGCAAGGCGGACGGTTTGAACGGCTACAAGCTCCTCCTTGCTCAGGTAATCGGCGGCACACGGGCCGGGGAGCGGATGGTGGTCATCGATACCATCGGTGCCGGAATCGGCGACCGGGTGATTGTGGCCACCGGTTCCTCCGCCCGGCGGATGCTGGGCGACGACGAGATCCCCGCCGACGCGGCGGTGGTCGGAATTATCGACGAGGACTGCGACTTTGAGGAATGACCGAAAGCGCGGTCAAGAGAGGACGTGAAACTATGAAGCAGCTGATTTGCGCGGCGGATGTGGAAGCGCTGAAGCAGGCGGGCAAGACCGTTTGCGTGGTAACGCCGGGGGCCATCGTGACCCCCTCGGCCCGGGATGCTGCCGAGGCACTGGGCGTCACATTCGCGGACAAGGAACCGGAATGCGCCCCGGCTCCGGCCTGCTGCGGCCCCGAGCTGGACAGCGAAAAGATCTATCAGGTGCTGAAGGTGCTCATGGAAAAGGGCATGCTGGAAGGCCTTTTGAACACAAAGCCCTTCCAGGAGCAGCGCCATTCCAACGGCCTGAAGGTCGTTCGCGGCAACACCGTGAAGATGGATGTGTTCGACACCGGCAACCCCAATGCCACTGCCTATTTCCAGGAGCTGGTGAACAAGGATGAGTCCCACATCAGCGCGGGCTTTCTGGTGATCGAGAACTCCAGCTTTGACTGGGAGCTCACCTACGAGGAGATCGACTATGTGATCGAAGGCACCCTCACGGTGACCATCGACGGCACCACCTACACCGCTCATGCGGGCGACGTGCTGTTCGTTCCCTCCGGCTCCAAGGTGACCTGGGGCTCGCCGGACAAGGCCCGGGTGTTCTACGCCACCTACCCGGCGAACTGGGCGGACCTTCTGTAAGGAGGGGTGCGCATGCAGGCACTGGGAATGATCGAAACCAGAGGGCTGCTGGCCTCCATTGAAGCGGCGGACGCCATGCTCAAGGCGGCGGATGTGACCCTTCTGGACCGTACCAAGGTGGGTGGCGGACTGGTGACCATCTTGGTCACCGGCGATGTAGCGGCGGTCAAGGCCGCTGTGGACGCGGGTGCTGCCGCCGCCGAACAGCTGGGCGACGGGCTTCTGGTCACACAGCATGTGATCGCCCGCCCCCAGCAGGACGTGAAGCTGCTCTTCCGCCCGCCGGAGGAAAAAGCGGCGAAACCAAAAGAGATTCCGGAAGAGCCGTCGGATGAGGGCGGCGAGGAACCCCAGCCGCAGGAGCCTGAGCCGGCGCAGGAGCCGGAACAGGAACCGGAGCAGCCCGAACCGCCCGAGAAAAAGCAGGCGGTGGGTCAGATCAGCCGGGAATGGTGCGACGCACTGTTCCGGCAGGAAGGAACCGCCCGTCTGATGGAAGTGCTGGGCAGCTGTTCGGTGGTAAAGCTCCGCTATCTGGCAAGGAGCTATCCGGAATTTGAAATTGCGGGCAGAGCGATCTCCAAGGCAAACCGCTCCCGCCTGCTCAAGGAATTTGAACGCTGGTATGACCGGCAGGCCGCGGAACAAACGGCGCAATAAAACGACTGGGCAAAGAACCAGGGAAAGGATAAAACAATGGAACAGTTTGATCTGGATCTGCGCTCCATCCAGGAGGCCAGAGATCTGGCCCGCAAGGGTGCCGCCGCCGCAAAGCAGATGGCGGGCTACACCAGCGAGCAGATCGACCGGATTCTGAAGAGCATGGTGGAGGCCGCGCGTGAGCACGCCGCCTGTCTGGGCAAGATGGCAGTGGAGGAGACCGGCTTCGGCAAGGCGCTGGACAAGGCCTACAAAAACCACGCCGCCTCGGTGCTGCTGTACGAGGACATCAAGGACATGAAGACTGTGGGCATCATCTCCGAGGATCCGGAAAAGAAGATTCTGGAGGTTGCGGCTCCGGCCGGCCTGATCATGGGCATCGTACCCTCCACCAACCCCACCTCCACCGTGATCTACAAATCCATGATCGCCATCAAGGCGGGCAACGCCATCGTGTTCTCGCCCCATCCCTCGGCTGCAAAATGCACCCTGAAGGCCGCCGAGGTCATGCGTGAAGCCGCCATCAGGGCAGGTGCTCCGGAAGGTGTCATCGGCTGTGTGTCCATGCCCACCATGGCAGCCACCAATGAGCTGATGCACTGCAAGGAGGTGGCGCTCATCATCGCCACTGGCGGCCCCGGCATGGTAAAGGCCGCTTACAGCGCAGGCAAGCCCGCCATCGGCGTGGGCGCGGGCAACTCTCCCGCCTACATCGAACGCTCGGCGGATGTGAAGGCCGCTGTGGATGCCATCATGGCCAGCAAGACCTTCGACAACGGCACCATCTGCGCCTCCGAGCAGTCCATCATCTGCGAGACCTGCAACCGTCAGCAGGTGGTGGATGAGCTGAAGCGCCAGGGCGCTTACTTCATGACTCGTGAGGAGACCGAAAAGGTCTGCCGTCTGCTGTTCAAGAACGGCCACGCCATGAACGCCAAGTTCGTGGGCCGTACCCCGGATGTGATCGCACAGGCCGCGGGCATCTCCATCCCCATGGGCACCCGGGTGCTGATCGGCGAGCAGGACGGCGTGGGCGAGGGCTACCCCCTCTCTTACGAGAAGCTGACCACCGTTCTGGCTTTCTACACCGTGGAGGATTGGAAGCGGGCCTGCGAGCTGAGCATGCAGCTGCTGCAGAACGGCATCGGCCATACCATGAGCCTGCACACTCAGAACGAGGACATCGTCCGCAAATTCGCGGTGAAGCCCGCTTCCCGCATTTTGGTGAACACCGGCGGCAGCATGGGCGGCACCGGCATCAGCACCGGCCTGAACGTGGCCTTCACTCTGGGCTGCGGCACCTGTGGCGGCAGCTCGGTATCCGAGAACGTGAGCCCCCTGAACCTGATCAACGTGAAGAAGGTGGCCTACGGTCTGAAAAACTGCGCCACCCTCCTGCAGGACGACAAGTCCTTCTGCCACCCCGATCTGGGCCGCACCGCAGCTCCCACGGCGGAATGCTGCAGCCAGCGTCCTCTGGACTTCAGCCCCGCAGACATCGTGGCCTCCTTTGAGCGGCGGCAGGGCTGCCCCAGCTGCGGCGCAGCGGTGCAGGAATCCAGCATCGACACCCCGGAGCAGCTGAAAAACGCTTCTCAGGGCTTCACCGATGACGCCCATCTGGCAGAGCTGGTCCGGAACCTGATCGCTTCCATGAATCACTGATTTGGAAAGGAGCGGCGAACCAATGAGTCAATGCGATGAACTGCTGGCGCTGCTGATGGAAGCAGTGAAGCAGCAGGCAGCTCCCGGCGGGGAAGAGAATCAGATTCCGGTGGGTGTTTCCAACCGGCATGTGCACCTTTCCCAAAGTGACCTGGACCGGCTGTTCGGACCCGGCCACACGCTGGAGAAGATGAAGGATCTTTCCCAGCCCGGCCAGTACGCCTGCAAGGAGACGGTCACCGTCTGCGGCCCCAAGGGTGTGATCGAAAAGGTGCGTATCCTTGGCCCGGTACGCAGCCAGACCCAGGTGGAAATTCTGGCGGCCGACTGCTTCAAGCTGGGCGTGAAAGCCCCCATTCGCCTGTCCGGTGATCTGGACGGCACCCCGGGCGTCACACTGGTGGGCCCGAAGGGGTCGGTGCAGACCGAAAAGGGCGTGATGATCGCCCAGCGCCACATTCACATGCACCCGAGGGATGCTGAAAAATTTGGCGTACACGACGGCCAGTGGGTGGACCTGCAGGTGGACGGCCTGCGGGGCGGCGTGCTGAAAAACACTGTGATCCGTGTAACAAACGAATCCGCGCTGGAATGTCATGTGGATACCGAAGAGGCGAATGCTCTGGGCCTTGGCTCCGCGTCGTCTGTTCGGATCGTATAAACAACATTTGCTGAATCAAACATTATAAAATTTTCAGGAGGAAATTATTATGAAGTACGATGCTCTGGGTATGATCGAGACTAAGGGTCTGGTAGGTTCCATCGAAGCGGCTGACGCCATGGTAAAGGCTGCCAACGTCACCCTGATCGGCAAGGAATTCATCGGCGGCGGTCTGGTTACCGTGATGGTTCGCGGCGACGTGGGCGCTGTAAAGGCTGCCACTGACGCCGGTGCTGCCGCTGCTCAGCGCGTGGGCGAGCTGGTATCCGTTCATGTGATCCCCCGTCCCCACGCCGAGGTGGAGACCATCCTGCCTTCCGTGAAGGAAAACTAAATTTATCTTCCCCCATTTCTCTTCTCACAGCACTGAATCCATAGAGCAGAACGGCCCCCGAAGGATTTTCCTTCGGGGGCTGTTCTGTATGCAATTGAGGAAAGCTTTAGAACTGTAGGTGTATCATTTTTACCATGGAGAATCGGTCAGAAAGCTTCATGTTGAGCCGTGTGGATAATTTCAGCCCGGTTCTGGGGATATGGCAATAGAAGGGTTCTTCTGTAAGGACCTGAAGTCGATAACCGGTTTTGATGGCCAACTCCTGGGCGGTATCCACCGCAAAAAACATCTGCACATTGGAGTGGCCGACCTGTTTCATGTATTTTTTCTGCATCATCAAAAGCCCGGTGCTGCTTACGGCGTCGAAGACAAGCTCAATATTTCCGTAAGCAGCCAGCATCCGAAACAGACGCAGAATTTGAGTTTCTTCAAAGTAATGGAATAATCCGCCTGCGGTTACAAGCAAAGGTGTGTGCGGCAGCTCTGTGCGGATCCGATGAATCCATGTTTCAGAAAAAGCATTTCCGGCGATAAGATGCTCCCGTTCCGGCTCTCCAAGCAGCTCTTTTCGGAAGTCAATCACATGGGGCAGATCCAGTGCATACCAGAGGGTCCGCCCATTGTTGCAGCGGAAATAGGCCGTTTCCAGTCCGCAGCCCAGTTGAACGATTGCACCGTCCGGTTTGCGT
>ENA-OQIJ01000386-OQIJ01000386.1-human-gut-metagenome-genome-assembly--contig:-NODE-386-length-10694-cov-3.279644_pt1 | contig 10694 bp, 8 predicted proteins | sample MGYA00242582_ERZ504747 | MGnify/ENA primary metagenome ERZ504747 (study PRJEB26092, sample SAMD00036435) | human gut metagenome | host: Homo sapiens | study: EMG produced TPA metagenomics assembly of...
GGCAGCGGCACCCGTGCAGACCGCTGGCAGGTGGGGTATTTCTGCACGCGGGCGTTTAGTTCTGGCGGGTTTTGCCGGGGCGCTGACGTGGCAGATGTATGTATATTTTGCGCGTTACATCGCAGTATTGCAAAGTCTGCCTGCGTTGGTGCTCTTTATTGCGGCGGGGTTCGGCATCATCTTCGGCCTGATGTGGCTTCTGGAGGATGGCGGCAGCACGGGCAGCATTCAGTTTGACATTCGGCCCCGCACGACCTGCATCGCGGCGGTCATGGCGGCGGCCATCTACATTTTGTCCAGCATCAGCTATACGCAGCTGAACACGCCGTTTTCGGCCCGCGGCACGATGGAAATTTACACAATGCGCACGGTTGTCTACTTCGGCGGCGTGGCGCTGCTGTTTGCATATCAATCGCAGCTGCGCGATTTATTGACACAGCGCGAGGCGGATGCCTTGCGGAACATGCTGCACATCCAGTATGAAAACTACAAAATCCGGCAGGAGAGCATTGACCTCATCAACCAAAAATATCATGACTTGAAGCACCAAATCGCGGTGCTTCGCGCCGAGAGCGGCGAGAAACGCAATGCCGTGCTGGACAATATGGAGCAGGAAATCAAAGCCTACGAGGCGCAGAACGACACCGGCAATAAGGTGCTGGACACGGTGCTGACAGGCAAAAGTCTGACCTGCCGCACCAAAAACATTCAACTGACCTGCGTGGCTGACGGCACAGCGCTGGACTTTATGGACGTGATGGACATCAGCAACCTGTTCGGCAATGCGCTGGACAACGCAATCGAGAGCACCGACAAAATCACAGACCCGGAGCGCAGGCTCATCCACCTGAGCGTGGCGAGGCAAAAAGGCTTTGCGGCCATCCGTATTGAAAACTGCTTTGACGGTGAGCTGAAATTTGAGAAGGGCCTGCCCGTCACGACGAAAAAGGATGTCTTGTACCATGGCTTCGGTGTAAAAAGCATACAAAACGCCGCCGCAAAATACGGCGGTACCGCGACAATTACGACCCGCGAGGGTTGGTTTGAGCTGCGCGTGCTGATTCCGCTGGGGCAGCCGCAGCAAGAATAAAAAATGAAGTTTTACGCCCCCTGTATCGGCAAACGCCGTGCAGGGGGCATTGTTTGTGCGGAAAAAGGCTATGTTTGGATGCTGTATTTGGCAATATGTACAAAAAACAAGCACAAAACCTTGTGAAACCCGACGAAACCAAAAACCGTTTGTGCAAAAAAGAGCGCATTTCGTGCAAATGATGTGCCGCCGCACGATTCTTGTGGTATGGTAGACTTACAGAAAAAAAAGAAGAATCTCCGGACGGGCTGCCCGTCCGACGAAGGAGGAGAACACATGTTTGAAATCACACGCCTGACGGTGGAGCATCTGGCCGCCGGCTGCGTGACCGACTGTCCCACACCCCGCATCGGGTTTTCCCTGAGCAGTGACCGCCAAGGCGCACAGTTGGCCGACGCCGAGTTGACCGTCGGCGACTGGTCCGCCCATGTGACCAGCGGCCAGAGCGCTGCCTACGCCGGCCCTGCGCTGCTGCCGTTCACCACCTACAGCGTGCGCCTGAACGCCACCGACGACGCAGGCGAGACCGCCACCGCCACCACTACCTTTGAGACAGGCCGCATGGAGACGCCCTGGAAGGGCCGGTGGATCAGCGACCCGAGCTACCACTTCACCGAGGCAAAGGTCAGCCCCGTGCCGATGGTTTTCCGCAAGGAAATCACAACGAACAAACCCATTGCCCGCGCGCGGCTCTACGCCACAGCCATGGGCATCTACGAGGCCGAGCTGAACGGCCAAAAGCTGGGCGAGCAATACTTCGCCCCCGGCTTCACGAGCTACAAGTCCTATTTGCAGTATCAGACCTACGATGTAACGGCACTTTTGACAGGCTCCGACACGCTGACCTTCACGGTTGCAGGCGGCTGGGCGTGGGCAGCTTTGTGTTTACCCGCAAAAACCGCGTGACTGCCGACCGTCAGGCTCTGCTGGCCGAGCTGCGCATCGAGTACACGGACGGCACGACAGAGACCATCGGCACCGACGCTACATGGCAGGTCAGCGAGAGCGGCCCCGTGCGGATGGCAGATCTGTATGACGGCGAGACCTACGATGCCACGAAGGAAATCAGCGATTGGCACAACGCCGCGCTCGAGACGCTGAAAGTCAACCCCGCCATCACGGCGGACTACGGTGCCCCGGTCAAGGCCCACGAGGTGCGCAAGCCCGTGGCCGTGATGACCGCCCCCGACGGCGAGACGATTTACGACTTCGGCCAGAACCTTGCGGGTGTTGTCCGCATCAAATTCAACGGCAAGGCCGGGCAGGTCGTGATCGTGCGCCACGCCGAGATCCTGAACCCCGACGGCAGCTTAAACACGACCTTCCTGCGCACGGCCAAGGCCACGGCGACCTACACCTGCCGCGACGGCGAGCAAACCTACAGCCCGCGGTTCAGCTACATGGGCTTCCGCTATGCGGAGGTCAAGGGCGTCGATGCGAAGGATCTGGAAATCGAGGCCGTGGCGCTCTACTCCGATGTGGAGCACAGCGGTTCCTTCCGCTGCTCCGATGAGATGCTGAACAAACTGCAGTCCAACATTACATGGGGCGCCAAGTCGAATTTCGTTGATATACCGACGGACTGTCCCCAGCGCGACGAGCGCATGGGCTGGACCGGAGACATTGCCGTGTTCTCGCCCACCGCGCTGTACAACTTTGAACTGAGCCGCTTTTTGGAGAAGTGGCTGCGCGACGTCAAGGCCGAGCAGCTGCCCACCGGCGGCATCCCCAACACCGTGCCTGTGCAGGGCTACGGTTTCCCCGCCACAATGCCCGAGATGGCCGTGGACTGGTGGGGCACGCCTGCGTGCTGGTGCCATGGGCTCTATACGAGGCCACGGGCAGCCTGGATGTACTGCGTATGATGTACCCCACCATGCAGAAGTACGTCAAGGCGTGCTGCTTCTGGGCCGGTTCGGCATCGGCAAGCACCGTTACATCTGGCACACGCCGTCGGTGCTGCATTTTGGCGACTGGGTCGCCCCCGATGTGCCGAAGATGAGTCAGTGGCAGGCCCGCAGCAAGTACACCGCTACGGCGTCCCTGTACAACACCAGCGGTACACTGGCGAAAATTGCACGCATCCTTGGCAAGACCGAGGACGCCGCCAAGTACAAGGAGCTGAGCCGTAAGGTGGCCGATGCCTATTGCAGTGTGCTGACCGACGGCAACGGCAAGACGAAGGAAGAATTCCAGACCGCCTATGTGCTGCCCCTGTACTTGAATATGTTCCCCGAAAACGTCAAGGCGAAGGCTGCCGAGAATCTGGTCAAGCTGGTTGAGAAGAACGACTACAAGATCGGCACAGGCTTCCCGGGCACGCCGTACATCCTGTTTGCGTTGGCCGACAACGGCCACGCCGACACTGCCTACAAGATGCTGCTGAACACACAGTGCCCCAGCTGGCTGTATGAGGTCCGCGTGGGCGCAACCACGGTTTGGGAGCGTTGGGACGGTCTGGACGAGAACGGCGAGTGCCCAATCGGCGACGACGGCACCGACATGATGATCTCGTACAACCACTACGCCAGCGGCGCGGTGGGCGCGTTCCTCTACCGCCGCGTGCTGGGTGTGGAGCCCACCGAGGCCGGGTACCGCAAGTTCAAGTTTGCGCCGGTGGTCGGCGGCGGCATCACCGAGGCCGAAGGCACGGTGGGCACGCCCTACGGCGTGATCAAGGCTGCATGGAAGACCGCGGACGGCGAGATGACGATGACCGTGGCGGTGCCCGTCGGCACCGAATGCACCGTCGTGCTGCCGAGCGGGGAAGAGAAGGTGCTTGGCAGCGGGGAATATACCGTTACGGCAAAGGCGTAAAGGCATAGCGTAAACAAATTGCTTAGGCAACACCGCATAATTCCCGCCTTACGGCTTAAGCACCGCTCCGGCGGCTGCGGCACGGCATCTGCGTTGCCAAAATGCTCGATAATGTCGGGTTGCGGTACCCGCATCGTGCTTCGGGGCAAAAGCCCCTCGCACTCTGCGACCGCTGCCCCTGCTTCGGTTCGCTGCATCCGCCACTGGCGGCGCTCACCTTTGCAGCATCCAGTATTATCTGCGCTTTTGGCTTAGCAGCTGCCGCACCTCGCTCGCCGTATCGGCACTTAGAATTATGCGGTGTTGCCTTTACTTTTTATTTACACTGTTGACAAATCAAGAACTTTGCAGTATACTGGCAACTATTGTCGAGCAATCATGCAATGGTGGAAAGGGAAAGCAAAGTGAAAACGAAAGCAAACACGAAAAAGAAACTTCTAATCGCAGCGGGCGTAGTGGTCGTTGCGTTGGCTGCGGCGCTGATATTTATCAGTAATTACCTGGTCAATTATGCGATTGGCCGCAGCGGCAACGGTGGTGACCGAGAGGTGGCACTGGAGGTGGATGCACCGGCGGACAGTGTTGAGGCGGTCATGGAGGACAACCGCGCGGCATATAAAAGTAAGATCGATACTTTCACGAAGGAACACCCTGGCCGTGACCCTGACCACGGACGACGGCCTGACCTTGCACGGCGTTTACTACGCCAATGCAGAGACCGCTGACACGCACCGTTGGGCCCTTGTACTGCACGGATACCGCGGTGACTACACAGGCGCGCTGCAGTTGGCAGCGCCCTATTATGAAGCTGGCTATCAAGTGATCGCACCCGACCTGCGGGCCTGCGGCGAGAGCGAGGGTGACTATGTAGGCATGGGGTGGCTGGACCGCGAGGACATACTGCGCTGGATCGATTTCATCCTTGCGGACGACCCGCAGGCGAAAATTGTTATCCACGGCATCTCAATGGGAGCGGCTACAACGATGATGACGGCAGGGGAGAGCACACCCGACAATGTGAAAGCCTTCGTGGAGGACTGCGGCTACACCAGTGTGTGGGATATTTTTTCCAGTGAGCTGCAGCTGCGGTTCGGGCTGCCGGAGTTCCCGATTTTGTATACGGCCAGCGGTGTTGCCAGGCTGCGCGCAGGGTACAGCTTCACCGAGGCGAGCGCCCTTGCGCAGGTAGCGCGCTGCGAAAAGCCTATGCTTTTCATCCACGGCACGGCGGACGACTTCATCCCCTACGAGATGATGGATACACTGTACAATGCCAAGCCCGGCGACAACAAGGCCGAGCTGACCGCTGAGGGCGCGGGCCACGGTGAGGCCATGTACGCACTGGGGGACAGCTACTGGGATACGGTGTTTGATTTTATTGCGCCTTATATGGCGTAATGCGTCGGATTCTATATGAAAAAGCGGCACGGCGAAGGCTGTGCCGCTTTTGTGCTGCCTGGGCAGGATGCGGCGTACAATGCAGCAGGGGAGGGGTGAGAATGCAGTATACCGTTATCGAATTTTTCCAGTCGGAAACCGAGAAGGAGCGGCGGCGAAACCTTGAACGCCTTTTACAACAGCTGCGGCTGATAAACGGCCCAAAGGACGGCGGCACCGATGCCCCCGCGTAAGGGATGGGCGGCGGTCTACTGCCGCCTGAGCAAGGAGGACGAGGAAAAGACCGCGCGCGAGTCCGAAAGCATCCGCAACCAGCGGGCGCTGCTGCTGGCCTGGGCTGCGGAGCACGGCTACCGCATTTATAGGGTATACGCCGACGAGGACTACTCCGGCATTGACCGTGCGCGGCCCGGCTTCAACGCGATGCTGGCCGACGCGCGGGCGGGCAAATTTGAGGTCATTCTGGCAAAAACGCAGTCGCGGTTCACCCGTGACATGGAGTTGGTAGAAAAATATCTGCACGGACTGTTCCCGGAATGGGGCGTGCGGTTCATCGCGGTGCTGGACCATGTGGATACCTGCGACCCGGCAGGCAAAAAGGCACGCCAGATCAACGGACTTATCAATGAGTGGTACCTGGAGGATCTGTCCGGGAATGTGCGGGCTGTGCTGGACCACAAGCGGCGCAGCGGGAGCTACATTGCGAGCTTTGCGCTCTACGGCTACCGGAAGGATCCGCAGGATCACAGCCGTCTGCTCCCGGATGAACCCGCCGCGCAGGTCGTGCGGCAGATATTTGCGCTGTACCTGCAGGGAAACGGCGCGGGCAGGATCGCCCAGACCCTCAACGCGCAGGGCGTGCCGCCGCCGTCCGCCTACCGCGCGGTCAGTGCTGGCCAGCCGCACCCCACACCCGCGCCGCTGTGGTGCAAGGCAACGGTGCGGCGCATTCTGTCTACGCAGACCTACGCGGGCGATCTGGAGCAGGGCCGCGTGCGCAAGCTGAATTACAAGTCCCGCAGAGTCATCCGCCTGCCGCGGGAGGATTGGATCATCGTACCCGGCACCCACGTGCCGCTCATCAGCCGGGCGGATTTTGCAGCGGTGCAGGCGCGGCTGGCGGCGCATGGCGGACAGACAGCGGCAGTGCGTCACCCGCTGGCCGGGCTTGTCCGGTGTGGTGTCTGCGGAGGCAAGATGGAGCTGACCGGCGCGGCGGCGCGGCGGTACTTCCGCTGCCGCACGGCGCGCCGGAGCAAGACCGCCTGCCCGGGCCAGCCCTACTGGCCGCTGTGCGACGCCGAGGCGCTTGTCGAAAAGCAGTTGTCCCGCTATGCCGCTGCGCCGGGGCAGCTGACGCAGGACCAGGCCGCGGCCTTGCTGCAAAGCATTACCGTTTACCCGCCGCAGGACGGCACACGCCGTATAGAGCTGCGGTGGAGCTTTTAAATAGAAGTGCGCCGTGTGCCGGGCGCGCTATCCCAGGTAGGGTAGACCTCACTCGACGCAACATTGGCAATATAGGACTGGAAGCTGACCGTTACGTTGCGGACGTTGGCCGACGGCTTGCCCAGGTGTACTGTGATCTTCTTCGGCACGACGATGCGGGTCAGCACTCTGCCGGGCAGCAGCTCCTCCGGCGCAGGGCCGCTGCCGCCGTTTCCGGCAAAAAGGGTGTGCGGCGGGATCGTGACGATGTCGGTCTCGACCTCCCCCGTGTGGCTGACGGCGGAAGCGGGGACCGCCCCTGCGGGCAGCAGGTTCAGCCGCGCCACGGTCTGCTGGGCGTCAAAGACCTGCACGCCGTTCAGCACAAGGGGCTGCCAGCCGTCCAATGCAGCTTCAATGCGGTAGAGTGCGTAGGGCTGCGCCGTCGTGTTGGCGGCGTCCAGACTGTAGGCGGCATCGGGGGCGGGCAGGTCGGCGGCTTCGGCAAAGCCGTCCGCATCGGTGACGAGCCGGGCGCGTACGCTGCCGCCCGCATCCGTTACGGTCAGAGTCACGCCGGGCAGTGGCGCGGCCTGCCCGGCAGCAGAGATATAGATCAGTATACTGCCTTTGGACATATAAAAACACCTCCTGCCCCACGCTATGAAAACGCGCACAACTGTGTTACAATGGGGGCAGGAGGAGCGATTATGGTATATCTTTCCGGGTTCCGGTTCCCAGATAGGGCGCAAGAAGCGAACCACATGGCGTTCAGCCCGCGCGCGAGGCAGACCTGTTATGACTCGTACTATCCGTTTGGATTGTTCGAGGGCCGCACGCTGCCTGCCAATGTGCGCACCCGCTCCAATGGAGAGAGCGCATTGGCCGTGTTCAGCGAGCGCATTCGTGAGGACGCACTGTATTTGCTGGATGAGCCTGAAAATAGTCTTTCACCCGAGCGGCAGCTGGAGCTTGCACGGTTTTTGCATGATTCGGCGCGGTTTTACAACTGCCAGTTTGTCATAGCGACCCACTCGCCGTTTTTGTTGGCGATGCCGGGGGCGCGGATTTACGATTTGGACAGCGAGCCTATCGCAACAAAGCGTTGGACGGAACTGGAAAACGTGCGGGCAACGTGGAAATTTTTCCAGAGCCACAAAGATGAATTTAAATAAAAAACCGCCCGCAGGCGTGGTGCTAAACCATACCTGCGGGCGGTGGTGTTTATTTTAAGCAGCAGCTAGAAAATCAAGCCTTGTTGGCGGAGCCGAACAGCTCGATCTTCTCACGGACGGTAGCCTTGATGGCCTCGGCGCCGGGAGCGAGCAGCTTGCGGGGGTCAAAGCCCTTGCCCTCGAGATCCTTGCCGGCCTCGATGTACTTGCGGGTAGCATCGGCAAAGCTCAGCTGGCACTCGGTATTGACGTTGATCTTGGAGACGCCCAGGGAGATGGCCTTCTTGATCATCTCGTCAGGGATGCCCGTGCCGCCGTGCAGGACCAGAGGAATGTTGTCGGTGGCGTTGTGGATCTTGTCCAGCGCGACAAAGTCCAGACCCTTCCAGTTGGCGGGGTACTTGCCGTGGATGTTGCCGATGCCGGCAGCCAGGAAGTCGATGCCCAGACCGGCGATCTTGGCGCACTCAGCGGGGTCAGCGACCTCGCCCATGCCGATGACGCCGTCCTCCTCGCCGCCGATGGAGCCGACCTCGGCCTCAATGGACAGACCGTGGTCATGGGCCAGGGCGACCAGCTCGGTGGTCTTGGCGACGTTCTCGTCGATGGAGTAGTGGCTGCCATCGAACATGATGGAGGTGAAACCGGCGGCAACGCAGGCCTTCGCACCCTCATAGGTGCCGTGATCCAGATGCAGGGCAACGGGAACGGTGATGCCCAGGCTCTCGTCCATGGCCTTGACCATGGCAGCCACGGTCTTGAAGCCCGTCATATATTTGCCTGCGCCCTCAGAGACACCGAGGATGACAGGGGAGTTCATCTCCTGCGCAGTGAGCAGGACGCTCTTGGTCCACTCCAGGTTGTTGATGTTGAACTGACCGACTGCATAGTGGCCATCGCGCGCTTTCAGCAGCATATTGGTAGCATTTACCAGCATAGTTCATACCTCCACGTAAAACGTTATCAGTGGTTGACGTACCGAGGTCCGGTGCGCCATCAAGTTTATTATAACCTGACTTTGACAAAAAATCAACAGGTTTTTTCGCTGCGGAGGATGTACTTTTGTCACCATGGGGCAAAACCTGCGGAATTTGTGGCAAATTTGTAAATTCTGTCAGGGAATGGGGCGGAAAAGCGGCCAAAATCGGCATTATTCCAGATTGACAGCGCGGTTTATCCGGGCTGTTATGTGGAAAATTTCTCCACAACGGCTGTTGAAAACTCTGTGGAAACGGTGGAAAAGCCCATCACAAAGCAGGTTTTGCACACTTTCCACAGAGTTTTCAACAGGTGGAAAAGCGGTGCGTCCTCTACGCTTTGTATAAACAGCGCTGTTTCGACAAGGCGCAAAAGGCATTTGCACTTTTGGCGCATTTTGCCCGGCAAACTTGTAAAATTGCCGCCGCATGTGCCCAAAAGCTGTAAAAAAAGATGACAAATGCCCCTGTTTTGTGTTATACTGTTATCTGATTATAAAGCATAGTCGGTTACTGTCGGCTTATGGCCGATTTTACAAGCCAGATGGAGGATGCTATGGAAAGATTCGCCCGCGAGCAGGCGCCTGAGCGCGCCGAGCGCACCGATACCCTTGTGTGGGGCAAGAATGCCGTGACAGAGCTGCTCAAGAGCGGCGGCGCGGTGGATACGGTCTACCTGACGGACACGATGCCCCAGGCCGTGGCGGGCTACTACACAGCCCTGGCCAAGGAGAGCGGCGCGGTGGTCAAGCGGGTGCCGGGCAATAAGCTGCAGAAAATCGTGCGGCACGCCGGACCACCAGGGGGTGGCCGCCCGCGCCGCCGAGGTCGAGTACGCCGCGCTGGACGATCTGTTCCGCGCCGCCGAGGCCAGGGGCGAGCAGCCCTTTCTGGTGCTGTGCGACGGCGTCGAGGACCCGCACAATCTGGGGGCCATCGTGCGCTCCGCCTACCTGTGCGGTGCGCACGGCGTGGTCATCCCCAAGCGCGGCGGTGTCGGCGTGACCGGCACGGTCATGAAGGCCAGCGCCGGTGCTGCGGCCCGTCTGCCCATTGCCCGCGTGTCCAACCTGGCCCAGGCTATCCGCACGATCAAGGAGCACAATATCTTCGTCTACTGCGCGGACCTCGGCGGTGCCCCGCTGGCAAAAACGGACCTGTCCGGCCCGGTGGCGCTGGTCCTGGGCAGTGAGGGCGGCGGCCCCGGTGCGCTGACCCGCAAGCTGTGTGACGCTGCCGTCACGCTGGAGATGGCCCCCGGCCAGGCTACCGGCGTTGACAGCTATAACGTCAGCGTTGCGGCGGGCATCCTGTGCTATGATGTTATGCGGCGCCGTCTTGCAAAGAAGTAAATTCCACTTGGCCCCCGGAGAGCGGGGCAGGAAAGCCGTCCTTTTACTAAAGAGGAATCAACATGCCAAGCAAACGTACCAATGATTCGGTTGACCGGATCCTGGAAGAACTGAATATGCAGCAGGCGCAGGCCGGTCTGCAGGACAGCGTCACCGACCACCAGGTCGATGAGATCCTGCGCAGCGTCGGCATTTTATCGCTGCCTGACGAGCCGCTGCCCGAGGACACACTCGCCTTCCCGGAGGGAGACGCGCTGGACGACCTGCTGCAAAAGCCGGTGTCGCAGCCTGCGCCCGCCCCGGCACAGCCGCGCCCGTATACCCCGGTGCAGCAGCCTGACCCGCAGCCGGTGCAGCCCGACGCGCGGACGACCCGCCCGCCGGAGCAGCCGCTGCCGACGGTGGACAAGACCGGCACGCAGACCTTCAGCGGGGACACCACCGGCACCGGCATCAT
>ENA-OQIJ01000389-OQIJ01000389.1-human-gut-metagenome-genome-assembly--contig:-NODE-389-length-10648-cov-2.840605_pt1 | contig 10648 bp, 8 predicted proteins | sample MGYA00242582_ERZ504747 | MGnify/ENA primary metagenome ERZ504747 (study PRJEB26092, sample SAMD00036435) | human gut metagenome | host: Homo sapiens | study: EMG produced TPA metagenomics assembly of...
GTGCGCCGTAACGTGTCGCCCGAGGTCGGCGACGCAAAGCGTGGCCCTCACGTTCGATGACGGCCCCTGGAGCGACTCCACCGCCGCCATCCTCGACACGCTGTCCGAGTTCGGCGCCAAAGCCACGTTCTTCACCGTGGGCGACCGCATCAGCGGCGAAGGTGTTGACCTGGTGAAACGCGCGGCGGCCGAAGGGCACCAGATTTGCACGCACACCTTCGATCACGCTGCGGGCGACGGGCAGAGCGTGAACCTGGGCTACATGACGGCCGAAGATCAAGTGGCCGAAGTGCAGAAGGGCTACGAAGCCATCGAGGCGGCCACCGGCGCCGAGGCCAGCCACGTGTTCCGCACGCCCGGCGGCAACTATGGCGAAGACGTCATGCGCAACGTCGGACCCCTCGTCACCGCCGAAATCGGCTGGAACATCGACTCGCAGGACTGGCGCCGCCCCGGCGTCGGGCCCATCGCCGACCAGATCAAGAACGCGTGGCCGGGCGCCATCGTGCTCATGCACGACGGCGGCGGCGACCGTTCGCAAACGGTTCAGGCGCTCAGGGACGCCCTTCCCTACCTCAAGGCGCAGGGCTACCGCTTCATCACCATGGACGAGCTGCTCAGCTACCCGCTTTCGTAGCCGCGTCGCCTGCTGCGCTGCCTGCCGAAACGGGAACGAGACCCCGCTTTGTCGCGGCGAGGGCGACAACTGTCGCCGAAAACTACTGTTCCATCACCTGGCATATTGGTATAGTTAGGCGCATGGGCCGTGCACAAGCGCGACCTCGTCAAGCAGAGGGGTTCTTCGTGGCGTTTGCACAAACACTACCGCGTCAGGCGGTGCTTTATGGACGTTAATCAGATCGTCGCCATTGCCGTATTCGTCATCGTCATGCTTGCCATCATGACCGAGAAGCTGCACCGCTCGCTCGCCGCCATCACGGGTGCCATGCTGGTGCTGGCGCTGCACGTCATGCCGTTCGACGCTGCCATGGAGCACATCGACTTCAACACGCTGGGCGTGCTGCTGGGCATGATGTTGTTCGTGTCGGTGGTGAAGCTGTCGGGCGTGTTCGAGTTTCTGGCCATCAAGTGCGCGCGCTTGGCCAAGGGCGACCCGTGGAAGATCATGCTGCTGTTCGTGCTGCTCACAGCCGTGCTTTCCGCCTTCCTCGACAACGTGACCACCGTGCTGCTCATCGGCCCCATGACCCTCACCGTGTGCAAGCTGCTCGACATCAACCCCATCCCGTTCTTCATGACCGAGATCCTCGCGTCGAACATCGGCGGCACCGCCACGCTCATCGGCGACCCGCCGAACATCATGATCGGCTCGGCTGCCGGGTACTCGTTCTTCGACTTCATCCTATACGACGCGCCCGCCGTGGTCATCATCCTGGCTGCGGTGCTGGTGGTGTTCTACTTCATGTACGGCCGCAAGATGCACGTGGACGACGAGCATCGCTCGCGCATCATGGAGCTTGACGAGCACGCGCAGATCAAAGAATCAACGCCTGCTCAAGCAGAGCGTGGTCATGACGGCGCTCGTGGTGGTGGGCTTCATGGCGCACGGCGCGCTGGGGCTCGAGTCGTGCATCATCGCGCTCGGCGCCGCCGGCATCATCATGCTCATCTCGGGCGAGAGCATCGAGGAAGCGCTGTCGAACGTGGAGTGGACCACGCTGTCGTTCTTCGCCGGCCTGTTCGTCATCGTGGGCGCGCTGGCCGAGACGGGCGTCATCGGCATGTTGGCGAACGGGTTGATCGACATGACCGGGGGCAACGTGTTCATCACCGATGTTGGTGCTGCTCATCGGCTCGGCCGTGATTTCCAGCTTCCTCGACAACATCCCGTTCGTGGCCACGATGATCCCCATCCTACTGGCCATGGAAGCCACCGGCATGGACGTCACGCCGCTGTGGTGGGCCGTGTCGCTGGGCGCCTGCCTGGGCGGCAACGGCACGCTCATCGGCGCAAGCGCGAACGTGGTGCTGTCCGACATCAGCAAGAAGCACGGCTATGAGATATCGTTCGCCACCTTCTTCAAAACCGGCTTCCCCATCATGCTGCTCACCATCTTGATCGCCGGCGTGTACCTGATAGTAAGGTTCCCCCCGGCGTAGGATGCGGGGGGGGTGGCTGTTAGGAGCTCACGTACGTCCATGCAGTGAGCAGACCGTCGTGCGCCGCGACTTCGGCTGCCGATGCAGCGTGATAGGAGAAACCCTCCGCCGTACCAGCTACCGCCGCATTCGCCCCCGCCTTCCATGAGGCATATGCTTCCACGATGCGCTCGACTATCGCATAAGGAAGGCGGCGTTCCACACCTCGCTGCGAAAACGCCGTCGTCCGGCCACACGTCTGCGCGTCGATGAACAGCGTGGGCGCGCCGACCGAACGACCCTTACGCATGAGAACGAACGACGCCGGCGGGCGCCCGTCGGGAAACACGCCGCCCGGCAACGCCACCACCGCTTCCACCAGCCCGCTTTCGGCCCACGCGCGGCGTGCGGCAGCGTCGCGCCCCGCACTCGCATGAAGCGGCGCGTTGTCGAGCAGCAGAAGCGCGCACCCGGTTTCATCCATAGCGGCAATCGTCTGCTGCACCCACGCATAGCTTGCCCGGGTGCGCGGCGGAACACCGAGCACCCAACGGGGGTCGGATTCGTCGAGCGGCGCATCGCTCCAGGCATCGCGCCTGCCAACACACGATGGAGGGAAGCAAACGCAGACTGCCCCCCTCTGACCACACAGGTGACGGGAGAGGTCGCTCGTCGCGGCCACCACATCAAGCGGGGTAGCCGAAGCGTCGGTCATCGCATCGAGCAGACCTTCGGCAAGCGCAACCACGCCATCGTCCCATGCGCGAGCATCCCGGTCGCCGCCGCAGCCCAAGCCGCCTTCCGCTGCCGGAATCGAGCATACCGGTGCATCTTCAAGCCGATCGATCGCATGAGCTTCGAGCATCCACGCCGCAACGAGCAAACGCTTGAGCTCGCGAGCGCCGCAGGCGTCGCAACGCGCCGTTGCATCCACAAAGCGCGCACGCACCTCGGGCTCGGGCCAGGGCAAAACAGCGCTGCGCAAGTCGGCAAGCGCAACGGAGCGCACTGCGTTCGTGCCACGCGCTAGCCGCGCCGCATCAATTCCACGCAACGCCTCGCGCACATACGCGAAGTCTTCTTCGTCCGGTTCGACAACGTGGTACAAGCGCGAAACCGAGAACCGTCCCCGAGCTTCAACTACCACGAGCGCTCCGTCGCGCGTTGCCACGACACCCGTACCACCCACGAGCAGCCGACGCCCCTCGAACGTGTAATCGTCGATAAAGGCGCGGTCGAATCCGCGGCGATAGTACGGAAACCGCCCCTGTCGTTGCTGCACGACGCGCCCGGTCAGATCAACCGTGCCCGCATCCGACACGACAGCGCACGCGCTCAGATGGCGCAACGGCATCCCCGTCGCACAGGCTTGCAGCACCGATTCGCAGGCGCTTTTCAGAAGTTCCGCTTCGCGTTCCGCACCGGCGGCAACCATCGACGCTCGCTGCGCTTGCCAGGCTGCACGCACGGATTCCGCAGCTTGCGTCCTTGCATCCCACATCACTGTTCCCCCTCGATCTCGTTCAGCAGCCCTATGAGCTCGCGGCGGTTATGCACGCCCATCTTCGCGTAGAGGTTTTTGAGGTGTGTCTTCACCGTGTTCACCGATAAGGTGAGGATCTTCGCGATATCGGTGGAGTTGTACCCCGCAAGCAGCAGCACGGTCACGTCGATTTCGCGATCCGTCAATTTGTATTGCGTTCGGTACACCGGGTTTTCGCGCAGTTCGTCTTCCGTAACGCTCGCAACCGAAATGATGACGCGGCGTTTCGGGTCCTCATCCGCTTCGGCGTGCGATGCGCTGGCAGGCTCCATCACGCCGCCGCCCTTGACGGCCTGTCGGAAGAACAGCCCCGATGAGATAGCGGCAAGGGCCACCACGTACAGGATAATGACCGACACGATGAGAATTCCGACGGCGTCCATGCCGATGGTCTCCGATACCATGATGCACACCATGCGCCCGAATTGAATGGCGAAGTACATGACGCCGCAGATGATGCCGCCCACAAACAGCGCGTTGCGCCAGAAGCTTCGCACGGCTTTCAGTGCCGTCAAAATCATGCACATCGACACGATGGTAAACGCGATGTTGTCCACCGCGTACAAGACGGTCTGCACCGGCACGCTTTGCAGCGAGGACGCCACGCCGCACGTCGCCATGATCACCAACAAGGCAGAGTAGATGCCGTAGAAGGTGTTTTTCGGCCCCGAAACCTTTCCCGTCGCCCAAAACACCAGTGCGCCGCCGATGTAGCCAACCGAGAATAGCGACTGAACCGCACTCTGCGGGAGGAATCCCTCGAGCGAAATCACGCGTTGCGCGCCGCACACGAACGCGATGGCAACGAGGCAGAGCAGTGATCGCCGCTCAAGAAACGCCCATGAGCGAAATCGATGACTCGATGCGTTACCGGACGCACCGTCGGGAGGACCTTCCTCCTCACCTTCACCTGTCGATGTAGCGAGGCCTTCCGTTCCGCACGACGCAATGGAACCCAAGCAGTAATACATGAGCGCCACGCCTCCGGCCACCACCACCGACAAGGCGCTAAACAGCATCACCGTGTCGGGGATCGCGCCAATCACGAGCAGCAGCACACCCGACAGCACGGTGCTCGCCACCATCGTGCCCACCACTTCATCGGTGCGCAAACGCGCATAGACGATAAACCAGCACAGGAAACACGCACCTTGCCCACCGCCGAACAGAGCCCCGGCCGCAACCGACAACACGGGCGGCATATCGTTGCCCACCGCCTGGTACAGCGTGAGCGCATATCCCGCAACCAACAGCACGAACGCCACATGAGGGACGATTTGCTCCGCCGCGCGCGGTCGGAAAAACGAGAGCGCCGCCGCCAAAAACAGGCAGCACACCTGCCCGATCTCGGCCGCATGCGCGTACAGGGAAAACACCGCATCCACGTTTTCGCCGAAGAATAGCAGGTTCACCCGCCCCGTGAACAAGCCGAAGAACACGAGCAGCAGCGCGTACCCCCATACGACCGCACCTCGACGCCTCATCAGGTTTTTCATATCCCCTCCCCACTCCCTGCTTCTCCGCCGAACATCAAGCGGAGGAAATGCGGAATCGGAAGCCCTCGTTTGCGCCTCCGATTCCGCCGAAATTCGGGATGTTCAGTATCCCACGCTTCGCACCGCGCGCTCCTGAGGATCTACTTCCCCGCAAGGTCCTTGCCCAGCAGGTACGGGAACGTGATGCAGGTCATACCCAGATTCTGCCCCGGTACCCTGAAATTGTAGAACGTGCCGAACGTGTCGCCCATCATCGAACCGACGTTGTACAACCCCTCGATGGGCGCGTTCGTCTCATCGAGCACTTCACAGTTCGGCGAGGTGCGCAGCCCGCCGAGCACGCAGAGGAACTGCGCGGGCCCCAACTGATTGTACTGCCCGTAAAACGGGCCCTCTTCGATGGGAATGAGGAACTCTTTGCACTTATGGTAGCTTCGATCCGAACCGGCGGCGACGTCGGCGTTGTATTGATCGATGGTGGCCTTCGCGGCGGACACATCGATGCCGCCCTGCTCCGCAAGCGCCTCGAGCACTTCCTCAATCGTGTCGCCCTTCACGTACGTCTTCTCCTTGACGCCCGCTTCGAACTCGGCCGCTTTCTCCTCGGCGCTCACGGGCGTGACGCCCAGGTTGTCCATGTTGTTGCCGAGCCCTTCCCACGAGTCGAAACGGGAGGCGAATGCGCTGTCCCACACCGTGAACACCTTCTTCTCGGTTTGGCCGCTGATGGCGTACCCCGCATACACCGAGGTCGTGTCCTCGTTGATAAAGCGCTCGCCTTCCACGTTGAGCAGGATGCCCGGATGGTTTTGATCGGAACACGGTGCCGGGAACCCGTACCAGCCGATCATCGGCGCGCTTGGCGTAGTGTTCTGCCATGCGGCACCCACCCAGAGCCCCATCTTCTGGCCATCGCCCGGCATGAGACCGCGAACTGGAATTCGGCATCGTAGTCACCCGCGCCTTCGGCCACGTAATCGGCGAAAGCGTTGCAGTACTTCGCCATCAGTGTCGGGATCGCCCGAGAAATCGCCGGTTGCCATGACGATGGCCTTCGTGCCCACGTATTTGAGATAGTCGCCGTCGTCATTCGTGGCAACCACCGCCGTCACGCGTCCGCTGTTGTCGTTTTCGCGCACGAGATATTCGGCTTTCGTGTTGTACGTGATGGAGCCGCCGTTGTCGAGAATGTAACGCTCAAGCGTCGCCGTGAGCAGGGGCTCTCCATCATTGGCACTGTTCTCGATCTCGGGGCCGTAGAAGTTGTGCGCGCCGCTAGGGATGCTGAACGTCCCGTTCGGATCGCTGAAGGGCAACTCGAGCGTGGTGGTATAGCCGGCCTTGTCCATGATATCGGTGATCCAGTCCATAGCCTCGCCCGACTCGTTGATCCATTTCCACCATTTGCGCGAGTCCATGCGATATCCCTGGCGCGCGATCTCGTTGTTGAAATGGGCCGCTACGGTATCGGGTGTGTAGTCTAAGCCGAGGCGCGCCTGCGTTTTCGTGCCCACCGCATGGTTCGACCCTCCGCGCGACACCGCCTTCGTGCCGGCCGAGAACAGCGTGCAACTGCCACCATGCCCCAGGATAGACGCTGCGGCCACCAGCCCGGACACGCCCGAGCCGATAACGATCACGTCGTCGGTGATGGTCTCCTTGATAGCGCTTTCGTCCACCGGCTCCGGGGGAACCTCGAAGCTCCACATGAGCTTATCGTACGCACCCGCCGTCATGGGCGCTGCTTCAGAAGCGGCACCCGCAGCGGACGACGCCCCGCCCTGCTGCGGGCTGCACCCGCCCAGCATCGCACCCGTTGCGGTTGCGGCGCTTGCCATGAGCGCGCCCTTCAAGAAGCTCCTACGATCGAACGTCACTATGTTCGTTCCCATGCTGATCCCTCCTGTTGATTCACGCGGCCCTCCCCACGAAGACCGTTTCTGCCCCCCCAGTTTAGGAACACGCCTCCTCACCCCTTCACACCAGATGGGTGAACTTGCCTGATAGTTCTCAAAAATCCCCGGCAGGATGCATGCGAAATTCGCGGGAACCCCCTTGCGGGAGGGAAAGGGTTCGGATATACTGCTTACTCGCGCTTCGCTTAGAAGCCGTATGCCAACGTGGCTCAGCTGGTAGAGCAACGCACTCGTAATGCGTAGGTCAGCGGTTCGAATCCGCTCGTTGGCTCCACGAATAAGATCAGGCCGCCAGATTCTGGCGGCCTGTTTCTTTTCAAGGGCAAAAAGCGCCGCACGCGAAAAGGGTGTGATGTCGTTTGTCGACGCTTGCAGCGCATATCGCTCAGCAGACTGGAAGAGGACTACTTACAAAAGCTCGGTATGAAAATACGTAGACTCCGTTGGAGCAGGAGCTGTCGCATGACAAGCTTGCCTCATGATCGCCAGCTCTGAGGGCAAGGCCTACATATCGCGAATCGAGTTTGGAAAATCCAACATCAGCACAAGCGTGCTTTACCGCATCGCAAAGGCTCTTGGCGTGAAGGTTCACGACCTCATAGATTTCTAAGGAAGAAGCCGGAAAGCAAGGCCTAACGGCACCGCTCGGAGAGACCCCAAAGCGCATCTCGCAACCTGAAAGAAGGGTGGCAAGCCGCCCGCAAGATTAGCATCGCTTGAATAGGCTCGCCAATTCAACACCTAAAGAGGAAGCTATCTTCCCACCGATGCTCAAATTACAGCGATACGCGTCACGCTCTATGAAACGCATTCTGATCGAGCTTATACCAACTTGCTTTGCCAGCTCTTTGACCGACAACCCAGCAGCTTCACGGGCAATGCGGATATTGCGCCCATATGCCCGCGTGCTCTCCCTCGCTGTTTCGTTGTCTATCTGCTTCATCCGCTCTGCAAGCTCTTCCACTGACAGGCCTGCGCTCTCTCGCGACACTCGAACGTTCTCCCCAAACATTCGAAGCAGCGCTCTCGTTTCCTCGTCTCGTATCAGCATCTTGTCTCCTAAAACCCACAGTCCTCTGGGTGCTATTTCAGCGTTCTTGATCCCTGTCGGTATACAGTAGTATACCGATTCTTGAACACGAAAGCATATTCTTGTGGCCATGAGCGAACTGATGAAGAAAGAATTCGGCGCTAGAGTGAAGACCTTGCGTGAGCAAGCGGGCCTTTCTACGAACAAATTTGCCCTCATGATTGGGCTGAGCAAGTCGTTCATCATTCAGATTGAACATGGCCGGAGAAACATTTCCCTGGACACAATCGAGAGAATAGCCGCTGGACTCAACATGACCGCATCGGAATTGTTCGAGGGTGTTGAGACGCATGTTGAGGGAACCGCATCGGGGAAGAAATCTTAGCAGCCCTTTCGGGGACGATGCGGCTTTCGAAAGCCATATAATGGCACCTATGAAACAGCCCCGGGGAAAGACCATAATCGCGCCAGACCTCAACGTCGATGCGCGGAGAATGAAAAAGCTGCCGGATATGGCTATCGAGCGCGAGGTTCGGAAATGGTGCTGTGAACTGCGAACCATGAAACATCTGATGTATGTGAATCGCCGCGCTTGCCATACGGTCGGTGTCTTCCATTCAAGACTCTTCGGCTGAACAGTGTCCGTTTTGAATCGATCATTCTGACTCCCCCTTTGGAGCATAACCGCAGCCGGAACAGGAGGAAGCCCGTCCTTTCCGGAAACACCGCGCCGCGGGCCCGCGGGCAGCATGGGTGTCCGCGTCCCTGCCTTGGCAGAGATTTCGAGTTATGAACGATATCTGGTCGCATTTTCCTCCCCGATTTCGAGAAACCCCAGGTCGCGATTTTTGGCTTGGCGCACAAATCGTTCATATCGTGCGATCTCTGCCAAAAGGGCAGCAGGCGGAGCGCAGGGACTGCCATCGCGACCCCTCTGCTCTTATAGGATGACACGGGGTTTATGCCCCAAAGGGGGAGTCAGATCGAACGAAGCTGAGATGGTTAGTCGTAAAATCCGAATCAGATAAAATGAGGGTTTACATCTCCAAGTATGGCAAAGTGCAATCAAGAAAGCGCCCGAACGGTGAGTTATCACCTACCTCCGGCGCTTTCTTTGTTTCTCTCCATCAATCTCTCTTTTCGTCCACTGCTGCCGTCGCGCCATCTTCAAACTTCATGATGGCCGTTCGATGTTTTGCGTGCGAAACGGCCAAGAAGCATTACCATATGACGCGAAACAATTAATCCGCGAATAGGAGACTCATGCTATCCGAGCGCATACTGTCCAACTTGATCAAGACCATGACGAAGCAGCACCTGGCACTCAACCCCACCACCGAAACGATGATGCCGCCCGCCAACCCCGGACAGCCCTACATGCTGTACATGCATGTGCCGTTCTGCGAGCGCCTGTGCCCGTACTGCAGCTTCAACCGCTATCCCTTCCGCGAGGAAATCGCGAAGCCGTACTTCGCGAACATGCGCAAGGAAATGATGATGCTGAAGGACCTCGGCTACGACTTCGAGAGCATCTACGTGGGCGGCGGCACGCCGACGGTGATGATCGATGAACTGTGCGAAACGCTCGACCTGGCGCGCGACAACTTCAACATCAAGGAAGTTGCCTCCGAGACGAACCCGAACCATCTGGCGCAGCCGTGGCTCGACAAGATGAAGGGTCGCGTGCAGCGCCTATCGGTGGGCGTGCAGAGCTTCGACAACGACCTGCTCAAGCAGATGGACCGCTACGAGAAGTACGGCAGCGGCGAGCAAATCCTCGAGCGCATTGCCGAGGCCGAATCGTATTTCGACTCGCTGAACGTGGACATGATCTTCAACTTCCCCTCGCAAACCGAGGACGTGCTCATGGCCGACCTCGAGAAAATCGCGCTGAGCGGTTGCCGCCAGACCACGTTCTCGCCGCTGTACGTGTCGTCGGCCACCACGCGGAAGATGGCTTCCACGCTGGGCGCGATGGACTACGAACGCGAGCACCGCTACTATCAAATCCTCGACGGCGTGCTGGCCGGCGGCGATGATCCGCTGTTCGAACGCACCACGCTGTGGACGTTCACCCGCTCCGGGCAGGAGGGCGCGTCGCTCTGCGGCTTCGAGAACCCCACGCCGCAAATCGACGAGTACCAGGTGAACTACGACGAGTACCCCGCCATCGGCAGCGGCTCCATCACGCACCTCAACGGGTGCCTGTACGTCAACAACTTCAGCATCAAGGATTACAACGCCGCCATCGAGAGTGGGCGCATGTCCATCATGGGCAAGACGAAGATGAGCAAGCGCGACCTCATGCGCTACCGCTTCCTGCTCGACCTGTACAAGCTGCGCCTGGATAAGAAGCAGTTCGCGAAGGACTTCGGCTGCAGCGTCGAGCGCGGCCTGCCTGCGGAAATGGCGTTCATGCGCCTGAACGGGGCGTTCGCCACCGACAACGCCGAAGAGCTCACGCTCACGCCGAAGGGCCGCTACCTCACGGTGGTCATGTACCGCCAGTTCCTCAGCGGCATGAACAACCTGCGCGACCAGGCCCGCGCCGCGCTCAAGGGCT
>ENA-OQIJ01000390-OQIJ01000390.1-human-gut-metagenome-genome-assembly--contig:-NODE-390-length-10640-cov-2.244649_pt1 | contig 10640 bp, 9 predicted proteins | sample MGYA00242582_ERZ504747 | MGnify/ENA primary metagenome ERZ504747 (study PRJEB26092, sample SAMD00036435) | human gut metagenome | host: Homo sapiens | study: EMG produced TPA metagenomics assembly of...
TGCCTGCGACGGCTACAAGTACGACGTCGGCTAGTGTGATGCCGGGGCGGCCGTCGAGATCGGACAACCACTTCGAGGTCATGTGGGATCTGCTCCGCTCCAGTCCCTTCGCTGGAAACGAGGGGGCCAGTGTGCTGGACGAGTATTACTGGCTGAACAAGGCCGACCCCAACTACTCCCTCTGCCGCGCTACCGTGAACCGGGGCGAGGACGCCCACACCGACGGCAAGTTCGGCCTGTCGGATAAGGGAGCCATGGAGATCATGAAGCTCTTCTTCACCCCCGACGAGCAGCTTGAGGACAAAAAGATCACCGACTTTTTTGACGATGAGGTGCTCAACTCCAACTTCTGGCTCTACTGGCGCACCATGTTCGCTTTCGAGAACTGGCACAGCGCCCTGGAGATGAAGCTCTACCTCAAGCGGTATATCCACCACATCGGCGGTCTGCCCGACTTCACGGCCCTCCGCTTCACCCGGTATAACCAGTACGAGTCCATCATCCTGCCCATGGTCACCTACCTGAAAGACCACGGCGTCCAGTTCTACTACGACACAAAGGTCGTGGACGTCCAGTTCAGCCTCGAGCCGGGCAAAAAGCAGGCGGCGGGCATCACGGTAGACCACAAGGGCGCGGTGGAGACCATTGATTTGACCGAGGACGACCTGCTCTTTATCACCAACGGCGGCTGCGTGGAGAGCTGCACCGTCGGCGCACAGAACAAGGCCACGGGCTTCGACCCCGCCATCAAGCCGGGCAACGGCTGGGACCTCTGGAAGCGCATCGCCGCGCTGGACGACTCCTTCGGCCACCCGGAAAAGTTCTGCAGCCAGCCGGAGCTGACCAACTGGGAAAGCGCCACCATCACAACGCTGGATGAGAAGATCCCCCAGTATATCCAGAGATCTGCAAGCGCGACCCCTTCAGCGGCCGCACCGTCACCGGCGGCATCGTCACGGTGAAGGATTCGGCCTGGCTGCTGAGCTGGACCCTGAACCGGCAGCAGCAGTTCCGGGCACAGCCCAAAGACCAGCTCTGCGTCTGGGTGTACGGCCTGTTCAGCGATAAGCCCGGCGATTACGTCAAAAAGCCCATGCGGGACTGCACGGGCCGGGAGATCTGCATGGAGTGGCTCTACCATCTGGGCGTGCCGGTGGAGGACATCGCAGAGCTTGCCGAGCACAGCGCCAACACCGTGCCGGTCATGATGCCCTATATCGACGCCTTCTTCATGCCCCGCGCGAAGGGCGACCGCCCCGACATCGTGCCGAAGGATGCGGTGAACTTTGCCTTCCTCGGCCAGTTCGCCGAGACCGGCCGGGACACCATCTTCACCACCGAATACTCCATGCGCACCGGCATGGAGGCGGTGTATCGGCTGCTGAACATCGACCGGGGCGTGCCGGAGGTCTGGGGCAGCACCTATGACGTCCGGGCGCTGGTGGATGCCTCGGTGAAGCTGCGGGATGGCCGGAAGCTCACGGACATGGAGCTGCCCCTTATGGGCCGCATCGCCCTGAAGGAGGCGCTGAAGAAGATCGAAGGCACCGACCTCGAGAAGTTCCTGCGCCAGTATAACGCTATCTGACAATAACACTCCATTTTTGATCCCTCCATAACCGGAAGACCGGGTCGCTGCAAGCCTGAGGCAGGAAGCAGCGGCCCGGTCTTTTGTGCTGATTTGCGCGAGATTCCATAAAAAGTCGTACTTATAAAGAAAACTATTATGCAGAATGACCATCTTTGTACTTGCTCTTTCGGCGGTTCTGTGGTAAGCTTAAAACAAAGAATGCGGCACAGCGGAAGAGAGGCTGTGCCGCAAAAACTGGTCTGGAACATAAAGGAGGTCCTTTTCGTGAAACACTTTATTTCTCGCCGCAATTTCCTGAAGGCTGCCGGTGTCACCGCCGCTGCCTCCGCCATGGCTGCTGCCGTTCCGCAGGCTTCGGCCGGTTTCCTGACGGGCAAGGATGCCGCTGTCACCATCCTGTACACCAACGATGTCCACACCTACATCGACAACAAGTCTCCCAAACTGACCTATGCCGCTATCGCTGCCATGAAGCAGGGCTACGTGGATGAGGGCAAGCCCGTCCTGCTGGTGGACGCAGGCGACCATATTCAGGGTACCGCCTACGGCTCCATGGACGACGGCGCTACCATCATCGAGCTGATGAACGAGGCTGGCTACGACATCGCTACTCTGGGCAACCACGAGTTCGACTACGGCATGGCCCGCGCAAAGGCCATCATCAAGGAAGCGGACTTCCCCTATGTCTCCTGCAACTGGGTGGACCTGCGCACCGGCCTGCGCGTCCTGCCCGCTGTCAAGCTGTTCCCCGCAGGCGGCAAGTGGATCGCATTCGTGGGCATCACGACCCCCGAGTCCTTCACGAAGTCCACTCCTGCTTACTTCATGAACGCCAAGCAGACCAGGTACATCTACGACATCCTGGGCGGTGACGACGGCAGGAAGCTGTACGACGCCGTCCAGAAGGCCATCGACAAGGCCAAGACCCTGGGTGCAGACATCATCATCGGTCTGGGCCATCTGGGCGTTGACCCGTCCTCTTCTCCCTGGACCAGTGAGGAAGTCATTGCCAACACCACCGGCTTTGACGCCTTCATCGACGGCCACTCTCACACTGTCATGGAGAACAAGCAGGTCTACGATGCAGCCGGCAAGGCTGTCACCCTGACCCAGACCGGCTCTTATCTGGCAAACGTCGGTAAGATGACCATCGCCGAAGACGGCGCGATCACCACCGAGCTCATCTCCACCGCTGATGTCTCCGACGCCGCTGTGGCCGCTACCGCAGAAGCCTGGATCAACGATGTGGACGCTATGCTGGGCGAGCAGATCGCCACCACGGACATCAAATTCTACATCAACGACCCCGCTACCGGCAAGCGCCGCATCCGTATGGGCGAGACCAACCTCGGCGACTTCGTGGCCGACGGCATCTATACTTACTTCAACGAGGTCGAGCAGCTGGACTGCGACATCGCTATGATGAACGGCGGCGGCATCCGCACCGATGTGGACGCCGGCAAGTGGACCTTCAAGACCTGCAAGCAGGTCAGCCCCTTCGGCAATGTGGCCTGCCTGATGTCTGTTACCGGCAAGCAGATCCAGGATGCTCTGGAGTTCGGCGCCCGCTTCGTCGGCCCGGAGGGCAAGGAGAACGGCGGTTTCCTGCATGTTGCCGGTGCGACCTACGAGATCCACACCGACATCCCCAACACCGTCCTCACCGACGACAAGAATGTCTGGATGGGCAGCGCCACCGGCACGCCCCGTGTCCAGAACGTGCGCATCTACAACAAGAAGACCGGCGCTTACGAGCCGCTGGACCTGAACCGCACCTATGCGCTGGCCGGCATGAACTACACCCTGCGCAATCTGGGCGATGGCTTTGCCATGTTCGACGGCGCAGAGCTCATCAAGGACTATGTCTCTGAGGACTACCTCGTCATGTCCACCTACGCCATGATTTTCGACGCTGTGAACGATGTGCCTGTTCTGAGCAGCGCCAACAGCCCGCTGGCAAGCTATCCGGGCTACCTGCTGAACTACGAGAATCCGTATGGCGCAGGCCGCATTCAGGTGGTCTGAGTTTTAGCAGAAAACCGATAAGATGACGAACGCCCCCTCTTCCATTCGGAAGAGGGGGCGTTCTGATGACTTATGCTTTTGCAAACAGCCCCTTCAGCGCCAGCGGCGTCACGATAGAGGACACGACGATGAGGAGGATGACGGCGGTGAAGTAGACGGAGTCCACCACCCCTACGCCGAGGCCCTTCTGGGCCACGATGAGGGCCACTTCGCCGCGGGTCATCATGCCGACGCCCACTTTGAGGGAGTCGCCCCAGTTGAACCGGCAGAGCTTCGCGGCCAGACCGCAGCCGATAATTTTGGTGAGCAGGGCGACGGCCACGAAGCAGGCACTGAACAGCAGGATGGTGGGTGTCAGGCCGCTGATGTCGGTCTTGAGGCCGATGCTGGCGAAGAAGACGGGGGCGAAGAGGGTGTAGCTGCTGATATCCACCCGGCGCTCGATGTAGGACGCATCCTCAAGGGAGCAGAGCACGATGCCCGCGATGTAAGCGCCCGTGATGTCGGCGATGCCGAAGTACTGCTCCGCGATGTAGGCCATGGCAAAGCAGAAGGCGAGGCTGACGATGGTGATGCGCTGGGTGTGGGGGTTGCGATGGTCCAGCCAGAGCATGGCCTTGTGGATGATGAGGCCGATGACGATGGCTGCGATGAAGAAGAGGACGGTGTCCATCAGCACATCGACGAGGCTGGTGTCTGTGCCGCCGCTGGCACCCAGCACACAGGTGAGCACCACGATGCCGATGACATCATCAATGACGGCTGCGCTGACGATGGTGGTGCCGAGGAAGCTCTTGAGCTTGCCCAGCTCCTGCAGGGTGGCGACGGTGATGGAGACGCTGGTGGCCGTCATGATGGTGCCGATGAAGAGCGCCCGATAAAACTCCGGGCTGCCCAGCGCCGAAAAGCCGTAGAACAGGCTGTAGAGCAGGGTGCCGCCTGCCAGAGGCACGGCCACGCCCACGCAGGCGATGAGGGTGGCGATGGGGCCGGCCCGCATCAGCTCCTGAAGGTTGGTGCCGAGGCCGGTGGTGAACATCAGCAGCACGACGCCTATCTCAGCAAAAATGGCGATGGAGTCGCTGGGCTGCACGAGATCCAGCAGACAGGGACCGATGACAAGACCTGCGATGATCTCGCCCACCACCTGCGGCGCCCGGCATTTGCGGGCGAGCAGCGCGAAGAACTTGGCGCTGATGAGGATGAGGGCGAGATTCCGAAAGATGGAATACATAGGCGATCCTTCCTTTGACGTTAGCAGTCGTCCCGCTCCCCCGTAAGCCCTGCCATGCGCCGCGCACAAAGACAGAAGGGGAGAAGAACGTCCTTTATTATAGTCCATCTTTCAGCGAAGTGCAAAGGAAAACCGGCTTGGAAATGGCTAAGGATGCCATATAAAAGAGATATGACGGATATACTGGAAAAGCATAAAAAGAATGATGAGGGAGATTTTGCTGTCATGCGCTCAAAAATACGAAAAAAATCCTGCGGGAGGGCTTGACAATTTTTGCGGGGCTTGCTATAATAAATTGCTGTCTGAACAGACACGCCGCACAGTCCGCGCGACGCCGCGCTGGCTGTGTACCCTTGGCCTCATATTCTTGAGGCCCTTAAGTCCAAAAGGAGGTGCTACAAAATGGCAAAGTACGAAACCATGCTGATTACCAGCGCTGCTCTCGACGAGGAGGCTTCTTCCGCTCTCATCGGTAAGTTCAAGTCCCTGATCGAGGCTAACGGTACCATCGATTCCATCGATGAGTGGGGCAAGCGCCGTCTGGCCTACCCCATCAACGATGAGGAGGAAGGCGTCTACACCGTGATCAACTTCACTGCTGACCCCAGCTTCCCCGCTGAGCTCGACCGTGTGTACAAGATCACTGAGGACGTTATGCGCAGCCTGATCGTTGCCCACGAGGAGTAATCTTTTCGTGACGAAAAAGGAGTCCGTATTATGTTGAATGTTGTAGCGATCATGGGCCGTCTCGTGGCGGATCCCGAGCTTCGCACCACCCAGAGCGGCACCAATGTGTGCAGCTTCCGCATTGCGTGTGACCGCAACTTTGCCCGTCAGGGCGAGCAGCGTCAGGCCGATTTCATCGACATCGTCGCATGGCGCCAGCAGGCAGAGTTCGTCTCCAAGTATTTCCAGAAGGGCAGTCTGATCGCCATCGAAGGCAGTCTCCAGACCCGCCAGTATCAGGACAAGAACGGAAACAACCGCACCGCTGTGGAGGTCGTGGCAAATAATGTCAACTTTGCTGGCTCCAAATCGAATGGCAGCAATCAGGGCGGCGGCAGCTATCAGAATGCTGCTCCGTCCTACCAGAACGCAGCCCCTGCCCGTCCGGCTGCTGTGGAGGCAGCTCCCAGCTATTCCGCCGGCAATGCAGATGACTTCGCTGTCATCGACGACAGCGACGACCTGCCGTTCTGATTCCCGAACCGGTGTTTTAACCGTAAAAATCCAACAGGAGGTAATAAGCAATGGCTTTTGAAAGAACCGAAGGCTCTCGTCCCGCACGCCCCATGCGTCGCGGCCGCAAGAAGGTTTGCAGCTTCTGTGTCGATCGCATCGACACCATCGATTACAAGGACGTTCCCCGTCTGCGTAAGTACGTCTCTGAGCGTGCAAAGATCATTCCCCGCCGTGTTACCGGTACCTGCGCTTTCCATCAGCGCGCACTGACCGTGGCTATCAAGCGTGCTCGTCACGTTGCTCTGATGCCCTACGTCAGCGACTAATCTGAGATAATCAACCCAATCAAAATAATCAGCGATCAGTAAAGCGCCCTCACCGATGACAAGGTGAGGGCGCTTTTTAGCCCTCTCAGTCACGCCGTGGGCGTGACACTGCCCGGGTTGCGGCTCCCAGCGTCTGCTTCGCTGTCGCTTGCATCCTGCTGGCCGCTGCCCCAACAGCTCCTCCCTGTTTCCGCCACTGGCGGCGGTCGTCGCCGTTGCCCCAGAGGGGGAGCCCTTGGCAGGCCGGGCCACTTTCGCCTGACTGCTGGAAGTCTGATATTGCACAAAAAATAGTGCCCTGCTACCAAGAGTAACAGCAGCTTGACTGGAAACGCATGTTCCGCAGCTGCTGCCCTCTGTAGCGGGGCACTAGTGTTTCTGATAAATTGGACTTTGTGCGCCCAGACAAAACCTGACCGACACGCCAGAGGCTCCCCCTCTGAGGGAGCTGTCTGCAAAAGCAGACTGAGAGGGTTACAGCGTCTTGCAGAACTCTTTCAGGTAGGCGCGGAACGCCTCGCCGATCTCGGGGTGCTGCAGGGTCCAGCTCCACCTGTGCCTCAGCGACCTTGAGCTTGTTGCCCATGTCGTAGTGCTTGCCGGTGAACTCCACAGCCGTCATGCCGCCGTAGTTGCGGGCATTAACTTGGCCATGGGCTCGGGTCAGCTGGATCTCGCCGTCCGGCACCGGGCTTGGTCCTGGCGAGGATGTCATAGATCTCGGGGTCAGCAGCACACGGCCCAGAATGGAGTAGTTGCTGAACTCCTGACCCTTCTTGGGCTTCTCGATCATATCGTCCACAAAGAAGTAATTGTCATGGATGGGGGTGGTCTTGAGGCTGCAATAACGGCTCACGTCGGCCCAAGGCACGGCGGACACGCCGGCAGCCGGACGGCCGAACTCCTCGTAGGCACGGATGAGCTGGGCGCAGACCGGGTCCTCGCCCCAGATGACGTCGTCACCGTAGATGACCACGAAGGGGTCGTCGCCGGTGAAGGGCTTGGCCATGCTGACAGCGTGGCCGAGGCCGAGGGTCTGCTGCTGGCGGACGAAGAAGATGTTGGCCAGATTGGAGATGCCGAGGCACTCTTCCAGCATCTTCTCCTTGCCGGGAGCGGCAAGTTTTGCTTCCAGCTCAGGGCTGCGGTCAAAGTGGTCCTGGATGATGTCCTGATTGCGGCTCACGATGATAAGGATGTCGGTGATGCCGGAACGGACAGCCTCCTCCACCAGATACTGGATGGCGGGTTTGTCCACGAGGGGGAGCATTCCTTTGGGCATCGCCTTGGTGGCGGGTAGCACGCGGGTGCCAAGACCAGCGGCGGGGATGACTGCCTTGGTGATTTTTTTCATGGTTCAAACTCCTTCACATTTATAGCAATTCAACTTTTTAATGCAACAGCAACAGCGTTGAATTGCATATCGCAAATATGCTGTTTGGATGTTGCACTAATTTCTTGACTTGCGATAGATTCACGGCTGGGTGCATCAGCCATAGAAAGCGTTGAGGATGGCCTGCAGATCCGGGCCGAGCAGCAGGGTGAACGCACTGCCGCAGACACTCAGGAGCAGGCCGCAGAGGAAGACCGCACCGAAGCTGACGCCTCCCTGGGCGCGGAGCACGGCCTGACGCTGCTGGGCTCGGGGAACTCGGACTGGATGCGGCGGATGTGGTCGCGGCGCTTTGCGGTAGAGCCACTTGCCGTACATACCGCGCACCAGCATCAGCACGAAGCTGAGGACAGAGCAGACCCGGGCAAATACCGTCAGAGCCGAAGCGCTCATGGCGGGGGCGAGGGCGCTGCCGGAGAGCTGCAGCATCTCGATAAAGGTGGGCGCTGCCAGCAGAAGTTCAGCGGCCAGAAAGCCGAAGGCCGGCTTCCACGCCTTGCGGTAGAAGAAGTAGAAGGGGCCGAACAGCAGAGCCGAAAAGCTCATGGATACCTTGCTCTTCTGGAGCTGCATCCGGCTGTAAGCGGCGAGGTAAGCGGGGGCGGCGGGGCCGATATAGTCCAGCCAGTCCTGACGGGCGATGCCGTCCATCTTGGCCTCCTTGCCGAAGGCGTCCTCAAAAAACTCCTTCTCCGGGTCAGCGGAAGCGCTGAACTGACGGTACATCTGGGAGTAGTCGAAAGCCTCTTCGCCGCTGCCGCGGGAAGAAGGAGGCTCCTGCCCCTTGGGGGGCAGCACAGCACCGCAGCAGCGGCAGGTTTCCTCATCCCGCAGGGTGCGCTCACCGCAGGACGGACAGGTGCGGAGCTGGCTCTCCTCGTAGGGGAACTTCCACTCGTAGCCGGCGGCGTGGGCGGGGCGGTGGATGCACTGGCCCAGCTTCTCGTAGCAGACGCGGTGATAGGGTGCGCCGCAGTCGGGGCAGACCACGATGTCATCCTGAAGTGTGAGGGGCTTGCCGCAGCCCTCACACGGACAGCCATAGTATTTTGGCATAACATCCTCCAATGAATAGGGTAGTTTATCAGTATTATACACTTAAAATGCGGAAAAGAAAAGGCGGAAATCTTCAAATTTCCAGCACAATGGTATTTTTCCTCTTTACTTTATCATGGATTCTGGGTATACTAATGAAGTATCTGTGTATAAACTGTATCTTTTAGGAGTAAATCTCTCCGTCATTGGCCGAGTCCTCGGGCAGGCTTTCCTTCGTACAACCTCTCCGTCACGCCTACGGCGTGCCACCTCCCCTGGTAGGGGAGGCTTTGGCAGTCCCCGCAAAGTGAACGGTTTCGCCAGAGGCTCCCCTACTAGGGGAGCTGTCTGCGAAGCAGACTGAGAGGTTGTACTAAGACGGGCCTGCCCGTGTGCGTGGCTGATGATGAAGAGGCTGCTCCTGTTCTTTGAGACGAGAGGAATAAAACGATGATCACCACTGATGAACTGAAAGTACAGCTGGCTGAATACCACACCGCTGTAAAGGACTTGGAGGAGGCGCTGGCCATCGACGCTTCCCGCAAGCGCGTGCAGGAGCTGGAGCACACCATGTCCCGCCCCGGCTTCTACGACGACGCTGAGCTGAGCAAGAAGGTCTTCGACGAGGTGGGCGACCTGAAGGGCAAGCTGACTCGCTTCGAGAAGCTGCAGGGCCTGTACGATGACGCAGAGACCATGCTGGTCATGCTGGACGAGGAGTACGACCCCGAGATGGTGCCGGAGGCCGAAGAGGCCGTCAACGCCGTGGGCAAGGCTGTGGACGAGCTGCAGCTGATGACCATGCTGAACGGTGAGTATGACCACAGCAACGCCATCCTGACCTTCCACGCCGGTACCGGCGGCACCGAGGCCCAGGACTGGGCCGAGATGCTCTACCGGATGTACAACAAGTGGGCGCAGGCTCACGGCATGACCGTCGAAGTCCTGGACTATCAGGACGGCGACGAGGCCGGCATCAAGTCCGCGTCGATGATGGTCAAGGGCCCCAACGCCTACGGCATGCTCAAGAGCGAGCACGGCGTCCACCGTCTGGTGCGCGTCTCTCCCTTTGACGCCAACGCCCGCCGTCAGACCAGCTTTGCCTCTCTGGAAGTCATGCCCGAGCTGGACAACACCATCCAGGTGGACATCCGCCCCGAGGACATCGAGATGCAGGTCTACCGCTCCTCCGGTGCCGGCGGCCAGCACATCAACAAGACTTCTTCCGCTGTCCGACTCATCCATAAGCCCACCGGCATCGTGGTCAGCTGCCAGACCCAGCGCAGCCAGTTCCAGAACCGCGACTACGCGATGGAAATGCTGAAGGCAAAGCTGTACCAGATCGCCAAGCAGCAGCACATGGATAAGATCGACGACATCAAGGGCGTCCAGAACGAGATCGCATGGGGCCACCAGATCCGCTCCTACGTCTTTATGCCCTACACGATGGTCAAGGACCACCGCACCAACTACGAGACCGGCAACGTGGACGCTGTCATGGACGGCGACCTCGACGGCTTCATCTTCGCTTACCTCAAGGCTGCAAGCCGTGGTGAGCTGCAGGATACCTGAGCCGGAGCACGACCCTGAAAAAATCAGCACCCGCTTTTCTGCCCGATGGGGGAGAGAGGCGGGTGCTTTTTGCCCGGAAAAACGGCCCATGGCCAAATCGCTCATGCCGCTGCACGGAAGTTTGGCTCAGCGGGCTTTTTGAGAAAAAATGGCAAATATTTGCCCGAAAGATTGTTGACAAAAGCTATTGAAAAACTTGGGGGGGGGTAAAATAAAAGAGAAAAACCACGACACAGGAGGTAAAATCGTAGCGTTACGGAAAACATGAAGCGACGGCAGCGG
>ENA-OQIJ01000393-OQIJ01000393.1-human-gut-metagenome-genome-assembly--contig:-NODE-393-length-10557-cov-6.984276_pt1 | contig 10557 bp, 15 predicted proteins | sample MGYA00242582_ERZ504747 | MGnify/ENA primary metagenome ERZ504747 (study PRJEB26092, sample SAMD00036435) | human gut metagenome | host: Homo sapiens | study: EMG produced TPA metagenomics assembly of...
CCGGTCAAGATCGGTAATGAGCGGATTGTCCAGCGTTTCCACTGTGCCGTTCTCGTCCGCGTCCGTCACCGGTGCCACCGCGTTCTGGCTGCTGGTCTCCAGCTTTTTGCCGCTCACGATCAGGGTGCCGGGCCGCTGCCCTCCAGCACCAGATCCGCTGCCGCGGCATACAGCGCCTGACTCGTCACCTGTGCGCCCTCGCATTCCACGCGGATGTTCGCCGACTGGTTCCAGGTCAGGTGCAGCTCCAGGCGCCCGTTCACCTGATAGGTACCTTTGTGCAGCTGGCTCTCCTTTTCCGCGGGAGCATACACCGTGGCCGGGCACTCCACCTGAAGAAGGCTCGCGGTCTTTTCCACTTTGGGCGCGCTTTCCAGCATGGCCGAAAGCCCGATGCACACCCCGGTCTGGCTGCTCTCGTCCGGCTCGATGCGGATCACGCCCTCCCGGTCGGCATATAACAGGCAGCAGGCCGCATGGGCAATCAGCTGCAAACATTCTCGGTGCTGCTTTGTCGGAAGCGGCGCGGTGGTGGTAATCTGCTTCAAGCCCTCCCACAGGGCCCAGGGCTGCTCGTCCTGCCTGCGGCGAGGAAGCTTCGCGTCCTCCAACACCAGCGTCGCCAGTTCCCACAAGCTGTGGGGCGCGCCGTCCCACACGCCCTTGTAATAGGTGCCATCCAGAAGGCCCAGCGCATCGGTGGCGGAGAATTTGGCATACAGCCCTTCCACCGTGGGCTGGCCGGTCAGGTAAAAGCGCCCACCAGGCATCCATTCCACAAAGCCACCCTGATATAGCTCCCGCCAGCCGCTGGAGACCAGGTCACCCCATTCCAGCGCCACCGCATCGCCCCAGTTCATGCCGCCGGTGAGCTGCTGGCCGTAGCGCACCGTGATGGGGTTGCGCTGCTCAAAATACTTCCAGATGCCCTGGGGGTTGTCCGGGTCATATAAACCGTTCTGGTCGCTGGTGAGCAGGTTCACGTTCACCGCCGAAAAGCTGAACTCCCCGGTGGGCAGCCTGCGGCCGATGGGGTCTACCTCCATGGTCTGGGCCGCCTCGGTCAGCTCCGCCTGGCCGAAGATCAGCTCCATGCCGAACATTAGCCGGGTCAGCCGCGCCCGACGAAAGGGCTGTCTGGTGGCCTCAAAGCGGATTTCCAGCCGGTCGAAGCGGTCGATCTGCACCAGCTCCTGGTGCTCCACCGCCTTGGGCCGCACCTGCCGCTGCACCAGCTGCTCGCCGCCCTTCCAGGCGGTCACGGTCAGCGCGGTGCACCATTCCTCCGCCACTTGGTCAAACCGGAAGCTCAGCGCCGGAACGCTCACCGGCGTTTCAAATTCCAGCGCCAGCACCGGCGGAGCCGCAAACCTGCCATCCGCTCCGCTCATCGCCTCGCTCACATAGCCCTCGGTCAGCAGTGCGCCGCCGGGCTCGTCCGCAATGCGCAGAGTTCCGTCCGCCTTCCAGCGCCCCGGCTCGAAGGTGGCGTAGCTGCGCTTTTGCGCGCCGTCCTGAGTGAGGGCGCTTTCCACACTGGACCAGTAGGCCTGCCCCTCGCTTTTGTCCGCCGCGCCGGGGGCTGCGTCCTCGTCCACCACGCTCAGGGTCACGGCCAGCTTTGCCGCGCCCAGCACCGGCTTTGTCATCTCCTGCCGGTAGGCATCGCTCACCTTTTGCATCAGATCACCCCGCAATCGATAACATTTACACTTGCATCCCGCAGGAAAGCTGGTTCCCCTGTGCCCGGGTCGATGATCTCCGGCGATACCTTTACATCGGAGATGTACATCAATCTGGTCAGCCACCGGCCTGTATTGAAGTTGAAATAGTGGCAGTAGAACGTAAAATGGTTGTCCTCGAACCAGCGATTCATCTCCCACCACAGAGAGCACGAGATAGTGCTCCATCCCATCTCCTGCTTGTCCAGGCTACGGCCGATCATCCGGCCCACCATAGTGCCCTGGGCGTTGCGAGCCGAATCCACCAGACGACTGGTGGTAAACGGGGCTTTGCCTTGATCCGGGTAAGGAACTGCGATGCTATGGTTCTCCCTGCTGGTCTCCGGGCTGGTGCCGAGGTACAAAAAACCGGTGGCTTCCTTCAAATTAATAGGCATTTGCGAATGCACCTCCGATCTTTGCGCCCCGGTTTGCTTCGATCTTCGCCATGGCGCGGTACAGCACCTGTCCATCCAGTTTTACCTCGATTGGCTGGTTGGCAGTAAACTCCTGCGTTCCGCCAAGCTGAGACAATGCCGCAATGACAGCTTGGGTAATCGTCTCCAGCGGGGCCTCCACGTTGGTTCCTCGCCGCTGGTCGCCCACAACCGCCAAAAACGGATTGTTGGCCGGAAGAACCGCGCCCCGAGCAAGTTTTGGAATCTGAGGCGGGTCGAACTTCGCAAAGTTGAATCCGATGGTCTCACCGCCGATTCCCTGTACCCAGTCAGGCACTGTGAAACTGAGCGCATTGATTTTATCAATAATCGCGTTCACGCCCAACGCCACCGCACGCAGCACAGCATTGATCATATCAATTACCGTATTCACCGCTCCTTTTAGCACTCCCACAATGCCATCCCAGACACCGCCAAAGATGTCCTTGATACCATTCCAGGCCTTTTCCCAGTCCCCGGTGAAAACACCCGTCACAAATTCACAAAGGCCCTTCAGGATGCGAATCACCGCACTCACAATATCGCTGATCTTGGCGAATGCTGTAGCGAATGCGTCCACCACGAATTTGATTGCTTCGGCGAGAATTGGGGCGAATATATCCACCATCTGTTGGACCCAAGGATAAATATATTCATTCCAGATTGCGAGAACCATCTCTGCAAACGCACCAAAAAACTCCATGAGGTTATCCCACAAAGGTTTCATGTGCTCACTCCACAACCAGTCGATCTGTTGCATGATTTCTTCGAGTACAGGCTTTACCAGGTTGTAGTAGACATCGGAGAGGATATCTCTTACAGACTGGAATCCCAGAGCAAGACCATCCAGGATCGGCTGGCCATATACATCCCATGCCCCTTTGATGCCGGCAAACATATCCTGGATAACCTGCTGTAGAAAGCTAAACAGCGGCAGCAAAAAGGAATTGATCAAATCTCCAATGAGATTACACGCCCATTGGAACTGCAAAGCGAACTGCTCCATGATCAGACTGCCGACGTCCGCGAATATCGGAGCGAATGTCTCTGAAAAAGCATTCGTCACGCTGGGGATAAAATCTCCCAGAATGTACTCACCCAGCGGGCGCAGAGCAGTATCCCACAATTCCAGCGCGCTCCCCTGGATAATGCCCCAGGAACTTTTTGCCGCTCGGGACAGCTGATCGAAGGCCTTACTCCAAGCGGCGATGCTGGGCGCAAAGAGTTGCCCGATCTGTGCGATCAACTGCTTAATTTTTTCCAGAATCGGCGGTACTTCCTGTGCTTCGTCCACCGCTGCTTCAGGTACAAGGTTTGCCACACCTCCTGTACCACCACTGGCGGACGATCCGCCAGAACCAGCTGAGCCGGTATCCTGCTGCAGCACGTTCAGTTCGTCGATGCTCGCGGTCGCGGTCTTGGCTGCTTTGGCTGCCGCTTTGGTGCCGTCGGCCAGCTCTTGCTCACCCGCTGCCGCGGCTCCTGCGCTGGATGCGATTCCGGCGTTTGCCCCTTCAATGGCCGCGCCAGTCGCCTGGATCTGCTTCTGTGCGCCTCCAAAAATGGACGTAATCACCGCATTGAATGCGTTGGCCATATTGATAAGGGCGGCCACAATGGTATTGAGCATTTTGACCACCGGCAGAAGTACCGTAGTAAGAGCCTGACCGATGATGCTCATAAACTGCTGCCACTGCATGGACAGAATGCGGGTCTGGTTGGCCCAGCTGTCCTGCGTACGCAGGAAGTCGCCTTGAGCCAGCTTCAGCGAATTCATCACAAAACTGTATTGCAGTGCAACTCGCTCGGCCTGGCTCATAGCCTGGATATTGCTGTCCATCCCGTTGGCCATAGCATACTGCTGCAGGTTTGCCTGCGTCATGACCACGCCCAGGTCCTTCAATGCCTCAGTTTCACCGGTGAAGATGCTCCGCAGCTTGTACGCGGCATCCTCCTGAGAAATATTGAAGAAGCTGGCCACATCGCCGGACAAGCCGGTCAGCGCTATGGCCATATCGCTGGCAGCCTCATCTGCTACGCCCATACCCTTTGCCATGGCCATATAGGTGCTGCCGGTCTTTTTGGCCGCCAGCTCACTCATGCCGAAGCTGGTAATCGCTGTGTCAGCAAACTCCTCCATCTTGTAGGCCATGCGGCCGAACGAAACATCTACAACGTTTTGCACCTCGGCCACATCGCTGCCAAGCTGAATACAGGCGGCACCAAACTGCACTAATTGATAGGCGCCAAAAGCCAAGCCAAAAGCACCCATGATTCTTCCTACAACAGCATTTAACCCGCCTAATGCACCCACAACCGACTGCGTAGCCCCGCCCATATTTTTGCGAATGGCGTTTCCGGATTTTTTCGAACTTCGATTCGTCGTTCTTTCTATTTCGGACCAGGCTTTTTTGAGAGCCTCGGACTGGCTCATCCCAGCTTTACGGTATTCGGCAGCCAGCTGCATCGCAGTTTTTTTGGCGCTCTGCTCTACTTTTTTGCCATCCTTTTCAATACCTTCATTGTCCAGCGCCGTGCTGATTGTTACCTTGCCGTCTGCCAATTACATCGCCTCACTCTCCCAACAGTTTTTTCAGGCGCTCCTGCTCGGCCAGTTCCTTCGCCGTGTAGCGGGGCCGCAGGTCTACCTCTGCTTTGTGCTGCTGGTAATACTCCTTTTCCCAGCCTTCCAGCTTTTTACCCCGGCGCCGCTTGTCCCGGATGCTCACCACTGTGGACAGCTGCCCCTCGCCGATGGCCCCGAACCAGGCAAGGAAGGTCCACCAGTGCACGAAGGGCAGGGCCCGGATCTCGCACCCGGCCACCTTGTTCACATCTGCCACAATCATTCCTTGATCCTGCTCCCAGTCGATCAAACGGGGGCCAGATGGGCCGGTATCTTCCACGCCGCCCGCGATGAAGATCATCATCTGGCGGGCCGCCTCTTCCTGGTCCTTCTGGGGGATGCTGTCCCAATCCTCAAAAAACAGCTTCAGGGACACGAAATACCTCACCCGCTCATCCTCATCCGGATTGTTCAGCCAGCGGATGACCTCCAGCACATCCCGGAAGTCGGCGTTTATGGCATACTGCCGCCCGCCGATTTCCAGTGCCTCCGGCAGACTCCAGCGGTCCATTATTTACGGCCGGCGGCGCGCCGGGCTTCGCGGTTCGCCTGAGCCTTTGCCACAGCGGCATTGGCTTTCTCTTCGTAGAACCGGCTGGCGCCTTCCTGAACAATGGGCCGCAGCGCATCCAGCAGATTGGTTACCACACGCTCACTGTTACCGGCCACCGCCATCAGGTTCACACCGTCCAACAGCTGGTCGAAGTCATTTTCCTTGCCGAATGCCTCCTGCAGAGCGGCCTTGGTTTTTCGATCAGCGTCAGCCAGGAGAGCAAGGGCTGCAACGCCGTTGTCCTCTTTCGGGAGCTGGCCGGCCTTCTCCACCAGTTCATTTTCCACGGCCTGGACCTTTTCCAGCATCTCCATAAACCGGTTATACACATTGGGATCGCTGGGATTGAAACGCAGCACACCGCTGCCGTTGATTTCGAACTCCTGCACACCAGTGTCGATGCTCAATTTCTGTTTTGCCATACTGACCTCCTATACAAAGTGACCCGGCCGGTGACAACCTTTCCGGCCGGGTGTATGCTTACTCTTCTTCGTCCACGGTGAAGGTTTTGGTGTCCACTTTGAAGTGGCCCTTCACGGGCTTGCCGCTGTAATGCAGGTTGAAGGGGATCTGGTAACCGGTGGAATCGCCGCCGTAGCTGCTCACCTCGATCACCGCATCGTCCTTGACCGCAGGGTAGCCTTTTTCAGGGTCCGCCTCTTCCCACAGATGCACCTCCACCACAGTGGTATTGCAGTCATCCAGAATCTTGCACTCATCAACAATGCCCTGCAGCCGGGCAAAAAGCGGATCGTCCTTTTCTGCGTAGTAGGGTTCCACGCTACCGCTCTTTTCGTAGCTGGTCAGCATGATGCTGCTTTCGCCCAGAATGTTTTGCTTTTTCTCTACGTTGGCGCTCAGCTCAGGGCTGTATTCCTCCAGATCCTTGCCCAGCCGCACATAGCTGGGGCTGCCCTTCGATGCGCTGGGGAGTGCTGCATCGATATAGTGGGCCATGTACTTTCGTTCGATTTTTGCCATCAGATCACCTCATACTTTTCTTTGAATTCCGCGCTCAAAGCCACGATGTAGAGCCCAACTCCATCCTGGTCAGTATCGTACAGCTCGCCGTTCTGTGCCTTGATGCGCTCCTGTTGTTGATCGATATTGCCAAAGGTAGGTGCCATGTGCGTGATACTCTGCTGCTGGACCCAGCGCTGGAAATCCAGCACCCAGTCAGCGTTATAGGCCGCGCTCGCACCATCCCCAGGGCTTTTCGCCACCGCAATATACAAGCCGAAGTTATACTGGTTACTCACAGTCACATTGCCCAGGATATCCTCATTGCGGCTGATCTCCACCAGTCCACCCGGCCGCAGACTTTTGCTGCCCGGGATGCTGTCCAGATAGTCCACCAGCATGTTGGCGGCCAGATCATACCCGGGGTAGGTCCCCAGCCACTCCCGCAGCCGATCCAGATCGCTTTTTTGATTCACCCATTACCCTCCCTTACTCCTGATATACCTCTGCACATCCGCAGCCATGGCAGGCCCTTCCGCAGCGGAAAGCGCACGATCCCAATGCGGCCCCGCCTTGGGGTTCCGGGTCTTGGTATAGTCCAGCGGGCGAGACACCACATGTTTGGTTTCCCCCTTGCGTGCCCAGGGGCTTCCGGTCACATCGCTGACCATAAGCTTACCGTTGAAGAGGAACCGGGCGTAAGGCGTGTCAGTAACGATCAGCGGTTTGCGGATATTAGTCTGCGCCACCGTAACCTTAACGGTCATGCCACTCTGATAGGGCATGTACTTCACGATACGCCGCAGCACGTTCTGGGTGTGAAACATCTGCACATACCCATCCGGAGCCAGTCCTTTGTCTTTCAGGATTCGCTTCACACTGTGCATCTCCAGATATGCCACGGTCCCATCCGGCAGGCGAAAAAGTCGCTTTCTGTTCGCCACCTCAACCACCCGCCTCGATATGGCACACTGCACCGTTCCAATATTTCACATCCACGTCCTTGACCACGACAAGCTCCGGCACACTGGCCGGGATAAATTTCCCCCAGTCCGTCCGATCAGAGATCTCCGGGCCATCGCCCAGGAACACCTTGTCCCCGGCAGCCAGGGAAAATACTGGTTGATCCGCGCCAAGAGGCTGTGCGGCTGCCGCATCCACCCACACCGGACGGCCATCCCACCCGGATGGAAGAACAAGCAGGAAACTGTTTGCCTCCTGCCTGCCGATTTTGTCCATGGTCTGCACTTTCTTGGCGTCAAAAAATGCACCGCGAAACAGGGTTCGGGTGCATTGAAAACCGTTTTTTAAATCTGCATGGTACAACGTGACAGTCTGGTTACACAGACTGTAATCCACCGGCGGGCCAGGTCTTACTCTGAACATATCACCATCCCCTTTCGGTCCCACGGTAAATATCCAGATAGAGCTGGGCGCAGCGGTAAAGCTCACGATTCTGGGCGGCCGGGCTCAAATCCGGCTGCACACCCTGCGCCCGGCTGCTGCTCACACTGCCAACACTCACGCTGGCAGCCGCCCCGCCGCTTCGCGCCCAGTCGAAATAGTACAGTGCATCGATCATGGCACACAAGGCCATCTCCTCGCTGTTTTCTCCTGTGGCTGTTACTGCATAGATGCGCTTGTAGCGGTCCAGCTGAGCAGAAGCGTCACGGGCATACGACCGGAACTCTCCTTCCGGCACACTGTCACCGCCATATACATCCCGGTAAAACGCAAATTCAACCACCGCGCCGCACCTCCTTAACCCGCAGCAGGCGGGGTAAGCGTCCCCTCAACCGTCTGCGTGGTTTCATCTGTCAGGGTAATGGTCAAGGTCAGCTTGTTGCTGCCATCGATACTGCCGGCGATGGTCTTGATGCCAACACCGGGGTCACCCTTGGGGCCCGGGTCCCCTTGCGGACCAGCGGGGCCTTCCGCCCCACTGGCTTCATCGACCAGAGCAAGTACGCGGTTGAAATTCTCTGCGACTTCAACCTCGCTACGAGGGTCCAGCAGTCGCTTGTCGATTTTACGCATCATCCTGCACCTTCTTCTTGGATTTCCCCGGGGCCGGACTCTCCGCAACGGAGGTATCCGCAGCGGGATTCTCTGCCTCCTGCTTCTTTTCAGCCGGCTTCTCGAGTACCAGGTAGCCTACGATTCTGCCCATACGCACCTCCATCAGCCAGCAGACTTATGGCTGGCGTATACGCCCTTCACCTTGTTCTTGTACACATCAGCGATGCCAACATTGCGGTAGCCGTACTTGTAGGCGTCCGCGTCCTGATTCTGCTCAGGGGTCACGATCTTGGGGGCCACATGCTTCTCGAACTGAATCAGGGCGGGCTTGTGGATGACCATGAAGTTCAGATCGGCACCGCCGGAAGAAGCCTTGGTATAACCGCCGGCTTCCTGCCCGCCGGTGTGGCCGTCCTTCTGATCGATGGCAGTGTAGAAGCGAGTCTGGGGGACCAGAGTCTTGCTGGCGAATCTCCCCAGAATCTCCCGACTCTTGGTGGTGTCCAGATCGGCGATCATGCCGTCCAGAGTGGGGGTGATGAAGAGGTGGCGATCTTCCAGAGGCACCTCAGCCTCGTCCATAGCGGTAATGGCCACCCGCAGAGCGGCCAGCACAGCCGCGCCATCGTTCAGGGTCTCTTCCTTCTTGGTGATACCGCTCTTGCCGCAGTAGCTGGCAAAGCGGAAAGCATCCAGCTCGGGCACAACCTTGGTGCGGATGAACTCGCCTGCCAGACGGCCAAAGGCCATACCGGCGGTCTCAGCGTTATCCATGCTGTCTACAGTGAACATGCGGCCTCGGTCGAAGTTGCACTTCACGGTCTCGTTGGTCATGGTCACGTTGCCGGATGCATAACCGCTGTTGCGGTCGTAATCGCCCAGGCCCTGCATATCCAGCATGGGGACAATCAGCTCGTTGGCGTTGGCGCCCTGCTGCGCCAGCTCAGGTGCGCCATCCAGCTTCGCAGTCAGAGAAGCATTCTTGTATACCTCGTCCAGCATGGCGATGTACTTTTTCGCCAGTTCAATAGTGTTTGCCATATCTTATTACCTCACTTTCAAAAAATCACTTGTTTTCGACCGGCGGCAGGCCAAACGCTGCACGCAATGCAGCATCCGGATCACCGCCGGCAGGCTTACCACCAGTACCGCCTGCATAGGGCGGGGGCGGGTTGCCAGTATCAAACAGATAGTCGTTGTCTTTGGCCAGCTGCTCCAGCGCAGCGGAAATATCCTTGTCCGGGTCCTTGCTGGCCCGCAGGGTATCCACATCCAGCAGCGCCTTGATGGCCTTTGCATTGCGGCCCTTGGCCTTGCCAATGGCGGAATCCAGCTGTGCATCGAAGCGCACGGCCTCCACCTGTGCCGCGGCATCCTTTTCGGCCTGCTCGGCCTTCTTCTTCCAGTCGACAGCTTCCCGGCGTACCGCTTCGATATCCATGTCCTCGAAGGCCTGGATCCTCTTGTTTGCCTCGGTCAGCTGACTTTTCAGGGTCTTGTTCTCGGTGTTCTTGGCGTCAAAATCCACCTTGGCCACAAAGGCCTTACCAATCTCAGCGCTCACCTTCTTGTCGATCTCCTCGGTGTAGCTATCACCCAGGATCTCCTTCAGCCATTCCAACATATGGTCTCCTTCCTTGATTCCGCTGTCCTTTTTGTGGGGCCAGTCCCCCTACTGCGGTGCCCTGCTTATAGTCCCCCGGCCGGGGGTATTTTGAGTATAAAAATAGCCCGCCCCGGCTTCATGCGGCCAAGGTGGGCATAAAAAAACCACCTTGCAAGGCAGGGTGGTTTTTTCTTATGTGTTGCTCAAATACAAATCATCATAGGCACGCTGCGCTTCGCGGCCAAAGTCGTTGTAATCCTCGTACTTAGGGGGGGCAAAGCCTTTTTCGTCAATCAAAATATACAAAGCCTCCAAGACATCTCGGATGTTTTGCATTTCCAGCGCTTCCGGCAAATTCTTTTCAAGAAACGCCCTCGTATTTGCTTGCATACAAATCATGAGATCCCCCTCCTTTGTTGTCACATTGGGTTTGTTTGAATCAGGCGGCCATCATTGACAGCAATCGTAACTGTCGCTTTTTCTCCAAAAAACGTTTGGCGCACATCAGATTCGCTTATTGTACGAATCTCACCTAATTTCACCGGATTTTGCAAAGCAGCCAACGCAACCTCAACGCTCACGCCTGTTCTTTTACCCGAATGCGGCTCTGCTACTTGACCAATCACCCGGTCAAT
>ENA-OQIJ01000394-OQIJ01000394.1-human-gut-metagenome-genome-assembly--contig:-NODE-394-length-10549-cov-3.033199_pt1 | contig 10549 bp, 10 predicted proteins | sample MGYA00242582_ERZ504747 | MGnify/ENA primary metagenome ERZ504747 (study PRJEB26092, sample SAMD00036435) | human gut metagenome | host: Homo sapiens | study: EMG produced TPA metagenomics assembly of...
GCATGATGGCCTGTCCCTACGGCGTGCGCTCGTGGAGCCCGTCGGAGCACGTGGTGGAGAAATGCACGCTGTGCGGCCAGCTGACCGCCGCGGGCGAGCTGCCGAAGTGCGTGGCGGCCTGCTGCGGGTCGGCGCGCTTCTACGGCGACCTCGACGACCCCTCCTCCGACGCCGCGAAGGCGCTCGCAGCTGCGGGGTCCGGCTCCGTGCACCGTTTGAAGGACGTGGGCAACGGACCGCAGACCGCCTACATCCTGTCCTCAAAATACGCCGACTGGAAGGAGGAGATCGACTAATGGATATCCAATGGCCCCTCGTCATCTTCACCGTGCTCACGGGCCTGGGCGGATGGCTGTTCTTCTTCGTCGGCCTGAACGTGCTGCTGGGCAAAACCGACAAGGGCGCGTTCGCCGGCACCGTGGCGGCCCTCGTGCTGGCCATCGTGGGCGGCTGCGCGTCGGTCACGCACCTGTCGCACCCCGACCGCATGCTGGGCGCCCTGCAGCATCCCACGTCGGGCATCTTCACCGAGGCCGTGCTGGTGGGCCTGCTGTGCATCACGCTCGTCGCGTTCCTCGTGATGCTCAGGCGCTCCATCGCGGGCACGCCGCTCAAGGCCGTGGCCATCGTGGGCATGGCGCTGGGCGTGCTCATGTCGTTCATGGCCGGTCAGAGCTACCTCATGGACGCCATCGCCGCGTGGAACACCGAGCTGCTGCCGCTCGGCTACCTGGGCACCGCCGCAGCGGCGGGCGCGGCGGCCTACCTCGTGCTCATCGCGGCGCAGAAGGCCGACGAATCCGCCGTGAGCTTCTTCGGGCTCATGACGCTGGTGGCGGGCGCGGTGTCCCTCGTGACCACCGTTGCGTACGGCGCGATGGCGGGCGCGTTCGCAGGTTCGACGGCGCTCGCGTACGCCGGCGGTGCCGTGTTGTGCGGCGGTGTCGTGCCGCTCGTCTTCGGCGCGCTTGCCTGGAAGCGGCCTGGAAATGCGCTCGTGGCGGGGCTGGTTGCCCTCGCGGGCGCCCTCGTCGGGTCGTGCGCCTTCCGCTGCGCCATGTGGTTGCTGGGCGCGGGGCTGTACGACTTCTTCGGGCTCATCTAGGTTCGTGCCGTCCGGCGCGCCCCGAAGCGCGCCGGACGGCACGATGGCTCCCCCCTTCCTTCCCCCTCCTCCGACTGCAAAGGAGCACGCCATGGCATATTCCCTTTCCCGACGCGGCCTCGTTGCGGGCGGCGCGCTCGTGGCGGCGAACTTCGCCGTCGGAGGAGCCGCCCGGGCGCTCGACGGGTCGCACAGCGCGCTGCGACCGCCGGGCGCTCAGGACGAGGAGCGTTTTCGCGCGCTCTGCCTTGCGTGCGACCGCTGCCGCTCCATCTGCCCGCAGGGATGCGTGCGCACCGCCACGCTTGAGGACGGGCTGCTGAACTGGCGTACGCCCGTCATGGATTTCCACCGCGGCATCTGCGACTTTTGCGGGCGCTGCGAGACGGCGTGCCCCACCGGCGCCATCGTCGGCGTGAGCGAGGACGAAAGCCGCATCGGGGTGGCCGTCATCGACGACGAGCGCTGCATCGGGTGGATTCAAGGAAGCTGCCGCGTGTGCGTGGACGCGTGCCCCTACGACGCGATTTCCACCGACGCGTCGGGGCGTCCCGTCGTGGACGCTACGCGCTGCAACGGCTGCGGCATCTGCGAGTATCGCTGCCCGTCGAACACGTACCGGTCGTTCTCGGGCGGCACGCGCCGCGGCATCAACGTGGAGAAAGTCGAGGCATAGCCATGGCGAAGAACAAGGTGCCGCACGCACGATTCCCCTTCCCGAAAGCCCGCGCGCTCGTCTTCGCCGCATTCGTGGCGTTCGTGGTGGCGGGCTTGGCGTTTCGCATCGGCGCGGGAACGCCCTCGGCCTTCGGCATCGACGCGATTGCCGCCGTGTGCCCGCTGGGGGCACTCGAAACCATGGCGGGTGCGAAGGATGTCATGCTGCACCCGTTGCTGCTGCTCATCGCCGTAGTTGCCATCATCGTGCTCGTGGGCAAGGCGTTCTGCGCCTGGCTCTGCCCCGTGCCGTGGCTGCAAAAGCTCGTGCGACCCAAACCCTCCCGCAAGTCCGCCGAGCTCTCCGCCGGCGGCTCCTCCTGCGGCTCGTCCTGCGACGCCACCCGCGGCTCCTCCTGCGGGTCCTCCTGCGCTGCCGAGGGCGCCTGCCCGTCGTGCGCCCTCGCGCCGGTGGGCGGCAAGCGCGACGGCTTCCGCCTCGACACGCGCCACGCCACGCTGCTGGGCGCGTTGGGAGCCACCGCCGTGTTCGGATTCCCGGTGTTCTGCCTCGTGTGCCCCGTGGGCTCACCTTCGCCACGCTCATCGGGCTGTGGCATCTGTTCCAGTTCAACGAGACGTCCTGGGGCCTCATCCTGTTTCCCGCCATCCTCGCAATCGAGGTGCTCGTGCTGCGGAAGTGGTGCGTGAACATCTGCCCCATCAGCGCCCTCGTGTCGCTCATCTCGAACGCGAACCGCACCCTGCGGCCGCGCGTCGACCGCGCCGCGTGCCTGCGCGAACGCGGCATCGACTGCCGCGCCTGCGTGGACGCATGCCCCGAGCAGGTGGACCCCCACAGCGCCCGCATCCCCGAGTGCTCCAAGTGCGGCGCCTGCATCGCGTCGTGCCCCGCCCAAGCCATCCGCCTGAAGCTGCGTTCGTAGGGCCTCCTCAGCCGCGCGCGTACCGCTCGACGACGTCGAGAAGCTCCTGCTTGCTGTGCACATCGAGCTTGCGGTAGATGTTGCGCCGGTGCGTGATGGCGGTGCCCTCCGAAATGACCAGCTCGCTCTGCACGCGCGCAAGCGTGTTGCCCCGCCCCAGCACCACGAGCACGTCAAGCTCGCGCGGCGTGAGCCCCCCGGTGAACGCGATGCGCCGGTACGCCTCCTGCAACGCGTCGGGCGCGTCGCCCTCGCTGCGCGCTTCCAACCCGGAGAACGACCGCGGCGCCGGCATCACCTGCGTGATGCGGCCGCGCGCGATGAGCTCCACCCGGCGCAGCATCGACCCGCGCAGCACCACGTTCGTCGCGCAGAACAGCACGATGAGCGCGAACGAGGTGACCACGCTCACCTTCACGATGCCGTCGGGCGACCCGGATGCCACCGTCTCGAAGTCGGGCGTCATCGTCCACCCGATGGCCACGAGCGCGCCCACGGCAACGCCCAGGCAGAACGCTGCCGGCCCGAGGCCGCAGGGGTCGCACCACAGCCGCAGCGCTCGGTTCACCCGCGAGCCCATCACCAGAAGCGACCCCGCCAGCGACCCGATCCACAGCATGCAGAACGCCACGGACACGTTGAGCGATATCGGCGTGCCCGGGTTGACCGGGAACAGGGCCAGCAGCGCCACCACGAACGAGAGGTGGAACGCCAGCATGAAGTTCGGCTCGCGCTTGGGCAGCCACGCGCACAGCAGTACGAGCAGGAACACAGGGGCAACCAGCAGCAATACCAGAAACGTGTCGCCGGACACGACCGCGAACCGCGCGGAGGCGAACTGGATGAGCGCGAACGTGGTCACCGCGCCCGACGCCGCGAACGCTCCCGCATAGCGCTTCAGAAACGAGGCCGTTTGCAGCGTGAGCAACCGCGTGACCACCACGTCCTGCGCATCGGGCGTCAGCGCGCGAGGGCGCACAACGAGCGAGGCCACGCCTGCAAGCCCCGCTAGACTCGCCTCCGGGCCGCCGCCCGCGAACAGGGCGTACAGCAGCACCGACCACGACGCCAGCAGGGCGGCCGCGCACGCCACACCCCCCGCTCCGACACGCTTGCCACGCTCCGCTCCCACCGGACGAGCGCGAGGCCCATCGCGAACCCCAACAGCGCCATCGCCAACGCCTGCAACGCGAGGTCCGCCTCGCCCGCGCCATACGCCAACAGCGCGATCACGCATCCCAGGCTCCCCGCGCTTGCCGCAAGCAGGTCCCCCGTGCGCGCGTACCCCGTCCCGATGCGCTTCGCCACCCACAGCGCAGCCACCGCCGCAAGCGCGGTCGACCCGAAGAACACGGCCGTTGCCAACAGCGGCGCCAACATGACGCCCCGCTCCAACGGGTGCGCGACGGCCACAGCCCACGGCACCCAAAACCACAGCAGCGCCAGTCCAACGGCGCAGCGTGCCGTGCGCGCCGCACCGCGTTCAACCCGGGCGCCCCGCGCGCCCTCGTCCCCTTGTGCCATATGCCCCTCCAAGAACATGCAGCTTGTTTGAAAGCGCCTTCATCATAGCGTGCTTCGTGGAGTACGAACGGCCCGCCAACAGGAAATACTCTGAAACAGATGAAGGGTTTTCACCGCAAATCATATGGCAGAGGGGAGTTCTGCGCCCGCCCCTCCTGCCACCATGGAGCCCGTTGAAATTCATGCCACGGAAAGGAGGAACCATGAAGGTGAACAGAGGGGAAGCGGCCGTTGCGCACGCCATGCCCAAGAGGGCCGCGTTGCTGGCCGTCTGCGCAAGCGTGCTCGCCTGCACCGCGGGACTGGGGTGCCTGCAAGGATGCGCGCCGCAGGCAACCTCGGAGGGCGCTTCGGGAAGCGGGCAGCCGCAAGCGGCGGCCGCAAGCGCGTCGGTCACGCTCACGGATTGGACGCCGGAAACCGATTGCAGCACCTGCCACAGCACCGAAGCAACGTCGCGGCAGGATGCGACATGCACGGCTTCGCTGCACACGAGCCTGCAATGCGCCGACTGCCACACCGATACGACCACGCTCGCAAAACAGCACGAGGGCGCATCGTCGGACGACCGCATGCCGTCGCGGCTCAAGCAGACCACCGTCGATTCGTCGGTTTGCCTCGGCTGCCACGATCAGGACGAGATCGCCGCCGAAAGCGCCGCCTGCACCGCGCTCGCGGATGCGGAGGGCACGACGGTGAACCCGCATCAACTGCCCGACACCGAGACGCACGGTCAAATCGTCTGCACCGACTGCCACACCATGCACGAAGAGCAGACCGACCTGCAAGCCGATGCCAAGGCGTACTGCCTCACCTGCCATCACGCCGACGTGTTCGAATGCTACACCTGCCACGAGCACAGCTAGGAATCGGGGGCGTGCGATGCCAAGCCGCGCGACAGCCCGTTCCAACCGCATCAACCGTATCTACCATCTGTCTGAAAGGGGAACTCATGAGTTTGACTCGACGCGATCTGTTCAAGGGAGCCGGCATCGCCGCCGCAAGCGTGGCAGCGGCCGGAGCATTGGGCGGCTGCGCGCAGCAGGCGTCCGCTGCAACCGATTGGAAGCCGTCAACCTGGGATTACGAGACCGACGTGCTGGTCATCGGGTATGGCGGCGCAGGCCTGTGGGCCGCCGTCACCGCAAAGGACGAGGGCGAGGCCGACGTGCTCGTGCTTGAGAAAGCGCCTTCGCGCGGGGGCGGCAACTCGTCCATCAACATGGGCGAGTACACCTGGGTCGACGACATCGACGGCGCCGTGCAGTACATCACCGGTTTCTCGAAGAACCACACGCCCGAGGACATCGCCCGCGCGTGGGCCGAGGAATGCTACCAGAACATGGACTACTGCGATTACTGGGGCATCGAGACCGAGCTCAAGAAGGGCACGAACGCTTCCGGCGGCACGTCGAGCTGCGAGTATCCGTTCATCGAAGGTGCCGAATCCATGCACGTCTGCTCGTTCGGCGACCCCACGAAGGGCGGCAACGCGGGGTGGCACACGCTCGATCAGGTGCGCGCCGACCTGGGCATCGAGGTGGTGTTCAACTGCCACGACGAAGAGCTCATCCAAAACCCCGAGACGAAGGAAATCGTCGGCTGCTACACGCTCATCGGCGACGACGCCACGCCGAAAGCCGTCAAAGCGCGCAAGGGCGTCGTGCTCACGCTCGGCGGCTTCGAGTTCAACGACGAGCTGAAGAACGAGCACTGCAAGTGCTACCCCATGAGCGGTTTCTACGGCTGGCCGTTCAACACGGGCGACGGCATCAAGATGGTGCAGAACGTGGGCGCGCAGCTGTGGCATATGAACAACATCATCGGCTCGTACAACGCCTACTTCAAGGACGCCGAATGGCCCTATGCGTTCACCGTCACGCCGGCTGCCAACAACTACGTCATGCTCGACCGTCTGGGCAACCGATGGATCGCCGAGTCCACCTTCCTCAGCCCGCACGTGGGCTGGCACGAGTTCGAGAAGTTCAACGACGCCACGCTGGCCGACTTCGAGCGCATTCCGACCTGGGTGGTGGCCGGTCAGGAGGTTATCGATGCAGGCCCGCTCGGGGCGGTGAAGGGCGGCGTGCTCAACACCCCCGGCGGCTCGACGGCCATCGGCATGGCGCTTGAGGACGTACCCGCCGAGTGCGGCGGCTTCGAAGGATGGAGCACCGACAACCAGGCCGAGATCTCGAAGGGGTGGATCATCAAGGCCGACACCCTCGAAGAGCTGTGCACGAAGATGGCGGCGGTTGACAACGCTCCCGACGCCGCGTCGGTGCAGGCCACGCTTGAAACGTACAACGCGTACTGCGAGCAGGGCGCCGACCCGGCGTTCGAGCGCACCGCCGAAACGCTTGCACCCGTGTCGATGGACGGCCCGTTCTACGCCTGGCCGCTCTATCCCGGCGGCTGTTCAACGCTCGGCGGCCCGAAGAAGGACGTGAACGCGAACGTCGTGGACTGCAACGACCAGCCTATCCCGCGCCTGTACGCCGCCGGCTGCTTCGGCAACATGGCCGGTCACACGTACGGCATCTCGGGAGGCAACAACGCCGAGAACATGGTGTGGGGCCGCATCGCCGGTCGCACCGCCGCAACCCTCGACGCCTGGGACGCGTAGCTCCAACCAACCCGAGCCCCCTCCGCAGCGCCCCGGCCCCTCCCTCGCCGGGGCGCTTTTCGCTTCTACCTGCTTCTGCCCTGCTGCTCGACGACGCTCATGAGCTCTTGCTTGGAGTGGACGCCGGTTTTCGCGTAGACGCGCTTGATGTGGGCCCACGCGGTGTTCTCGGAAATGACCAGCGTCTCGGCGATGAACTTGGCCGAACGGCCGCGCGCCAGGTAGCCCAGTATCTCGCGCTCGCGCGGCGTCAGTTCGAACTGCGCCGCCACCGCGTCGACGCCCGCGCCCAGCGCGTCGTCCACCGTGGGAACGACATCCGCGCTCGTCGCGCCTTCCCTGCCCTCCTCCGCCGCAGCGGGAGACGCGTCCTGCGGGTGCGCGCGGCGCAGCGCAACCACCAGCACGATGGCCAGCGGGTAGATGGCCGCGAACGCGAGCAGCGTCAGCAGCGACAGCCCGTAGTCGGCGCTGAGCGCGCCCAACGCGCTGCCAATGGACAGGCCGATCACCAAGAACAGGCCCGAGCCGCCCAGGTACACGCTGGACAGCACGTAGCTCGACATGCGCAACGTGCGCGCCCGATCGACGATGAACAGCAGGAACACCATGCCGCACACGTCGTAGCAGGTGATCATGACGAGACCGGCCAGCCCGCCGAGCGCCTCGCCGAAGAACGGCAGCAGCGAGAGGATTGCCAGCATCGCGGGAAGGCAGCCTTTGTAGACGGCGGTGGGATCGGGGTGGCGCATGGTGAGCCCCGCCACCAGCGCGGTGATCGCCGTCGCTGCCACCAGCGGCATCCACATGTTCACATCGCCCACGATGCTCTCGGACCGCGAGCCCAGCACGGTGGTATGCAGGATGCCCACAACGCCCACCAGCACGAACAGGCACAGGCACGCCTGCAACAGCGTGAGGCGGTCGCCGCGGTTCGCCGGAAGAAGCGCGGCATGCTCGGCAAACGCGAGCGTCCGCTTGCACCGCACGAGCAGGCACGCCGAAGCGGCCACCGCCACAATGGACAGCATGCTTGCCGCAAGCGATCCCAGCAGGGGCAGCACCGACACGAGCACGCATTGCACGACGAGCCCGCCTACGATCTGGTACACGCCGTACGCAGCCTCGGGCTCCGCGACGAACACCTCGAGCCACGCAGCATTGAGCACCGTGAGCGCGAAGCCGCACAGCACGCCGTAGAACACGGCCGCCACCGCGAACGGCAGCCCCGTCATCACGCCGGTAGCGCTCAAGAAGAACCCGACGAGCAGCGCGATCACCGCCGGAACCTGGGACAGCGCGCCCGGGCGAAGCCGCCCCGCGCGCACGAGCGCGATGATGACGAGCGCCGTCGTGAACGAAGCGGCATTCATCGCGAACATGAAATCGAGCTCGGACACGAACCCGACGGTAGAGGACACCGACCCCATCGCCGTGATGTAGGCAACGGAAATCGCGGTCTTGCACAGACCGAAGCCGAGCGCCCCGAGGGCTATGCCTGCAAACCTGTTCGCCACGCAATTTCCTCCCAGCTGCATTGTACCTTGTCTTGCGCGGGACAATGCGGGCACCGGCCGGAAAACCGTCCGCTGTCCCCCGCAGGCAAATGCCCTTGAACAGGCTAAATACAAAAATAACCGAAAATGGGCGAGATGAAAACCGTCGATTTCGACCCGTGTACCGATTATCGGGGTCGACTCCGACCGCCCCGTCTGACGATACTCGCTTTGTTCATTTCGGCGCGGCGCGGCAATGCCGACACCCCGCCGACCGATCAAGGAGGGAGCTTCATCATGGAACTCAATCGCAGGGACTTTCTCAAGGGATCGCTCGCGCTCGGCGGCGTCGCCGCGCTGGGCGGCTTGGCGGGATGCGCCGCGCCGCAGCAGACGAGCGACGGCCAAGCGAAGGACGCCGAACCGGACAAGAAGAGCGTGCCCGATAGCTTCACCGACGGCAAGTGGATCGGCACGGCCATGGGCCACGATGACAACCTGCTGGTGCAGGTGACCGTCGCCGGCGGCGACATCGCGGGCATCAGCGTGCTGCGCTGCGACGACACCATCGGCATCGGATCGACCGCCGCGCCGATGATGGCCCGCGAAGATCCTCGAAGCCAAGAACCTCGACGTCGACACGGTCACCGGCGCCACCACCACCTCGATGGCCGTGCAAAGCGCCGTAGCCGACGCGATCACGAACGCCGGCGGCAACCCCAAGGACTTCCGTCTGGGCGCTTCGACCCCCAGCGGAGGCACCGCGCAGACCGCCGACGTGGATGTGGCGTTCATGGGCGCCGGCACCGCGGGGCTCATTGCGGCGACACGCCTGCTGGAAGCCGGCAAGACGGTGGTGCTCTTCGAGAAGCAGGACCTCGCCGGCGGCTCCATGCCCATGACGTACTCGGGCGTCGCCGCCGCCGAATCGCAGCTGCAGGCGAACTACGCGCTCGGTCGCGCCGACGACAACCCCATGTACAACAAGGAGGGCATGCTGGGCGTCATGCAGAAGTACCTCGTCCCCGAGAACGACCGCTTCGACGGCGCCATGCCGTATCAGACGGCCATGTACTCGAACTCGGGGCAGCTCGTGGATTGGATGCACGGCATCGGCGTGGGCTTCTACAGCCTGGGCGTGAACAAGGCGTACGGCGTGACGCCGTACCTGGCCCCCGGTTGCTACATGGGCGGTTGCGGATACGCGAAGGACTTCCTGGTCGACCGCATCGGCGCGCTCGGCGGGCAGATCGTGTACGCGACGAAGGTGACGGAGCTCGTGCAGGATGCCGACGGTCGCGTGACCGGGCTCAAGGCGGAAGGGCGCGACGGCTCCACCTGGACCGTCACGGCGAAAGCCGTATGCCTCACGTCGGGAGGGTTCGCCGCGAACAAGGACATGATCAAGGAGCACTACCCCCAGTACGCCGACTTCAAGTTCAACTGTGCGCCCGGCTCCACCGGCGACGGCATCGAACTGGGGCAGAAAGCGGGCGGCGCCATCGAATGCATGGGGCGCGACCTGGGCGCGTTCCTGTCCACCACGAACCAGGCCGGCTCGAACTTCGAGATCGCCTTCCTGTACCAGACCACGCCGGGCATCCTCGTGAACGCGTCGGGCAAGCAGTTCGGCAACATCATGTCGGACAACCACGGCGTGCTCGGACGCGCGCTCCTCGACGAGGCCAACGGCGGCGCGTTCTACTACATCACCGACGAAGCGGGCCGCATCACCACGAACAAGAACGAGCTGTACGCCATGGACACCTACAAGTGCCTCGAGCATCGCGGCGACATGGTGCACTACGATTCCGTGGAAGCCGCAGCCGAGGAGCTGGGGCTGACCGACCTCGCCGCCACGCTCGAGACGCACAACGCCCACGCGCTCGCCGGCGAGGAGGACGAGTTCGGGCGTAAGAAGCTGCCGTACCTCGACACGCACGACGGCGTTTGGGTGGTGTCCTGCATCCCCACGTTCTACCTGACCACGGGCGGTTGGCCATCGATACCGAAGGGCGCGTGCTGAACGAGTCGGGCGAGGCCGTCGCCGGCCTGTACGCAGCGGGCGACGTGTGCGGGTCCATCGAGGAGAAGGACGGCCGACCCTACGCGATGGGCTTCGATGCCGCCATGAACTACGGCTACCTCATGGCCGAAACCGTTAAGAGCGAGATCTAAGCTGTATTGGGGGCCG
>ENA-OQIJ01000395-OQIJ01000395.1-human-gut-metagenome-genome-assembly--contig:-NODE-395-length-10520-cov-3.208410_pt1 | contig 10520 bp, 9 predicted proteins | sample MGYA00242582_ERZ504747 | MGnify/ENA primary metagenome ERZ504747 (study PRJEB26092, sample SAMD00036435) | human gut metagenome | host: Homo sapiens | study: EMG produced TPA metagenomics assembly of...
CGGCTACGTTCGACGTGTCCAGTCCGTGGAGGTTGGGCGACGGCGTGTTCGAGGTTGCCCTCCACCGCCGGCGACAACCACTTGGGCGGCGATGACTGGGACCAGCGCATCATCGACTGGCTGGCCGACAAGTTCCAGGCTGACAACGGCATCGACCTGCGCAAGGACAAGATGGCTCTGCAGCGCTTGAAGGAAGCCGCTGAGAAGGCGAAGATGGAGCTGTCCTCCACCACGCAGGCCAACATCAACCTGCCGTTCATCACGGCCGACGCTTCCGGCCCGAAGCACCTCGACTACACGCTGACGCGCGCCGAGTTCGAGCGCATCACGAAGGATCTGCTGGATCGCATCAAGAAGCCGGTTGAGCAGGCGCTCAAGGACGCCGGCCTCAAGACGGGCGACATCGACGAGGTCATCCTCGTCGGCGGTTCCACCCGTATGCCGGCCGTGCAGGATCTCGTGAAGAAGCTCACCGGCAAAGAGCCGAACATGTCCGTGAACCCGGACGAGGTTGTGGCCATGGGCGCAGCGGTGCAGGGCGGCGTGCTCGCCGGCGACGTCGAGGGCATCCTGCTGCTCGACGTGACCCCGCTGTCGCTGGGTGTCGAGACCATGGGCGGCGTCATGACCAAGATGATCGAGCGCAACACCACGATCCCCACCCGCAAGACCGAAATCTACTCCACGGCGTCCGACAACCAGACGTCGGTTGAGGTGCACGTCCTGCAGGGCGAGCGTCAGATGGCGGGCGACAACAAGACGCTGGGCAAGTTCCAGCTCACCGGCATCCCGGCTGCGCGCCGCGGTGTGCCGCAAATCGAGGTCACCTTCGACATCGACGCCAACGGCATCGTGAACGTGTCCGCCAAGGATCTGGGCACCGGCAAGCAGCAGCAGATCACCATCTCCGGCTCCACCGCGTTGAACGACGACGAGGTCGAGCGCATGGTGAAGGACGCCGAGGCCCATGCCGAGGAAGACGCGAAGCGCAAGGAAGAGATCGAGATTCGCAACAACGCCGACGCCCTGGTGAACGCCACCGAGCAGACGCTGCAGGAAGTGGGCGACAAGGCCCCGTCGACGTGAAGACCGCTGCCGAAGAGGCCATCGCCGAGGCGAAGAGCGCGCTCGAGGGCTCCGATCTGGACGCCATCAAGTCCGCCACCGAGAAGATGCAGCAGGCAGGCTACAAGCTGGCCGAGGTCGTCTACTCCACGCAGGGCCCGGATGCCGCCTCGCAGGCTGCAACCGCCGAGTCCACGCCGGCCGATGACACCGATCGAAGCCGACTACGAGGTCGTCGAGGACGACGATAAGGAAGGGAAGTAATCGCTATGGCCCAGCCCAACCAGCCCACGCCTGAGCGCGCGGCTCAAGGCGCAGGCAAGAGCATTCCCATCGAAGAAACCCGTTCTGCGGCTGAGGAAGCTCAGCCGCAGGGCCAGCCCGAAGAGGGCGTTGCCTCGGACGAGCCGATCGAAGCTGAGATCATCGAAGACGCCGGCCCTTCGGCCGACGAGCAGGTGGCCCAGGCCAAGGCCGAGATGCAGGAGTGGCAGGACAAGTACATGCGCCTGCATGCCGAGTGGGATACCTACCGTCGCCGCACGACGGAGCAGCGCGAAGTCGAGAAGGCGCGTGCGACGGAGAAGCTGGTCACCAGCCTGCTGCCCGTCATCGACGACTTCGAGCGCACCATCGACTACGCCACGAAGAACGGCGAAGGCGGCTTGTTCGACGGGGTGAAGGCCGTGCATGCGAAGCTCGTCGATGTGCTGAAGAAGGACGGCGTCGAAGTGATCGACCCGACCGGCGAGGCGTTCGACGCGCTGGAAGCGCAGGCCGTTGCCACCATCGACGACGCGAGCGTGCCCGACGAGACGGTGTCCGAGGTATACCAACGAGGTTACAAGATGGGAACGAAAGTTCTCAGGCCTGCAATGGTAACCGTCACCTCCGGCGGTCCCAAACGGGAGAAACCGCAGGAAGACGCGGGAAAACAAAAGTAAATGACCATGAGCGGGCAAGGCCAAGAGGCGGCCCGCTTTTGGTTTAAGCGAGGTTTGATAAGAAAAAAGTCAGGGGCTTCAGGGCGGTGCAGATTGCCTTGAAGGTTCCGAGGGTTTGAGCTAAGCGGCCTGATGGGCCGTGTGCGAAAGCCCTCGGGTTCTGAAAGGCAAGATGTGCCGCCCTGAAGCCCCGTCAGGTTGAGAAGGAGGTGGAGCGCGCATGGCGGCGACTCCCGACTACTACAAGACGCTTGGCGTTCCACGCACAGCGACGGCCGACGAGATCAAGAAGGCCTTTCGCAAACTCGCACGCACGCATCACCCCGACGCCGGCGGCGACGAGGCGAAGTTCAAGGAATTGAACGAAGCGTACGAGGTGCTGTCGGACGATAAGAAACGCAAGCTGTACGACCAATACGGTACGGCGAACGAGAACCATATACCCCAACAAGGTTGGAGAGGCGGCGGCTCCGTGAACGTCGAGGACATCTTCGGTGGAGCGGGCGGCGGCTTTGGCAGCTGGGCCGATATTCTGGAGAGCATTCGCCACGGCGAAGGCGCCTTCGGAACCGATTGGGATTTCAACGACATGTCGGGCTTCGGAGGCGGCCGCCAGCCGCGTCCGCGCAACGGCCAGGACATGAACGTCACCCTCAACGTCACGTTCGACGAGGCGTTTAAGGGTACCGAGAAGCGCGTGACCGTGCGCGTGCCCGGCCGCGGCGAGTCTGAAACGCTCACCGTGAAGATTCCGGCCGGCGCCGTTGACGGCGGGCGGCTGCGCTTCAAGGGCAAGGGCGGTCCGGGCGAGAACGGCGGCGCTTCGGGCGACCTGCTGATCACCACGAAGATCGAGCCGCATTCGTTCTACACCCGCAAGGGCGCCGACGTGCTCATGGACGTGCCGGTGAGCGTGGCCGAGGCCGCGCTTGGCGCAAGCGTCGTCGTTCCCGCGCCGGACGGCACGAAGGTGCGCGTGCGCGTGCCGAAGGGCACCCAGGACGACACCGTGCTGTCCGTGAAGGGCAAGGGCGCTCCGAAGGTGAAGGGCGAAGGCGCGGGCGACCTCAAGATCACCGTGAAGGTGGTTGTGCCCAAAGACATGAACGAAGGCCAGAAAAAGGCCATGGAAGACTATATAGCCGCCACGACCGATGATGTGAGGAGCTGGTAATGAGCGAGCGTACCGATCGCAACCGCCCGCTGTACATGATCAGCGTGGCCGCGCAGCTGGCGGGCGTTCACCCGCAGACGCTGCGCGCTTACGAGCAGAAGGGGCTGGTTTCGCCCCAGCGCACGAGCGGCAACACGCGTATGTATTCGCAGGCCGACATCGAGCGGCTCGAGCTTATCAACGAATTGACGAGCGAGGGCATCAACCTGGCGGGGGTCATTCGCATCCTCGATCTCCAGGGCCGTTTGGACGAGCGTGACAACGAGTTGGACGACTTGCACAAGCGCGTGCGTCGTTTGGCCGACCGCGTGCACGAGCTTGAAACGCGCGAAAGTGTGAACGCCCTCGTGCGCGTGTCCGACCTGCCGTCCGCATTGCGGCAGCTGCCTTAGCGAAGGAGGAACTTTGTATGAACATGGGTAATTTGAACAAACTAGCCCTGACCGCTCAGGAGGCGTTGCAGCAGACGATTGTCATCGCGTCCGAGAACGAGTCATCGCAAGCCGAGCCTATTCACATGTTGAAGGCCCTGCTTGAATCGAAAGAGAACAACCTGTCCGCCATCATCAAGCGCATCGGCGCCGAGCCGTTCCAGCTGCAGTCCAACGTGGACGCGGAGATCCTGCGCATGCCGAAGGTGAGCGGAAACCCCGGCATGATGAGCGGCATTCCCGGTCCGGCCCTCATGAACCTCATCGACGAGGCCGTGAAGGTGGCCGAGAAGCTGGGCGACAGCTACGCCACGAGCGAGCACCTGCTGATCGCGCTGTCCGAAGAGAAGGGCGCGGCGGGCAAGATTCTCAGCGCCGCCGGCGTGACGCGCAAGAGCATCGAGGCGGCGTACCAGGAACTGCGCGGCGACACCCGCGTGACCGATCAGCAGAACAAGGTGCAGTTCGAGGCGCTCGAGCAGTACGGCCAGAACCTCACGCAGAAGGCGCGCGAGGGCAAGCTCGACCCGGTCATCGGCCGTGCCGAGGAAATCCGCCGCACCATCCAGGTGCTGAGCCGCCGCACGAAGAACAACCCCGTGCTCATCGGCGAGCCGGGCACCGGCAAGACGGCCATCGTGGAAGGCCTCGCGCAGCGCATCGTGGCCGGCGACGTTCCCTCGTCGCTGAAGGATCGCGACATCGTGGCGCTCGACCTGGGTGCGATGGTGGCTGGCGCGAAGTACCGCGGCGAGTTCGAGGACCGCTTGAAGGCTGTGCTGCGCGAAGTGAAGCAGAGCGAAGGCCGTATCATCCTGTTCATCGACGAGCTGCACACCATCGTGGGCGCAGGCTCCACGGGCGACAGCTCCATGGATGCGGGCAACATGCTGAAGCCGGCGCTGGCCCGCGGCGAGCTTCATGCCATCGGCGCCACGACGCTTGACGAGTACCGCAAGTACATCGAGAAGGATGCCGCGCTCGAGCGTCGTTTCCAGCCGGTGCTGGTTACCGAGCCCACCGTGGAAGACACCATCGCCATCCTGCGCGGTCTCAAGGAGAAGTACGAGATTCACCATGGCGTGCGCATCACCGACGCGGCCATCGTGGCGGCGGCCGAGCTGTCCAACCGCTACATCTCCGACCGCTTTCTGCCGGACAAGGCCATCGACCTCATGGACGAGGCGGCCAGCCGTCTGCGCATCGAGATCGACTCCATGCCCGAAGAGGTGGACGCCGCCGAGCGCAAGCTCACGCAGATGCAGATTGAAGAGCAGGCGCTCATGAAGGAGAGCGACCAGGCGTCGCAGGAACGCCTCGAGGCGCTGCGTCGCGAGATTGCCACGGCTCAGGAAGACCTCGACAAGCGCAAGGCGGAATGGCAGAACGAGAAGGACGCCATCGAGCACGTGCAGAACCTCAAGGGCGACCTCGAAGGCGCGCAGCTTGAGGAAGAGCGCGCCACGCGCGAGGGCGACCTCGTGAAGGCGTCCGAGATTCGCTACGCGCGCATCCCCGCGCTGCAGCAGCAGCTGCATGCGGCCGAGGAAGAGCTCAACGTGAAGCAGCAGGACGGCGCCATCCTCAAGGAGGAAGTGTCGGACGACGAGATTGCCGAAGTCGTGTCCACGTGGACGGGCATCCCCGTGCAGAAGATGATGCAGGGCGAGATGGCGAAGCTGGTCGACCTCGAAGAGAAGCTGCACGAGCGCGTGGTGGGTCAGGACGAGGCCGTGTCGTCCGTGGCCGGCGCCATCCGCCGCAACCGTGCGGGCCTGTCCGACCCGAATCGCCCCATCGGCTCGTTCTTGTTCCTGGGCCCCACGGGCGTGGGCAAGACCGAGCTTGCGAAGGCGCTCGCGGAGTACCTGTTCGACAGCGAGAAGGCCATGATCCGCATCGACATGTCCGAGTACATGGAGAAGTTCTCGGTGCAGCGCCTCATCGGCGCCCCTCCGGGATACGTGGGCTACGACGAAGGCGGTCAGCTGACCGAGGCCGTGCGCCGCAAGCCGTACAGCGTGATCCTGCTCGACGAGATCGAGAAGGCGCATCCGGATGTGTTCAACATCCTGCTGCAGGTGCTTGACGACGGCCGTCTGACCGACGGCCAGGGTCGCGTGGTGTCGTTCAAGAACGCCATCATCATCATGACGTCGAACGTGGGCTCGCAGTTCATCCGCGAGTTCGCCGAGCACGGCGACGAGAAGGCCATGAAGCAGGCCATCGACGGCGCCCTGCGCGCGACGTTCCGCCCCGAGTTCATCAACCGCATCGACGACGTGGTGGTGTTCAACGCGCTTAACATGACGAACATCGAGCCTATCGTCGACCTGCAGCTGGAAGAGGTTCGCGACCGCTTGGCCGACCGCCGCATCACGCTCGACGTGACGCCGGCCGCGATGGAGCACCTGTCCATCGACGGATACGATCCCATCTTCGGCGCGCGTCCGCTCAAGCGCCTCATTCAGAAGGAGATCGTCGACCGCATCGCCCAAAAGGTGGTCGAAGGCAAGCTACGCGACCGTAGCCACGTGCTGATCAGCATCGACCAGGACGGCAACTACGAGTGCACCGTGGAAGAGCCCCTCGAGCTCGACGCTTCCGCCCTCGACGACCTGCTGTTGGACGGCGAGAAGTAAACGCCACAAGCGCACGATACTCGCATGCGGCCTGCCAGGGTTCTGGCAGGCCGCATTGTTTTTGGCGCGAGGGGAGCCGTCAGTTCGTCTCGGCGGTGATGTCGCTTTGCAGTTCGCGCGGCCAGGCGTGGCAGTCCTTGCAGACCATGTCTTCCTTTTGGGTCATGCCGGCATCGTCGTTGTGGCAGTTCTCGCAGGTGAGCGATGCGCCGTGGATGTTGGTATGGGGGTTCGAGTCGCCATACTGCTCGGTGTAAGACGAAGCTTCGTCAAGCCTGCTGCGCAGCTCGAGATAGCTGGCGTACGAATTGTCGATGTCGTCGGCGGTGATGAACTTCGGGTTGGCATGGGCCGTCGCGTCGGAGGACGCGTTCGCGCTAGATTCGGAACTCGGCGCGCATCCTGCAACGGGCACGGCAAGAGCCAGGACGGCTACGATGGAAACGATACAAACCTTTCTTTTTCATGACTACGCTCCTTTGATCGCGTGCTTGGCGGCAACGTACCCGAAGGTGACCGCACGGCCTACGGACGTCGCGGGCAAATGCCGTGGGTAGGAAATGGAGAACATGCCGCCCGAAGCGTTGCCCGTGGCGTACAGGCCTTCGATTGCCTCCTCGTTGTCGTTGAGAACTTGAGCGTGCTCGTTGATGATCAGGCCGCTTACGTTCACGAGGACCTTGCTGTTGTGCTTGCATGCGTAAAACGGGCCGGTTTGGATTTTCTGCGCGGCAGCCGTCAAAGAGCGACGGAATTTGAGGTCGGCAGGTTCTTCGGCATCGAAGTAGCCGTTCCAGTCTTCCAGGGTTGCGCGCAGGATTTCAGGATCGGCGTCCATGGCCAGGGCAAGCTCTTCAATGGTGTCGGCTTGCACGAGCTCGCCGCGCTCTTTGCCGTCTTCGAGGTCGCTCGCCAGCTTGCCGGTGTCGTCTTTCACGCCGTCCACGATGGCCTGATCGAACACGAACCACACCGGCTTACCGCTGATCCCCGCTTCGGAGATTGCGTTCGCGACGAAGTTGTGCGGCAGCTTTTCGTTCACGAAGCGGCGGCCTTTGAAATCGACCCAGATGCTGGACGTGAAGCAGCTCGACACCATGGAGGCGTCCATGACGCGTCCCGGCAGGCCGCTGCGAAACACCATGAGGGTGTGCGGCAGCGGGTCCATCTGCGCGCCCACGGCCAGGCCCATCATGTGGCCGTCGCCGGTGTTGCCCGTGTTGGGCGCGTACACGCAGCAGCCGTTGAAGTCTTCGGGGCGGCACCACGACTCCATCATCTGCTGGTTCGCTTCGTAGCCGCCGGTGGCAAGCAACACGCCCTTCGCGGCTTCGATCCGGTAATAGCCGTTTTCGTCTTGAGCGATGGCTCCGCACACGCGACCCGACTCGTCCTGAACCAGCTGCACGCCCGCAGTGTTGTAGCGAAGGTCGAGGTTGTCGTACGTCGCGGCGGTGGTTTCGAGAGAGTCGAACGCCACGGGGCCGCGCCACCAGGTATCCCATTTCACGTTGTCGGGGAACTTCAGCTTATGCTCGGCCTGGATGGTGTCGAAGCCGTAGCCCGTCTCCTTCTGCACCGTGCTGTACAGGCTGACGCCCTTGTTGGCCTTGACGAGCATGTCGTTCATGAAGTCGGTCGCTTCGCCGGATTGCTCGACGAACCCCCACACCACGTCGGGACGCGCGCGCCAGTACGAGGAGCGCATGATGGCTTCCACGTACTCCGCAGGATCGGGCACGTTGTCGATTTCCTGCTGCAGTTTCGTGTTGTATCCGCCCACGCTTTCCCAGGTGTTGCGTCCGCGGTTCATCTTCTCGATGGTGATGACGTTTGCGCCTTCGTTGGCAGCCTCGAGGGAGGCTATCATGCCGCCGATGCCGCAGCCGATAACCAGGAAGTCGCAGGTGTCGGTGCGCGCGATATCGGCATCTCCGAACTGCTTGTCGTCGTATGCGACGTACCCGTCCAGCTGATCCCACGATGCTTTCTTCACCGGAATGTACTGGGTGCTGTCGCCGAAAATCGTTTGATACGTGTTGAGGCTGGGGCCTCCGTCGGCCTCGGCGGCAAGCGCGACCCGATGCGGTTGCGCGGCAAGTTCCGAAACCCCGAGGGCACCCGCCGTTAAGCCGACCAAGCCCGCCCCCTTCAAGAAGGTTCGCCGTGACAAATTGGTGCGATCCATACTATCCCTCTCCCTTTCTGCGTCATTGTCGGACGCTTGGGAACATACGCCAGACGAACGCGCGCAACCATCGCAAATATTAATGAAATATGCGTCATGCCTGGTCATAAACGAGACAGCTCGCAGAGAAGCAAGCTGTGCTACAATCGCCCAAGAACTGGCATTGGCGAGTACGAGGGGATTCGTGGAAAATCCGGGACGCGTCGTTCGCATAGGCGGCATGGCATTTGGCCAGCTGTATTCGAACGTTGTTTCTTCAGCAGCCTGCCGTTCGCAGCTGCCAGCGATCGGGCGCAGGCTCAGTTCGACAGCCTGGTTGCCTCGTTGGCGTTCGTGGTGATCACCTTCGCGCTTTTGGTGTTTCTATCGGCCCGTGGCTCTTGGGACGTCGTCAAGAACAAGGGGCTGTTGATTGGGGCGGCCATTGCGGCGGCAGCCGGTGCATTCGGGCTATGTGTACTGCTACCCGAATGTTTTTCCGGGTGTGACCGTCGGACCGATTACAGTCGGCGGCATGAACCGCGATGATGCGGCAAACGCCATCGAGGACCAGAGTGCGCCGCTGTACGAGGGCAAGAACGTCACGGTGACGATTTACGACTCCAACTATGATATTCCGGTCGATAAGGTGCTGAAAAGCGTGGACGGCATCCAGTCCGCCGAGAACGCCTATGAAATAGGCCGCACCGGCAATCCGCTCGAGCGCGTGCACGATATCATCGGCGCAATGCGCGGTCACAGAGAGGCGCAGATTGCGGCAACCGTAGACGAGGAAAGCCTGCGCGGCACGCTCAACGAAATCGCGGACACGGCGCTGACCGAGCCGGTCAATCCGACCTGGGAGCTGAAGGACAGCAATCTGATTGTGCATTCCGGCAAGCCGGGCGTCAAGTTTGACACGGATGCGGTAGAGCAGGCGCTGACCGATCAGATCCGCCTGATGGACTTTGAGCCGTATGAGGTCTCGACCGATGTGACAGCCGCTCCGGCGATTGACGTTGACAAGATCGCAGCCGACATTATCGGTGACCCGATCAATGCCACCGTCAGCAAGGAGGACGGCAAGACCATCATTGCCGGCAAGGCAGGCGTATCGTTCGACACCGACAAGGCCAGGGAGATCATCGGTGACGGCTCGCAGGAGACCTACACCATTCCGGTGACCGATCACCCGAGCCGTCCATCACGGCAGAGACGCTCAAGGCGAAGCTGTTCCACGATACGCTCGCGCGCACGGCGACCAATCTCGACGAGGGCAACGCACCGCGTACGAACAACATCCGTCTGGCGGCTAAAGCCATCAACGGCACCATCCTCAATCCGGGCGACGAGTTTTCCTATAATGGCACGGTTGGCGAGCGCACAGCCGCACGCGGTTATCAGGAGGCGCACGCCTACTCGGGCGGCAAGATTATTGACGAGTTCGGCGGCGGTGTCTGCCAGCCGTCCTCGACGCTGTACATGGCCGTGCTGCGTGCCGATTTGAAGGTGACCGAACGGCATAATCATTCGTTTACCGTGTCCTACACACCGCTCGGCGAGGACGCAACCGTGGATTACGGCAATCTGGATTTCCGGTTCGTCAACAATACGGCGTATCCGGTCAAGATTCTTGCCGAGCAGACCGACGGTCAGATGATCATGACTATTGTCGGCACCAAAACGAGCGACAAGACGGTCACAACCCGCACAGAGGTGCTCGAGACCTATAAGCCGGAGACCGTTACCAAGACGGACAGTTCGATGGAGGCAGGCGATAGCCGCGTGGAGACCTCGGGCATCACGGGCTACTCGACCAAGACCTACAAGCAGATTACCGAAAACGGCAAGACGACCGAGGTGCTGGCCAACAGTTCCACCTATTCCAAACGGGACGAGGTCGTTTACGTCGGTGAATAATAAAGAAAACGGAGAATTTTATGAACAGTTTTACAGCTGAGACCCGCAGACAGCTCAAGCGGGAGCAGAAGACGCGTGTAATGGAAAACCTTGGCCGGTGCATCGGCATCCAGCTGATGTATCTCGTGCCGTATGTGCTGCTGATGGTGATCCTGTACGTTTCCGTGTTCGGCAGAG
>ENA-OQIJ01000396-OQIJ01000396.1-human-gut-metagenome-genome-assembly--contig:-NODE-396-length-10515-cov-3.139584_pt1 | contig 10515 bp, 9 predicted proteins | sample MGYA00242582_ERZ504747 | MGnify/ENA primary metagenome ERZ504747 (study PRJEB26092, sample SAMD00036435) | human gut metagenome | host: Homo sapiens | study: EMG produced TPA metagenomics assembly of...
TGGTGCAGGCCGTAGCCGACGGACAGCAGGCTGAGATCGCCGAACGCGGCATCGTCGCCGAAGTCGGCGTTTATGGTGATGCGAGGAACCCTGACTCCCATGTTGTAGCTCCCCTCTGGCGTCTTCCCCTGGTTCTATGATACCGGCTGAACTGCGCGTTTGCCAGCGGAAACGTACGGGGACTGGAGGGAGGGCGGCCGGTTGACCTGCATATATGACGGGGGAGATAAAAATAATCCTCTGCGGATGATGCGATGCAGGAGGCGGATGATTCGCGAGGGGCTCGGCTGGTCGTCCGAGCCCCTCGCGCGCGGCAGCTTACGCCACCGTGAACACCACGTTGTCGAAGCGCTCGAGGGGCGTGGATTCGCCCTCGGTGCCGCTTGCGTCGTGCGTGGTGTGCGTGCCCGGCTTCTGCGCGTCGGCATGGTAGACCGTGCACGTGTACTGCTTGCCGGACAGCTCGTCCGCCAAGCTGGAGACGCTGTAGTCGTGAATGGCCTCGAGGCCATTCTGACTGTTGCTCGAAACCACGCCCTCGTCCAGGCATGCGGCAGCGGTGCTGCCTGCAGGAACGATGAGGAACGAGGTTCTCACGCCTCCGCCTTGCGCGGTCTCGTCCACCGTGCACGTGATCTCGATAACGCCTTTGCTGGTTGCAGCGACGTTTTCCTCGCCCTGAACGTAATAGAACGCATAGGCGGGAACCGCGATCAGAGCGCACAGGCAGCCCAGAACCGCAACGGCAAGAATTCTCTTGCCCCAAGCTACGTTGGTCATAGGAGCTCCTTTCCCAAGAAGCCCCGCTTCTCGCAACGCGCCCCGATTATAGGGAGGCCGCGTTGGGCGCGTCAAGATGATTTTGCGCTCCGCGCCCGCCTTTCCGCCTGTCAGACGGCCGGAGCGTATGATGCCTGCGCGATTCGGCCGCGCATTTACGCCTTGCAGGATGATAGGGCGCTCCGCGGGGTGCCTATAATCGAAGGCAGCGAAGAGAGAAGAAGGAGGTATCGATGTCCGACGTATCGTTCGACGAGGTCCTGGGCTTGGACGATGAGTTCGATCCGCTGATGGTCGACGACCTGATGATCGACCAAGAGGATATGGACGACGACAACCCGCTGGATACGGTGGACTACCCCACCATGCGCAATATGCCGCAGAGCATGCAGCGCGATGCCGTGTACACCCCGAAGCGCCAAGGCAGCGTGGAGGCTGCCGTGCTCGAGCTGCTGGATCACAACCCGGCTCGCCGTCCGGTGCTGCTGAGCATCATGGGAATGTGCCGCGGCGGTTGCGCTTCGAGCGAGGTTTCGACACGGGTGGAAGCCGCGCAGACGCACAACCGCTCGGTGTACGCGCCCATGACGCTGTGCCGCATGCTGGAACGTGCGGGAGCTTTGACGCTCGAGCTGCCCGAGGTGGCCGAGCCGCACGAGGACGCGGACGAGGGCGTGACGTATCTTGAGATCAAGCAGCGCGTCGATCCCGTGTGGAGAACCACCGACGAGGGAGCGGCCCTGTACGAGGAGCTTACGCGCGGCGCGGCGTTCCGCGATATCGTGCTGGACCGCGACAGCCGCTACCTCGACGTGTACCGCGCGGTTATGGATGCGGTGCTTCGCCAACCGCGCACGAAGCCCGAGATAGAAGAGCTGGTGGACGCGTTCGATGTGGTGAAGAGCCCGCGGCGTTTCGGCGGCCACTTCATCGACATGCTGGAGCGCACCGACGCGCTGGAGTGGAACGATCACGCGTGGAAGCTGACCGAGCTGGGCCGTTCCATGCTGCCTGTGGTTGAAGCGGCCGCGTCTGAAAAGAAGGAGATGACCCATGCCTGAGGAATCCGTCGATCTCGTTGCGCTCATGGATATGCGCGCACGCACGTACGGCCTGCTCGCTCGCTTGTTTCGCGAGGAGGTGGACAAGGAGGCGCTGGAAGAGCTGCAAGCCATGCGCTTTCCCACGGCCACCGGCAACGCGACGGTGGACGAGGGGTACCACTTGCTGTACGACTACCTGAAAAGCGCCTGGGAAGACAGCGTGACCGAGCTGGCCATCGACTTCGTGCGCACCTTCATCGGTCACGGCGTGAACGCCTATTCGGCGGCGTATCCGTACGAAAGCGTGTACACCTCCGAGCGTCGGCTCATGATGCAGGAGGCCCGTGCCGAAGTGTTGCAGACGATGCGCGAGAACAACCTCAAGCGCGGGACCTGGAACGAGGGCGAGGATCACGTTGCGTTGGAGTTCGAGTTCATGCAGCGTATGAGCATGCGCGCGGCGGAAGCGCTGGCAGCTGGCGACGAAGACGCCGCCGTGGAGCAGCTGCGCACGCAGCGCACGTTTCTACGCGACCACCTGCTGAACTGGTTGCCCCTGCTTACCAGCGACATGCGCCTGTTCTCCCGCACGATGTTCTACCAAGGCTTGGCTCAGCTTGCGATGGGCTTCGCCGAGGAGGATGCGGCCCTTCTCGCCGAGCTTCTGGACAGCGTGGAGGTTGCCGCGTAGTCAAGATAGCGCCCAACCCGTATTAATCGCCCCTCCTCCCCGCCGGCTTGCGAACTCGTTCGCAAGCCGGTTTCTTCGTTCGGGGGGCGTGGGGTATCCGCCCGGAAGTTCGAGGGCGTCAGTTCAGCCCGTGCTTTGCGAGCAGCGCTTGGCCGCCCGTGGTGGCGGGGCAGGCGCTGCCGGCTTCGGACAGGAACACGGTGGGCCGTACGACGGCCATGCGCTCGCCCCCTTCGGCCTTCACGCGCACCACCTGCATCTTGGTCCGCTCGGCCAGCTCCAGCCCGGCTTTGCTGAAGTAGGAGATGATCAGGCGCTTGTTCGCTTTCGACACGCTGTTGCAGAACGCGCGTCGCGACGCGTTCATGATGCGCTGGCGATCATCTTCGGTGCTGATCACTTCGAACGCGTCGCGCCGCGGTATGAATCCGTCCACGGCCGCGATGGCGAAGATGTTGTCGTACTCGGTGCCGCACAGCGTGCCGTAGGCGGCCACGTGCAGCACGTGCGGATCGTCGGGCATCGCGGGGTCGGCCACCTTGCCGCGCTCCAAGGCGAAGACCTCCGCTGCGTCCTCGTCGCCCACCAGGGCGCGCGCCGTCTCCTCGAATTCCGGCAGCCCGTCGGCGCCGATGGCGCGCAGCAGGCCAAAGCCCTTGCGCGCGGCGTTCGCGTCGATGAAAGCCCGTCCTTCCTTCCAGCGCTCTCCCAGCGCTCGCGCTCGCGGAAAGGGCTCGTCGCCCGCGTCGCCTGCCTCGGCCGCTTCGGCCGTGAGCGCGAGCGCATCGTACAGCGAGGTCCCGTGCGCTGCGGCAAAGGTTTGCAGCGCCGCCCACGCATCGCTGTTCGTGAGGTAGTTGTCGAAGCCGCACCAGCTGCGCCAGGCGGTCAGATCGTGCGGATCGGCCAGCAGGTTGAGCTTCGTGTACGCCACGAGCGCTCGGGCGCGGGCGCTGTCGCGCGGGTCGCCTCCCAGGCCCGCGCATGTGCCTGCCAGCGTCACGGCGAAGCCGCGCTCTTTGAGCACGCGCTGCGCCATGAGCGCCCAGCGCTTGTTGGGCACGAGCACGCACGTGCGGCTCTCGTGCAGGTCTTTCTCGGCGTCCAGCATGACGCGCAGGTATTTCGTGATGCCGTTGAGCTCTTCTTCGGGCGTGGACCACTTGACGGCCATGACGCCGTCCTGCACGTCGCCCGGCGTTGCGGCGGGGCACGCCTTGAGCGCCGGGTCCATGTCGCCGTGGTCGCACAGGCTGTCGGCGAACGCTGCGACGGCGGGGCTGCCGAACGCGCCCGACAACGCGAACGTCGCGACGTCGCGACGCCGTTGCTCGAACTGCGCGAAGCCTTCGGCGTCGGGGAAAGCGGTGCTAACCGCCTGCTGCTGGTTGGGGTTGCCGCACACGATGAGCTGGCGGTCGGCCAGCAGGCAGAGGCAGGTCTGCTCGGCATGGCTCATGTTCTGGAAGTCGTCGCACAGCACGTACGCGTAGCATCCACGCAGCGCCGCCCCGCCTCGCTCTTGAGCAGCTCGGCGCACAGGCTGGGCGCTTCCTGCGCAAGCATGGCGTTGCGCGAAACGAGCACGCGCTCGAGATGGGCAAGGACGGTTTCCTCTTCGCCGCCGAGGGCCCACGTGTCGCGCGGCGCCAGATCGCTCATCTGGCGGTAGAAGAAGTCGAGCATGGCGCGCAGGCGGCGAATGGGTTGGCCGAGCGTCTTCATGTCTTCCAGGAAGAAGCTGTACTCGGCGGCGTTCAGCAGGCGCGGCACGCGGCCGGTGGCCTCGCGCGCGTTCGGGCCGTCCAGAACCTCTACGCAGGTTTCGAGGGCGGTGCGCACCGCCACGCCGTCGGCGGCGTGCTCGAAGCGGGCTCCCAGGGCGCGGCGCAGGCGGGCGCGGAAGGCTTGCGCGGCCGCGGCGTTCGATACCTCCACGAGGATGTCCGCGGGGGCGATGTCGCTGCGAATCAGTTGGGCGCATCGCCGTACGAGCGCTTCGGTCTTGCCGCTGCGGGCGGGACCGGTCACTTTGGCGATGCGCCCTTCAAAGGAAGCGATGGTGTCGATCATGGAATTCTCCTTCAGGGTTACGCGAGCGTTCCCGCATGCGAGTCGAACGTGCGGGCGGATCCGTCGACGTACTCCACCAGCCACATGCGGTAGTCGAGAACGAAGTCGGGCTCGTCGAGCGCGAAGGGTTCGGGCGACGCGGGAGCGTCCTCTTCTGAGGCGCACTCAACGGTGAGCTGGGGCGATTCCAGGAACGCCTCGTCTGCCGCCTCTTCCGCAGCGCGGGCGGCTGCTCGCGCTTCCTCTTCGGCGGCGGCTCGAGCCGCCGCTTCTTCGGCCTCCCGTTCGGCCTTCGCGGCAGCACCGGCCGCCTTCTGCCGCTCGTAGGAGCTGGGCTCGGGCAGGTACACGCGTGCGACGTCCTGGCCCAGGGAGCCGTCGTTGTACGCGTTGCGCAGCGTGGTGAGCAGCGAGCTGGCCTCGGCTTGTATGCCGCTGACGTTGTCGCAATGCAGCAGCGCGTGCAGTTCGCCGTTCTGCAGCTCCACGTCGATCCAGTCGAACACGAGCGGGGGGTTGCCCACTTCGCGCTGGCGGCGGTTGTAGATCAGCATGTTGTTGCTCACCTTGTACAGCTCGTTGTAGAACCAGCGCTCCATGACGTCGTGCCACAGCTCGTCGGCTCCTTCGGCGCCAGCATGCAGGTAGCGGCGGGTGCCCATCTTCACCAGGAAGCGCATGATGTTCTCCGGCGCGCCTTCGCCCGCTTCGTGGGCGCGCACGAGCGTCGGCCCAACGTACGAGTAGCACCGGTCGATTTCCAGGCGAACGTCCTCGCTGTCGAGGCGCTCGTCGATGTCGAGGATCAACGTCAATGACGGACGCGGTTGTGCCATGGTCTTCTCCTTCAATCGCAAGTCTCTTCGCTGCCATTCAGTATAGATTGCGTCCGAAAAGCAAAATAATCCTTTGGGGATGATATCCGTGCGTTTCATCCATCCACCCCTTATGATTTGGGCTTTTGCCCCTTTCTTACAATCTTCAAGCAGCGGAGGAACGGTTCTGCACCGCGCGCTTCGGCGCATAAACCGCAGTGCGGAGCCGTGCATTTCGCACACGATGAACGAAGCGAGAAAAGGAAGAGAGGAGGGGCACATGGCGAACCTATCACTGACTCGTCGAAGCTTCCTGAAGGCCTCTGCCATGGCCGCCGCGGCTACCACGGTGGGCTTCGCGGCAGCGCCTTCGACGGCTTTGGCCGAAGGTGAAGACGCCTCAGCGGGCGAGATCAAACGCATCCGCTCCTGCTGCCGCGCATGCGGCAAGGTGGAGTGCGGCGTGTGGGTCACGGTCCAAGACAACAAGGTGATCAAGGTTGAGGGCGATGAATCCAACGCCCACAGCCGCGGCCACTGCTGCGCGAAGTCGCAGTCGTCCATGCTGGCTCTGTACCACCCCGATCGTCTGCGCTACTGCATGAAGCGCACGAACCCCAAAGGCGAGGACGATCCCGGCTGGGTGCGCATCACGTTGGCGGAGGCCTTCGACGAATCGGGCGCCAAGCTGAAGGAGATCGTCGAGAAATACGGCGGAGAAGCCAACTTCGCCATGGGCGGCACTTCGCGCGTGTGGGCGCAGCCGCCGTACGGCACGCTGAAGTCCATCTTCCCCACGCCGAACGCGCACCTTGCCTATGAGATCTGCAAGGGTCCGCGCCACTTCGGCGGCATCCTCACCGACGAGATCGGCTCGCCGTGGATGGAAGTCGAGCAAGGCCCGCTCGTGTACGTGCAGTGGGGCACCGCGTCGGAGTATTCGAACTACGACTCCACGAACCGTACGGTGGTCGATTGCTCGCAGCGCGCGTACAAGCACATCCTGGTGGACCCCCGCATGACCCCGCTGGGGAAAGAGGCCGACGTGTGGCTGCCGTTGCGCGTGGGCACCGACCTGTGCCTGTCGCTGGGCTGGCTCAAGTGGATTCTCGACAACGAGGCCTACGACAACGCGTTCGTGCGCCGCTGGTCCAACGCACCGTTCTTGTGGAACCCCGAGGAGGGCGGACGCACCGCAAAGGGCTGGTTCATGGAAATGAACGGCGGCATCGACATGGAGAGCCGCATCCTCACCGAGGCTGATTGCGACCCCGAGTGGATCAACCAGTATTGGGAGTACGAAGGCCGCTATCAGCGCTTCATCTGTTGGGATGAGAACAACGGCAAGCCCACGTATTGGGATTCGGAAGCCTGCCAGTGGGAAGGCGAGAAGCACAAGATTCCGACGACGGGCACGTGGATCGAGCATCCCTACAAGCCCATCATCGCCGACGCATGGCTGCCCGACCCGTCCAAGTTCGCCGATCCGGCCGATGCGGCCTACGATGCGTACTGGGACGAGGGCAACGAGGGCGGTAAGAAGTCGAACCCTGCCGGGCTGCCCAAGAACCCTGCGCTGTTCCCCGGCGGCGTGGAAGTGAAGCTGAAGGACGGTTCCACCATCTCGGCCGGTACCGTATGGGAGGCGTTCTCGGACAGCCTTGAGAAGTACACGCTCGAATACGTGTCCGAGGTCACCGAGGTGCCCGTCGACAAGATCGAAGAGGGCGTGCGCATCTACACGACGCGCTTGAACCCCCTGCACGGCAACGGCGGCATCCACTATCAGCTGGCGCCCGACCAAACCGGCCATGCGGTGCAGAACACCCGCGCCCTGCAGCTGATCGCCTGCATCACCGGCAACTCCGACGAGCCCGCCGGCAACCGCGGCTCCTCGAAGGCCCAGGTGGACGGCTGCTGCGGCCGCGCGAACATGCTGGTGACCGATCACGAGCCTAAGGATTGGGGCCTGGACGTGGGCAGCATGGAGCTGGGCAACACGCCGCGCGACCTCTCCATCGAAGACCAGATCCCGCTCATCCAGAACTTCGTGCAGTACCTCATCGACGAGAAATCGCCCCTTGCCGAGCGCTACGGCAACAAGGTGCCCACCGAAGAAGAGGCGCGCTGGATCGCCGAGCGCAAGGGCGGCGCGTACAAGTCCAGCCGTGCGTGGCCGGCGCTCAAGACGCCGTTCGACAGCAACGAGAAGCAGATTTCCGCCGAGCGCTTCCCGCTGTTGCGCTACTGGAACCGCTGGGCCGACTCCGCGGCTATCTGGGACTCCATCAACGGCATTGACACGCCCTACCAGATTCACGGCGGCGTGTGCATGTCGGGCGACTTCATGAACGAATCCAACCTGCTGGAGGCATGGGAAGCGCTCACGCGCCTGGACTTCTGGCTGGACTTCAACCTGTGGTCGTGCCCGAACAACGGCTGCGCCGACATCGTCATCCCCGTGCTGCATTGGCTCGAGGTGAACACGGGCCGCGTGTCTCAGGGCGCCGGCGGCATCTTCGGTGCCGGTCAGCGTTGCGTGGAGCCCATGGGCGACTGCATCTACGACCCGGTTGCCGTCATCTGCCTGTACAAGGCCATGGGCGTGGTGTGGAACAACCGGGACCCCGAATACGACGAATGGAACAACCTCGACTACCACAACTTCGTCCAGATGGGCGGCAACGTGGGCTACGAGGAGCAGGAGTACCGCGTGCTCAAGGACGCCACCGACTGGTGGAAGACCGAGGAGTTCCCCGACGGTCCCGACTTCCCGCAGTTCGCCGAGAAGTTCCAAGAAGAGGGATGGTTCGACTGCCGAAAGTGGCACCCCGAGCGCTGGGGCACGTATCGTCGTTGGGAGATGGGCTACCGACGCCAGCAGGGCGGCTACAACCTGTATTCCGCCATCGACGAGAAGTGCGGCTTCATGACCCCACCGCCAAGGTGGAAATCTGGTCGACCATCGCCGAGTCCTACATTCCCGACGGGGCGGCAACGTTCGCCAGCACGAACGTGATCGATCCGGATGTTCCCGATATCGACAAGTTCCCCCATTGGGTTGAGGCCAAGAACTCGCGCGTTTCGAATCCCGAGTACTTCGACGCCTCGCTCGTCGACCAGATCAAGACCACCGATGCCTACATCAACGACAACTATCAGGGCGATCACCTGGTGGAAGAGTACAAGGAAGCGCTGACGGCGCATCCGGACAGCGCGTTCTTCATGACGACGGGCTCGCGCCAGCCGGTGTACTTCCACTCGGAGCACCGCCAGTTGCCGTGGTGCCGCGAGCTGTGGCCGAGCCCCCGTTTGGAGATGAACCCCAACGATGCGGCGCGACTCGGTTTGGAGCAGGGCCAGTGGATTTGGATCCGCAGCCCCTGGGGCGCCATCCGCGAGGTCGTGGATTTGTACTACGGCATCAAGGAAGGCACCGTCAACGCGAACCATGCCTGGTGGTATCCCGAGATCGATACGGCATCGCACGGCTTCGAGCTGGTCAACATCAACTGCACGATGGACAAGTACGCCCAGTGCTGGATTTGCGGCGCGTCCCAGCTGCGCGGCGTGCCGGTGCTCGTGTACCCCGCAACGGCCGAGAACTCGCCGCACGGCAACCCGGTTCCGTGCGACCCGCAGGGCAACCCGGTTATCACGAACGCGAACGACGCGCGTTTGAAGGAATGGCTGTCGAACGATCCGCGTCTTGAAGACTCGAAGATGGAGCTCACGTTCGCCAACATGGCGGCGGTTGGCTGCCAGCCGAGCGTGCAGAGCCCCGACCTCATGTCCGGCGGCAAGCTGGCCGTTGGCAGCGTGGGCGGCGACGCGCTGGGCGCGTACTCGAAATCGAAGTAAAGGAAGGAGGTTCACCATATGGCAAACTACGCGATCATTACCGACTTGAACCGTTGCACCGGTTGTCTTGCGTGCACGGTTGCATGCAAGGCTATCAACGGCGTTGACGTGGGATCGTTCTGGATCAAGACGCTGCGCGTCGGCCCTCACCCCATCGAGGGCGGTTCGGGCACGTTCCCGGACGTCGAGATGTACTTCCTTCCCGTTCAGTGCCAGCACTGCGAGAACCCCGAATGCGTGAAGGTGTGCCCCACGGAGGCATCGCATATCCGCGAGGACGGCACCGTTCAAATTGACAAGTCGAAGTGCATCGGCTGCCAGTTCTGCGCGATGGCGTGTCCCTACGGTGTTCGCTATCTGAATCAGGAAGAGCGCGTCGTGGAGAAGTGCACGCTGTGCGAGCAGCGCATCTCCCAGGGAGAGCTTCCCCAGTGCGTGGCCCAGTGCGGTGCCCGCGCCCGCTTCTTCGGCGACCTGGACCAGGGCGTGGACAACTTCGAGGGTCCGGCCCATCCCGATAGTCCGGGCTGCCAATACGACGAGATGACCCAGACGCGCGTGAAGCTGAAGGACTACGTCGAGCCGTACACCGAAAACGATATCCATCATCTTGCGGATGCGGGCAACGAGCCTAAGCTCATGTACCTCATGCGCGAGGGCCGAAAGTGGAGGGAGTAGACTATGCATCCTGAATGGCCCCTCATTCTCTTCACCTTCTTCCTGTGCGTCGCAGGCGGCGCGCTGGTTTCCCAAGGCGTGCTGACCGTTGCGGGCAAGGGCAAGAAGATGCAGCTGGCGTCGCTGGTCACCGCGTTCGTCGCGCTGGTTGTCGGCGGGTTGTCGGTGTTCATGCACCTGCAGCACTGGGAGCGCATCTTCAACGGCTTCGGCCATATCACCTCGGGCATCACGCTGGAGTTCATCGGTTGCATCGTGTTCGCGGTGGTGCTGGTGTTGTACTTCCTCATGATGCGCCGCGCTGAGGACGGTATGGCACCGAAATGGTGCGGCGTCCTGGCCATCGTGGTGGGCCTGGCGTTGCCGGTGGTGACGGGCATGAGCTACCTCATGGCGTCCCTGCCGTCGTGGAACACGCCGCTTCTGCCGGTGTACTACCTGGCGAACACCGTGTTCATGGGCGGCTTGACGGCGCTCGTCATCGCCGGCCTGACCCGCGACGACAGCGCGCGGGATCTCGGCGTGAAGATGGCGCTCGTGGGCGGTGCGCTGCAGCTGGTGGCGGTGTTCGTGT
>ENA-OQIJ01000397-OQIJ01000397.1-human-gut-metagenome-genome-assembly--contig:-NODE-397-length-10500-cov-2.207654_pt1 | contig 10500 bp, 15 predicted proteins | sample MGYA00242582_ERZ504747 | MGnify/ENA primary metagenome ERZ504747 (study PRJEB26092, sample SAMD00036435) | human gut metagenome | host: Homo sapiens | study: EMG produced TPA metagenomics assembly of...
TTGCTGTTAAAATCCATTCCTCTGCATTCCTTTCCGGTCACGAACTGCCGTCAGCCCTTGACTGCACCGGCCATACCGTCCACATAATATTTCTGTAGCTTCAGGAACAGCAGCGCAATGGGAATCGCACCCTTCTGCCGGGCTGTACCGGCTGATGATGGCGCGGGCCACCCGCAGGCCATCGACGGCGGCACTCATGATGCCGCCCGCATATCCGGCACCCTCGCCGCAGGGATACAATCCTGCCAGCTGGGCGCATTCAAAATTTTCTTCCCGTTTCAGCCGCACCGGGCTGCTGGTACGGGTCTCGAGGCCGGTCAGAATGGCCTCGGGGGCGGTGTAACCCGCAATTTTCCGCTCGTAAGCCCGCAGACCGGCCCGCAGAGTGTCGGCCAGTTCGGTCGGCAGCAGTGCGCCGAGGTCCGCAGCGACGACGCCCCGGTCATAGGTGGGCTGGACGCGGCCAATGTTCAGCCGGCCCCTGCCCTCCAAAAAGCTCTGGATGTTCTCCGCCGGGGCGGCATACTCTCCGCCGGGACGGCCTGCCGCATAGGCCCGGGCTTCCAGCTCCCGCTGGAAGGCAATGGCCTTCCGGGGGTCGTTGCCGAAGTCTTCACCGCCCACGCTGACCACTACGGCCGCGTTGGCATTCCTGCCGCTGCGGGCATGGTAGCTCATGCCGTTGGTCACGACGCGGCCCTTTTCGCTGGCCGAAGCCACCACCTGGCCGCCCGGACACATACAGAAAGAATACACGCCCCTGCCTCCAACGTGCTGCGAAAGCTGATATTCGCCGCGCGGCAGGGCCGGATGGCCCGCCGCCTCGTGGTAGAGGCTCTTTTCGATTTCCGATTGGAGATGCTCTGCCCGGAAGCCGACGCTGAAGGGCTTGCACTCCAGCACGAGGCCGCTGTCCATCAGCATCCCGAAGGTGTCGCGGGCCGAGTGGCCCACCGCGAACACCAGCGCCTCACAGGGGAACGCACCGTCCGTGGTCTGGATGCCGACGAGCTGGCCGTCCCGCCGCTCGAAGCCGGTGAGGGCAGTGTTGAAGTGGACCTCACCGCCCAGAGACTCGATCTCTTTTCGGATCGAAGTAATGACGCCCCGCAGCAGGTCGGTGCCAACATGGGGCTTCTGCTGCCAGGCGATCTCCTTCGGCGCGCCGTGCTCGAGGAACACTTCGGTCACGAAGCCGCAGAGCTCGTCGCCGATGCGGGTGGTGAGCTTGCCGTCCGAGAAGGTTCCGGCGCCGCCCTCGCCGAACTGGATGTTGGCGTTCTCGTCCAGCTCACCGGTGCGGAGAAATGCTCCACGGCCTTGACACGCTCGTCCAGCGCCGGGCCGCGTTCCAGCACGATGGGCCGATAGCCCTGACGGGCCAGCAGCAGCGCCGCAAAGAGGCCCGCCGGGCCGAGACCGCAGACCACAGGCCGGTGCGTCAGCGGCAGAGTGCCATTCTGCACCGAGAGATCGGTCTTGCCCCGGACGGTGACGCTGCGGGAAGCACCCGCACAGGCGGCCTCTTCCCGCTCCTCTTTCAGGGTCACGGCCACGGTGTACACCAGCTTGGGCTGGCCGTGGCGGGCATCCACCGAGAGCCGGGCGATGCCCAGATGGATCACCTTTCCCCGGGGGATGCGGGCGAGGCGGAGGGCTTTTTCGTAGGCCTGCGGCTCCCCGGCGGAGAGGGGCAGGCGAATATCATGGATCAGGATCATATACTCAGTTACTTTCTATCTTGCACTGCACCACATAGCTGCCCAGCGCAAAAATTTTGTCGTTGGCCGGCACATAGAGGCGGCAGGCGATGTTTTGCTGGCCGATGGCGACATGGAAGTCGTCGGCGTCGATCTCAATGACCACCTGTTCCGGATTCAGTGCTTCCAGCGAGCCGGCCGGGCCGCAGAGGGTGACGTTCATCAGCCGCTCCGTCTCCACGGTCAGGGTGTAGGTGGAGGGCAGGTTGATGACCTGCACACAGCTGGCGGGCAGGTTCATGGTCTTGGTTTCCAGACGGGAGCTGTCGAAGCTGACCGTGATGCTGGAGATGTTGTCCAGCAGACGGATGCCGCTGGGCAGCTCGATGGGCATTTCGTACACCTTATCCAGTGCAAAGGTGGAAAGGTCGATGGTACCCACCGACAGGGTGGACAGACGGTCGATCTGGGACTCCGGGCCGGCCACATTGAGGGTCTTCTTGCTCAGGGAGTAGACCAGCACCGAGGGGTCAAAGTCGCGGGGCGCGTTGATAAAGCTGACTTCCACCGGCAGGGTGGCCAGCTTATACACCTGCAGCGTGACCTCGACGCTGTCCGTTTCCAGAGTAGTATACTCAAATTCCACCTCTCCGCCGCTGCGGGTGTAAAAACGCAGGCCGGTGTCCAGAGTGACGGGGCTGGTCAGCTCGCCGTTGTAGGTCACCTCGGCGGTGCAGGTCTCCACCTTGCTCAGCTCGGTGCTGGGTCCGGAGAGAGTCACCGTCTCCTTCGAGATGTCGGTGCCGTAGAGGATATAGCCGTCTGCTATCTTCAGGTAATTCGTCGTCACCTGAATGGGCAGGGTCTTTTCTTCCACCACATCGAACACCACGTCCACGGTGTTGTCGCCGTCGATGGAGACGGACACCCCGGTGAGCAGGGTGCTCTGGCTCCGCACCTGAAGGCGCAGGCTCTTTTCGCCGCTGTCGCGGACGCTGGACCAGTCGGGGTAGACGACAAAGTCGTTGGCCGACAGGCTGCCGATGGTGTAGCCGTCGCCGGAAAGCTTCAGGTTGACCGTTTTTTCCTCCGCATTGACGATGCTCAGGCCCCGGGAAGTGTAGGCAGCCGAATCATAGGTAAAGTCCACCGGAACATTATAGATGGTGGTGGTTGTGCCGGGCTGCACGACGATGGTGACAGCCATCCACGCGATGACTGCACCCAGCAAAGAAAGCAGGAGCCGGATGCGGCGGTCATTCAGCAGATTGCGCTTGGGGGTACGGCAGGCTTGCCGTTGTTCTGCTCAGGGCTCATTGCTGCTCATCCTCCTCCTTGTTGTTCACCCAGTTCAGCAGGCGCTTGCCCCGGGCCTTCCAGCCCTCGGCAGCGCTCTTCTCGCTGGCGGTCTCCTTGGGTATCATCTCATCCACCAGCCGGGTGTAAAGGGTCTGACGGTCAAAGTGGCGCATGAGCACACCGTTTTTCGCCATCGAGATGATGCCGGTCTCCTCGCTGACCACGATGGCGATGGCGTCGGAGTTCTCGGCGATGCCGAGGCAGGCGCGGTGGCGGGTACCCATGTCCTTGCCCAGGTCCAGGTTGTTGGAAAGGGGCAGCACACAGCCTGCGGCCTTGATGCGGCCATTCTCGATGATGGCTGCGCCGTCGTGGAGGGGGGTACCCTCGTAGAAGATGGTACCCAGCACCTCAAGGTTGACTGCGCTGTTCACAGGCGTGCCGGTGCGGACGATCTCAGAAAGGTTGGTGTTCCGTTCCAGCACGATGAGCGCGCCGGTCTTGGTCTCCGAAAAGCGCTCTGCCGCGTCGCAGATGGCGATGATGGCGCTGCGCCACGCGCCCTTGAGGCTGGTGTCGTTGTAGCGGTTTTATTGAAGAAGCGATAGGCCCACCGGTCGGTCTGGCCCATCCGCTCCAGCGCACGCCGTATCTCGGGCTGGAACAGCACCACCAGCGTCAGCAGACCGACTTGCAGCAGCGAGTTGAGCAGCCAGGTGACGGTGCGCATATTCAGGATGTTCGCCACCAGATAGACCGCCATCACGATGAGCGCGCCCTTGGCCAGCTGGCCGGCGCGGGTGCGGTTGACGAATCCCAGCAGCTGGTAGATGAGGAACGCGATGATGAGGATGTCCAGCAGGTCTACCAGCTTGAAGGTCTGGAAGTTTGCTACGATAGAGTTCAGAGTCATGGGTCACATTCTCCCGTTCACACTGCTTCGATGAGGGCGACGGCGTGGGCCGCGATGCCCAGCCCCTCGCCGGTAAAGCCCAGATGCTCCTCGGTGGTGGCTTTGACGCTCACGGCGTCCACCGGCATCCCGAAAGCCTCGGCCAGCTTTGCCCGCATGGCCGGGATGTGGGGGGCCAGCTTCGGGCGCTGGCAGAGGATGGTGGCGTCGATGTTCTCGATGCGCCAGCCGTGCCCGGTCACGATTTCTGCCACACGGCGGGCCAGCATGAGGCTGTCGGCCCCGGCGTACTCTTCCGCCGTATCGGGGAAGTGCTGGCCGATGTCGCCCAGCGCCGCTGCGCCCAGCACGGCATCCATGACCGCGTGGGCCAGCACGTCGGCGTCCGAGTGGCCCAGCAGGCCCTTCTCATACGGCACTTCCACGCCGCCCAGGATGAGCTTGCGGCCCTCCACCAGACGGTGGACGTCGTAACCATGACCAATGCGCATTTTCTTTCCTCCGTTCCCGGCCCGGGGCAGGTCCTCCCGGGTGGTTATCTTGATGTTTGCGTAGTCGCCCTGTACCAGCTCCACCGGACGGCCCGTCAGCTCGAACAGGCTGCAGTCGTCGGTGACGAGGCGGGCGCTGGCCTCGTCCAGTTCATCCAGCGCGCCAGATAGGCGGCCCGGTCGAAGCACTGGGGCGTCTGCACCGCATAAAGGGTGCTGCGGTCGGGGGTGTTCTCCACCATGCAGCCTTCCGGCACAGTCTTGCCGTTTCCGCCCTTCGCCTGCTTGATGGTATCCTTCACCGGCACCGCCGGGGCGGCGGCACCGCAGCGGGCAGCGGCCGCTATCGTATCGGCGATAACGCTCTGGCTCACGAAGGGCCGGGCCGCGTCGTGGACGGCCACCAGTCTGCCGTGGGCTGCGGCCACGCCGCTGCGGGCGCTCTCGGCACGGGTCGAGCCGCCCTTCACCAGCCGCACCGGCTTTTTGCAGCGGGCAGCGGCCCGCTGGGCATTCTCACCGGACGCGCCGGTCACGATCACCAGCTCATCCACCTCCGGACACTCGTCAAAGGCCCGGACGCTCCGCTCCAGGACGGTCTCACCGCCCAGATCGAAGCTCAGTTTATCAAATCCCATCCGGGTGAAGAACCAGCCGCCACCAGGACTGCCGTCACACGACATTCCAATTTCTTACACCTGCCCCATTTTATTCCTGCCCTGTGCCGCACTGCACAGAGCGTATTATTATTCATTGAATATTATAGCGTATCCACCCACAAACTGCAACTGCCCGCGCCCATCAAAAATGCCCCCGTGCAGCACTTTTGGCGCTGTACGGGGGCATAAATTTTTTATGAAATTTCTGCGTTATGCGAGGATGGGCTCGATGGCAGCGGCCAGAGCATCCTTCTGAGCCTGAGCCTCGGCCAGGTCTTTGCCCAGAGTGGTGAAGTAGGTCTTGATCTTCGGCTCAGTGCCGGAGGGACGGACGACCACGGTAGCGCCGTTGTCCAGAGTGTAGATGAGGACGTTTGCGGCGGGCAGGCCGGTCTCTTCGGGCTTCTTGTAGTCGGTGACCTTGACCACCTTGTGGCCGGCCAGCTCGGTGAGGGGCTCGTCACGCAGCTTCTGCATGATGGAGGCCATCTTCTCCATGCCGGTCAGGCCGGGGAACTCGAAGCTGTCCACCTTGTTCAGGTAGCGGCCATACTCCTTGTAGATCTCTTCCAGACGCTCCTTGATGGAAGAACCGATGCTGCGGTAGTAAGCGGCCATCTCGCAGATGAGCATGGAGCCGATGACAGCATCCTTGTCACGGACATAGGGGCCGGCCAGATAGCCGTAGCTCTCCTCGAAGCCGAAGATGAAGCGGTCCACTTCACCGGCAGCTTCCAGATTTGCGATCTGGTCGCCGATCCACTTGAAGCCGGTCAGCACGCTGCGCATCTCCACGCCGTAGTGGGCGGCGATGGCATCGGCCAGCGGGGTGGAGACGATGGACTTGACGGCGACGGGGTCCTTGGGCATGGTACCCTTCTCGATGCGGCCTGCGCAGATGTAATCCAGCAGCAGAGCGCCCATCTCGTTGCCGGAGACCAGCTCATAGCTGCCGTCCGGACACTTCATGGCGATACCCACGCGGTCGGCGTCGGGGTCGGTGGCCAGCATCAGGTCGGCGCCGGTCTTGGTGGCGAGGTCGAGGCCCAGCTTCAGAGCCTCGAAGATCTCGGGGTTGGGTAGGAGCAGGTGGTGAAGTAGCCGTTGGGGTACTCCTGCTCCGGCACGATGGTGATGTCGGTGATGCCCATGTCGTTCAGGACGTGGGTGACCGGCACCAGACCAGAACCGTTCAGCGGGCTGTAGACGAGCTTCAGACCGGCGGTCTTGCACAGGCCCGGGCGCACCTGACGTGCCTCGATGGCGGCGTAGAGGGCGTTCTTGCAGTCGTCGCCCACAAAGCGGATGAGGCCCTGCTCGACGCCTTCGGCAAAGGAGATGTACTTTGCGCCGGTCAGGACATCCGTCTTCTGGATCTCGTCATAGACGATGGCGGCGGCGTCATCGGTCATCTGGCAGCCGTCGGGGCCGTAGGCCTTGTAGCCGTTGTACTTGGCGGGTTATGAGAAGCGGTGACCATGATGCCCGCATTGCACTCATAGTAACGGGTGCAAAGCTCAGGGCCGGGACAGGCATCAGAGCATCATAAAATGCGCAACCTTGATACCGTTTGCGGCCAGAACGCCGGCGGCAGTCTTGGCAAAAGACATCGCTCTTCAGGCGGCTGTCGTAGCTGATGGCCAGGTCTGGCTGCCGCCCTGGGTCTTGACCCAGTTTGCCAGGCCCTGGGTGGCCTGACGCACGACGTAGATGTTCATGCGGTTGGTGCCAGCGCCCAGCACTCCGCGCAGGCCGCGGTGCCGAACTTCAGTGCAACGGCAAAGCGGTCCTTGATCTCGTCGTCGTTTCCCTCGACCTTGGCCAGCTCCGGCTTCAGATCTGCGTCCTCCAGATCCGCTGCCAGCCAGCGCTTATACTCATCCTGATACATATTGCACACCTTACCTTTGTAATTTTTGACCATAATGGACAAATTCATCCAAGTCTACTTATAATATAAGCTTTTATACGCTTTGTGTCAATTCAGGATTATGTACCAAGTTTTCCCCCTTAAAACCAGCAAATGCCACAAATCGTGCAGGTTTTCCGCTCTCCTGCTGCCCATTTGCAGCCGTGCAGGGCCAGTACACCTGCCCTGCGTCGTCCAGTACATCCAGCCAGTGGCCCAGCCCTACTCCATTTTCGCACAGATACCGCATCAGGGACATCAGCCGCCCGAAGTCGCCCACCGGGCAGATGACCTGCTCCGTGACACACTCTTCTCCCTGCTGCCGCCGCACTGCCAGTACAACACCCTCTTCCTCTACGCTTGCGCTGTAGTACAGCGTGTGTGCAAGCTGAAAGCCTTCGATACTGGAATAGGGCCTGGTGTAACAGCAGTACTCTTTCGCAACCATAAGGTTCTTCCTCCAATCGCAGATAGCCCGCGTTTCGTTGACATCTCACATGCCCTCTAATATAATAGATTCAAACAGAAAATTGTGTCGAACTTGGGCATCTGCGCCCTATCTTTGCCATTTCTTAGTCAGTTTTTAGTCAACCATTTCATTTCTTTTGTCTGTTATCTTAGAATAAATTTCGAAGCATCGTAAAAACCCATTGTTCCCTTTTATGGATGGTTTCTGCCGCCCATCGGGCAGAAAGGAGCGCCCATGTACGCAGTCCTCAAGAGCTTCGGTCTCAAGGGCCTCAACGGCTTCCCCGTGGAAGTCGAGGCTGACATCTCGGGCGGGATGCCCGCCCTCTCCATCGTCGGCCTGCCGGACTCCGCCGTCCGGGAGAGCGGCGACCGCGTCCACGCAGCCCTGAAAAATCTGGGCTTCAAGTGGCCTGACCGCCGCATCACCATCAACCTTGCTCCCGCCGACGTCCGCAAGACCGGCCCGGTGTATGACCTGCCCCTGCTGCTGGCGGTGCTGGCCGCTTCCGGACAGCTGGAGCCGCCGCCGAAGGACACGGCCTTTCTGGGGGAGCTGGCGCTGGACGGCAGTCTCCGCCCGGTGTCCGGCGTCCTGCCCATGGCGCTGGAAGCTGCCGCCAGCGGTGTGCGGGCGCTCTATGTCCCTGCCGAGAACGCTGCCGAAGCCGCTGAGGCCTGCGGAAGCGAAATGCAGGTCTACCCTGCAGCAACGGCCCGTCAGGTCGTGGATGCACTGCGGGGCATCCAGCCCATTTCTCCCACGGCTCCGGTTCCCTTCGACCCTGCCGATGCGTGGAGCCACGTTCCCGATTTCGCTGACGTCTGCGGCCAGCCGCTGGCCCGCCGGGCGATGGTCATCGCGGCTGCGGGCGGACACAACGTCCTGCTCGTCGGTGCGCCCGGCACCGGCAAATCCATGCTGGCCCGCCGCCTGCCCGGCATCCTGCCTCCCCTGACCCGGGAAGAAGCTGTGGAGACGACGAAAATTTACTCCATCGCCGGGCAGATGCCCGCAGGCCGGGGCCTCGTGACGGCACGGCCTTTCCGCAGCCCCCACCACTCGGCCAGTTCGGCTGCGCTGGCGGGCGGTGGGGCGCAGTTCCGCCCCGGCGAGTGCAGTCTGGCCAACTGCGGCGTCCTCTTCCTCGACGAGCTGCCCGAGTTCTCCCGCGAGAGCCTCGAAGTGCTGCGCCAGCCCCTCGAGGACGGCTGCATCACGGTCAGCCGGGCCGCCGGAAGCGCCACTTATCCCAGCCGCTTCCAGCTCGTCGCCGCCATGAACCCCTGCAAATGCGGCTACTACGGCCACCCTACCCGGGCCTGCACCTGTTCGCCCAGCGCGGTGCGGCAGTACCGCAGCCGGGTGTCCGGCCCGCTGCTGGACCGCATCGACCTCTGCGTCGAGATGGACCCGGTGGCCTTCGATGAACTGCATGGCGCTGCCCCTTCCGAGAGCAGCGCCGAGCTGCGGAAACAGGTCCTTGCTGCCCGGGCCATCCAGGCCCGGCGGTACGCTGCTCCCGGCTACGAGGATGTGCGCTGCAACGCCCAGCTCACCGCCGGGCAGGTACGGCGCATCTGCCGGATGACCCCCGCCGCTGAACAGCTCCTGCGGGCCTCCTACGAGACGCTGGGCCTTTCGGCCCGCGCCCACGACCGCATCCTCCGGGTGGCCCGCACCATTGCCGACCTCTCCGGCAAGCGCCTCCTCGACGAGGATTCGCTGCTCGAGGCTCTGCAATACCGTGCGCAGGAAAAGGTCGATCTGACGTTCTGATACAGACAAAAATCCCCCGGCTGGACCGGGGGATTTTTGCGTTATAAAACTTTTAGAATCTTCTCCACGCATCGGGCAGGAAGAGCACCAGCATCGGGAAAATTTCCAGACGACCGGCCAGCATATCGAAGATGAGCACCAGCTTTGCGAAGTTGGAGTAGGCCCCGAAGTTCATCATGGGGCCCACCTGATTGAGGCCGGGGCCGATGTTGTTCAGGGTGGCGGCGATGGAGGTAAAGTTCGTCACCATGTCAAAGCCGTCCAGACTGACAAGCATGAAACTCGCCGCAAAGATGAAGATGTAGGCCGCCAGAAAGACGTTGGTGGTGCGGATGGTCTCATGATTGACCAGCTTGCCGTCCATCCGGACGGGGCCACCACCTGCGGGTGGAGGGCCTGCTTCAGCTCCTTGCCCAGCGTCTTGCCCAGCAGGAGGAAGCGGCTCACCTTGATGCCGCCGCCGGTGCTGCCCGCGCAGGCGCCCACGAACATCAGCAGCACCAGCACCTCTTTTGCCAGCGTGGGCCAGAGGTCGAAATCACAGCTGGAAAAGCCGGTGGTGGTAATGATGGAGCCGACCTGGAAGGCCGCATGGCGCAGCGCCTCGCCGAAGGTGCCGTAGAGGCTGCGGATGTTCACCGTGATGACGGCCACCGCTGCCAGAATGATGGCGAAATAGGCGCGGACTTCCTCGCTGGACGCTGCGCGGCGGAACCGGCGCAGCAGCAGCAGGAAATACGCGTTGAAGTTGACGCCGAAGAGGATCATAAAGATGGTCACGACCCACTGGATGTAGGGCGAGAAGCTGGCAAAGCTGTCGTTCTTGAAGCCGAAAGCCGCCAGTACCCGCCGTGCCAAAGGCCGTGAGCAGAGAGTCGAACACATTCATTCCGCCCGCCAGCAGGAAGCAGACCTCCACCACCGTGAGCGCGAAATAGATGCCGTACAGGATCTTGGCCGTAGACTGCACCTTCGGCACCAGCTTGTCCACCTGCGGCCGGGCTTTCCGCCTTCATCAGGTTGACGTGGGAGCCGCCGGTCAGGGGCAGCAGGGAGAGCAGGAACACCAGAACGCCATGCCGCCGATCCAATGGGTGAAGCTGCGCCAGAACAGGATGCCGTTGGGCAGGCCCTCGAACACCGGGCAGGATGCTGGCACCGGTGTGGTCGAAGCCCGAAACGGTCTCAAACGATGGCGTCCACGGGATTCGGGATCGCAGCCGGTGAGGACGAACGGCACGTGCGGCCCATGATACGTGATGGTCGATCCGAGCGTCAGGG
>ENA-OQIJ01000398-OQIJ01000398.1-human-gut-metagenome-genome-assembly--contig:-NODE-398-length-10464-cov-2.892038_pt1 | contig 10464 bp, 11 predicted proteins | sample MGYA00242582_ERZ504747 | MGnify/ENA primary metagenome ERZ504747 (study PRJEB26092, sample SAMD00036435) | human gut metagenome | host: Homo sapiens | study: EMG produced TPA metagenomics assembly of...
TATTCCGGCGCCATGCTGGCAAGCGAGGCGTTCGCGAAGATCCCCTACATCGGCACGCCCATCCTCGTGCCTGGGGCCATCGGTGGCCGGTTCTCCCTACACCACCATCCTCGGGTGGTCCTACTACGGCAACCGCTGCATCACGTATCTGTTCGGCCGCTACGCCATCCGTCCGTACCAGGTGGTGTACGTGGCCGTGGCCTTCCTCGGCGCCATCGGCTGGGCGACATCGTGTGGACCATCTCGGACATCGGCAACGCGCTCATGGCCATTCCCAACATCATCGTCGTGCTGCTGCTGAGCGGCATGATAGCCCGCGAGACGCGCCACTACGTCTACGACGGCAACCTCGACGAGTTCGACGACACCCCCATCCCGCAGCTCGAGGGAAAGTAGCGCCCGGCCGCGTCGGCGCGGGCACCCGGCCCGCGCCGACGCGCTTGTCACGACGCCGCGCCCCGCTTCGCTTTGCCGCTGCGCATGTGGGTGGTCATGCGCAGCGCCGCGTACGCTGCCATGACGAGCGAGTACACGACGATGCTGAACGTGGCCCTCTGCCCGCTCGACGAGACGGTGGGCAGAAGCACGAGCATGAGGTGCACGTACGTGAGCGCGAAGAAGGCGTAGGCCGTCTTCTGCAGCCGCTTCCAGGCATCGGCGTCCATCCGCGTTTTCACCGCGTTGAACGAGGTGACGGTGAGCGCGGCAAGCAACACGATGAGCAGGCTCGACACCACGAACGAGGCGATCATGCCCGCGGACATCCCCACGAAGCCGGACAGGATGTCGGCCAGATAGGCCCCCAGGTAGTTCGCCACGTGCCCGATGGTGAGGATGGCAGCGATGATGGACAGCTCGCCGCGGATGGGCATGAGGGCCCGCTGCGCCTTCGACCCCTCGGGCAGCGCCCCGATGAACATGACGACGGCGAACAGGGCGAATCCCAGCAAGCAGCGGGTGAGATAGGGGTAGACCGCCACCGCCACCTCGCGCGACACGCCGAACAGCACCTGCGACAGGAACAGCACGTCCATCGCGATGGCCACGATGTAGAACGACACCGCGTAGCGCTTGATCTGCTTCCTCAACGCGAAGGCGAACAGCACGCTGAGAGCGAGGGCAATGAGCACTTCCATGGGACAACTTCCTCTCTCGCGGCTAGCGAACCGTCCATCCGGCGGGAACCTCGGCGTCGCTGTGGCACTGCGCGCACTGCCTGACCGACGCCGTGTGCGACTTGTGGCAGGTGCCGCAGGCCAGTTCCTCGTGGTAGGCGCTGTGCGGGTTGTACGCCTGCTGCCCGGTGATCTGCGCCAGGCTGTCCTGCCCGATGGCGTGGCACGACCCGTTCATGCAGAACGCGTTGTCGAAGCTGCGCTGCTCGAGCGGCAGCGCGTAGCCGCCCGCACCCACGACACGCCCTCGGCCAGCTGCTCGCTCAGCGTGGGCACGTGGCAGTCGAGACAGGTGACGTCGGCCACGCGGTGGGCGTGGCAAGCAGCGTCGGGTCGTCGGCGTAGTGTCCGTCACCGTACGGGTCCCATGGGCGTGTGGCAGGATGGCGTTGCAGAAGCTGGGCTGCTCGTGCCATACCCAGAAGCCGGTGCCGGCCGCCACGAGAACCACCGCCGCAACGCCGAGCGCGATGATCCCCTTGTTCCTCTTCTTCCGATCTTCCATGGTTCCTCCTCGCGCTCCCCGTTGGCGCGTCGCCGCGCCGACGGGGAGCAATCGTTCGCTGACTTAGCTCTTGTCCTGGCCGACGAGGCGTCCCTTGCCGGTGGGCTCGACCTCGCACAAGCCGCATCGGAAGGGCGGGAACCCGGTGATGGGGTCGAAGTCGCGCGTGGTGAGCAGGTTGACGTTGGCCTGATGCCAGCCGTGGAAGATGTCCACCATGCCCGCGTGCACGAGGTTCGTCACCTCGGCCCTCATCTCGATCTCGTTCTGGTGGTTGAACACGCGCACCACGTCGCCGTTGCCGATGGAGCGGTCGCGGGCGTCCTGCGGGTGCAGGCGCACCACCGGTTCGGGCATGAACTGGTTGAGCCAGGGAATCTCGCGCAGCTTGGAATGCGTGTAGAAGGGCAGGCGCGACCCCGCGTTCAGCACGAGCGGGTACTGCTTGTCCTGCTCGCTCGGCGCGTAGGGGGTGTGGACGGGCTCCTCGTACACGGGCAGCCCTTCGTAGCCGAAGCCCTTGAGCATCTCGGAGTCGAATTCGAGCTTGCCGGACGGCGTGTTGAAGCCCGGCTCCCCGTCCTTGCGCAGCTTGCCGCTGGCGTGCTTGCCCTCCTCGTTCTTGCTGCCCGGAATCTCAAGGCCTTCGGGGTTCGCGCGCAGGTCGTCGAGGGTGACGTCGAGCCCGGCCGTCTTCAGCACGTTGTCAAGGGCCGCCTCCACGCTGCCGCCGAAGCACTCCTCCTCGAAGCCCAGCTTGCAGCCCAATTCCAGCATGATCTGCCAGTCTTCGCGCGCCTGTCCCGCCGGCGCCACGCACGGCTCGCGGAAGAAGATCGTGCGGCCGTAGGCGGCGAAGGGGGCCATGCGCTCGTGGCACATGGCGGCGGGCAGCAGGATGTCCACGTAGTCGTGGGTCCAGGGGCGCTCGTAGTAATCGACGGCGGCCACGAATTCCAGCTTGCCGAGGGCTTCCTGGTAGCGGTTCGACTCGGGCCAGATCATGACGTTGCTGGCCACGAGGATAGCCGCCTTGATCTTGCCCTCGTCGATGTACTCGGGCAGCCTGGCCGTTTGGAAGTGCTTGGTGAACGACACCCAGGCGGGGAAGTCGTCCTTGTCGACGCGCTTCTCCTCGAAGTGCTGTTCGGTGTAGAGGGTCTTCGGCGCGGAACTTGGCGGACGAGCCGCTCACGTCGAGCGGCAGGCCGCCGGAGGCGAACATGACGCCGCCCTTCTTCTCGATCATGCCCATGAGGGCGGGGATCATGAACACGGCGCGCAGCGCGTGCCCCACGTTCGAGGAATGGGCGAGCCCCGCCGAGCTGGTGACGAGCGTGCTGGGCGCGTTGTCGGCCAGCAGGTGCACGGCCTCCTCGAGCTTCGCGGCGGGCACCCAGGTGATGTCCTCCACCTTCTCGGGCGGGTACTGGGCGGCGAGGTCGGCGAGGCCCTCGTAGCCGTGCGTCCATTCGTCCACGAACTGCTTGTCCACGAGGCCGTCGCGGATGAGGATGTTGATGAACCCGAGCGCGAGCGCGCCGTCCGACCCGGGGCGCAGCTGCAGATGGATGTCGGCGAGCCCCATGACGGTGGGGGTGATGCGCGGGTCGACGATGACGAACTTGCAGCCGCGCTCCTTCTGGTCCATGAACTTCGCGTGGCGGTTCGGCTGCGACCAGGCCGCGTTGAGGCTCCAGATCATGCAGCTGCCGGTGTCGTCGGTGGGGTCGGAGCCCGACGAGCTCTGCCCGCGGCCGTACACGAGCTGCGAGGTGATGTTCGTGGCCGTGGAGCACAGCGAGCTCTCGAGGCCGTACGTGGAGCTGCCGAACAGGGTGGCCACGCGCTGGATGGGCGGGCGCGGCTCCTTCGGGTCGCCGCAGTAGAACATCACGGCGTCGGGGCCGTCGGCATCCTTGACGCGGTTGAACTCGCTCACGATGGTGTCGTAGGCTTCGTCCCAGGTGATGGGCTCCCACTGCGAGGCGCCCGTGCCCTTCGGGTTCGTGCGGCGCAGCGGCGTTTGCAGGCGCTTCGGGTCGTACAGCTCCTGGATGCTGGCCAGGCCCTTGGCGCACAGCGGCGTGGTGGGGTGGGGCGTGCGCGATTCGACGCGCACGATCTTGCCGTCCTGCACGTAGGCCGTCATGCCGCATTTGGGCACCTGGTTGCACATGTCGCAGTACGTGTAGCGCTTCGCGAGCGGGCGTCGGGGTCGACCGTGCCCTCGGCGTGGGCGATGTCGAAGCCGAACGCGGTGCCGAGCGCCGTGCCGGCGGCGAGGGCGGCCCCTCCCTTCACGAACGAGCGGCGGCTGAAAGCGGCGGATGCCGCGGGTGCGATGGTGGTGGTCATGATGCGCGCTCCCCTTAGTCGTTCTTCGTGTCGTCGGCTTTGGCCTGCGCCTTCGCCTTGGTCTTCGACTTCTTCACCCCGACGCCCACGCCCACGCCGACGGCCGCAACGGCCGCCACGCCCACGGTGGCAACCACGGGATCGATGCCGGGCGCCGCTTTCGAGCTCTCGGCGTACGCGCCGCCCGCGGCGGTGGGCAGCAGCTGCTCGTCCATGCCGTTCATGGGCACGTAGTAGAACGACGTCTCATCGACGCGGAGGGCGTCGCCGCGCGCGATGCGCTTGCTCACGTCGCTTTCGGGGTCGTCGAGGTCCCCGAAGAAGCGCGCGTGCGCCGGGCAGTTGAGCACGCAGGCGACGGGCAGCCCCTCCTCGGCGCGCTCGCGGCAGAAGATGCACTTTTCCACCACGCGCGCACGCTGCGTGCCGTAGGCCTCGTAGGGCGCTTGCGCGTACTCCCCGAAGTAGTTGCCCTTGCCCTCGTTGAGCACGCGGGCGCCGTAGGGGCAGGCCGACATGCAGTACCCGCAGGCGATGCACGCGTCGTACTCGACCACCACCACGCCGTCGTCGAGCTTCTGGCTGGCGCCGGTGGGGCAGACGGCCACGCACTCGGGGTTGTCGCAGTGCATGCACGCGTGCGGCAGGTAGGCGCGCCCCGCCCCGCCGGCCTCCTCGCCCCATTCCACGGCGTCGAGCTTCACCCAGGACACGCCCGGGCTCTGGTTGTTCTGCAACTGGCAGGCCACGACGCATGCCCCGCATCCCGCGCAGCGCTTGAGGTCGATGAGCATTCCCCATGTCGTCATGCTTGACTCCTCTCCTCGTATTCCCCGTGCCCCGCACTCCCGTTGCGGCGCGAGGCGTTGGGGATACTCTCGCAAACTGCGGGGTTTCGGGGTATCGGAAGCGGTGGGTGAGCGTGCGAAACCGCATCGGTTCCGTTATATGATCTTTCGTTTCCCCAGGTGGCGGTACGTTGTTCGCACGCATGCCCATGGGGTAGAATGGAGCTTGGAAGATCGTAGGGGATACGAGGGGGCTTCCATGGGGAATCGCGCTGCTTTGAAAGACGCTTGGTCGAACGCGGTCACGCGGGCCAACGTGACGCTTGCCGTGGGCTTCGGCTGCGCCGTGTCGATCTCGCCGACGCTGCTTGCGGCGGCCACGCCGGACAACGTGATGAGCGCGCTCGTGAGCAAGCCGCCGCACGGCGCCTGCATGCCGTCGCTCGTGGCGGCCGCGCTGGCGTGCCTCGTGCTGTTCCTGGGCGGCCGGCGTCTGTTCCCGCTGCTCGAGCGCACGGTGAAGCCGCTCGCGCTCGGCGTGGCCATGGCGCTCATGGGCGCGGTGCTCGTGCTGCCGCTCGTCACGCAGAACTCCGTGACGGTGACGGGCAACGTGGTCATCGCGGTGGCGGGCGCGCTCACCGTGCTGCTCTATCTGTTTTGGATGCAGGTGTTCGGCCGGCTGTCGGTGCAGAGCATGTTCCTCACGCTGTTCCTGTCGCAAGTGCTGACCTGCGCCATCAACGCCATCGTCTCGATGGCGAACATCTACACGGTCATCGCGACGTCCATCGCGCTGCCGCTCGTGTCCACCATCTGCCTGCGCGTCGGGCAGCGCGAGCAGGCGGGGGAGCAGCCGCCGCGCACGGCGTCCGTTCCGCGGGAGGGCCGTGGCACGTCGGCGCGCATGCTCGTGAAGCTGGGGGTCATCGTGTTCGCCTGGGGCGTGATCGACCACCTGTTCCGCAGCGAGTTCGACGCGTTCATGCGCACCCAGCTCATCAGCTCGCCCTTCGCGGTGGCCTACCACGCGGCGGCGTTCGTGGTCGTGGTGGCGGCCGTCGCGTTCGTCTACGCGCTGCTGGCGTACCGCGAGCGCTTCCAGTTCGGGCACCTGTACCGCACGATCTTCCTCATGGGGCTTGCCAGCATCCTGCTGCTGCCCATCGTGCTGGCGGGCGAGGCCGCCATCGCGGGCTACACGTGCAGCGTGATCATGTACCAGCTCGTGTTCCTGCTCATCTGGGTGATTGCCGCGTCGGTGTTCCGCGACCGCTCGTCGTACGCCCCCGGCTTCTTCGGGTTCGTGTACGGCTCCTGGTCGCTCGGCTCGCTCGGCGGCGCGCTGTTCAGCTCGGTGTTCGTGCAGCACCTCACCATGGACAACGTGCACCTCATCGTGTTCGCGGCCGTGCTCGCGGTGGCGGTGGGCTACGCGGCGGTGTTCACCGAGGCCGATGCGAACGCGCTCGTGCAAATCGTGCCGTTCAAGCACAAGACGCCCTTCAAAGCGAAGTGCCAGGCGGTGGCGCGGGCCTACCAGCTCTCGCCGCGCGAGACGGAAATCGCCATGCTCATCGCGCAGGGGCGCGATTCGGCGCACATCGAGAACAAGCTGTTCCTGTCGCGCAGCACCGTGCAGACGCACCGCATGCACCTCTACCAGAAGCTCGACATCCACAACCGCCAGGAGCTGCTCGACATCATCGAGCAGACCGACGGCGCGGAGGCGGCCGGGTAGCTACGCGTCCTCGCCGTCGGGCTCGAAGCGGTAGCCGATGCCCCAGACGGTTTGGATGATGCGGGGGTCGGACGCGTCGTCCTCCACCTTCTCGCGCAGCTTCTTGATGAACACGGTGATGCTGGACGTTTCGCCGACGAACTCCTTGCCCCAGGCGGCTTCCACGAGCTGCTCCTTCGACAGCACGAGGCCGGAGCTCGAGGCCAGGGCGAAGAATATCTTGAACTCCTTGGGCGTGAGTGCCAAGCGCTCGCCGTCCTTCGTGACGCGGAACTGCCCCTGGTCGAGCACGAAGCGCCCCGCGCGCAGGATGCCCTCGCGCGGCGCGGGCGGGGCGGCCGCCATCTGCGCGCGGCGCAGGTGCGCCTCGATGTGCATGAGCAGCTCGCGCGGGTCGAACGGCTTCACCATGTAATCGTCGCCGCCGGCCTGGAAGCCCACGCCCTTGTCCACGATGTCGCCCTTCGCCGACAGGAAGATGATGGGGCAGGTGATGCCTCGCTCGCGCATGCGGCGGCAGGTGGTGAAGCCGTCCATCTTCGGCATCATCACGTCCATGATGATGAGGTCGGGCTGCTCGCGCTCGACGGCGGCCAGGCCCTCGTAGCCGTCCGCGGCGTGCGCGAACGCGTAGCCGGCGTCCTCCGCCATGCTCTGCACGAGCCGCGCGATGCTGCTCTCGTCATCGACCAGCAGGATCTTCTTCATCGTATTCCTCCGTATCGACGGGAACGTAGGGGATGCGCACGGTGAACGTGCTGCCGTGCTTGCGCGCCGACACCACCGACACGGTGCCCCCGTGCAGCTCGGTGAGCTCCTTGACCACGGCCAGCCCCAGGCCGGTGCCGCGGTAGCGGCGGTTGGGCGATTGCCCGGCCTGCTGGTAGCGCTCGAAGATGCCCTCCTGGTCGGCGGCCTCGATGCCGATACCGTCGTCGGCCACGGCCAGGACGACGGCCGCGCCGTCGAACGTGACGAGCACGTCCACAGTGCCGCCGACATGGGTGTACTTGATGGCGTTGTCCACGAGGTTCTCCACGATGCGCCGCAGCTTCTCCCAGTCGGCCATGGACAGGGGCACGTCGGGGGCGGTCTTCGCCGTGAGGGCGATGCCCTTGTTCTTCGCCACGGGCTCGAGCGACTTCTTGATGAAGCCCACGAGGTCGACGAAATCGACGGGCTCCACCACCAGCTCGTTCTTGTGCGCCTCGGCCTTCGAGATGGTGAGGATGTTGTTCACCATGTTGAGCAGCAGCGTGGCGTTCGCCTCGATCTCCTCCACGGCGCTGCGCGTCTTGTCGTCGAGCGAGTCGGTGCCGCGCAGGATGCGCGCGAACGCCAGGATGGACGTGAGCGGCGTGCGCAGCTCGTGGCTCATGATGGCGAAGAACTCGTTTTTGACGCCGTCTCCTCGCTCAGCCGGTCGAGCGCGCGCTTGAGCTCGGCTTTCTGGTAGAGCAGCAGGTCGTTGAGCGCCGAGAGCTTGTCGGTTTGGCTGCGCACCTCGCTTTCGAGATCGGTGTAGAGCCGCTCGAGCTGCCGCGCCATCTTGTCGAAGTCGTCGGCGAACTCGGTGATCTCGTCGGGGCCGCCCACGGCGTTCGTCTCGAGGCGGTAGGAGAAGTCGCCTTCACCCACCTGCTTGGCCGCGCGGCCGAGCGCGTCGAGCGGGTGCAGCACGAGCTTGCTCACGGCGAAGTAGATGCCGACGCAGGCCAGCACGAGCACGAGCAGCACCATGAACACCTGCTGCAACACGCTCGTGCGCATGCCGTCCGCGTAGATGTCCATGGGCTCGGTGATGGACACGGCGCCGCCGATGTCGCCCACCTGCATGCCCTCCTTCTCGTAGCCGAACTGGTCGAGCTCGCCCGCCGGGTCGCCGTGGCACTCGAGGCACGTCTCGGTGACGTAGAGCGGCTCGGTGTAGCGGAACACGCGTCGGCCGTCGGCGTCGTATTCCACGTCGTAGTACGCTTCGAGCGCGGTGTCGGCGGCGAAGGCGTCGAAGGCCCGCTGCTCGAACGCGTCGGGCGCGTTGGCAAGCTGGCGCGGGGTGGGGCTCGTGTAGTTGATCTTGTAGTCGGTGTTCATGGTGAACAGCGTGCTCACGGACTTGGCGGTGACCACGCACACGAGCGCCTTCGTGCGGAACGCGCCGTCGTCGGTGCGGTTGATGACGTTTTGGTTGATGTCGATGAAGTCCCACATGGCGTGCATCTCGTCGGCCAGCACTTCGGCCTTCTCGCGCGCCTCGTTCTCGGCCTGCTGCTGTTGCAGCTGCACGTTCCACAGCGCGTCGACCGCCATGAGCGCGACGATGAACGCGCCGATGAACACGGCAAACTTGAAACGTATCCCACGTTTGAACGTCATGGCGACTCCCCCTTGCACCCCTGAGCGTCGATTATCCGACAAACGGGCCGAGGTGGGAACGGGAAGCGCGGGATGATAATACTTTTTTAATATTTGTAGGACTTTCTTAATCGAAAGTTCCGCTTCAGAATATTGAACCGGGGGACGCTCGTGAGGAGAATACGGGGTGCGGCGGAACGGGGGATTCGGTGTTCCGGCCGTACGACGAGCACGACGAGCACGACGAGGAGAGGAGAGCGTGATGAAACAATCCGCTGATCAGGGCATGCCTTCGCTGTCCCGCAGGACGTTCGTGGCCGCGGCGGCCACGACGGGCGCCGCGGCGGCGCTGGGCCTGGCGGGCTGCAGCCCCAAGGCCGAGGAGGAGGCCGACGCCGGCGCATCGGGCGCGGCGACGGACCCCTACGCCGACGCGCAGGTGTTCTATTCCACCTGCCCGCCCGAGTGCCAGCACCACAACCTGAAGGGCTACGTGGTGGACGGCAAGCTGGTGAAGGTGGAGTCGTCCGAGCTGAACGACTGCGCGGCCTGCGCGCGCGGCATCGCCCGCTCGCAGATGGTGAACGACCCCGACCGCCTGACCATGCCGCTTCTGCGCGACGGCGAGAAGGGCTCAGGCTCGTTCAAGGAGATCAGCTGGGACGAGGCGTACCAGCTCATCGAGGACAAGTTCAAGGACGCCATCGCAACCGACGGCAACAAGTCCATCTGCTACGTCACCGGCTCGGGCAACTTCGGCTCGATGCACGGCCCCGTGGCCAACGCGTTCTTCGCGAACATGGGCGGTGCGTCCACCACGGTGGGTGCCCTCTGCTGCGCGGGCACCACGGCGGCCATCGTGCCCATCTACGGCAAGCGCTTCCTCGATTGCCGCAACCAGATAGAGAACAGCACCTACGTGGTGGTGTGGGGCAACAACCCCGCCATTTCGAAGCAGGGCTACTTCCAGCGCTTCGAGCGCGTGGTGGCCGGTGGCGGCAAGCTCGTGGTGATCGACCCCATCTACACCGAGTCGGCCGCGAAGGCCACCGACTGGCTGCAGCCCTGGCCCGGCACCGACGCGGCCCTCGGCCTGGCCATGCTCAAGGTCATCGTGGACGAGCAGCTCTACGACGAGGAGTTCATGCGCGCCCACACCTGCGCGCCCTGCCTCGTGGACAAGGCCACGGGCGAGCCCGTGCTGAAGAACCCCGACGACCCGGCCTCCTTCGTGGTGTACGACGTCAAGAGCGGCGAGGTGGTGCCGCACGATCAGAGCGGCATCGAGGCGGCGTTCACGCTCGACGGCACCGACGCGGCCGACGCCTACAACACCGAGTTCGAGCTCATCTACGCCGAAGCGGAGCCCTGGACGCTCGCGGCCGCCGAGGAGGAGTGCGGCGTGCCGGCCGCCGACATCGAGCGCATCGCAAAGGAGTACGCAACCGCCGAGCACGCCCTCATCGTGCAGAACATGGGCGGCTTCATGCGCACCGAGAACGGCACGTACGCCACCGCCATCGGCGCGTACCTGGCGGCGTT
>ENA-OQIJ01000399-OQIJ01000399.1-human-gut-metagenome-genome-assembly--contig:-NODE-399-length-10460-cov-2.945901_pt1 | contig 10460 bp, 7 predicted proteins | sample MGYA00242582_ERZ504747 | MGnify/ENA primary metagenome ERZ504747 (study PRJEB26092, sample SAMD00036435) | human gut metagenome | host: Homo sapiens | study: EMG produced TPA metagenomics assembly of...
ACCTCGTTAACCGTTCCAGGGCGAGAGAAGATCCGTTCGATCTTGCAAGCGTGGTACGAGCAGCGTGGAACACCGCTGCCATCTATGGGCTGTCCGGCATGGTTGAGGCGTCGGTTTCAGCGCTTGCACTGGCTCTGTTGGTAGCAACCAGTATACCATATAGTACGAACATTTGTTTGTGATTTATTCGAACAATCCCAGTAAATCAGTCAGATCGTCGCGCGAGTGAATATCGAGCTTGCGATAGATGTGCCGGATGTGCGTTTTCGCCGTGCCGTTCGCGATGAACAGCTCGCGCTCGATCGAACCCACCGTCTTGCGCTGCGCCAGCAACAGCAGCACCTCCTCCTCGCGCGGCGACAAGCCGTACGTGCGCGCGAGTTCCTGGCATCGGTTCGCCAGCTCCTGCTTCTTCACGATGGCGCGGTCGCCGACGGCGCCCTCTTCGCCCAGGAACGACACGCCCCAACGGCTCGACAGCTCTTTCTCGGAGAACAGGATCATGGTTGCGGCCACCACGAGGATGATCACCAGCCCGCTGATGACGGTCTGCGACCCGTCGAACGCCAGGCCGGGCCCGTTCAGCACCTGCTCAACCTGCCGTCCGAACAGCGAGAACAACGCGCGCACGCCGCGCTCGATGCCGAACAGCCACACGGCCGACATGCCGTAGCGATAGCACAGGTTCGTCATGATGAGCATGATGAGGATGGAGAACGCGGTGTAGGAGGCGCTCGTGCAGAAGTCGGACACCGTCTGCCCGAACACGCCCACATTCGGGATGATGAGGAAGGCCGCCACCATGAGCGGCAGCGCGATGCGGTAGATCACGCCGAAGTCGAACTTGCCGCCGCGCGCGATGACGCCCACGAACACGACGGCCGCCACCGCCAGCGTGCCGAACGCCGAGTGCGGCCCGAACGTCGACTGGTACATCGACGATTCCTTGAGGCCGTACGCGAAAGCGTAGATGGCCATAAGCAGGACGATTTTCCACGGAAACGAGAACTTCGACGGATTCGGCTGGGGAAGCTCCCCCGTCGGCAGCGAGCGGAAGCCGGCCGCGCACGTGGCGAGCGACAGCAGGGGAAGCACGAGCACGATGCCCGCAAGCCACGGCAGCAGCATGCCGCGGCACACGTAGATGATAACGGCCGCCACCAGCATGGAGGCCGAATAGTACAGCGCGACGCGGAAGGGGTTGAGGCAGCCGTACAGCTCCGACCACAGCAGGATGACGAGCGCGATGCCGAATCCGCCCAGCGCCACGGCGGGCGCGGCCAGCAGGGGCGCCGCACCCGGCAGCCACACCGACGCGAACATGCACGCAGTGGATATGGTGAGGGCGAGCCCCGCCACCCCGTACACGGCGCGCTTGCCGAACAGCGGGCCGATGCGCTTGGCAAGGGCGGCGCACGTGAACATCGTCACGATCATGACGAGGTCGAACGCGTCGTGACCCGCGATGCCGGCCGCCGGGAATTCCACGAACGACCCCACGAACACGATTTCGATCCACGCGCGATACACGCCTAACCCGAGGAAGAACAGCGGGATGGACGGCAGCCAGGGGAACAACGGGCCGGGCGGGCGCATGCCATCGGACGCGGCGCTTGCGCGCTCCCCCGCGCTTTCGAGGTCGCTCGCCTCCGCTTCGTCCTGCCACGAATCGTCGACGGCGTGCTTGTTCGTTTCGTCGTGCGCCATAGCATGAAGCCAACGCATGAAGCCGCGTCGGCACCCCCTCCCCCGCTTTTTCCGTTGCCCCCATTGTACCGAAAGCGACGTCCGCTGCCCAGCGCGCGCGGACGACCCGCGGAGATTCGCTCGTCATCGTACCTGATGAACGATGGGATGATGCCAATGGATGATGAAAATAATCCCCCTTTCCCGGCGCGTGGACGAACGACAAGCGCGCCGAGCCCCGCTATGGTGCGAAACGAGGGGTTCGCCGCCGAGGGACGCGGCGAACGCGAAGAACCGAAACGCTAGGAGGGCATCATGAGCACGCACACCAACGGTATCAGCAGGCGCGATCTGTTCAAGTTCGGAGGCCTCGCAGCCGCCGGCGTCGTGGGAGCGGGAGCGTTGGCTTCCTGCGCGCCGCAGGCTTCGAACGGCACCGCGAGCGCCGCCGGCACCGCGAGCGCATCCGGCGAGACCACGACGGCCGCCGGCCATCTGCGCACCGGCATGCCGAACTTCCTGACCGCACCCGACCCCATCACCGACATCAAGGAGACGAAGGACTACGACGTCGTGGTCATCGGCGCCGGCGCTTCGGGCGTGCCCGCCGCGCTTTCGGCCCTCGAAGCGGGCGCGAAGGTGGCGCTGCTGCAGAAGGAGTCGCAGGCCATCGCCCAGGGCAACTCGGGCAGCGGCATCGACCTCGCCACGAGCGACCCCGCCGACGTCGCGAACCTCGTCACGCAGCTCATCGCCGACAGCCAGCATCGCCCCAACCGCGAGCTCGTGGAGCTGTGGGCGCAGAACTCCGGCGAAGCGGTGAAATGGGTCATCGAGAAGGCGGCCGAGGGCGGCGCGCAGGTGATCGACCAGGGCAACGTGCAGCACATGCCCCTCATCAACAAGAAGGGCTACACCATCAACTTCATCACCTCGTTCTTCGGCCCGAAGCCCTACAACACGGGCGACGGCATGCGCGCGCTAGCCGCTACCGCCGAGAAGGAGGGCGTCGAGATCTTCTACTCCACCCCCGCCGAGCAGCTGGTCACCGGTGACGGCGGCAAGGTCACCGGCGTCATCGCGAAGGGCAAGGACGGCTACGTCCAGTTCAACGCGGCGAAGGGCGTTATCGTGGCGTGCGGCGACTACCAGAACGACGAGGAGATGCTGCACTACTACCAACCCGACATGACGAACTTCGAGCCCAAGCAGACGAACAAGACGGGCGACGGCCACAAGATGGTGGTGTGGGCCGGCGGCAAGATCGAGGACCTCGCGCACACGAAGATGCTCCACGACTTCGATGCGGGCCCGGCTTCCATGTGCGACATGCCGTTTTTGGCCGTGAAGATGAACGGCAAGCGCTTCGCGAGCGAGACCGTGGAGATGTCGCTCATGAACTGCTACCTGCGAAGCAAGGAGGATTCCGGCCATTACTGCCAGGTGTTCGACGGCAATTACATGACGGCTGCTGCCGAATGGCCCGGCAAGCTCGTCGATCCCGAGGCGCTCAAGGTGTACATGCCCGAGGAGGACGTGGAGCGCGAGGGCGTGTTCGAAGGCCAGATCAACACGTTCAAGGCCGACACGCTCGAGGAGCTGGCCGACAAGCTGGAGATCACCGACAAGGCCGCGTTCGTGGCAAGCGTCAAGCGCTACAACGAGCTGGTGGCAGCCGGCAAGGACGAGGACTTCGGCAAGCCGGCACAGTATATGGTGCCGGTCGACACCCCGCCGTTCTACGGCATCCATCGCCATGTGCGCATGAGCGCCATCTGCTCGGGCGTGGACGTGAACGCCAACCACGAGTGCCTCACGCCGGACGGCGCGGTCATCGAGAACCTGTTCGCCATCGGCAACTGCTCGGGCAACTTCTACGGCGGCATCGACTACCCGCTCACCGTGTTCGGCCTGTCGCTGGGCCGCTGCTACACCGAAGGCTACGTCATCGGCCGCATGGTGGCCGAGAAGTAACCGACCATTTCCGCCCCTCCCCCGAACCGCCCGGCGCGCGCATCGCGTGCCGGGCGGTTTTGCTTTACCAGCTGAGGAGTTCGTAGCCGTCCTCGGTGACGGCCAGCTGCACTTCCCATTGGGCCGTGTCGCTGCCGTCGGCGGTGCGGACGGTCCAACCGTTCGGGTCGCTCATGTCGATGGGCTGCTCGCCGGCGTTCACCATCGGCTCGATGGTGAACACGAGGCCGGGCGCGAGCACCATGCCGGTGCCGGCTTCGGCCACATGGCTCACGAACGGGTCCTCGTGGAAGTCGAGGCCGATGCCGTGGCCGCCGAATTCGCGCACCACCGTGAACCCGCACGACTGCGCGTAGGCGTTCACCGCCGCGCCCACGTCGCCGAGCAGGCCCCACGGGCGCACCGCGGCGAGGCCCGCTTCGAGCGCCTTCTTCGTCTCGTCGACGAGGCGCTGACGCTCGGGGCTCACGTCGCCGATGCAGAACATGCGCGACGAATCGGAGTAGTAGCCGTCGAGGATGGTGGAGCAGTCCACGTTCACGATGTCGCCCTCCACCAGCACGTGATCGTCGGAGGGGATGCCGTGGCACACCACTTCGTTCACCGACGTGCACACGCTGTTGGGGAAACCCTCGTAGCCGAGGTCGGCGGGGATGCCGCCGTGCTCCACCGTGTAGTCGTGCACCCAGCGGTCCACCTCGCCGGTGGTCACGCCGGGCCCGATGTGCTCGGCCACGTAGTCGAGCACGCCGATGTTGATGGCCGCGCTCTTCTTGATGCCCTCGATGTCCGCCGCCGTTTTCAGCAGGCCGCGCTCGGGCACTTCGAAGCCCTGCTCGTAGAGGCTCTGCAGGCGCTCGTCGATGGCGAGGTGGCACTTCTTGTACTTCTTGCCGCTGCCGCACCAGCATTCGTCGTTGCGACCGGGCTGTTCTTTACCGTCATACATGGGCGTTGTCCTTTCGTTCGCGGCTATTGTACCGCTGTTAGACGCCGCGAACATCGTGAAAGCCTAGGGTTTGGCATGATGACGCTTGAAGCGGTGGTACAGCAGCACGCCGACGACCACCGCCACCGCGGTGACGCCGAACACGAGGGCCGTGGCGCGCCAGTCGCCCGCCGCGGCGAACGACGAGGCCAGCGTGACCGCCAGCACCGAGGGCAGACGGCCCGCCGTGGTGATGGCCACGAGGTGGACGGGGCGCATGCCCGCGAAGGCGGCGAGGTAGGCCATGAGATCCTTCGGCACGCCGGGGATGAAGAAGCACACGAGAATGGCCAGGTCGAACTTCTGCGCCTCGCGCAAGCGGGCGAGCTGGGCGCGGCGCTTGCTCGTGAGGATGAGCTCGAGCACGCGGTCGCCGCCGAAGCGCACCACCGCGATGATGGCGATGCAGCCCACCACGCTGGCGGCCAGGTAGATGAGCGAGCCCTTCCAGAAGCCGAACGCGTAACCGGCGGCCAGCTCAAGCGGCTCGCTGGGCACGAGCACCGTCACTTCCTGGATGACGACGAGCGCGCCGAACACCACCGGCGCAAGCGGCCCCATGCGATCCACCTGCTCCTGCACGCGACGGCCGTCGGTGAGAAACGCCAGCACGTCGCGTCCGAACAGCAGCGCAAGCACGCCCACGATGCCGACGAACACGAGCAGCGCAACGAGCACGGCCGCGCGCCGGTTGCGCAAACTGGTATTGTTGGTCTTCGCCATAGGGTCCTTTCCCGCCGTCCAGCACGATTGTCGTACGGACAACCACGACACGAGTGCGCATCGGGAACCAATCAGGCAACGGTTCGGTCATGTTGTAGCAGCAAACGGCTTGGGAGCGCAAAAGCGCCCGCGCGGGGAGCGCGGGCGCTGGAGGAATTGCGGTTTGCGAGAACGCGGAGGGGCTTGCTACCCGCGGACTTCGGCGCCGGTGGCGGCGCTTACCTTCTTGATGAGGCGCTCGTGGGCCTTGTCCACCTCTTCGCTGGTCAGCGTGCGGTCGGCGGCGCGGTAGGTGAGGGCGTAGGCCATGGACTTCTTGCCGGCGCCGACGCGTGCTTCGTCGCGGTACACGTCGAACAGGCGCACGTCCTCAAGCAGCTTGCCGCCGGCCGAGGTCATGCACTGCACGAGGCGCTCGTGGGTCACGCCTTCGTCGACCACGAAGGCCACGTCCATGGACACGGCCGGGAACGTGGGCACGTCCACGTAGTCGCGCGCCGGGCGGGCGGCACGCGCGAGGGCTTCCACGTCCAGTTCGAACGCCACGACGGGTGCATCGGCGTCGAACGCGTCGACGGCGAGCGGGTGCAGCTCGCCCACCCATCCCAGTTCCACGCCGCCGGACAGCACCGCCGCCGCACGGCCGGGCTGCAGGTGCGGGGCCCCATCGGCCGCGAGCGCCTTGAAGCGCAGCTTCGGCAAGGCCAGCTCGCGCGCGAGGTTCTCCACCGCGCCCTTGCCGTCGAAAAAGTCGAACGGGGCCGGCGCGGCGTTCCACCCAGCATCGCCCATGGCACCGGCCAGCACGCCCGCGAGACGACGGCGCTCCTTCGGCTCCTTCTTGCCCTCATGCGCGAAGAACACGGCGCCCGCTTCGTAGAGCTGCACGTTCTTCACGCCGCGGCTCTGGTTGTAGGCGACGCTGCGCAGCAGCCCGGGGATGATGCTCTGGCGCATGACCGACTGGTCGGCGTTCAACGGGTTGATGAGCTCCACCGGCTGGCCGAGGCCTTCGGCGGACATGCGCAGGCGATCGAGGTCGCCCGGCTCGGCGAACGAGTAGGTCATCGTCTCGTTGAGGCCGCTCGCGCACATCGTCTTGTTGATGGTGTCCATCACGTGCTCGAGCTCCGAGCGCACGCCGAAGCGGCCGCGGCCGCCCGGCAGCGTGGCCGGCACGCGGTCCATGCCCCACAGGCGCAGCACTTCCTCGTAGAGGTCGATCTCGCGCTCGAGGTCGGGGCGGAAGGTGGGGGCCACCACGTCGAGCACGTCGGCGTCGTTGGTGTCGGACACCTGGCAGCCTAGGCGCTCGAGGATGTCCACCACGTCTGCGCGCGGGATGTCGGCGCCCATCATGGCGCAGAAGCGCGGCACACGGAACGCCAGGTCGACGGGCTCGGTCTTCTCCAGCCACACGTCCACCATGCCGGGGCACACGGTGCCGCCCGCCACCTCGGCGATGAGCGCGGCCGCCATGTCGGCGTTGAGGGCCACGGGGTTGTCGTCCACGCCGCGCTCGTAGCGCATGGACGCCTCGCTGATGAGACCCAGATTGCGGCTCGTGCGGCTCGTGTGCGCGCGGTTGAACGCGGCGGCTTCCAGCAGCACGGTGGTGGTGCCGTCGGTGACCTCGGAGTCGAGGCCGCCCATGACGCCGGCCAGCGCCACCGCGCGATCAGGCGTGGCGATGACGGTCATGTCGGGCGTGAGCTCGCGCGCCTCGCCGTCGAGCGTCGTGAGCTTCTCGCCCTCGGCCGCCGGACGCACGATGATGTGCACCATGCCGTCCGCACCCGCCAGCTTGTCGAAGTCGAACGTGTGCAACGGCTGCCCTAGCAGGAACAGGATGTAGTTCGTCACGTCCACGATGTTGTTGATGGAGCGGGCGCCCGCGGCCGTCACGCGCTCGGCCAGCCAGTCGGGGCTCGGCCCCACCTGCACGTCGCGGATGACGCGCGCCGTGTAGCGGCAGCAGCGGGACGCGTCGGCAATCTCGATGCTCACCTGATCGGACGTCGGCGTCGCCGATGCGTCCTCCACGAGTTCGCCTTGCGGGTACGCCACGTCGGTGCGATACATCGCGCCCACTTCGCGCGCCATGCCCGCCATGCTCAGGCAATCGGGACGGTTCGGCGTGATTTCCAGGTCGAGCACCGTGTCGGACAGCTTGAGGTACTCGGCGATGGGCGTGCCCACCACGGCGCCCTCGGGCAGGACCCAGATGCCGTCGTGGTTGTTCCCCATGCCCAGCTCGCGCTGCGAGCAGCACATGCCGCAGCTCGCGACGCCGCGCAGCTTCGACTTCTTGATCTTGAAGTCACCCGGCAGCACGGCACCCACGGTGGCCACCGGCACCTTGATGCCCGCCGCGATGTTCGGCGCGCCGCACACGATTTGCACGGGCTCGTCCGCGCCCACGTTCACCAACACGACGTGCATGTGGTCGCTGTCGGGGTGCTGCTCGCACGTCTCCACATAGCCCACGACCACGCCGTCGAAGGCTTCGCCCGTCTTCTCAACCGCTTCCACGCCCGTGCCCGTCAGATCGAGTCGGTCGCAGAACGCCTTGAGATCGGAGGGCACGTCCACGTATTCAGACAACCATTTCAGAGATACTTTCATACTGGTTTCTTTCTCTTCTCAAACCTTCATAGGTCCAGCAAAGTCAGCGAGGGTTTCCGTGGTGCCCGATATCGTGGGGAGGGCGAGGGCGAAGCGTACTTCGGTACGCGAGCCCTCGACCTCGCCGCGAGATCGGGCACCACGGGAAGCCGCCCCTAAAGGGACTAGCTTCGCGTCGCAGCGTCGACGGCAAATTCTGATCGTCAGATCAGAATTGCCTCAAGAACCGCATGTCGCCTTCGACGAGCATGCGCAGGTCGGGCACGTTGTACTTCAGGCAGGCGATGCGCTCGACGCCCATGCCGAACGCGAAGCCGGAGTACACCTCGGGGTCGAGGCCGGCGTAGCCCAGCACGTTCGGGTCGACCATGCCGCACCCGAGGATTTCCAGCCAGCCGGTGCCCTTGCAGAAGCGGCAGCCCTCGCCGTGGCAGATGCCGCAGCTCACGTCCACCTCGGCCGACGGCTCCGTGAACGGGAAGTAGTGCGCGCGGAAGCGGGTCTTGCGCTCCTCGCCGAACAGCTGCTTGCACAGGTAGTCGAGCGTGCCCTTCAGGTCGCCGAACGTGATGCCCTTGTCCACCACGAGGCCCTCGATCTGCGTGAACTGCGGCAGGTGGCTCGGGTCGGCCACGTCGCGACGGTACACCTTGCCCGGCGCGATGATGTAGATGGGAGGCTCCTGCTGCTCCATGACGCGCGCCTGCACCGGCGAGGTCTGCGTGCGCAGCAGCACGTCGGACTCGCCGCGCACGGCGGCCTGGTCGCCGGAGAGGTCGCGCACGTAGAACGTGTCGGCCAGGCTGCGGCTCGGGTGGTCGGCGGGGGCGTTGAGCGCCTCGAAGTTGTAGTAGTCGAGCTCCACCTCGGGGCCGGTGGCCACCGTGTAGCCCAGGCCGAGGAAGATCTCGGAGATCTCGTCGCTGATGCGGTTGATGAGGTGGCGCGTGCCCATCTGCTGCGCGCGGCCCGGCAGCGTCACGTCCACGGCGGCCGCGTCGATGGCGGCGGCCAGCTCGGAGGAGGCCAGCTCGTCCTTGCGCGCGGCGAGCGCGCCCTCCACGGCGGCGCGCACCTCGTTCGCCGTCTTGCCCACGGCGGCGCGCTCCTCCTTGGCGATCTGCCCCATCTGCCGCAGGTAGCCCGTCAGCGTGCCCGCCTTGCCCAGCACGGCGATGCGCACCTGCTCGAGCGCGGCGGTGTCGGCCGCCTCCGCGATCTGCGCCAACGTCTGCTCGCGCAGCGACGCCAGTTCCTCCACAATTGCCATAATGCCCGTCCCTTTCCGTCTCTCGCCCTTGCGCACGGCGCCCCACGCGCAATAAAAAAGAGCCTTCTCGCGTCCATGTTCCCAGGGATTGCTCCCTGAAATCCAAGGACGAGAGAAGGCTCTCGCGGTACCACCTCGGTTGACGGCTGCGCCTGCGCGCTGCCGCCCGCTCGTTCGCTCTGTGACGGGAGCTCCCGGCGCATCCTACTTGACGTCTCGCCGCCGGGCCGTTCGGCCCCGGGCGTCCGCGTTCAAACGCACTGCTCGGAAGGGAATCGTCGCACTCGCCGCCCGGGTTCCTCGCAGCCGATGGGAGCCCGTCTCTGATGGCGGCGCCGTCGCGCGGCGCTGTCTTCGTCATCGCATGTAACGATGCAGTATAGCGCAAATGCACGCGAGCGGCGCGAAATTCAAAAACATCGGAGCACATTGGGCCTAAAACGAGCAGCACCCTCCACATAGGACGGCATCCCAGATTCTACGCAACGCACCATTTCGTCGTACGCGCTGCGCGCCTCGAAGTTGTCCCCGCTCGAAAAATGCAAGTCTCCGCAAACCGTACACGATGCGTAGGCGGTGAACCGCAGCTTGTTCTCGGACACCCACACATCCCATATCTCGCAGCCACAATGGGCACATGCGGAAAGCTTCTCGGTATGCATGCGGAAAACCGTGCCCATATGTACCTCGATCCCTACTTGTCGTATGAGTTTCATATTAGCATCAATTCTCATTACGGACAAATTTGACCGCCCGCCCCAGAGTGCCGCGCATATCCTCTACCGCATGACAAACCGCGAAGACACTACGCCCAATCCCCAAGCCATCAGAGCTGCGCTTGGCTCCGTCGTGTTATCGCGGAGAATAGAAGCAGGATTGGACAGAGAGCTGTTCGCCAGAATGGCGGGACTCGGGGCCTCACACGTGCGCCGCATAGAGATAGGCGAGGTCGCTCCGTCGGTTGTTACCCTGCGAAAGCTCGCCGATGCATTCGGATGCTCGTGGAGCGATTTGCTTGACGATGCGGATGCCGCGCTATCGCGCCAGACAGACGAGAACTCTTAGCCACACGAATTCCGTTTACGTGAAGGCGCACCCGGCACCTATTTCGCTGAAACCGGCCGCCTACAGGAGGCGGTAGCTGACGGTGCGCAGGCCCCAATCGAGACTGCTTAGACGTTCGACACGATTTCG
>ENA-OQIJ01000400-OQIJ01000400.1-human-gut-metagenome-genome-assembly--contig:-NODE-400-length-10459-cov-2.277875_pt1 | contig 10459 bp, 9 predicted proteins | sample MGYA00242582_ERZ504747 | MGnify/ENA primary metagenome ERZ504747 (study PRJEB26092, sample SAMD00036435) | human gut metagenome | host: Homo sapiens | study: EMG produced TPA metagenomics assembly of...
AGGCCGTGAAAAGCTTTTTATTCTTCTGCCTGATAGGTCAGCTCGCCGCCCTTGACCGTGGCGCAGACCCTGCCGTAGAGCTGCGCACCGTCAAAGGGGCAGTTGTGGGACTTGGAGTGGAGCTTGTTCTTGTCCACGGTGTAGGGGGTGTCGAGGTCTACCAGCACAAAGTCGGCGTCATAGCCCGGCTCGAGCTGACCCTTTGCAAGGCCGAGGATCTCCGCCGGGCGGGTGCTCATCAGGTGGCTCAGCAGCTCGAGGGGAAGTCCCTCTTCCTTGCAGAGTTTGGTGTAGCAGACGCCGAAAGCCGTCTCACTGCCCACCATACCGGCCATGCCCTTGAGCTTGTCTTCCTCGGAGTGGGGCGCGTGGTCGGTGGCGATGGCGTCCACCACACCGCTGCGGATGGCGTCGATGAGGGCCTGCACATCGTCGGCGGTGCGGATGGGCGGGTTGACGCGGTAGTCGCAAGTGTCATTGGTGAACCAGAGATGGTGGGGCGTCACCTCGCAGGTGACAGGTGCGCCCCGCAGCTTTGCCATCTGGATGGCCTCGATGGCGCCCCGGGTGGAGACGTGGCACATGTGCAGGCGGGTCTGATAATACTCGCTCAGCCAGCAGTTCCGCACCGTCTCGATGTCCTCGGCCAGCCGATAGTCCCAGGGGCTGATCTCCATATCCTCGGCGTGGCTCATCACGGTGATGTCCCGCTGGGTGCAGATGGCGAACGCCCGGGCCATGGTGGCGTTATCCTGCACACCGTGGCCGTCCTCGGTGATGAACTTGACCGAAGCGGGCAGGGTCTTGAGGTGGTCGATGGTCTTGCCGTCGAAATCCTCGGTGATGGAGACGGTCTGGTTCACGTCGCACAGGCCCACCTCAGCAGCCTTCTGTTCCACCATCGCGGCCTGTGCTGCCGAAGAGCAGACAGGCTTTGTGTTGGGCATCAGGTTCACGAAGGTGTAGCCGCCTGCGGCTGCGGCGCGGCTTCCCGTTTCAATGTCCTCTTTGTACTCGAAGCCCGGCGTGCGCCAGTGGCAGTGCAGGTCCACGAAAGCGGGCAGCACGGTCAGTCCTCCGGCGTCCAGCACCGTTTCGTTTTCTCCGGCCAGTGCGGCCAGGTCCTGACCGACGGCGGCGATCTTTCCGTCCTTTACATACAGCTCCACAGGCCGGCCCTCGGCGTTGACAGCGTTGATGAGCAGCATAAGATTACCTCCCTGTCTGTGTTCGTCTGGTTTCATCGTCCGGGTGTGTCTGCCCTCAGAAGGGCAAAAAAAAACTTTTCCCTGCAAAGGGAAAAGTCAGAACATCAAAAAAGGAAACACTGGAGCCACAGCAAAAACGGCTGCAAACTGATTTTTCAGTTTTGCACGCATCATCTTGGCCTTCATGCTCCCGTCTCCTTTTCCATCCGTTCTTTTTTCGATATATTTTAGCATAGAAGCGCAAAATGTGTCAATGCTTTCGGTCTCATTTCCATGTGAGAAGGTTTGCATCCGTAAGCCTCGAATTTTAGCTACTCTACCGAAAAGTCCCTCTTCTCCCCCCCGCCGCCAGCGCCCTCGTGCAAAAAAATCCTCATTTTTGTTCTTATATCCTACCATTTCACTGTACATTAAAGTTCAGATGTGCTATTATAATATCTATCAGAGAGGGGGCCGCCATTGCGGGCGGCAAAATGGAGGTTTTCTATTATGGGTCTTTTAGAGGACGCGCGGAACATCCAGCGCAAGGACCCTGCGGCACGCACGGTGCTGGAGGTCATCCTGCTTTACCCGGGCTTTCACATTCTGGTCTATCACCGCATTGCCCACTGGCTGTTCGAGCACAAGCACTTTTTCCTCGCCCGCTGGGTCAGCCAGCGGGGCCGGCATAAGACCGGCATCGAAATCCATCCCGGCGCGAAGATCGGCAAGTGCCTGTTCATCGACCACGGCATGGGCATCGTCTTCGGCGAGACGGCGGAGATCGGCGACAACTGCACCATCTACCACGGCGTGACCCTCGGCGGCACCGGCAAGGACACCGGCAAGCGCCACCCCACCCTGGGCAACAATGTCCTTATCGGCGCAGGCACCAAGGTGCTGGGTCCGGTGTATATCGGCGACAACGCCCGCATCGGCGCGGGCAGCGTGGTGCTCAAGAACCTGCCCGCCAACTGCACCGCCGTCGGCGTCCCTGCCGAAGTGGTGCGCATCAACAACAAGGCCGTCAACCCCGCCGACGACCTCGACCAGCAGGACCTGCCGGACATCATGGCCCAGCGTCTCATCGACCTCGACCGCCGCATCGGCCAGCTGGAAAAGGCCGCACAGGGCGATATTCCCCCCACGGCCCAGCAGGTGGCCGCACGGCAGCGCCGGCATTAAAAAAAACGGAAGCTTTCCCTCGGGAGAGCTTCCGTTTTTCTTTTATCGTATCAACTCTTTGACCTTTTCCACCGCTGCTGCTACCAGCTGGCCGATGGGCTGGTCCGGCACACCCACCACGATGTTATCACAGTGATTGATGGGGATGAGCACCCGCGCTGCACTGCTCTGGCAGACCGCCGCCGCCATGGCCGGGGTGATCTCGCCCAGCAGCGAATCAGCGATGACGATGCCGATGGGGCCGACGATGATGTCCGCCCGGCGGCAGTTGACCACCACGGCATTTTCGCCGGTGGCGGCGCGGTGTGCGCCCGCCTTGAGCATGGCCGAAGCCGCGATGCTGTTGGTTCCCACGGCGGTCAGCTCGATGTCCGGGCATCCGGCGGCAAGCGCCGCCGTCAGCTGACGGCCAAGACCGCCGCCCTGCCCGTCAATGACTAAGACGCGCACCCGGCTCAAAAGTCGATCTCCTCCAGCCGCAGCAGAGCGATGATATAAATTTTCAGGGCTTCCAGCAGCTTGTCGATGGGAGCGGCCTCGTTCGCGCCGTGCATCGGGCCGCCGAACTCGGGCAGCACCATATCGCTGTGCTCCGGGCCAAAGCTGACAGCATAGGGGAAGTGGCGGGCGTAAGTGCCGCCGCCCATGGTGAAGGGCGTTGCGTTCTCGCCGGTGACTTCGTTGTAGGTGTCGATGCAGGCCTTGATGGCGGGGGTGTCAGCCTCGATGTAGAAAGGCTTTGCGCTGCCCACATCCGTCAGCTCTGCGCCGGTGCCGATGGCGGCACGGATCTGCTTTGCGATGGTGTCGCCGTCGGTGCAGGTGGGGTAACGGCTGTCCATGGTCTGGACCATCCGGCCATCCACCATGGACATCTTGCCGCCGATGATGGTCAGCGGGCCGAAGGGGCCGTCGGCGCAGTCGATGCCGAGGCCCACGCCTGCGGTGGAGTCGTGCAGCTTCTTGACGGCTTCCAGATAAGCGCGCTCGGCGTCGTTGCAGAGGCCATTGTCCAGCAGGTAGTTCACCACCAGACCGATGGCGTTGACAGTGCCTTCCGGCATGGCAGCATGGCCGGACTTGCCCCAGCCGCGGATGCGGACACCGTCGCCTTCCGGCTCGAGGGTGATGTTGGGGGCGTTGCGCAGCTTGGTGATGTCGGTGGCCACGAGAGCGCTGGCGCGGTCAGGCACAGCGTTGGTGGCGACGCCGCCCACAAAGTCCCTGATGATGCCGTTGCAGACGGGGCTGACCAGCTTGCCGTCGAAGTGGCCCTTCTCACCGTTGCAGACCGGGAACTCTGCGTCCGGGGTGAAGCAGAACACAGGGGCCGGGTAGTTGGCGAGGTAGTAGTCCACATCGTGCATGTGAGTCTCCTCGTTGTCGCCGACGAGGGCGCGGATGGGATAGCGCAGGGAGACGCCCTCCTCTTTGAGGAACTTCAGGGCGTACAGGGTGGCGACCATGGGGCCTTTGTCGTCAGCGACACCACGGCCGATCATCCAGCCGTCGCGGATCTCCATCTTGAAGGGGTCTTCCGTCCAGCCGTTGCCCTCCGGCACCACGTCCACATGGCAGATGGTAGCCAGATACTTCTCGGCATCGGCACCGGCCAGCTCGGCGTAGCCGATATGGTTCTCGCAGTTGCGGGTCGCAAGGCCCATGCCTGCGGCCAGCTCCAGCGTCTTGTCCAGCGCGGCACGGGGGCCTGCGCCGTAGGGTGCGCCCTCTTCCGGGGCACCCTCCACGCTGTTGATGGACACCAGCGTGGCAATGTCTTTCAGGATCTGCTCTTTGTTCGCCGCAACAAATGCGTCGATCTTCTGGTTCAAAGCCTCTTGCATCTTTGATTCGTCCTTTCTTCGTCTTTACTCAAGACACGCTGTTGTTATTCTAGCACACTTTGCGATAGAAAACCAGCCTTACACCGCAAACAGACCGCTCAGCGCTCCCAAAAGACCTGCGCTTGCCAGACCCATGATGATCCCGGCCAGCAGCACGCCGCCCATGCAGGCGATGAGCACATCTTTGAACTTCATGTCGAGGATGGACGCGGCCAGCGTGCCGGTCCATGCGCCGGTACCCGGCAGCGGGATGCCCACGAAGAGCAGCAGCGCCGCCACGAGGCCTCGCCCGGCCTTGGCTTCCAGCGCACGACCTCCTTTTTCGCCCTTGACGATGCAGAAACGGCAGAAGGGGCCGATGATGGGCTTGTGGTAGCCCCAGATGAGAACTTTACGGGCGAACAGATAGATGAACGGCACCGGCAGCATGTTGCCCACCACACAGACCAGATAGGTCGGCAGGATGGGCAGCCCCATCCCGATGCCCACCGGGATGGCACCGCGCAGCTCGATGAGGGGCAGCATCGAGATAAAGAATACGATGAGATAGCTTTTGAGCATAGAGCCCTCCTTATAAGTCGATGTCCAGCTCCACCGGGCAGTGGTCGGAGCCAAACACCTCATTGTGTATCTCGGCGGCTTTTATCTTGTCCGCAATGCGGTTCGAGACGATGAAATAGTCGATGCGCCAGCCTGCGTTCTTCTCCCGGGCGTGGAAACGGTAGCTCCACCAGCTGTATTTCACCTCGTCCGGATGGATGGCGCGGAAGCTGTCGGTGAAGCCCGCCGCCAGCAGCTCGGTCATCTTGGCCCGCTCCTGGTCGGTAAAACCGGCGCTCATCCGGTTGGTCTTGGCATTTTTAATATCAATTTCCTGATGGGCCACATTCAGATCGCCGCAGAGGATGACCGGCTTTTTGGCATCCAGCTCCAGCAGGTAGGCGCGGAAAGCGTCCTCCCATGTCATCCGATAGTCCAGCCGCTTGAGGCCGTCCTGACTGTTGGGGGTGTAGCAGTTGACGAGGTAAAACTCCGGGTATTCCAGCGTCAGCACACGGCCCTCGTGGTCGTGCTCCTCGATGCCGATGCCGGTAGCCACGCTCAGCGGCACGGTCTTGCACCAGCAGGCTGTGCCGGAGTAGCCCTTTTTCTCCGCCGAGTATGTATATTCCGTGTAGCCCTCGGGGGCAAGTCGGCCTGCCCGGGCTGCATCTTGGTCTCCTGCACCGAGAACACGTCCGCGTCCAGCGCGGCGAAGCTCGCGGCAAAATCGTGGGTCAGACAGGCGCGCAGCCCGTTCACGTTCCAGCTGATGAGTTTCATATAACGTCCCTTTCTGTTTTCAGGCTTTATATTTTTCTTTCCAGACACCGCTGCGGAAGCGGGTCACGAAGCAGGTCACGCGGCAGACCCAGTCCACCACCATAGCGATCCAGACGCCGATAGCACCCATGCCCATCCGCACACCGATGATATAGCTGAAGCCCACACGCCAGCAGGCCATGCTGGCGATGGAGACGATCATCGTGAACTTGACGTCGTTGGCGGCGCGCAGGGCGTTGGGCAGCACGAAGGAGAGAGGCCAGAGCAGCATTGCAAAGCCCGCGTGGATGCAGGCCAGGAGGATGGAGAGCTCCATCGTCTCGCCCGAAAGCTCGTAAATGCCCACCAGAGGCCGGACAAAAATCAGGATCAATCCATTCAGCACACCCATGACGAGATAGGCCCAGCCCAGCAGCTTCTTTGTATAATAGACGGCCTGCTCGTTATCCCCTGCGCCGACGCAGCGGCCCACGACCGTTATCATGGCAAGGCCGATGGCCTTGCCCGGGATGCAGCCCACACCGTCGAGGTTGTTGGCGACGGCGTTGGCAGCGATCTGGACGGTGCCGAAAGTGGAGATCATGCTGACCACGACGATGCGGCCCGCCTCGAACAGACTGTTCTCAAAGGCCGACGGCACGCCGATGCCGAGGATGCGCTTGGCCATACCGGTATCGAGCTTAACGGTCTTCGGCACCGTGAGGGCATGGCCCTTCTGGTAGCAGCGGCCCAGAATGAGCACCGCCGCGATGACACGGGAGACGACACTGGGCCATGCAACGCCATCGACGCCCATTTTCAGGCCAAAGATGCAGACCGCGTTGCCCACGATGTTGATGATGTTCATGAGGACGCTGATCTGCATGGAGATCCTGGAGTTGCCCATGCTGCGGAAGAGGGCCGCGCCCGCGTTGTACAGCGCGAGGAAGGGGTAGCTCAGGGCGGTTATTTTAAGGTAGAGGACGCCGGCGTCCAGAACGTCCGCGTCGATGGAGCCGTAGCAGGCGCTGATCATGGGTCGGGCGAAGAGGATGCAGAGCGCAGCCACCACGGTACCCAGGACAGCGCTCAGCAGGATGAGCTGACCCGCACTGGCATTTGCCTTTTCCTGCTCTTTCGCGCCCAGATACTGGCTCACCACCACCGCGCCGCCGGTGGAGAGGGCGGAAAAGACCTGAATGATGAGTGTATTGATGTTGTCCACCAGCGAGACGCCGGATACGGCGGCCTCGCCGGAGGTGGTGACCATGACGGTATCCGCCATGCCGACAGTCATCAGCAGAAGCTGCTCAATGACCAGGGGAATGATGAGCCGCAGCAGTGCGTCGCGGGAAAAGAGCAGGCTGCTGCGGGCCGGTGCCTGTTCCGGCATTCTCCCGCCTCCTTTACATGAATTTTACATAGCTCTACCATTTTACTCCTGTGAGGCAGAAATACAAGCGCCGAACTGCACAAAAAACGGAGGCCGGGCGGAGAAAAACCGTCCGGCCTCCGGGCGTGGGCTCAGCAACGGCCCAGGTAGCGGCACACCGCCGCATTGGCCCGGGCGGCCAGCTCCCCCTCGTCGGCGGTCACCAGCTCCCCGTTCTGCACCACGGCCACGCCGTTGACGATGGTATAATCCACCGGGCCCTTGAGCCCCACCGTCCCAGCAGGGAGAGGGGGTCGAACTGGGCGCCCGCCAGCTCAATGCGGTCCAGGCTGATCAGGAAGCAGTCGGCGGCCATGCCGGCGGCCAGGCAGCCGATGTCGTCCCGGCCCAGCAGGCGGGCGGAGCCGCGGGTGGCCAGCTTGAGGATGTCGTACCCGGTGGGGGCGTTCTGGCTGGACTGGAGGCGGTGGAGCAGGTAGCACACCCGCAGCTCCTCCAGCAGGTTGGAGCCGTCGTTGGAGGCGGCTCCGTCCACCGCCAGACCCACCGGCACCCCCAGGCGAAGCATCTCAGGCACCCGGCACACACCGGAGGAGAGCTTCATGTTGGAGATGGGGCAGTGGGCTACGCCGGTACCGGTGGCGGCCAGCGCCTTCAGCTCGTCATCGTTGAAGTGGATGCCATGGGCATACCACACGTCGGGGCCGGTCCAGCCCAGCCCCTCCAGGTAGGCAAGGGGGCGCAGGCCGAACCGCTCCAGGGTGTACTGCTCCTCGTCCCTGGTCTCCGCCACGTGGGTGTGCAGCCGTACCTCCAGGGAGCGGGCCAGGCGCGCACTCTCCCGCAGCAGGTCGGTGGACACGGAGAAGGGGGAGCAGGGGGCCAGGGCTACCTGGCGCATGGAGAAGCGGGACGGGTCGTGCCACACCCGCACCAGCCGCTCCGAGTCGGCCAGAATCTGGTCGATGGTCTGTACCACGCTGTCCGGCGGCAGGCCGCCGTCCTTCCGGGAGAGATCCATGGAGCCACGGGAGGCGTGGAAGCGCATGCCCACCAGCTCAGCCGCCCGGAACTGGGCGCCGATCAGATCCCCCGCCCGGGCGGGGAAGACATAGTGGTGGTCGAAGCAGGTGGTGCACCCCGTCTTGAGCAGCTCCGCCATGCCCACCAGGCTGGAGGTGGCCACCACCTCTTCGTCCAGGTTTTTCCACACATCGTACAGCGTCACCAGCCAGGGAAAGAGCTCCATCCGCTGCACCTCGGGCAGATTGCGGGAAAAGAGCTGGTATAGGTGGTGATGGGTATTGATGAGGCCGGGGTAGACCACCATGCGGGAGGCGTCGATGACCTGGTCGGCCTGCCGCAGCTCGGGCCCGATGTACTCGATGGCGTTGTCCCGGATGAACAGATTGCTCCGCTCATACAGGCGGTCGGTGTCGTCGCAGGAGACGATGTAGCGGCGTTTTTAATCAGCAGAGTGGACATAAAAAACCTCCAATCCCCAATCAGGCGGGCGCATAGGTCAGCCGGTAGAAGCTGCCGAGCTGGATGGTGATGGCATCGGAGCGGAGAAAGAGAGCCCGGTCTACATACAGGGCGAACTGTTCACCCGGGCCCTGGCTGGCCAGCCGGGCCGCATCGGGACGGTCCTCCCCGTCGGCCTGCACGGGCAGGTCGGAAACCCGGAGCTGGGCGGTGATGCCGCCGTCCTCGTCAATCCGGTAGGGGAGGAGAAGCTGTCCCCCTTCCCGGGAGAGCTGATGCTCCGGCTGAATGACGGCGTAGAGGGTGCCGGGGTCCTCGTCAGACCGGGCAAAGGCGGTGAGATAGAAGGTGGTGTCCCCGTCCTGGAGCAGGGGGAGCTTCAGCTCTCCCTCAGCCTGGCTGATGGGGACCTCCTCGGGAAAGCCCTCCGGCATCTGCTCCCTGGAAAGGGTGAGGGTGACGGTGGCCTCCTCCTGGCCGGTGATGGCGTAGCCCTGCCGGGCCGCGATGCGCTCCAGCGTGACGGGCCGGCCCCGCAGGAGCAGAACGACCGCCCCGGCCAGAAGGACGAGGGTGATCAGAAAAAGTACAAGGGGAAGTTTTCTGCGTGACGCCATGGCAGCGCCTCCTTTCACCCCTTAATAATACCACAGGCCCGCGGGAAAAGAAAGTGCCCCGGACGTTGTCCGTGGCACTTCGGAGATTATTCGTCGGCAGTGATGGTGTAGCCGCTCAGGTCGATCTGGAAGGTATAGGTGGCGATGATATTGTCCTGGGAGCCGTCGGTGTCGATAAAGCAGAGGGTGTAGTCAAAGACGCCGCCGTCCTTGAGCCGGTAGCTCCCCTCCGCCTCCTCGGCGAAGACGGCGCCCCATTTGAAGTAGTAGTTCTCGCCGTCACGGGTCCACCAGCCGGAGCCGGCATCGGCCTCGGTGGTGCTGGGCATGGCCCAGGTGTTCCACTTGCCGCCGTTGACAGAGCGGGCAATTTTGTCAAACTGGAGGGTGCCGCCGGGGATGGCCTGGGGCACGGTGTAGTAGACGGTATACTCGCCGCCGCCGCCCATAGAGGCCACCTGGGTGTGGGTCAGGGTGCCGCTGCCGCCGTTCTGCACCAGGGCGGTGCTGCCGTCAAAGCTCAGGCCCTCGGCGGTGGAGGAGACCCCGGAGGGCATCTCGTGGGTGGAGACGGTCACGCCGGTCAGCTTGACGGCGGGCGTCTGCACGCCGGACAGGTCCACCACGTACTGCACGGCCTCCTGTCCCTCCCACTTCACGGTGATGTGGGTCTTGGGCGCGGTGGAGGAGGCGTTGAGGAAGAACACCGCATACTTGCCCTGGCCGATGGAGGAGTCCTCCGTGATGGCCGCGCTTTGGGTGGCCTCGGCGCTGGCCTCGGTGCCGAAGTGGTACTGGAAGGTGCCCTGCTCATAGCCCTCGGGGGCCTCGATGGCCACGCCCACCCAGGCGCCCTTGCCGGCACCCTCGCTCTGGTGGATGGGCACCACGCCGTCGGTGGACAGGGCGATGCGGACAAAGTTCTCCCCGGTTTTTCTTGGTGGCCTTGGCGGTGACGAGGGCATGTCCTCCTCGCCCCCGTCCTGATCCACAGGGTGGACGCCTACGATGCCGGCTACGGCCTCCTCAGACACGGAGCCGCCGCCCCCGCCGGAACCGCCGCCACCCTGGCCGGGTTCCTGGCTGTCCTCGGAGCCGGTGACCTCCTCGCCCTCACTGTTCTGGGGCGGGGCCACATCGTCGGCGACCTCCACGTGGGCGGGACGCTTGCCGTCAAGCACCACGTTGTCGGCCTGTACCTCCGCCTTGTTAATGGCGCCCTGGTTGTCCACCTTGACGGCGGCGCGGGCGGTCAGGGTCTCCACAGAGGCGCCGCTCTCCACGGCCACGGAGCTGCCGGCCCCGTCCACAGCCAGACGGGCAAGCTGCGCGCCGCTGCCCAGGGTCAGGCTGGCGCGGTCACCGGAGAGGGCCACGTCGCCCTCCACCTGGGAATCGGCCACAGTCAGGGTGGCGCCGTGGGTGGAAACCCGCAGATCCCGCTCC
>ENA-OQIJ01000401-OQIJ01000401.1-human-gut-metagenome-genome-assembly--contig:-NODE-401-length-10456-cov-3.033304_pt1 | contig 10456 bp, 9 predicted proteins | sample MGYA00242582_ERZ504747 | MGnify/ENA primary metagenome ERZ504747 (study PRJEB26092, sample SAMD00036435) | human gut metagenome | host: Homo sapiens | study: EMG produced TPA metagenomics assembly of...
GCCCTCGTCTTCGTCATCGCCGAGTTCGCCATGCCGTTCATGGGCGGGCTTCCGTACGCGCGCGCCGCGCTGCTCGGGTTCGCGCTCGTCACGTTCGGAGTCGCGTTCGCCCTCGGGCATGCGCGGGGGAGCGCGGCTCTCGAGGTGCTCTGCGCTGCCGTCGCGCAACCGGCTTCCGTCCGCCGCTCGTGGCGCGCCGGGACGCGCGCGGGCTCTCCCGTCCTGTTCGCGGTGATCTTTGCGCTCGGCATCGTGTCGGGATATGCCACGTTCGCGGTGTTCGGCGAGCGCGGCGGCGCGGGCCTCGAGCTACGCTGCGCTCTTCGCCGCGGTGCTCGTATGCGCGATCGCCTCGCGCTTCTCGAAGAACCGCATCGACGTCGCGTTCCACTTCGGGCTGCTGCTCGTGCTGGCCGGGCTGCTCGTGGTGCCCTTCGTCGGACAGGCGGGCGTCGGCGCGGCCGTGGCGCTGTCCCATGTGTCGAACACCCTGCTCATGGCTGGTTCGGAGTGCTTCGCCATTCTCGTGTGGGCGGTTCTCGCCCGGCGCGGCTTCCTCGATCCGTCGCGCGCGCTCGTTGCGTTGGCGGGCGGTCGTCTGGCGGCTGCGTTGGGCGCGCTCGTCGGGTTGATCGTGGGCTCGTCGGCCCGCTCGTTCTCGGCGGTGAACCCGGTCGTGCCCGACGCCATCGCCGTCGCCCTCGCGTTCGCGCTCGTGGCGTACTGCCTCATTGGGCTGCGCAGTTTCAGCTTCGAGGAGTCCGTCGACGGCGTGTCGCCGGAAGAGGCGGAAGGGGCGTCGCCGGTCCCGGCGGTAGCCGTCGCGCCGCCTGCGGAGGTCGATCCTTCGGCCGCCGTGGAACGACGCTGCGAGCGTCTGGCGGCCCTGCGCGGGGCTGACGGGCCGGGAAGAGGAGGTGCTCAAGCTGATGGCGCGCGGCCGCAGCGGCGCCTACATCGCCGAGCACCTGGTGATATCGCAGAACACGGTTAAGACCCACGTGAAGCACATCTACGCGAAGCTCGACGCGCACTCGCAGCAGGATGTGGTCGACCTCGTGTTCGAGGCCGACACGTCGGTTTAGCGGTAGCAGGTGGCGGTCATCTTCGCGATGGCCTTGCCCAGGTCGTCCTCGACGAGCACCGTGTAGAATCCCAGGTGGCGACCAGGCTTGTCGCAGACGGCCGTGGCGGTGAGCTTCGCGCCCTTCGTGGAGCGGAGGAAGCTGATGGAGGAGTCCACCGACACGGTGGGCTCCTCTCCGATGTTGCAGCAGATGGCCAACGCGAAATCGGCCAGGGTGAAGATGGCGCCGCCCATGACGTTGTCCATGGCGTTCTTATGCACGTCTCGCAGCACCATCTCGCACACGGCGCGCCCGCGCGCGCCCTCCACCACGCGGCACCCCGCCGCCTCGGTTGCGAACCGGTCGTTCGCGAACACGGCCTCGATCTCGTCGCGCGTGGGATGGTCGGGAAGCATGGGGCGCCTTTCTATTCCGCAGGGGTGGCCGTGGCGGCGTACAGCTCGAGCCACTCGCCGTCTTGCACGGTGATGGTCTGCGAGCCGCCCTTCACCACGTACTTCGTGTCGGTGATGGAGTCGTCGTCGAAGGCGAGGTCCTTCATGACGAAGGCGGCGCTCTCGCTGTCCGCGACGGCCGCGGCCTCGTCCTGCGTCGTTACGGTGTACGTGCCGGCCGGGATGTCGGTGCCCACGAGGAACAGGCCGCACTCGTAGGGCGCTTCGGGCTTGAAGTCGGCTTCGTCGGCCAGGTACATGCGGTCGTCGGCCGCTCCCATGAACACGACGAGGTCGCCTTCCTCGAGGTCGGCGAAGTAGTTGCCGAAATAGGCCACGGCCGACTGGATGTCGTAGCCGTCGGAGCCGTCGCCGTCGAACACCGAGAAGTAGCCCTCTTCGCCCGTGCTGCCCTCGAAGAAGTAGCGGCCCGGTTCGATATCGGCGCCCGCGCCTACGCGGTACACGCCCGACGTGCACTTCCCGTCGATGACGTTGTTCGGCAGGTTGCCGGCCGCTTCCTTGATGCTCTCGTAGGTGAGCTGGCCCGAATAATCCCCGCTGTTGGAATCATCGTAGGGGTAATTGTAGTTGTACTCGTAGTCGTCGTACGGGTCGGAGTAGCCGTAATAGGAGCTGTCGTAGCGCTCGCCCATCATGACGGCGCACGACACGCATCCCACCAACCCGCCGACGAACAGCACGAACGCCACGAGGCATCCGCCGAGCACCCACGGCCACACCTTCTTCTTGGGCTGATCGGGCGCGACGGGGTACGGCGGCTGCGCCGGATAGCCCGGGTAGGGCGGCTGCGGGGCGGCGCCGTAGGGTTGCTGCCCGTACGGCTGCTGCGGGGTTTGGCCGTACCCGTAGGGCTGCTGCGGTTGCTGCGGGGCCTGCCCGTACGGCGCGCCGTAGGGCTGCTGCGGCGCATGCGGCTGCTGCCCGGGCGGCGGAGGCGGCACGGGAGCGCCGGGAGCCGCCGGTGCGGGCTGCTGCGGGGCGTCGTTGCCCCGCGCGTTCTGATCGTCGCTCGGGAACGTGGGCTCTTCTGGTGCGGTCATGCGAGGCTCCTTGCCTTGGGGCGGGCGGGTTTAAGCTTGCGGATGCTCGTCTTCGTCGGGCGCGAACGCGGCGGCCGTGGTCTCGACGAGTTCCACGGCACCGTGCGGGCACGCGTCCACGCACAGGCCGCAGCCGATGCAGTACCGCGCGTCGTAGTCGAGGGTGCCGTCCTCGGGGCTGGGGAAGCGCGCGCCCGTGGGACAGGCTTCGACGCAGGCGAGGGAATTCGTGCAGAGGCTGCAGTCGGTTTCCGAGATCACCACCGGCACGCGTTCGGCGATGTCGGGATTGCGGTCGATGGCTTCCAGCAGCAGCTGGCGCTTCGGCCACATGGTCTTCTTCGTGCGGCCGGCGGGAACGAACTCGTTGAACTGCACGCCGTCGACGAGGTTGAGGCGCGCCCGCGCCCGGGCGCGCTCCTTGCGCTCGTAGAACTGCTGCAGCACCTCGGAGTTGCGCAGGCGGCGCTTGCCCGACGCGATGTCGCCCACATCGCCCACGAGGTTCGTGAACGCGCTGCGACGGTCGACGCCTTCGGGGTTGGCCAGATCCTTGACGAGGTTCTCCTTCTCGGGGATCACGTCGAGGTAGCCCACGCTCTGCCCGCTCCACTCCTCGGCCGTCTGCACGGCGTGGGAGTACAGCATCTCGCCCATGTCGCCGGCGCGGTCGCACTCGGCGCAGTAGGCCAGGTCGGCGGAAATGCGCACGGGGATGTTCTCGGTCAGCACGAGCGTCCAGAACTCGGGCGACAGGCACGCCAGGCACGGCAGCACCACGACGTTCGCGGCCGGCTCGAGCCCGGGGAAGATGTTCTCCTTGCAGGTGAGCACCACGTCCTCGCCGCGCAGGGCGATGCGGCGGATGCGCGCGTGCACGTCGATCATCGTGACGCGCGAGGAGGAGAACGCGTCGCAGATACCCAGGCAGATGCCGCAGCGCGTGCACGCATCCGCGTCGATGACCGGACGGCCGTCCTCCGCGAAGCTGATCGCGTCGTGCGGGCAGGCCAGCGCGCAGCGGTCGCATGCCGCGCCGTGCGTGCGCGTGCAGTAGTCGCGCAGCACGACGATCTGGTTGGGGCGGCTCTCCGCGTCGGCGGAGGGGCCGTCGGCCTGCTCGGGCATGTTGTCAGGGGCGTCAGCCACCGAACACCTCTTTCGTCACGTAATCGATGCGGGCCAGCACGTCTTCGCGGGGCAGAAGCTCGATGCTCTCGAACAGCGGCGGCGACACCATGTTTCCGCAGACGGCCACGCGCAACGGCTGGAACAGCAGCTTCGGCTTGAGCTCGAGCTCTTCGCCGCGGGCGCGGCACGCTTCCTGAAGCGGCTCGGCCTCCCAGGCGATGCTCTCGTCGGCCAGCACGCTGCGGCAGGCGGCCAGGGCTTCATCGGCACGGGCGCCTTCCTTCTTCAGCACCTTGGTCACGCTCTTCTCGTCGAGCTCGCGCACCTCGGGCCCCCAGAACATGAAGGCCAGCTTGTTCGCCACGTCGTCGAGGCGCGTGAGGCGCTCGGCCACGAGCGGGTACAGGCCCAGGTAGAAATCCGGCCGCGCGGCGATGTCCTCGGGCGTGGCGCCGATCTCGAGCAGCCACGGCAGCGATGCCTGCACCCAGGCGTTCGCTCCCATGTCCTTGACGTACTGGCCGTTCATCCAGTCGAGCTTCGTCTCGTCGAACACGGCGTCCTTCTTGGTCACGCGGTCGAGGCTGAACTTCTCGCACAGCGTGGCGCGGTCGATGAGCGTGGTCTCGCCGTCGAGCGACCAGCCCAGCAGCGCGAGGAAGTTCACCATGGCGTCGGGCAGGTAGCCGCGCTCGCAGAACTCCTCGACCGAGGCCGCGCCGTGGCGCTTCGACAGCTTCTTGCCGTCGGGGCCGAGGATCATCGACAGGTGCGCGAACGTGGGCACGTCGAAACCGAGCGCCTCGTAGATGAGGATCTGGCGCGGGGTGTTGGACAGGTGGTCGTCGCCGCGGATGACGTGCGTGACGCCCATGTTGGCGTCGTCGCACACCACGGCGAAGTTGTAGGTGGGGGAGCCGTCGGTGCGCACGACGATCATGTCGTCCATCACCTCGGCGGGGAAGCTCACGTGGCCGTACACGGCGTCGTCGAACTCGATGGGCCCGTGGTTCTCGGGCACGCGCAGGCGCCACACGTGCGGCTCGCCGGCTTCGATGCGACGGGCGGCTTCGGCGGGGTCGAGGTCGCGGCACGTGCGGTCGTAGCCCGCGTAGCCGCCTTCGTTCGCCTCGGCAGCGGCGCGCTTGGCGTCGAGCTCCTCCTTCGTGCAGAAGCAGGGGTACACGCTGCCGCGCTCCTTCATGAGCTCGAGCGCCGCGGCGTACGTGTTCATGCGCTGCGTCTGGAAGTAGGGGCCGGCTTGACCGCCCACCTCGGGGCCCTCGTCCCAGTCGAGGTCGAGCCACTTCATGGCGTTGAGGATGACCTGCACGTTCTCCTCGGTGGAGCGCTCGGGGTCGGTGTCTTCGATGCGCAGGATGAAGTCGCCGCCCATCGCGCGGGCGAACGCCCAGTTGTAGATGGCCGTGCGCGCGCCGCCCACATGGAGGCGGCCGGTCGGGGAGGGTGCGAAGCGCACGCGAACGCGCGCGTCGGTTGCGTTGGTCATGGAGCGGATCCTTTACGTCTCGTCGTTCGTCGTGCGTGGGCCCGCGCCTAGCGGGCGGGCGTGCGGCGGCGCAGCAGGGCGCCGACCACGATTGCCAGTATAGACAACAAGCCGGTGGCCGCAAGCCACACGGCCCCCATCCCCATCCAAAATTCGGGAGGATACATGGTGATGAGCAGCGAATCGTAGGAGAAGGTCCAGGTGCCGCTCGCGAAGAACAGCGAGTGGAAGGCGGCGAAGAAGCCGTTGAAGTCCACGACCACCCATGCGGCCAACAGCGCGAAGGCCGCCACCACGACGATGCCCGCGGCCAAAAGCACGCCGCCGAGCGCGCGGCGCCCCACGCGGATGGCCATGTGGGCGCAGGCGGCCACGGCCAGCAGCGCGATGACGGCGAGCGCGATGCGCGCGGCCACCACGACGCGGTACACGTCGTCGAGGTGCGACAGCGCGTCGGACGTGAGCGTGTACTGCTCGGGCGCGGCGGCGAGGCCCGTTTCGTCGGCCGTCGCGTAGCGCGTGTTCGCGCCCGCGTTGATGTCGTGCAGCATGGCGAACACGGCCTCGCGGTCGTTCGAGCCCACCGTGTAGTCGCGCGTCACCACCGCCGCATGCACGAGCTCGTCGTGCGAAAACGGCGTGTCGGGATTCCCCTTGCCCGAGAACGCCCCCGCAAGCATCTCCGTGGTCTGCGGAAACGCCGCGCACGCAACGAATCCCGCCGCCACAAGCGTCACCGCCAGCGACACGACGGCAACAACTGCCGCCACCTTGTTGATCAGGTTGGACATAACGTTCCTCTCCCCAGCTCTCATGCCGCGCCCAAGAAGGGCGTTAATCCACCCAGATCGTGGCGGCGGTCATCCCCTGCATGTCCTTCGAGATCGTCGGCAGGGGGCCGAGGCGGCTGAACACGCCGGTGAACATGCCGTCGTAGAGGTACAGGCCGTTCAGGTTGTTGTAGCGCTTCGGTTCGTCGGACACCTCGTCGTCGGGCAGCTCGTCGATGCCCGCGTCGGGCGGCAGCGTCTCGGTCTTGAAGGGGCGGATGTAGCGCTGCACGATGAAGGGGAAGCCGGCGCGGCCGTTCGCGAACTTGTCGATGAGTGCTTCCCACTCCTCCTGCGAGACCGAGCAGCCGGCGTACACGTCGTCGGCGCCGTAGTGATCGGTGGGCTTGATGATCCATTCGTCCTTGTTCGCGCGGATTTGCGGCACGTTGTTGTAGTCGTCGTCGAGGAAGGCCGTCATCGGCACCGTCTCCTCGATGAAGGAGATCTCGTCGCCGTCGAGGAACGCCACGGTGCGCTCGTCGAACAGCACCTTGAAAATCTGCTTGTCGTGCACGATGTGCCCGGCGAAGCTGCCGATGAGCGCCACCTTTTCGGCGCGCACGGCGTTGAGCAGCTCCTGCGAGTCGTCCCAATGGTCGATGACGTCGTTCGTCACGCAGCGGCGCCAGATGGCGTCCACGCGCTGCCCGTCCTTGTCGCGCAGCACCTCGCCGTCGAAGGCCAGCTCGCGCACGTCGGCCACGACGCATTCCACGCCGCGCTGGCGGAACAGGTCGGCGTAGATGTGGAACTCGTCGACCACGCCGTTCTCGAGGTAGTCGCAGATGGCGATGCGCGGGTTGTCGACGCGCCGCTCGTAGGTGGCGTAGATGTCCAGGAACGCCTGCACCCACGATTCGAACAGCTCGCAGCCCTGCACCTGATGGCGCTCGGAGAAGCGCTTGAACGTCTCGGACTGCGCCACCGACGTGGTGATCTCGCGGTTCTCGTTCATGCCCGAGGAGCCGTCGGCGTTGAACTCGCAGAACTTCACGCGGTAGTCGTCCTCGTCGATGAACGTGTCCACGCGCGCGAACGGCAGCACCGACGCGTAGCCGCGCGGCAGCAGGATGAGCTCCTCGAGGCGCGGGTCGAAGTCGAAGGCGCGGCGGTACTCGGGGTCGTCCAGGTAGTGCTCGATGACCTTGCACAGGATGCGGTGCGCCGTCTCGGCCGTGTCCTTCATCACTTCGTAGGTTTTCTTGTTGAACAGGCGCGGGATGAACGAGCAGGCCACCACCTGGTGGTGCACGATGGCCGTGGAGTGCTGCATGTAGTCGTACGCGGCGCGCCGTCCGGCGATGTCGCCGCCCAGTTCGTCCATGATATGGAAGTACTCGTGCGTGTAGTCGGCATTGGTGGGCATGGTGCGTCCTTTCGGAACACCGCTTCCGAGGCATCGCGCGCCTCGGGGCGGGGGCTAGGTTTCAGCCGAAAAGTGTACCATGAGCTGCGCGGCCCGATCGAGGAAGTTGCCGTATCGCCACAGGAACGGCGGTTGCGCGCCACCTTTGCGCGACCCCCTTCGGGCGCTCCGGCGGGTGCGGCTGCGAGCGGAAGCCGGAGGCGCCGTCCGGGCAGTCGTGGTGGTTGCGCGCTTGCCGTGCATTCGCCCTTGCGCGGATGTCGCTTTCAGGGTACCATCGGCAAGGTTTACGGGCGTTCCGGCCGCTTGCGCGGTTCCCGTTTTATCAAGAGTCGGGGGAGAGAGTTGGCTCGATGATCCCGACACCAACCTGGCTGTACATGCCAAGGTGGTCCGGCCTACACCGATGAAGGAGGAATTCATGGCCGAAGTTTCATCATATCTGTTCACATCCGAATCCGTTACCGAGGGGCACCCCGACAAGGTGTGCGACCAGATCTCGGACGCCGTCCTCGACGCGATCCTCGCCAAGGAGATCGAGCTCGCCGCCGCCGGCTACGTGGCCCCCGGCGGGCAGGCCGCCGATCCCGCGCAGGTGCGCTGCGCCTGCGAGACGCTGGCCACCACCGGCATGGTGATGGTCACGGGCGAGATCCGCACGCAGGCCTACGTCGACGTGCCGGCCATCGTGCGCGAGGTGCTCTCCGACATCGGCTACGACCGCGCGAAGTACGGCTTCGACTGCGACACGTGCGGCGTGCTCAACGCCATCCACGAGCAGAGCCCCGACATCGCGCAGGGCGTCGACGAGAGCTGGGAGGCCCAGCACGGCCTCGCCGGCGACGACGACCCCTACGAGCGCGTCGGCGCGGGCGACCAGGGCATGATGTTCGGCTACGCCTGCGACGAGACGCCCACGCTCATGCCGCTGCCCATCTACCTGTCGCACCGCCTGGCCGAGCGCCTGGCCGAGGTGCGCAAGGACGGGACGCTGCCGTATCTGCGCCCCGACGGCAAGACGCAGGTGTCCGTGCGCTACGAGGGCGGCCGCCCCGTGCGCGTGGAGAAGGTCGTGGTGTCCACGCAGCACGCGGAATCGGTCGGGCACGACGAGTTGTACACGGCCGTCGTGGACCAGGTGGTCATGCCCGTCCTGGCGCGCGAGGGAGTGGCGCTGTCGCCGGACGCCGAGATCTACGTGAACCCCACCGGCCGCTTCGTCATCGGCGGCCCCATGGGCGACGCGGGCCTCACCGGCCGCAAGATCATCGTGGACACCTACGGCGGCTATGCCCGCCACGGCGGCGGCGCGTTCAGCGGCAAGGACCCCAGCAAGGTGGACCGTTCCGCCGCGTATGCCGCCCGATGGGTCGCCAAAAACGTGGTTGCCGCGGGCCTGGCTACCAAGTGCGAGGTCGAGCTGGCCTATGCCATCGGCGTGGCAAAGCCCGTCTCCATCATGGTGGACACCTTCGGTACCGGCACCGTCGCTGACGAGAAGATCGTGCAGGCTGTCGAGAAGGTCTTTGACCTGACGCCCGCCGCCATCATCCGCGACCTTGACCTGCGCAAGCCCATCTACCGCCAGCTGGCCGCCTACGGCCACATGGGCCGCGAGGACCTGGGCGTGAAGTGGGAGAACACAGACCGCGTGGACGCCCTGAAGGCCGCCGTGGCGGAGTAAATCAGCAGGAATTTTCCGGTCCCCCGTGCAGCGTATGCGCGGGGAATTTTTGTTTGTGCGTAGCGCACCGGGTTTCGCACCGGTAGGGGCCGGACGTGTCCGGCCCGGGGGTGTTCCGTGGGCGGGTGTTTACGGGTAAGTGCAGGGCCGGGCGTGCCCGGCCCCTACGTGGGCAGTATATTTAGGCCCGCAGCGCCGGGGACGGGCACGGAGGGGTCAAGACCGTGGTAAACGGGCGGTTTGTAGGGCGCGGTCTTGACCGCTCCGGGATGTTGGCGGCACGATGAACGTCCGCGGGTCGTCGGGGACGCCGACCCCTACGGTAGGGGCGGATTCCATATCCGCCCGGGGCGTGTGCGGCGGCGCGGGGGGCCGATACATTCATTTACTGCAAATAAATTTGCCAAATGCCGCGCAATGCGGTATAATATCCTTATCTGTGAAAGTGCGGCGATTTTGCGGAAGGGGGCGGCTATGGAACAGCAGGAACAACAGCTTATGAAGCTGGAAGGCACCGTCGAGCACGTCATCTATGAGAACGCCGACTCTGGCTACGCGGTGTTCGAGGTGGACGCGGGCGGCACCGATGTGGTCGTCGCCGGCAATGTCGGCGGGGTGGACAACGGCATGAGCGTGACCGTCTACGGCCACATGGTCAACCACCCCAGCTACGGCGAGCAGTTCCGCGCCGAGACCATCGAAGCGCGCCTGCCCGAGGACCGCACCGCCATTTTAAGCTACCTGTCCAGCGGCGTGCTGCCCTACATCGGGCCGTCCACCGCCAAAAAAATCGTGGCAAAATTCGGCGATGATACGCTGACGGTCATCGCCGAGACCCCGCAACGGCTCTGCGAACTCAAGGGCATCACCGAGCAGAAGGCGGCTATCATCTCCAACGAGTTCCGCCGCATGTACGGCGTGCGGGAGGTCGTTGCCTGGTTTGCCCGGTACGGCATGACCGCCCAGCAGGCCGTGACCTGCTACCGCGCGCTTGGGCCGCACACCGTCGAGGCGCTGACCCAGAACCCGTATCTGCTCTGCGGCGAGCCGCTGCAATTAAAGTTCGGTCAGGTGGACACCATCGCGGCGGCGCTGCAATTTGAGACAGGCTGCCGCCTGCGGGTGGCGGCGGGGTTGCTCTACGCGCTGCGGCACAACGCGGGCAACGGTCACACCTGCCTACCACGGGATAAATTGCTTGAATCTACGTCGAAATTTCTACGCCTGCCGCTGGGCGACCTGGAAGCCGCGCTCGACGAGCTGCTCTTCTCCGAGGAGCTGCGCACCCGCACGTTTGACGGCGTCGAGTACATCTACCTGCCCGACCTGCTCTCCGCCGAGGAGGA
>ENA-OQIJ01000402-OQIJ01000402.1-human-gut-metagenome-genome-assembly--contig:-NODE-402-length-10419-cov-6.045958_pt1 | contig 10419 bp, 10 predicted proteins | sample MGYA00242582_ERZ504747 | MGnify/ENA primary metagenome ERZ504747 (study PRJEB26092, sample SAMD00036435) | human gut metagenome | host: Homo sapiens | study: EMG produced TPA metagenomics assembly of...
AATACAAAAGCCGGATTCTCCCGGGGGACACAGTTTTTGTGAACTCTGGTGTGGGAGTTCCGGCTTTTTTCTATCAGAAAGTTAAAAAGAAATTTTCTATGGGACAGAAAGGAAAAACATGAAAAAGAAAGTAATAGGAATTGCCGCAGGACTCATACTCCTTGCGGCCGCAGGCGGTTACGCGGGAGTGGGGCATTACTATGCATCCCACTTTTTCCCGAAAACCGCGATCAACGGACTGAACTGCGCAGGGCTGACCGCAGAGCAGGTCAAAGAGGAAATTCAGAAGCACATTGTGGATTATACACTCAGCATTACCGAGCGCGGTGGAAAAACAGAGACATTAAGCGGCACGGAGATCGGCCTCACGTATGTGGACGACCACGCGGTGGAAAAACTGCTGGAGTCCCAGAATACTCTTGCATGGCCTGCATTCTATTGGAAAGAGAAAGAAAACCAGGTGGCGGCGGACTCTGTCTATGACAAAGAAATGGTGCAGGAAAAACTGCAGACGATGGAAGGGTTTCAGGAAGAACAGCAGGAAGCGCCGACGGATGCGTATCTGACGGATGACGGAACCTCGTACGTCATTGTGCCGGAAACAGAGGGCGAGCAGGTGGACTATGAGAAGGCGGAGCAGGCTGTCATCGAGGCGCTGGATGCCGGAGCGGCGAGCGTGGATCTGGAAGAAAAAGATGTTTACCGGAAACCGGGCATTACGCAGGATGATGAAGCACTGAATGGGGAAATGGCGGAACTGAACCATCTGACAGCGGCGCGGATCACGTATGCAATCGGTGAAAACAGCTATGCCATAGACCGGGCGACCTTACAGAGCTGGCTCGTACAGGGGGAGGATGGAACCTGCACGATTTCGCAGGACGAAGCGGCAGCTTTTGTGCGCCATATGGCGTATGAGACGGACACCTTCGGGCTGGCGCATACCTTCAAAACGAGTCTTGGCGCGACCATTAACCTGAATGCGGGCGGCGATTACGGCTGGTGCATCGACAAGGAGGAGACGATGCAGGCACTTCTGCAGGCGATCGAGGACGAAACACAGGGAAATCTCGACCCGGTTTACCTCTATACGGCCAATGACCGCTCGGCAAATGATATCGGAAATACATACGTCGAGGTGTGCATTTCCCAGCAGAAAATGTGGTGCTACAAGGATGGCGTTCTGGTGACGGAAACACCGGTCACAACGGGCAATCATGCGACGGGCTATGATACACCGGCGGGCAGCGTTTGGGCGGTGGATGCGAAGAAAAGTGACTGTGATTTCAAGCTCTATCCGAGCCATGTCATGTTCTGGCTTCCGTTTAACGGCGACGTCGGAATCCACGATGCGAGCTGGCGTACCGAGTACGGCGGGGACATCTATCTGACGAACGGATCCCACGGATGTGTGAATACACCGTACACAGAAGCAGAAAAAGTGTTCAATGCTATTGAAATTGGGGACCCGGTTATCGTATACTATAGCCTGGACGATGTAACAGGGCCGCAGCCCACACAGCAGACCGGTCTATAAAGATAAAGGAGATTAAAATAGATGAAGATAGTAGTATTAGCTGGAGGAACCAGCACAGAACGTTCGGTATCCATCACTTCCGGAACTATGGTATGTAAGGCACTCCGCGAGAAAAATCATCAGGCAGTTCTTGTTGATATTTTCTGCGGGATCGAAGTGAACGGAAATCTGGAAGATGCATTTGCAGAAGAGAACTATGATGTAGACAAAGCAGCAGAGTACATGCACAGCTTTGATGAAAAATTAGATGAGATGATCGCATCCCGCCGCAGATTCTTTGGCAGAAACGTGCTGGAGCTCTGCGAGGCAGCAGACGTTGTTTTCCTTGCCCTGCACGGCGCAAACGGAGAGGACGGAAAGGTACAGGCAACATTTGATCTGCTCGGCATTCCGTATACCGGAACGGGCTATTTAAGCAGTGCCCTTGCGATGGATAAATCCATCACCAAACAGTTTTTCCGCGCACATAACGTGCCGACCCCGAACGGCGTTACCCTGAAAAAAGGCCAGGAGAGCGAGCCGCTTTCCAGCTTCGGACTGGAGCTTCCGGTTGTCGTAAAACCGTGCTGCGGCGGATCCAGCGTCGGTGTTTATATCGCGCATACGAACGAGGAATACTGGCAGGCCATGAAGGATGCTTTCTCCTATGAGCCGGAAGTTGTCGTTGAGGAGTATATCGAGGGAAGAGAGTTTTCTGTCGGTGTTGTAGACGGAAAAGCATATCCGATCATCGAGATCGCGCCGATCGAAGGCTTTTATGATTACACGAACAAATACAAAGCAGGAGCTACTGTTGATACCTGCCCGGCTGTGTTGACCGAGGAGCAGACGAAAGAAATGCAGAAGCACGCAGAGGACGGCGCTGCCGCTCTCGGTATCGAAAACTACTGCCGTCTCGACTTTATGATGCGCAAGGACGGAAGAATGTACTGCCTCGAGGCAAACACCCTTCCGGGCATGACCCCGACCAGCCTTCTGCCGCAGGAGGCACAGGTACTCGGCATTTCCTATCCGGAACTCTGCGAGCTGCTGATCCAGCTTTCTCTCAGAAAAAGAGGTAACAACGCATGAAAAATATGACTCTTGCGCACATTACAGAGGTGTGCGGCGGAACTTACTTCGGACCAGAAAAAAAGAAAACAGCGGAAGTCACGGATATCGTGACAGACAGCCGGAAAGCGGGAGAGGGAAGCCTCTTCGTTGCAATTCAGGGTGAGCGTGTGGACGGCCATAAATTTATCCCGAACGTGGCTTCCCAGGGCGCACTTGCTGTCATTTCCGAGCAGAAACTTGAAACACCGCCATGCCCGTATATCCTCGTGAAGGATTCCATGGAGGCCATTAAAGCAATGGCAGAATACTATATGCAGCAGCTCAATATTCCGGTTGTCGGCATTACGGGAAGCGTTGGAAAGACCAGCACGAAAGAGACGATCGCGTCGGTGCTGGCGCAGAAATACCGTGTGCTGAAAACGGATGCGAACTTCAACAATGAGCTGGGCCTGTCGCTCACTGTTTTCCGTCTGCGTGAGGAAGATGAGATGGCGGTTCTCGAGATGGGAATCGACGATTTCGGCCAGATGCACCGTCTGGCGAAGATCGCACGCCCGGAGACCGCAGTCATTACGAATATCGGCTGGTGCCATCTGGAAAATCTGAAGACGCGAGACGGTATTTTACAGGCGAAGACCGAGATCTTTGATCATCTGCGTGAGAACGGGCACATTATCATCAATGGGGACGATGATAAGCTGTCTACTGTTGGAACGGTTCACGGCATCAAGCCGGTTCATTTCGGATTGGATGAAAAGAACGAATATTATGCCGATGAGATCGAGAGCCAGGGCTTCCGCGGCATTTCCTGCCGGATTCATACCCCTCAGGGGAGCTTTTCTGCACTGATTCCGATTCCGGGACGCCATATGGTCTACAATGCGCTGGCCGGAACCGCAGTCGGATGCACGTACGGGCTGACGCTGGAGCAGATCAAACAGGGAATCGAGACACTGCAGTCGGTGAGCGGAAGATTCCACATCATCGAGACAGGAAAATACACCGTTGTCGATGACTGCTACAACGCAAACCCGGTTTCGATGAAGGCATCTCTCGATGTTCTGAAAGAGGCGAAGGGAAGAAAAGTGGCCGTGCTCGGCGATATGGGCGAGCTCGGAACCGATGAGGCAGCACTCCACGCCGAAGTCGGCACACACGCCGGAACCTGCGGCATTGACGCCCTCTACTGTGCGGGACCGCTCTGCGAGCATCTTGCAAAAGCGGCAAAAGAGGCAGACCCGAAACTGGAAATCCGCCACTTCGCAGACCGCGAAAGCCTGATGGCAGAACTGCCGAAACTCTTACAGGACGGGGATCAGATTCTGGTAAAGGCATCGCACTTTATGGAGTATGGAAAGATTGTGGAGATGCTCTCCGTAGAGAAATAAGAGTATAAGACAGAAAAAGAGCCGGACACTTCTGGAAAAAAAACAGAAGGGTTCAGCTCTTTTTCTATGCCAGTCATTGATTTTATCTTGCCGGATTTTCTTTCAGCTGTTCCAGCAGAATGTTTTTCGTATAATTTCCAATCTCTTTTTTCTCTTCCTTCGTAAGCTCACCCGGAAGAATCGGTTTGCCGTACGTCACAGTAACGTGTGTGGCGCGGATCTTCGGAAAGTGTGCTTCCAGAATATTTCTGGAACCGGAGATGGAAAGCGGAATGATCGGGCAGCCGGTTTTCGTTGCCATCTTGAATGAACCGTTGTGGAACTCGCCGAGCTCCAGCTCGCTTGGTGTTTTGCCGCGGGTGCCCTCCGGGAAGATACAGATGGAAGTGCCGCTCTTGATCTCCTCACATCCGGCGAAGGATCATCTGCAGACCCTGTTTGATGTCGGAGCGGTCGAGAAACAGGCAGTGGATGAGATCCATCCAGTTCTTTAAGAGCGGAATGCGCGCCAGCTCCTTTTTCGCTACGAATCCGCAGGAACCCGGAACCGTTGTGTAGGTTACGAGAATATCAAAATAGCTGCGGTGATTGCCGATGTAGAGAACGGCACGATCTTTCGGAATATTTTCCTGTCCTTCCACCGTGATCTTCGTGCCGGCGAAAAACAGAATCACGCGGAAAATCCAGCGGATCAGCGCACGGCTTACCTTGTCACAGACCTCCGGCTTTTTCTTCCGGATCAGAAGCAGAACAAGAAGCACCGGGATCGACAGAATCAGATACAGAAAAGCGGTCAGAATGACCAGAATAAAACGAATCATGAATCTTTTTCTCCTCTTGGTAAAAATAGTGATATTCAGTTATTGCGTACTTTTCAGTATACGTCATATATGGGGCGGTTGCAATAACTTTCGCTTTTTTCGGAAAAAGATTTTGCGTCATAGAAGACTGCGGCCCGTCATACAATGGATAGAAAGAGCGGGAAGCGGCGTTTGGAATGAGGAGAAAAAGAGACGGGGAAGAGTTATTCTGGCGGTGGTGATCCTGATGCTTCTGGCATCGTGCCGGATCACAGATGTGAGCGAGGGCGAGCGGAAGGAACTGTCGTATGCGATTGTAAAGCCGGGCGATTTTCCGCCGGAAATCGATCAGATTTTGCGCAGGAAAAAAGAATCCGCGTTCCAGATGGCGTACGAGAGCGGGGACGATCTCTACATACTGCGCGGCTACGGAAAGCAGAAAAGCGGAGGCTTTTCCATACAGATCGAAGAAGTATCGAAATCGGAAAACGCCGTTTTCGTGCGGACAAAACTCGTCGGACCTGCCGCAAAGGAGGAGCAGAAAGGCGCCGCCTCCTGCCCTTACGTCGTGCTGAAAACGAAAGCGGCGGCGGGAATCTCAGTCGTATTTGAGGATTAGAGTGGGAGGAGCCTTATGGATTTTGTAAAAAAGATTCTGCATCAGATCAGCAGAAAAAGCGAAGCGGTGTCACAGATTACGTTTGATGAGGACTACAATGTGCCGGACGCACGGCCCGATGTGGGGCGGATGATTCAGAAAAAAGGCGAGGTGACGATCGGGGATGTGCAGATTTCGGAAGGAAAAGCGCGTGTATTCGGCGGCCTCACCTTTCATCTGCTGTACGTCTCCGACGGCGAACGGCGCCGGATCTGCCAGCTTTCCGGCGAGCTTCCGATCGACGAGACGATCCATCTCGATGGTCTGACAGGGGGCGACAAGGTCTGCATCACCTGGGAAGTGGAAGATCTGAACCTGCATCTCATCAACTCGCGGAAGCTGGGCGTGCGCGCGATCGTCACGCTGCACGCGTGGATCGAGGAACTGTGCGACCTTGCCGTGCCGATGGAAATCCGCGGGGAGAGCGACGTCGCGGTAAAAAGGCAGGAATACCGCGTGGTTGAGCTTTCAGTGCAGAAAAAAGATGTGCTGCGTGTCAAAAAGGAGCTTACGATTCCGTCCGGCAAGCCGGAATTGCACGAGATTCTCTGGCAGGATCTGGAAGTGCGCGGTCTCGATCTCCGCTCTGAGGAGGGGCGGGTCAGTGCGCAGGGAGAACTCTTTGTCTTCTGTCTGTACAGCGACGGCGAGGAGGATCACCCGCTGCAGTGGGTGGAGCAGGCGCTCCCGTTCCAGGCGGAAGTGGAATGCCAGGGCTGCATCTCCGAGATGATCCCGCGGATCGAAAGCACACTCGGCCAGACCACACTCGAAATCCAGCCCGATTCCGACGGCGAGGAGCGGGTCCTGCAGGCGGAGGCCGTACTCGAACTTGACATCTGTCTGTATCAGGAAGAAACCGTATCACTTCTGCAGGACGTTTACCATCCGCACCGAGAATGCATTCCAAAAGTGCAGGAGGAGACTTTGGAGAGCCTTCTGATCCGCAATTCCTCCAAATGCCGCCTGACCGACAAACTGCAGATGCGCGTGCCGAAAAATAAAATTCTGCAGATCTGCAACAGCGACGGCAAAATCAAGATCGACGAGGAAAGAATCGTAGAAAACGGCATCGAAGTAACCGGCGTGGTGGAACTCAGGGCGCTCTATGTCGTGAGCGACGATGAAATGCCATTCTACGCCGCCGAAACCGCCCTCCCTTTCCGCCATACCATCGAAGTTCCGGGAATCGGACCGGACTGCCGCTACGAACTCCAGTCCTCCATTGACCAGCTCTCCACAACCATGCCGGACAGCAGCGACATCGAAGCCAAAGTCGTACTGAACCTGAACGCCCTCGTCTTCCGCCGCAGAAAAGAAATGGTAATGCAGTACGTCGAAGAAAAAGACCGCGATCCTGAAGAACTCCAGAAGCTACCAGGCATCACCTGCTACTTCGTCAAGCCGGGGGATACACTGTGGGATATCGCAAAGAAATTTTATACGACGACAGATAAGATCAGGGAATTAAATGAACTGAAAACCGAAACACTCACACCGATGCAGCAGCTATTAGTGGAGCGGGTATAGCGGAAAAGACAGCCTACTGCCTTAAGAATGGAGTTAATCCATCAGGCAGCAGGCTGTCTTTTTGCGAGTTCCATGCCGATCTGCATTGCAGAAAGAACAGGTACACTTTTGTACCGGGAAGAAAAACGGGAATTACAACCTTGCTTCTCAAAGAAATCAACAATAACGGAAAGAAACTGTCCTTAACTTATGACGCAGTAGGAAATATCGGTTCTCCGTTTTTTTTTGTCATTTTTCCAGAAACTGATGCGCCCAGTGCCCCGCGTCTGTGTTTTTGAGGTAGACGACGTTCAGCTCGTGCGCCCCGGTGAGCGGGGGGCAGTAGAAGCGGCCGAAGCGGGGGTCGTCTTTGACGACGGCCTCGTAGACGAAGCTGATGCCGCAGTTTTCGCGGACGAGTTCTTTTAACAATTTAAAGGAACTGATGCAGGCACAGTCGGAGAAGGCACTGACGTGGTAGCCGGACTGGGTGAGTTCGCGTTCGAGAATTTTCCGGGTGCCGGAGCCTTCTTCGCGGAGGATTAGGCGCTCGGAGAAGAGATCCGGGATGGGGATCTGCTTTCCGGCGAAGGGGTGGTCTGCGGCGCAGATGCCGAGATACGGTTCCTCGCGGAGCAGGAAAAAGTCATAGCGCTGCTTGTCAAAAAGCCCTTCTAGGACAACAAAATCGAGTTCGCCGTCTTCCAGTTTTGCGAGAAGATGGGCCGTGTTGTCGACAAGAAAGTGAAGCTGCTGGTCCGGTTTTGCAAGAAAGCGGCGGATTTCCGGCAGCAGAATATAATCGCCGATGGATTTTGTCGCGCCGATGCGGAGCAGAGTCTTTGATTTTTCGTGAAGACGCGCGAGAAGCATTTCTTCGTTGTAGCGTAGAGAAAAAGCATACTGCTCGAGAAGGTCGCCTTCCCGCGTCTTCTGCAGCCGCCGAGCCTGGTACGTAAAGAGGCGGACACCGTACTGCGCCTCGAGCGCCTGAATGTGCTTGCTGACGGCAGGCTGCGAGAGATGGAGCAGTTCGGCGGCGCGGCCGTAGTGCATCGTCTTGCAGAGCGTCAAAAAAGTTTCCAGTTTCTGATCCATAAAAACTCCTTTGTAAAATTCTTCATAACAAAATGGAATGAATACATTCTTAGTTATGCGTTTATTTTATCATGGAAGCATATTAAAATAAACGGGCAAAGAGAGAAAAAGGAAAAAGAAAGCTGGAGGAAACGTATTGTGAAAAACGTAAAAAAAATGATTCCCGGAGCGGCGATTGCACTGGTGATTGCCGCTGCGGCGAAATTCCTGGAAAGCCTGGAGGAGAGCGCCGGATTGCACTTTATCGGGGCGTCGGTCATCGCCATGTTTATCGGTATGATTGTGAATGCCTTTTACAAGCCGAACAGCGTGACGGCGCCGGGAATTAAATTTACATCGAAGAAGATCCTGAAATTTGCGATTATTCTGCTCGGGGCGAGCCTGAATATCCGCACGGTGCTGATGGTCGGAAGATTTTCCCTGACGGTTATGGTATTTACCCTGGCAACGTGCTTTGGCCTCGGAGCACTGATCGGAAAAGCACTTGGACTGAACTGGAAGACGAGCAGCCTCATCAACGCCGGCACGGGTATCTGCGGCGGTTCCGCGATCGCGGCAATCGCGCCGGTCATCGAGGCGACCGATATGGACATTGCCTATGGGCTCTCCGCAACGTTTTTATTTGATACGGTCATGATTGTCGTATTCCCGATCCTCGGCCACTGGATGGGCCTTTCAGATGCCGCGTTTGGCCTCTGGGCCGGAACTGCGGTCAACGATACCTCAAGCGTCGTTGCCACCGGTTACGCATTCAGCGAGGCTGCCGGTGATTTCGCAACCATGGTAAAACTGACACGGACCCTCTCCATCATTCCGGCTGTTCTGGCATTCGCTGCCATCAATGTACATCTGAAGCGAAAAGCACAGGCAGCAGAAGGCACCGCTGTAAAGGTAAGCATCAAATCCATTTTTCCATGGTTTATCTTAGGTTTTCTCGCCATGTCAGCACTGACCTCCTTGGGTCTTATCCCGGCAGGCACAGCAGCCGCATTAAAAACCATCAGCAAATTTCTGATGGTAGCCGCCCTTGCGGCCATCGGCCTGAACACCGATTTCAAATCCCTCTGCCGCTCCGGCGCAAAGCCGATGCTGCACGGATTCATCATTTCGCTGCTGGTAGTCCTGGTAGCGATTGCAGTCGAATTTGCGATCGGCATTGCGCCGCATGGGGTACTGTAAAGAAACATAGGATTAAAAATCCAGACATCCGTATAGGATGCCTGGATTTTTTGAATCAAAACGGGTTTGTCGTTTCCTTCAAAAACGTTTTCAGAACCTGCAGCACCCCGTTCTCCCAGTACGGCGGGCAGGTGTGTTTTGCCGAGGCGATGACTTCCGCTCGGGCGTTGGAGACGGCGTAGCTTTCGCCGGCGTTCTGAAGCATCTCGATGTCGTTCAGGTTGTCACCGAAGCAGCAGACTTCGTCTGGGGTAAGGCCAAAGTAGTTCATCAGAAATGAGAGACCGGTCCATTTGCTGACGCCGCGGGCGTTGCAGTCCAACCATTCCTTACCGGCGACAGCGAGTTTTGCCTGATGCTTCCACGCCGGGATGAAATTTGGGGAGCAAAGCTCTTCACAGGAGGTTGGATGGTAGATCGTGAATTTGATAATGTCCTCGTTTTCTACCTTCGACAGATCCGGTACTTCGCGGACATCGAAGCCGTAGGAGTCGCGGAGCCAGTGAAACATGCGGCTTCCGGCATCTTCGGCGAGGCAGCAGTCCGGGGTGGCGGCAAAGCAGTTGCAGGACGGAAGTTCGTCGTGTACCATGCGGCACATGGATTTCCAGAGTGCCGTTTCCATCGGATATGTTTTCAAAATCTTTTCCGGTGTGCGCACGACAGTTCCGCCATCGGAGATGTAGAGCAGGCGATTCTTGATCGGAGCGAAAAGCTTCTGTTCACTGGAAAACTGGCGGCCGGAACAGACAACAAAATGGATGCCCTGGTCGACAAGCCTGGAAACAACAGTCATATATTCCGGGTCGATTAGAAGTGTGCCGTCTTTGACAAGCGTTCCATCGACATCGGTTGCGATCAACTTTATCATAATAGAAAATCTCCTTATCTTGTCACAGAAAAAATTCAAACTATAGCAAGACCAGAAAATAACGCAAAAAAGGCAGTGCTGCAGGGCGCGAATTACAAGGAACGGATTTGAAGGCGTACCGGGGTACGACGAAAATCCGTGACGCAGTAATTCACGTTCTGCAATGCTGAATTTTTTGCATTATTTTCTGGAATTGCTATAATTGTTTGAGAGCATACATAGCAACGCAATAAGACCTGCGCCGTTTGAAAGCGCAGGTCTTATTGAATTTCTTACTTATTTTCTATTTCTTATTTCACCATATCCTCTTTGATAATTCCATGCTC
>ENA-OQIJ01000403-OQIJ01000403.1-human-gut-metagenome-genome-assembly--contig:-NODE-403-length-10394-cov-2.022207_pt1 | contig 10394 bp, 6 predicted proteins | sample MGYA00242582_ERZ504747 | MGnify/ENA primary metagenome ERZ504747 (study PRJEB26092, sample SAMD00036435) | human gut metagenome | host: Homo sapiens | study: EMG produced TPA metagenomics assembly of...
CAGTGGGCCGGGACGTGGCGCTGGACGGTGGCCCCCCGCAGCGAGAAGAGCCGGAGGTACACGGTATGAAGGGCATCCGGGTGCAGCTCATCTGCGTGGGCAAGATGAAGGAGAAATTTTACATCGACGCGGCGGCGGAGTACGTCAAGCGCCTGTCGGCCTACTGTAAGCTCCAGGTGGTGGAGCTGCCGGAGGAGCGGCTGCCGTCCAATCCATCCCAGGCCCAGATCGACGCCGCCCTGGAGAAGGAGGCGGCGGCCATCCGCGCCAGGCTGGCGCCGGGGGCCAGCCTGATCGCCCTGTGCGTTGAGGGGTGCATGCGCTCCAGCGAGGAGCTCTCCGGCCTCCTGTCCGACTGGAGCAGCCGGGGGGAAGCAGCCTGGCCTTTCTGATCGGCGGCTCCTACGGCCTTGCCCCCTCCCTCAAGGCCCAGGCGTGGGCCAAGCTGTCCATGTCCCCCATGACCTTTCCCCACCATCTGGCCCGGGTGATGCTGCTGGAGCAGCTCTACCGCAGCTTCAAGATCGACGAAGGCTCCAGCTACCACAAGTAGGCGTGACAATCTCCCGAATTCGTCAAAAGACAGGCTGGATATTGGTGAATTTTTGTGCTATAATCACAGTGCAGTACATCGTTTACGCCAGAATTTCAGATATTGGAGGTTAGTCCCATGTCCTATCGTGATGTTTATGAAAAGTGGCTCAGCAGCTCTGCGCTCAGTGAGGCGGAAAAGGAGGAGCTGCGCTCTATTTCCGGCGACGAGAAGGAGATTGAGAGCCGGTTCTTTGCCCCGCTGGAGTTCGGCACCGCCGGCCTGCGCGGCACCATGTGCGTCGGCCTGCACCAGATGAACATCCACGTCATCCGCCACGCCACCCAGGCCTTCGCCGAGGTCATTCTGGCCGAGGGCCCCGAGGCGGTGAAGCGCGGCGTGGCGGTGTGCTTCGACTGCCGCAACCACTCCCAGGAGTTCGCCCGTGAGACCGCCGGCGTCATGGCGGGCAACGGCATCCCCGTACGTATCTTCGAGTCCCTCCGCCCCACCCCCGAGCTGTCCTTCGCCGTCCGGGAGTATGGCTGTATCGCCGGCGTGAACGTCACTGCCAGCCACAACCCCAAGGAGTACAACGGCTACAAGGTCTACTGGCAGGACGGCGCCCAGCTCCCCCCCCACCACGCCGAGGCCATCGCCAAGAAGATGGAGGAGCTGGACTTCTTCGCCTCCATCAAGCGCATGGACTACGACGAGGCGGTGGAGAAGGGCCTGATCACCGTCATGGGGGCTGAGACCGACGAGAAGTTCCTCTCCAACGTCATGGGTCAGGTCAACGACAAGGCCGCGGTGGAGAAGGTGGCCGACACCTTCAAGATGGTTTACACCCCCTTCCACGGCACCGGCTACAAGCTCATCCCCGAGGCCCTGCGCCGCCTGGGCATGAAGCACGTCATCTGTGTCCCCGAGCAGATGGTCATCGACGGCAATTTCCCCACCGTGGTCTCCCCCAACCCGGAGAACCCGGAGGGCTTCTATCTGGCTGTGGATCTGGCCAAGAAGGAGGGGGCGGACTTTATCCTCGGCTCCGACCCCGACGCCGACCGGGTGGGCATCATGGTGCGCACCTCCGACGGGGAGTTCAAGGTGCTCACCGGCAACCAGACCGGCGTGCTGCTGCTGGACTACCTGATCGGGGCAAAGCAGCGCACCGGCAAGATGCCCGCCAACCCCGTGGCCCTCAAGACCATCGTTACCACCGAGATGGCCCGCAAGGTGGCCGAGACCAACGGCCTGAAGTGCTACGACACCTTTACCGGCTTCAAGTTCCTGGCGGAGAAGAAGGACAAGCTGGAGAACGCCGGGGAGGGCAAGGTGATCTTCGCCTACGAGGAGAGCTACGGCTACATGCTGGGCGACTATGTCCGCGACAAGGACGCCGTCACCGCCGCCCTGTCCCTCACCGAGATGGCGGCCTGGTACGCCGGACAGGGCATGACCCTGTACGACGCCCTGCTGGCCTGCTATGAGAAGTACGGCTATTACGGCGAAAAGACCCTGAACCTGGTGATGCCCGGCCTGGACGGCCTGAAGAAGATGGCCGATCTGATGGCCAACCTTCGGGAAAAGCCCCCGGTGGAGATCGCCGGCGTGGGCGTGCTCCAGCAGAAGGACTACAAGGACGGCAGCGTGGTCAACGTGGCCGACGGCGCGAAGAGCACCATGGAGCTGTCCGGCTCCAACGTGCTGCGCTATGAGATGGCCGACGGCACCAGCCTCATCGTCCGGCCCTCCGGCACCGAGCCCAAGGTCAAGGTCTACATCCTGGCCAACGACGCCTCCAGGGAGGCCTGCGACGCCAAGGTTGCCAAGTACGCAGTCTGGGCCGAGAGCCTGAAAAAGTGAGTGAATAGAGTAAACCGGTTCCCCGGCGTCCGCGCCGGGGAACCGGTTTTTTCACGTCGGGAGCAGCACGGATTTCCAGCCTCCCGGAGTAGCGGGAACCTGAACAGAGGCGGTGTCGCCCCAAAATGCATTTTACACCCTGTGCACGGGCGGCACTTGCGGCCGCCCCCTTTTTGCCCCCGCTGGGAACGCTTCGCCCCGTAGGGGCGGGGCTTGTCCCCGCCCGCGGGCGGCCACAAGGGCCGCCCCTACTTCCGGGGTTCCGTCGCTGGCGGGCTATCTTGCGGTGCTCGAAGCATGTAGGGCGGGGGCCCACACCCGCCCGCAGGCCGTTCGGCAGGACAAGGCCCCCGCGTCCGGCGGTACGCCGTGCGCGGGGGTGCTTTTATCTCCAGAGGAGGTAATCAGAATGGCAAATTATACACAGCACTATCACCTGCACCAGTGGGAGCCGGAGGACAATTTCCTGCGTACGGATTTCAACGAGGATTTCCGTGTGCTGGATAAAGCACTGGCCTTAAAGCCTGAGATTCTAAGTGGAAGCTATACAGGGGATGACGCCCGAAGCCGGGATATTTCGCTGGGGGGGTATCGCCCCCGGGCAGTCTTTGTGGTTAAGGCAGGACGGCGCAATGCAGTCCGATCGGTATACCTATGGCGGACTGGCGCTGCAAGGAGCACCGGTCACCATGCGGGACGGAAACCTGGTGGAGATCACCAGCAGCGGAATACGGGTGGCCCGCGGCGACCTGATAGAGGGCAGATTCTACGCGGACGCAAACCAATCCGGAATGAGCTACTACTATATAGCCTTCCACTAACAAAAAGAGCCGCCCCCAATCGGGGGCGGCTCTTTTAACTACTCGCTAACAGAAGTCAGAAAGCTTATGCATTCTTCAGCCAGCCAGTGATGGTCGTGCTGGTGCCGCTCTCCTGGAAAGTAGTCCAGGTGTAGTTGTTACCCTGAGTAGCGGTCTCGGGAGTGGCATCAGTCTTATCATCATAGAAGTTGTTACCAGAAACGCTGGTAACAGTACCATTAATGGTGAGTTTCACACCGTCGGTGCCAATGATCTTAGCGGAGCCAGTCAGATTCAGCACATCCTGACCGCCGATCGTGACATTCTTGTTTACCTTCACAGTAGCGTCAGAAGACTCGGCCTTCATACCACTGCCGTTAGCAGTCAGGGTCAAGGTGCCTTCCTCGATAGTCATAGCGTCACCAATCAGAGTGCCGTTGGGCACGACCAGGGTGCTGCCGGACACAGCCTTCACAACCAGCTTATCAGCGGTAATGCTGGTATCCTCAACCTTCAGGGTAGCCCCCTTAGCGATCTCAACAGTCAGCGCATTGCTGGCGCTAGTATCGCTCACGGTCAGGGTAGCACCAGCGGGAACCTTCACGGAAGCAGCGCCGGTGATAGCGTTAGCGTTCAGGGTAACATCAGTGTACTTGTTCAGAGCATCCTGGATGGCAGTCTGGTCCACAGCGCCAGACAGGTCGGAGGAGCTGTCAACCGCGGGGATGTTGCCGTAGGTGTCAACCACCAGCAGCTTCACCTCGTCGCCGGCGCCCATCACATAGTAGGCGTTGGCCTGGTAAACACCGGACTTATCAGTCTCGATGGCGATGGTGGGCACCACGCCCTCAACGCCGGCCTTGTCGTCGCTGTTGATGCCGATGATAACGGTATCGTCGGTGATCTCAGCGTTAACGTTGCTGCCCTTGTCGCTCAGAGAAGCGTCGGTGAAGCGGATATCGCCGTTCTTCTCGTTGTAGGCAATGATGGCAGTGCGCAGCAGGTTGTCGACCTCGGTGACAGTGTAGCTGCCGTCGCTGTTCTCCTCGTAGGTGAAGATGTCGCCCTTGGACAGGGAAACCTTCTCGTCGGTCATGATGTCCTTGTGCTCGGTGGCGCCATCCCAGAAGGTGAAGGAAGACACGGTCTCGCCGTCATCGTTCTTGGTGGTGGACACGGCGCTGGTCACATAGCCGTAGTTGCTGGTGATGGAGTTGACCTTCGCGTTCAGCTCCGCATAGGCCAGAACCACGCTGTTGTAGCCGGTGGAGTTGTCCTTGTTGGCGTAGGCATTGGAAATGCTCTTCACGGAAGCGGAGCTGTACTTGGCAAAGTCAGAGCCAGTCATGGTGGAGAACTTGCCGGCGTTATCTTTCACGAAGATCACGGCGTCGTCCGCGATGCTCTCGCCGCCAATCTTGCCCTTGCCGGAAGTATTGGCATAGGTGTTAGCAACAATCTTGTCAAAGCCGGCCTTGTCGGCATCGGAAGTCTCAGCCTTGGTCAGGACATACTCGCCCTTCTTGACCTCGTAGGTCACCAGATCGCCAACATTGGCGCGGCTGGAGGTTCCATCATACTTGACATCAGTGGTAACCACCTTGGTGGTGCCGTCGGCAAAGAGCAGCTTGGCCTGCTCGCCGTTGATATCCTTGTCGGTGTTCACGATCACAGCGTAATCCTGCAGCTCGTGGCTGGAGGTGATAACCTCGGACTTCACGATGTAGCCGTTGAGCACAGCGGCCTTCACGGTGCTGTCCAGAGCCAGATCGGTGTCGGGATCGCTGGTAACATAGTTGTACCAGGTGCCATCAATGCGGACGGAGTCGCTCTTGGTGGCCTCGATCTTGCCCTCGACCGTCTCAGCCAGGACATAAGTATCGGTGTCATCCACGGTGTTGGCGGCGTCGCTCTTGATGACATAGTCGTTCTTGGCCATGTCGTCGTAAGCGTTCACGTCCTCAAACTTAACATTGGTGTTAACATCGGTGTTGAAGGACTTCTCGCCCACGTAGGTCACCTTGGCGGCGGTGAAGGGGACGTAAACAACGGTGTCGATCTTGCCGTTGTCGTCATTGTCGTAAGCCTTCACAGCGGCGGCCTTGTTGCCGCCCACATTCAGGCCGTCGGCCAGAATGCCGGTGTAGAGAGCGGTGGTGGTCACATTGCTGTCCACCTTGTAGGTGGTGCCGTCAATCTTGACCTCGCCGTTCTTGACAGCCTCAACCTTACCGGCAGTGCTCTCCACGATCAGGGAGCTGTCGGTGGAGGCATAGACGCCGTACACATTCTCGCTGTCCTTATACAGAACCTGACCTTCTGGCCGATCAGGTTGCTGTAGTCACCCTCGACCTTGGTGTACTGGCCCTTGGTGTGATGCCGTTCATGTACAGGGTGTAAGTGCCCTTGCTGTCCTTCTCCACGTCGGTCAGCACGGCGTCGCCGTCGGTGATCAGGGACAGGTACTTGTGGCCCATGGTCTCGTCGGCGTACTTGGTCACGGTATTCTCGCCGTAAACATTCTGGGTCTTCTGCTCCAGATTGTACTTGCCGGTGGGCAGGGTGTTATTATTGGCCTCCCTCAGGGTGGCCTCGGCATCCTGTCGGCTGTTGTAGATGGAGCCATTCAGGGCCTTAGCAGCCTCGCTCAGGCCAGTCTCGTCGGTGATGTTCAGCTTCCACACGCGCTCGGTGCCGGTCACGACGGACTCGGTGCCGGTGTAGCTGTACTGGCTGGTGGTGTAGTTGCCAGCGGCGTTCAGCTCAACCATGTTGGCGTCCAGAGCATTGTAGATCATCTGGGCGGCATTGTCACGGGTCAGCAGGGTGTTGGCGTTCAGATTGGACAGGTTCTTGTAAAGACCGTTCTGGTTGGCCAGCACGTTGGTGTTGATGGCCCAGTCGTTGCCCACCAGGCCGGACTTCTCGGCGTTGTAGCCCAGCACGCCCAGCAGCATCTTGGCGGCCTCGGTGGCGCTCACGGTGCCGGTAGGATCAAACTTGTTGTTGCCGCGGCCAGCGATGATGCCGTTGGCGGCGCAGTACTCAATGTAGGACTCTGCCCAGTGGCCCTTGATGTCGGTAAAGTGGGGGTGTCCTTGACGCCCAGCACGGGATCCGACACCGCCGTTGATGGCGACGCAGAGCATCTTGGCCATCTCGGCACGGGTCACGGTGCCGGTGGGGTCAAAGTAGCTGCCGTCTTCCTTACCATTGATGATGCCCAGGGCAGTCATGGTAGAAACGGCGTCCTTGTTTACGATCTCATCCGCATCGGTGAAATCGCTCGCGTTCACCGCGCTGGCGCCGACACTCATCATGCCCACGAGCATGACGGAAGCCAGAGCCAGGCTGAGAGTCCGCTTGAGGTTTCTCATGTTTGGAATTCCTCCTTCTAAATTTTGAGCTTTCGGGGCATCCTACTCACGACTGCGCGTTTCAGTCAAGTATGACGCCCCTTGCAAGCCATGAAAAAGGAGGGATTCCCCCCACATGCAGTTCTAAATGGCACAAAAGAGCGGCAAAAAGTGGCGTTGGTAGACATCTGGTAGACACGCCGGGCATGCCAAGCGCAAAAGGAGCCCGGAACCGCAACGGTTCCGGGCTCTTTTTGGTAGACATTTGGTAGACATTTTCCTCTTACGCCGCCTGCTTGTCCTGCTCCATACGCACCAGCTTGATACAGGCGCCGATGACACCGAACAGGAACCAGTAGGTAAACATATTGCGGGGGTAATACCAGGTGTACTCCGCCACGCCAATGACCAGTATACCGCAGAAGGCGCCAATGGCGGCGGCCATCATCCGCTTCACCCGGGGGTCCAGGGCGGCACAGAAGCCTTTCACACCCGACTTCAGTTGGTAGAGCAGCAGAGACAGGTAGGCCAGCAGACCGAGTATACCCGTCTCTCCCCACATCTGGAGATAATTGTTGTGGGTATGAACCGGATAGGAGCCGTCGAAGTTGGTGGGATAGGTCTGGAAGACCTTCTTCATTACATCGGTGCCCAGGCCAACGCCCCTCGCCCAGTAGTCCTCCATCAGGTTCCTGGTAGTCTCATAGATACCGAAACGGTACTGAACCGAACTATCCTCTCCGGCGTTGAAGATGGTGAGGATGCGGTTGTAGATGGTCTCGGGCAGGAAGGGGATGGCGGCCAGACCCACCAGCAGGAAGACCGGCACCCAGCGCCAGTTCAGCAGGGCCAGGAAGACCAGCACTGCCCCGGCCAGGCCGATCCAACTGGCACGGCCGTAGGTTGCCCCGATGGCCACCAGCCCCACCCCCAGGGAGAGCAGGGAAAGGAGCTTCCCCCGCCAGTGGGAATTGAGGAAGAGCGCCAGGTTCAGGGGCAGGAGCATGGCCAACTGCTCGGCAAAGTTGTTGGGGTTGTCAAAGAAGGAGTAGACCCGGCCCGGCATGCCCTGATTGAGGTTCATATCCTGCTGGGAAGCCACGATATCCACGCCGATATAGCTCTGATAGCAGCCGTAGAGGGCGGCCACCGAGAGGCCCAGCACCGCCAGGGCCACCATGAGCTGGAGCTGCTCATACTTGCGCACCATGCTGACCACCAGCAGCACCAGCAAAAAGCCGGTCAGGTGGAAGGCGAAGAAGCGCAGGGAGAGGCGGGTGGACAGGGAGCCCGCCAAGGCGATACAGATAAAGGCCATATAGAACGTCATATAGGGCCCCAAGGTGTCCAGCTCCAGCCGGTGTTTGGGGCGCGAGGCGCTGCCCACCACAAAAAGTCCGGTGAGGGCTACCGCCCCCATCAGGCCGTAGACGTTGTTCCACATAGCGTGGGGAGTCATGAGCATGACCATCATGAACAGTCCCAGGAAGAGGAAGGAGGCCCCGCCCAGCGCCCCTATCAGGCGGCAGAACAGACTGGCGTCCCACACCCGTTTTCCCGCCCGGTAGACGGCCTTGAAAAGGGCGCAGGGGATGTTGATGATGGCGGTAAACAGGCGGCAAGCGATGCTGTGGGGCCACGCCCTGGGGATGCGGCCCTCCCGCCAGACGAAGGTACAGATGGCGCTGTTCTCCGCCTGCCGGAGAAACCATCCCTCCAGCCGGTCGCAGGCCCGCCCCAGGGCACTGTTGGCGGCCGCGTTCTTCAAGCACAGCCACAGGGACAGGAAAAAGCGGACAAAGAGGCTGTTTTCAGTAATAGACATAAAAAATAATACTCCTAGCAATCAATCGTGGAGGGCTTTTTCATACACGCCGTAAGTGGCCCTGGCCATTTTGTGGATTTCAAACTTGTCCTCGATGGTCCTGCGCGCGTTCTCCCGGCACCGGGCTGCGAAAGCCGGGTCCTCCAGAAAGCACTTCATAGCCACGGCCATGGAGTCGGGGTTATCGTACTCCACCAGCATGCCGCACCCTGCCTCGTCGTTGACGATGTCGGAGTTGCCCCCCATGTCGGTGGCGATGACAGGCAGCCCGGCGGCCATGGCCTCGATGATGAGGAAGGACAGGGCCTCGTGCTGGGAGGAGTTGACGTACAGATCCGAACCCTTATATAGGTTCTTGATGTCCTTGCGGAAGCCGATGAACTTCACGCAGTCCTCCAGCCCCAGCTCCTGTACCTGGGCTTTTGTAGGCTCCAGCAGGGGGCCGTCCCCGGCCAGCACCAGGGTGAAGGGCACGGCGCACAGCTCGGTCAGCCGCTTGACCGAGTCGATGAGGTACTTGTGCCCCTTGTCCCCGGCAAACCGGGAGGCGCACAGCATAACGAAGCGGCTGTCGTCCAGCCCCAGCTCGGCGCGGAGGGTGGACTGGCTGCGGTCTCCCGCCCAGGCGTCCAGATCCACGGCGTTGAAGATGACCTGGATGCGGTCGGCGCTCCAGCCGTTGGCGACGAGCTGCTCCTTCCCCTTGTTGCACACGGCGATCATCTGATCCTGCCGCCGGTCCATGATGCGGTTGGAGAAGCGGGTCACGAAGTCGTTGGCCAGGACAAAATGGTTGGTATAGACCACGCGGATTTTTTTATTGTACTTCTTGGCCAGCAGGGCGGTGTAGTGCTCCCGCAGATAGTGGCAGTGAACCAGGTCGATGTCCCACTCGGCGCAGAGCTTCGCCAGTTCACGGGCGGCCTTTTTGTCGAAGCGGCGGCGCATCTCCACCCGGCGGCAGGGCACGCCCATGGCCTCCAGCCGCTCCACCAGCAGCCCGCCCTCGTTGTAGGCAAAGAAGGGCTGTACCAGCCCATCGGCGGCGAGATACTTCACCAGGGTCTCCACGTACCGCTCGGTGCCCGCCTTGCCTGCAAAATTCAGCAGATAGAGTACCTTCAGCATGAAGAATACCCCCTTTATCCAAAGAGTAAGCGCGGAGCCATGCCCCGCGCCTTTCATTTTACCGGAAAACCCCCGGGAAATCAACCCGCTTTTCGCCCCCAGCCGCAGAAGATCAGACCCCCGCAGAGCAGATAAGGGATGGCGGACTCATGAAGGGCCACAAGGGCCCCGTGCACAGGCAACAGCAGCACGCCCAGAAGAAGCAGGGCCGCGCAGCCCGCCCCGCCCAGAACAGGGCACGCCGGAGTGCCAGCCGCCGGGGGCGGAGCTCCCGCCAGATAGAGACCAGGGCGCACACCGCCATTCCCAGCAGCAGATTCAGGGCGGGCCAGAGCAGCAGCCAGCCCGCCGCAGAGTAGTCATATTTATCGTACATCGCCTCAAGCGCCGGGAGCGCCCAGAGCTGGTAGGCCAGCCACAGCGCCGCCCAGACGGCCCACAGCGCCCCGGCGGTAACCGTGCGCCTCCGCCGGTTTGCCGGGGCCGCCGCTCCCTCCGCCGGCCGGGGACCATAGAGCAGCTCGTCCACGCCGACCCCCAGAAGCTCCGCCGCGGAGAGGAGTATCTCCAGCTCGGGCAGGTTCCGGTTCCGCTCCCAGTTGCTCACCGCCTGCCGGGTCACGTGGAGCCGGGCGGCCAGCTCCTCCTGGGTCAGCCCCCTCTGCCGCCGCAGACACTTCAGATTGCGGGCGATGTCGTGCATACGCCTCCCCCCTCTCCCCTCCATCGTAGCAGAGAACCTCCCGTTTGTCACGCAAGGCCCGCTTGCACGGGGAAAAACGGCGGCGGGGCGGGCCTGCCAGAACGCGGCAAAGACGGCGCGTCAGGGAGTGCCGCGCCCGTACACAGGGCGGGAAGGCGGCGGGCGACTGACCGCGTCCACTGAC
>ENA-OQIJ01000404-OQIJ01000404.1-human-gut-metagenome-genome-assembly--contig:-NODE-404-length-10389-cov-4.006139_pt1 | contig 10389 bp, 7 predicted proteins | sample MGYA00242582_ERZ504747 | MGnify/ENA primary metagenome ERZ504747 (study PRJEB26092, sample SAMD00036435) | human gut metagenome | host: Homo sapiens | study: EMG produced TPA metagenomics assembly of...
TCGTGAACACCTACGGCGTGCCCAGCCTGCTGTTCACCAGTCACGGGCGACGAAGCGCGCGGCAGCGGCCGCAGCGTGGGCCAAGTGAACCTGTTCAAGGCCGTGGAAGCCGCATCGGACCTGCTCACGCGCTTCGGCGGCCACGAGGCCGCCGTGGGCGTCACGCTGCCCACCGCCAACCTGCCCGAGTTCGAGCGGCGCCTGTGCGCCTACATGGACGCGCTTCCCGAAGGCGCGTTCCACCCGCTCGTGAACATCGACGCGTGCGTGAGCCTCGACGAGCTCACGCTGGACAACGTGGCGCAGCTCGACAAGCTGGCGCCGTTCGGCCAGGAGCATCCCGTGCCCGTGTACCTCGCGCGCGACGTGATGCTGGCGAACTGCCGCGCCGTGGGTGCCGAGAAGAACCACTTCTCGTGCACGCTCTCGGACGGGCGCGCCACCGTGTCGGGCATCATGTTCCACTGCTCCGACATCGAGTCGCTCATGCGCACCGACAGCGTGGTGAACGCCGCGTTCGAGGTGCAAATCGACGAATGGCGCGGCCGCAAGTCGGTGAAGGCCATGCTGCAATCGCTGGCCCCTGCGCGCACCTGCGGCGCGTTGGAGGCGTGCCTCAATCCCGAGAATCTCAGCTTTTTCGCCGACCTGTACGCTACGAGCGACGCCGAGCTGTGCGCGAACGCGCCGCACCGCCCCGAGGACGTCGAGGCGTACGAAGCGGCTCGCGCGGCCAATCGTGCCTGTTGGGAGCGTAAGGCCGTGGACGATCCCGAAGGGCTCGAGCGCGCAATCGTGCACGCCATCATCGGCGATCGTCCGCTGCACGACGCGCAGCGCGACATCCTCGACCACCTGCGCGCCGGCCGCTCGGTGCTGGGCGTCATGGCCACGGGCCGCGGCAAGTCGCTCACGTTCCAGGTGCACGCCGCCGAGCGCGCGCTTGCCCACCACGAGGCCAGCCTGTTCGTGTACCCGCTGCGCGCGCTCATCGCCGACCAGGCCTTCCACCTGCGCGAGGCGCTCGACGCGTTCGGCATCGGCGTCATCACGCTCACGGGCGAAAGCACGCCCGACGAGCGTCGGCAGGGCTTCGCCGGCCTGGCCGACGGCACCTACGACATCGCGCTCACCACGCCGGAGTTCCTCGCGTGGCACGCCGACGAGTTCGCCGGCACGGGCCGCGTGAAGTTCGTCGTGGTGGATGAGGCGCACCACGTGGGGCTGGCGAAAGCCGGGCAGCGCGTGGCCTACGCCACCATCGGCGCGGCCATTGCGAAGCTGAGCGGGCCCGACGGCGGCGCGGCACCCACCGTGCTCGCCCTCACGGCCACGGCCGACGACGACGTGGCCGCCGCCATCAGGCGCGAGCTGCCGGTGGACGCGTGCGTGTTCGACTCGTCCGAGCGCTCCAACCTCGAGGTGGACGACCAGCGCAACCTCAAGAACCGCGACGACTACCTGGCGAACCTCATCGCGTCGGGCGACAAGACGGTTATCTTCGTCAACTCGCGCGAGCAGTCCATCTCCGTCGCGCGCGCCCTGCGCAAGCGCGTTCCGCAGCTGGCGCCGCTCATTGGCTTCTACAACGCGGGCCTCGCGCGCGCCGAGCGCAAGCGTATCGAAGAGCTGTTCCGCACCGACGCGCTGTCGGTGCTCGTGGCCACGTCGGCCTTCGGCAGGGCTGGACATCCCCAACATCCGTCACGTGGTGCTGTACCATCTGCCGTTCAACGAGATCGAATTCAACCAGATGAGCGGCCGCGCGGGGCGCGACGGGCAGCCTGCGGGCATCCATCTGCTGTTCAACCGCGGCGACTGCTCGCTGAACGAGCGCATCCTGCGCGACATGACGCCCGACCACGATTGCCTGGCGCAGGTGTACCGCCGCCTGCGCAGCCTGCAGCGCGACAGCGCCGACGAGTTCTTCTCCATGGGCAATGCCGATCTGGCTGCGGCGGCCACCACCGACGCCTTCCCCGTGAGCCCGGCTTCGGCGGCGTGCGGCGTGGCCGTGTTCCGCGAGCTGGGGCTCATCGAGACGCATACGGCCTTCGGCGCCGACGGCATGGCGCGCTCCATTCACGTCGTGGACACGCAGAGCAAGGTGGAGCTGACGGACAGCGTACGCTACCGTGAGGGTTTGGGGGAGCGCGAGATATTCCACGCATTCCGGGACTGGGCGATGAAGAGCGATTCTGCTACCCTCCATGTACGCGTGTCGCGCCCCATTTTGCCGGGCGACGCGGCAAGCGACGCGTGCTAACGCGCAGGTTGGAAGGGAGGAGCGAGCATGAGCAAGAACAACCACGAAGAGCTGCTGGGCGGCGCGCCTGAGGCGACGTCGAACAAGCAGACCGTGGAGGACAATCTGCTTGGTCGGCCGTACGCGGCCGAGAAGTCGTTCGCGCCTGAGGCCAAGAAGGACGCGCTCAGCCCCCACACGCCCGAGGAGCGTTTTGCCGAATTGCAGCGTCTGACCTCGGTCTACCTCTCCGAAGACGACGAGGCCATGCTGGCGAAGGCGTTCAGCTTCGCGAGCGAGGCGCACGAGGGGCAATGCCGCAAGAGCGGCGAGCCGTTCGTGGCGCATCCGGTGGAGGTGGCCATCATCCTGGCCGACTTGCGCATGGACGTGGAAACGCTATGCGCCGCGCTCTTGCACGACACCGTGGAGGATACGAGCGTGACGCGCGACCAGGTTGAACAGGAGTTCAACGCGCAGGTGGCGCAGCTGGTGGAGGGCGTGACGAAGATCACGCGCATCGAGGTGGAAAGCCTCACCGACGAGCAGGCTGCCACCATCCGCAAGATGTTCGTGGCCATGAGCAAGGATATCCGCGTCATCGTCATCAAGCTGGCCGACCGCCTGCACAACATGCGCACCCTCGGCGCCCTGCGCGAGGATCGCCGCATCTTCAAGGCGCGCGAGACGCTGGAAATCTATGCGCCCATCGCGCACCGCCTGGGCATCAACAACATCAAGTGGGAGCTTGAGGACCTGTCGTTCTACTACCTGGAACCCAACAAGTTCAAGCAGGTCTCGCGCATGGTGACCGAAAGTCGCTCCGAGCGCGAGGGCTACCTCGACCAGATCATCTCCATCCTGCACGACGAGATGGGCAAGGTGAGCATCCAGGCGCAGATCATGGGCCGCCCGAAGCACCTCTACTCCATCTATCAGAAGATGACGAAGAAGGGCAAGGGCTTCTCCGAAATCTACGACCTCATCGCGGTGCGCGTCATCGTGAAGTCGGTGAAGGATTGCTACTCGGCTCTCGGCGCGGTGCACACGCTGTGGCACCCGATGCCCGGCCGCTTCAAAGACTACATCGCCATGCCGAAGTTCAACATGTACCAGAGCCTGCACACCACGGTCATCGGACCGGCCGGCCGCCCGCTCGAGGTGCAGATTCGCACCGAGGACATGCACCGTCAAAGCGAGTACGGCGTGGCGGCGCACTGGCGCTACAAGGAGAAGGGCGGCAAGAGCGGCGACGAGCTCGATCAGCAGTTGGCGTGGCTGCGCCAGATGGTGGACTGGCAAGACGAGTCGCAGGACTCGCGCGAGTTCCTCAAGGATCTGAAGGTTGACCTCGCACCCACCGAAGTGTTCGTGTTCACGCCGAAGGGCGAGGTCATGAGCTTGCGCGCCGGGTCGACGCCCGTCGACTTCGCCTATGCCATCCACACCGAGGTGGGCAACCACTGCGTGGGCGCGAAGGTGAACGGCGCCATCGTGCCGCTTACGTACGAGCTGCAACTGGGCGACCGCGTGGACATCCTCACGCAGAAGAGCGCAAGCCCCTCGCGCGACTGGCTGGGCCTCGTGAAAACGCCGAGCGCGCGCAGCAAGATTCGCTCGTACTTCAGCAAGGTGAGCCGCAGCGACGATTTGCAGAACGGCCGCGACAAGCTGACGCGCGAGATGCGCAAGCACGGCCTGGGCATTTCCAGCGCCCAGTCGATGCGCGCGCTGAAATCGGTGGCCGACCACATGGGCTACAACGACGCCGACGACATGCTCGTGCACATCGGCACGGGCAAGGAAAGCGCGCAGCATGTGGCGAACCGCTTGCTCAAGATTCTCGTGGACAAGGGCCGCGAAGCGGAAACCGCCATGGACTACGTGGCCGGCGACATGTCCACAGGCAAGCTGCCCCCCATGCTGACCAGCGTGAAGGCGCCGAAGAAGCACGAGGCGCACACGTCGAACGGCGTGGTGGTGAAGGGCGTCGACGACGTGCTGGTGCGCCTGTCGCGCTGCTGCAACCCCGTGCCGGGCGACGACATTCTCGGGTTCGTCACGCGCGGCCGCGGCGTGTCAGTGCACCGCGCCGACTGCCCGAACGCGCAGGACCTCAAGCAAACCCCCGAGCGCATCATCGATGTGGCCTGGGAGAACGATTTGCCGAAGAACACGTCGTTCAAGGTGGAGGTGTTCCTCGACGCGCTCGACCGCATGAACCTGCTGCGCGACGTGGCTGTCATCCTGTCGGAGCAGGGCGCGAATGTGCTGTCGAGTTCCACCACCTCGCACCGCGACGGCATGGTGGAGATGCGGTTCCTGTTCCAGGTATCCGACATCAATCATATCGATATCGTGCTGAGCAAACTGCGCGGCATTGAAGGAGTGTTCGACGCGCGCCGCATGGTGCCGAAGGCCGGCGGTGGAAAGAAAAAGACTAGGAGCGACGCATGACCAACAAGGTGAAGGGCACGTGCGTGCCCGTCGAGTACCTCGTGCTCGGCATGATTGAGAACAACGTGTACATCATCTCCGACGGCGCGGCCACCATCGTGGTGGACCCGTCGTGCAAGGCCGACGAGATTCTCAAGGCCGTGGGCAACCGCACGGTGGATGCCATCATCCTGACGCATCGCCATTCCGACCACGTAGGCGCCGCGAAGGAGCTGCGCGACAAGACCGGCGCCATGGTGATTGCCTCGGCCATCGACGCGCCCATCATCACGGGCGAGAAGAAGCTGCCGCGCGACGACATGCGCTTCACGCCGTGCCCGGTCGACCATGTGGTGAACGACGGCGACATCCTGAAGATCGGGAACATGCCGTGGAAGGTCATCCTCACGCCGGGGCACACCGAGGGCGGCATCTGCCTGTTCCTCGACCCCCGCTTCGGCACGAACCCCGAGGGCGCGCCGGTGCTCATCTCGGGCGACACGCTGTTCTGCGGCTCCATCGGCCGCGTGGACTTCCAGGGCGGCGACATGAACGCCATGCGCAAGTCTCTCAAGCGACTCGCCGTGCTGCCCGACGAAACCGTCGTGCTGCCCGGTCACAACAGCACCACCAAGATAGGCAACGAACGCAAGCGCGTATTCGCCTACTACGCATAAGCCAGAAGACCAAGGGCGCGCCACCCCATTCCCAAGGCGCGCCCTCTTCCCCTTTTCCCATGGCGCGCCCGACGTCTTACGGGTTCGTCGCGCCCCCCGCGCGCCGACGCCCCAACCCGCAGGTCACCCCATCGGCGCGCAGCGCCGCACCCAGCAAGCCCGCACTCAGGCGCCCGAGGTGGCTCGTCTCACACCCAGGGCAATCGCCAGGCATGCCAGCGCGAAAGCGCCAAAGGCGGCTAGGCCGGGGACGTTCGTTCCGAACATCAACATCGAAGCGCTCAGCACGAGCGGCGGGAAGAAGCCGCCGAGCCCGCCCATCATGGCCACGATGCCGTTCGCAAGGCCCGCTTGCTTCGTGAAGTACGTGGGCGCCAGCTTGAACACCACGCCGTTGCCGATGCCGCACGCGAGGCTCACAAGGTAGATGCCGGCCAGGTACACCGGCAGGTCGGGCGCCACGGCCAGCACCACGGCGCCGACGGCGATGCCGGCGAACACGCCCGCCAGCAGCTTGTAGCAGTCGAAGCGGTCGCCCAGCCAGCCGCCCACCACGCGGATGGCCGCAGCCGCCACGATGAACACCGAGGTGGCGATGCCCGCCGACACGCCGTCCATCCCGTAGTGCGACGTGAGGAAGTTCGGCAGGTACACGGTGAGCGCCACGAAGGCGCCGAACGTCACGAAGTAGAACAGCGACAGGAACCACAGCCGCGCATCGCCCCCGATGGCGCGCATCTGCTCACGGATGGGCGTTTTCACCCGCGGCTCGTTGCGATCGCCCAGCACGAAGTTCAGCACGATGAACACGGCCAGCAGCACGAGGTACAGCTTCACGGCCGTTCTCCAGCCGAACGCCACCGCCGCCACGGGCGCGAGCCAGGTGGTAAGCGCCGTGCCCATGTTGCCGAACCCGTACACCCCGTTCACGAAGCCGTGCCGTTCCTTCGGGTAGTACTTCGGCAGCGACGTCACGCCCACGGAGAACACCGCGCCGGCGATGCCGAGGAACACGCCGCCGATGAGCAGCCCCTGGTACGTGGTGGTCTCGCTCAGGAACCACACGGGCAGCACGAGCACGGCGAAGCTTGCCAGGAACACGGAACGCGCGCCGAACAGGTTCGCGCAGTAGCCGAAGGGTACGCGCAGCACGGAGCCCAGCACGACCGGAATAGCGGTGACGAGGGCAATCTGATCGGGAGGAATGAAGATATCCTGCTTGATGTAGGGCAGCAGCGACGACAGGATGACCCACACCATGAACCCTGCGATCAAATCCGCGGTCTGCAACGGCAGCTGTACTCGACGTATCGTCATGATTTCCTCCCCCTGGAAACCCTCTCGTAATACGTTAACTGTAACACGCATCATTACGCTCAGGGTAAAATCGCCCGTTTTCAAGGGGTTTACCCTGAGAGAGCCTCCTCCTGCTTCGTTGAGGACTTTACGGGGATTTTGCTGAATCGGTCGTAATCCGACGTAAAAAGAGGGGCGAACCCCTTTCGGATTGTTAGTTTTGCGTTAAACTGAGGAACGCTGGGCCTTTTTGCTGTTTTGTCGAGAGGGAATTCGTGACCATAGAGTGGGCTTCGTTCATTGCCGAGCTCGCGTCCAACCCGATCTTGGTGGTTGTGACCCTGTTGAACATCGGCGTCATTGTCGTGAATGGGGCGACGGACGCGCCTAACGCGATTGCCACCGTCGTATCGACGCGTGCCATGAAGCCGAAATACGCCATCGTCATGCGGCTATCTGCAACTTCCTGGGCTTGCTCGTTCTGTCCCTGTTCACCGCGCCGTCGCGCACACCATCTTCAACATGTGGACTTCGGAGGCAATTCCCAGCAGGCGCTCATCGCGCTCATGGCCGCTATGGTGGCCATCATCGTGTGGGGCACCGTGGCCTGGTACTTCGGCATTCCCACCAGCCAGAGCCACTCGCTCATCGCCGGCTTGACGGGCGCGGCCATCGCGCTGCAGGGCAGCTTCGACGCCATCAACGGCGCGGAGTGGATCAAGGTGGTGTACGGCATTCTGCTTTCGACGCTGCTCGGGTTCTTCCTGGGCTGGCTCAACTCCAAATTCCTCGGGCGGTTCTGTCGCAACATGGACCGCAAGCGCACGTCGCGTTTCTTCCGTTGGGCGCAAATCGTGTCGGGCGCGGGCGTCGCGTTCATGCACGGCGCGCAGGACGGCCAGAAGTTCATGAGCATCTTCATCCTGGCCATCACGCTGGCAACCGGCGTGGGGCAGGCCGATCAGATGATCCTGCCCGTGTGGCTTATGTTCTTCTGCGCGCTCAACATGGGCCTCGGCACCGCCGTGGGCGGCGAGCGCATCATCAAGAGCGTCGGGGTCGACATGGTGAAGCTCGAGCCCTTCCAGGGGTTCGCCGCCAGCTTCGCGACGTTCTTCTGCCTTATGCTTTCCACGTTCGCCGGCTTGCCGGTTTCCACCACCCACACGAACACAACCGCTATCATGGGCGTGGGTGCAGCGAAACGAAAGAGTGCGGTGAAGTGGGGAATTGCAATCGACATGGTGAAAACGTGGGTGCTCACCTTCCCGGGGTGCGGTTTGCTCGGGTTCGTGTTCGCCCGCCTGTTCCTAATGTTCTCGTAGAGGAGGACCTGTGAGCAAGAAGACGAAGTTCGATTATTTCGACGCGTTCGAGAAGCAGACGCAAGTTGCCGTCGAGGAGGCCGATCTGCTGATCGAGGCCATCGAGGGATTCACCGAGGCCGAGGATCTCAAAGCGGTCATGGAGCGCGCGCACGCTCTCGAGCACAAGGGCGATGAGATCAACCATGCCATCTTCAAGACGGTGGCAACCGACTTCATCACGCCCATCGAGCGCGAAGACATCCTCAACATGTCGCAGTACCTCGACAACATCATCGACTACATCGAAGACGTCGTGCTGTGCTTCCACATGTACCCGGTGCTCGATATGCACGAGCACGCCCGCGAGTTCGCGAAGCTCATCAAGAAGAGTTGCAAGGCGCTCGAGAAGGCGATGAACGACTTCCGCAACTTCAAGAAGTCCAAGACGTTCCGCGAGCTCATCATCGACGTGAACACGTACGAAGAGCGGGGCGACCGCCTGTACATCAAGGTGAATCGCTGTCTGAGCGAGGAAAAGGGGGTCGACCCCCTGACCACGGTGATGTGGTGGCGCATCTTCGACCGCATGGAGAAGTGCTGCGACGCCTGCGAACACGTCGCCGACACCATGGGCGGGATATTGCTGAAGAACGCGTGATGTTCCTTCGGCCGGCAGGCCGAAGGAACATGCCGATGCCGCGCCGCATTCTAGCTGCGCGGCTCGAAGGGGTCGGAGGGCTCGTCTTCTCCGGCGCCGGTGATGCGGCGGAATTCCTCGCGGTTCACGACGATGCGGTCGCTCGGGTCCACCACGTCGATGCCGGGGACATCCACCGAGGTCGTGGCGTTGGCGGGGGCATTGCCTTCCAGGTTCCTCTTCGGCACGTGCTCGCCGTTGAGGCGCGCCCAGAATATGCGCAGCTTCTCGTAGCCGTGACGCTCTTTGTCGCGCTCCACCTTGCCCTTGGGCGGGCGCACGCGGCGGGCCACCGACTTCACCGGGCGCGACACCACGCGCGTGACCACGTCGGAGTAGTCGCGGGGCGGGCTTGTGCGCCATCCGAAGAACAGCGACGCGTAGCGCAGCCCCAGCACGAGCACGACGCAGGTGAGGGCCGCGTAGTTGTCCAGGATGTGGTTCTGGCTCATCAGCGCGTAGGCGATGCAGCCGATGAGCGCCGCGCTGCCGTACAGCGCGCCGGCTTGGAACGCTTCGGGCTCGCGGTTCATCATGATGTCGCGCAGGATGCCGCCGCCCACAGCGGTGATGGTGCCCAGGATGATGGACGGGATGATGTCGAGTCCCGCCGACAGGCTCTTGCTCACGCTGATGACGGCCCACAGGGCAACCGAGAGGTTGTCCAGCAAATCGACGATGGGGTCGAGGTAGGTGGCCAGCTTGCCGAAGTAGAACACCACCACGCCCGCGATGGCGCAGGCGATGATGAGCGTGGGCTTCTGAAACGCGTAAATGCCGTAATTCTGCAACAGGATGTCGCGCAGGATGCCGCCGGCCAGTCCGGTGATGATGGCGATGCACACCACGCCGAATATGTCGAAGCGCCCGCGCACGGCGCTCATGGCGCCGGACAGGCCGCCGGTCAACGCAGCGGCCATTTCCAGCCAGAAGGGGATGGTGAGGGCAACGTCCAGCATGGGGCGCTAAGCTTCGTCGGCGACGCGGGCGCCGTCCTCCACCGACACGACGAGGGCCACCACGGGCTCACCCGAGAAGTCCAGCTCGTGCGTGATCTCTCGAGCGGCCGCGAGGTCGAAGGTGTCCTCGTCGAACGCGAACAGGTTGTCCTGCGCCTTCTCAAGCGCCTCGTCGAACAGGTCCCAGAAGCCCGCCGTGCGCACCTCGCCCGTGAACGGGTTCTCCCACGCCTCGTGAGCGCGGTTGTCGAACTGGCTCGTCGTGAGCGCGACGGGGCGGTGGCTCATGGAGCGGTAGAACGAGTAGGGGCGCAGCAGTTCTTCGACGCGGCCGATGATGGCGCGCTTGCGGCCCGAGGGGGAGTAGAACAGGCGCTGCGCGATGCGGAAGTCTTTGACGGCCGTCTCGAACATGGTGGCGGGGATGATCTCGCCGTACACGGTGAGGGCCACGTAGGCGTACATCTTGGAGATGATGCGCAGCACGAAGTCACTCGCGTTGAGGATTTCGGCGGACGGGTTGAACGTGGCCACCGTTTCGGCACGCTTCTCGAACAGCACGAGCTCGTCGAGCTCGCTCTCGATGACGCCGTGCACCTCGCTGCCGTCGGCGCGCGACAGGCCGGGTTCGCCGGCGTCGCACACCTGGTATTCGTGGAAGAACACGAACGGGTGCATGGTGGAGTCCAGCGTGTAATGGCACAGGAATCCCAGGGCGTAGGCACGGCCCACTTCCTGCTCGGCGCTGCCCAGGATGCTCAGGGAGTTCTTG
>ENA-OQIJ01000405-OQIJ01000405.1-human-gut-metagenome-genome-assembly--contig:-NODE-405-length-10358-cov-2.315121_pt1 | contig 10358 bp, 8 predicted proteins | sample MGYA00242582_ERZ504747 | MGnify/ENA primary metagenome ERZ504747 (study PRJEB26092, sample SAMD00036435) | human gut metagenome | host: Homo sapiens | study: EMG produced TPA metagenomics assembly of...
CGCGCGGCAAGGCGTTCTACGCCGACGTCATGCGCACGCGCTTCGTGGCCATCGTGGGGCAGTCGCCCGACTTCCGCACGTGCCGGCTGCGCGGCGCGGTGAGCACCCCGAGACGAGGCGGAGCAGCATCGGCTCGTCGACCGCATCTTCGAGCTCAACCCGTCCATGCAGGAGCTCTACCCCGGCGACTCGCGCTACGTGCTGGAGGCGTTCACCTGCAGGACGCGCAGGGCGAGTACTTCGACCTGAGCGGCACGCCCATCGTGCGCGTGCCCTTCGCGCTGGGCAGCGCGCGCGAAGCCGTCGCGGGATTCGTCATCACCGACCGGTGCGTCGGGTGCGGGACGTGCGCGGAGGCGTGCCCCGAGCAGTGCATCGCGGCGGGGTCGCCCTACGAGATCGCCCAGGTGCACTGCCTGCGCTGCGGCCGGTGCGCCGAGGTGTGCCCGCACGATGCGATCGAGCGGCGCTCGTGACGTGCGCTCCGGAACAGGTTGACCAGGTGGAACGCCTGGCGGAAGCCCTCGACGCGGCCGACGCCGTGCTCGTGGGCGCAGGCGCGGGGCTGTCGACGTCGGCGGGGCTGACCTACGGCGGCGAGCGCTTCATGCGGTACTTCGCCGACTTCCACGCGGCCTACGGCATCCACGACATGTATGCGGGCGGCTTCTATCCCTTCGCCACGCCTGAGGAGTACTGGGCATGGTGGAGCCGCCACATCATGGTGAACCGCTACGACGCGCCGGTGGGCGAGCCCTACCGCGATTTGCTGAACCTGCTGGAAGGGCGCGACTTCTTCGTGCTCACCACGAACGTCGACCATCAGTTCCAGCGGGCGGGCATCGATCGGGCGCGGCTGTGCTACCTGCAGGGCGACTACGGGCTGTGGCAGTGCTCGAAGCCCTGCCATCAGGGCACCTACGACAACGAGGCCGCTGTGCGGCGCATGGCGGCCGAGCAGCGGAACATGCGCATTCTCTCGGAGCTGCTGCCGCGCTGTCCCGTGTGCGGCGCGCCGATGGCCATGAACCTGCGCATCGACGGGACGTTCGTCGAGGACGAAGGCTGGCATGCGGCCCGCGCACGCTACGAGGCGTTCGCGGAGGCGCACGCGGGCGACCGCCTCCTTCTGCTCGAGCTGGGCTGGGCGGCAACACGCCGGGCATCGGTCAAGTACCCGTTTCTGGCGGATGGCCGCCCGCAACCCGGCGAGCCTTCTACGCGTGCGTCAACCGCGGCGAGGCGTACGCGCCGCGCGAGCTGGGCGCCCGCGCGCTCGCCCTCGACGCCGACATCGGCGCCGTGCTGCGCGACCTGTGCATGCTGCGCGGGCCGCAGGCTGCGGGTCGTTAGGCGAACAGGGCCGCCGCCAACGCCATGCGCTCGGCTATGGGCACGCCGAAGGGGCAGCGCGGCTCGCAGGCGGCGCATGCCGTGCAGTCGTCGGCGGTCGCGTCGAGCGCGCGGTAATGCTCGCGCACCGAGGCGGGCACTTCGTCGGCCATGACGGCCAGGTCGTAGAACTTGTTGACGGTGGCGATGTCGATGCCGGCCGTGCACGGGGCGCAGTGGCCGCAGTACGTGCACTGCCCGAAGTAGGCGTGCTTCGGCGCGTCGGCGAGCACGCTCGCGTAGTCTTTCTGCTCGTCGGAGGCGCTCTCGTAGGCCACCGCGTCGTCGACGTGCGTCGGCTCGTCGAAGCCGGCCATGATGCTGGCCGCGGCCGGGCGGGTGAGCGCGTAGTGGATGCACTGCACGGGCGTCATCGCCACGCCGAAGGGCGAAGCCTCGGCGTTGAACAGGCGGCCGCCGGCGTAGCCCTTCATGACGGTGATGCCGACGTCCTCGCGCTCGCAGAGCGCATACAGCTCGGCGCGCGCGGGATCCATGCCCTCGAGGGCATCGTCGTAGTCGAACGCGAAGGCGGTCTCGAGGCTCGTCGATGCCGGCAGCAGGTCGAAGGCGGGGTTCACGCTGAACATGATCATCTCGATCTCGCCGGAGAGGGCGGCGCGCTTGCCCACTTCGGGGCTGTGGGTGGACAGTCCGATGTGCTCGATGGTGCCCGCGGCTTTGAGCGCGCGCACGTAGTCGATGAACAGGCCGGCCATGATGCCCTCGTACTCGTCGACGTCGTCCACGTAGTGGATCATGCCGAGCTCCACGTGGTCGGTGCCGAGGCGCGCGAGCAGGTCTTCGAAGGCGGGGCGTACGAGGCTCATGTCGCGCGTGCGCACGTACTGCCCGTCCTGCCAGGTGGAGCCGATGTGCCCCTGGATGATCCAGCTATCGCGCGTGTCGGCGAGGGCGGCGCCCAGGTTGCTGCGCACGTCGGGGCCGGCCATCCAGCAATCGAGGATGTTGATGCCCTCTCCTCGCAGCGCGCGGTCACGGCGCGCACCTCGGCGCCGACTTCTTCTCCATCCACTCGGCGCCGAAGCCGATCTCGCTCACCATGAGCCCGGTCTTTCCCAGTCGGCGGTATTCCATGAGGTTCTCCTTCTCGCCTAGACCTTGCCGCAGCTGGGGCACAGGTCGCAGATGAAGCATGTCTCGCACTTCGGATGGCGGGCGATGCACGTCTCGCGCCCGAACAGCACCCATTGGTGGTTGATGGGGGCCCCACCAGGAGCGCGGGTACAGCTTGAGCAGCACGTCCTCGGTTTTGGCCGGGGTGTCGGCCGAGGGGCCGGCGAACTTGAGCCGATGTGCGATGCGGAACACGTGCGTGTCCACCGCGATGCCCTCCACGATGCCGAACGCCTCGTTGAGCACGACGTTCGCGGTTTTGCGGCCCACGCCCGGCAGCTTCTGCAGCTCGTCGATGTCGCGCGGGATCTCGCCGCCGTAGTCGGCCACCACCATCTGCGCGCACCTGATGACGTTCGCGGCCTTCGTGTGGTAGAACCCGATGGTGCGGATGATGTCCTCGACGTCGCGCACGTCGGCGGAGGCGAGGTCGGCCGGGGTGGGGTAGCGCTCCCACAGGGCCGGCGTCACCTTGTTCACGCCCTTGTCGGTGGTCTGCGCGCTCAGCAGCACGGCGATGGTGAGGCGAAACGGGTTGCCGCCGTACACGAGCGCGCACTCGGCGGCGGGGTAGTGCTCGTTCATGCGCTCGGCTACCGCCAGCGCGCGTTCGCGCTTGTCTTTCATGGTTTCGCGCGGCATCAGGCTCTCCTTCGGACGCGTGTGCGGGGGATTTCCTCCCAGTATAGTGAACTTGCCCACGGCGTGAAAGCGGTTTCGGCTGAAGGTCGTTCTGCGTTGAATTGAAGGTACCTTAACAAATTTCTCGAAACGGTGTTGACAAACTATTCAGGCACCTTCATAGTGTGCAAAGTAAGGTACCTGAGTAACTAGAACACGTACTCAATGAGGAGGCACGTATGGAAGAAAAGAATGCAGCCATCGTCGAGCGCCTCTCGCGCATCGACGCGTTGATGAAGCGCTATCAGGGTCAGCGGTTTCGCGGCGGACGTCGCGGCGGGCGCCGCGGCATGGCGAACCCGCATCGCGGGCAGGGACGGGTGCTGACGCTGCTGCGCCTGCAGCCGGAGATCACCCAGAAAGACCTGGGCTACCTGCTCGACATGCGCACCCAATCGCTCGGCGAGCTGCTGTCGAAGCTTGAGAAGGCGGGCTACATCACGAAGGAGCCGTCGGAGGCCGATCGGCGTTCCATGGTGGTGAAGCTGACGCCGGAGGGCGCGAAGGCGGCCGAGAACCTGGCCGACAGCGAGGATGAATGGTCCGTCGTGTTCGGCGACTTCACCGAAGAGGAGAGCGACCAGCTCATCGCCCTGCTCGACAAGCTCATCGCTTCGCTCGAGCGCGCTGCCGAAGCCGAGGGCGGAAGCGACGGGCGCGGCCGTCCCACGCCGCCGCCCCCGCCGGCGCATCCCGACTTCGACGGATGGCTGGAGAACTTCGGCGAGTACAGCGAGCGCATGGCCGAATACGCCGAGCGCATGGGCATGGACCCGCGCGCCGCGCACGACGCGCGCGGCCGCGGAGGGTTCGGCGGGTTCGGGGGGTTCGACGGCCGTGACGGCCGTGCGGGCCGCGACGGCTTCGGTGGATTCCCGGGTTTCGACCCGCGCGCCGCAGGGTTCGACCCGAGCTCGTTCGATCCGCATACGTTCGACCCGCGCATGGCTCCGGGCTTCGGCATGGACGCCGACGAAGGCGACGATCGTGCGCGCACCCGCGACGACGACTCCGCGCCGAAGCGCGAGGACGCCGACCGCTAGCATGTCCCCCCGCCGGAGGCGGCAGCGCGCCGCCTCCGGCCCGAGGGCTCGTGCCCTCGTATCTCTAATCCCTTAAAAACATCATTTCATAGCACCATGACCAGGGCTTCCCTTGGGAGCTCTCAGCTTCGCACGCGCTCGTGCGCCGATAGCTTGCGCCCTGCTGTGCGTGCTGCAACCAGAAAGGAGTTCGCTATGCTGGCTCTACTCAAGCGACTGCCCGTCAAGGCGTCGGCCGTCGCCATCCTGTTCATCGTGCTGCAGTCGGTGTGCGCGCTGTGCCTGCCCTACGTGACGGCGCGCATCGTCGACAACGGCATCGTTCCGGGCGACATCCCCTCTATTCTCTCGGACGGTGCGCTCATGATGGCGCTCGCCGTGGCGAGCCTCGTGGCCGCCGTGTTGGGCGCGTACTTCGTCTCGCGCGTCTCGTACGAGGTGGGCCGCGACATGCGGCGCGACGTGTACGCGTCGGTATTGTGCTTCTCGGGCAAGGAATTCGACGATTTCGGCGCGGCCACGCTCATCACGCGCAGCGCCAACGATGTGGCGCAGGTGCAGAACGTCGTGGAGATGGGGCTCAAGTTCCTCATCCTCGCGCCCATCTACCTCGTGTGCGGCATCGTGCTCACCTGGCTGCTGAACCCGGCGCTCGCGCTCGTGTTCATCGGCGCCCTGCCGTTCCTCGCGCTGGCGGCGTACGTGGTGTTCCGCTTCGCAGGCCCGCTGTACGGGCGCATGCAGGAGCTGCTCGACGGGTTGAACCTGCGCTTCCGCGAAGGGCTGACCGGCGCGTGCGTCATGCGGGCGTTCTGCCGCGAGCAGTACGAGATCGAGCGGTACGGCCAGACGAACGAGGCGTATCGCGCAACCGCGGTGAAGGCCGCCACCATCATGAGCGCGTTCATCCCGCTCGTGACGCTGTTCATGGGTTTGGCGACGGCCTTCATCGTGTGGATCGGCGGCGGTCAGATCATGGCAGGCGAGATGCAAATCGGCGCGGTCATGGGCGCTATCACGTACGCGGCGCAGATTCTCATGGCGTTCGCCATCCTCACGAGCATCATCGTGCTCGTGCCGCGCGCCATGGTGTCGGCGCGGCGCGTGCAGGAGGTCATCGATCATCCCGTGTCGGTGGACGATGCGGACGACGCGCATGCCGTCGTCTGTCCGCAGGGCAAGGAACTCGCGTTCGATCACGTGGGCTTCCGCTATGCCGGCGCCGACGGGCGGGTGCTCGACGACGTGAGCTTCTCGGTGCAGCCGGGGCAGACGCTGGCCGTGGTGGGCGGCACGGGGGAGGGCAAGACGACGCTGCTCAACCTCATCATGCGCTTCGCCGACCCCGAGGAGGGCGCCGTGCGCCTCGGCGGCGTGGACCTGCGGAGCTGCTCGCTCGCCTCGGTGCGCGCCGAGGTGAGCATCGCGCCGCAGCGTCCGATGCTGTTCCAGGGCACCATCCGCTCGAACCTCCTGATGGCGCGTCCCGACGCGACGGAGGAAGACCTGTGGGAGGCGCTGCATATCGCCGCCGCCGACGAGTTCGTGCGCGCGCTCCCCGAAGGGCTCGACGCCGTTGTGGACAAGGCGGGCGGCAACTTCTCGGGTGGTCAGAAACAGCGCTTGAGCATTGCCCGGGCGCTCGTGAAGCACGCGTCGGTGTACCCTGTTCGACGACGCGCTGTCGGCGCTCGACTTCGAAGACCGAGGCCGTGGTGCGCGCCCGCTTGGCGCCGCGTGTGGCCGACGCCGTGTGCGTGGTGGTGTCGCAGCGGGCGAGCGACCGTGCTCGACGGCCGACGCCATCGCCGTGGCTCGACGACGGAGCGCTTGTCGGGTTCGGCAGGCACGAGGAATTAATCGACGGATGCGACGTGTACCGGGAGATCATGCACACGCAGATACAGGAAGAGGTGGCAGCGTAATGAAGGCACCAGGAGAAGGTCAGGACGCAGTGGAGTCGTCTCCCCGAGAGCTCGTGCGCACGGTGGGGCGGTTGCTCGGATTCATGAAGACGAGCAAGCTGCTCATCGCGGTGGCGCTCGTGGCGGCCATCGTGGGCACGGTGCTGCAGGTGGCCACGCCGAAGATGCTGGGCGATGCGACGACGGTCCTGTTCAACGGCGCCACGTCGCACGCGATGGACTTCGGCGCGCTCGCCTCCATCCTGCTTGGCGTGTGCGGGCTGTACGCGGGTTCGTTCGTGGCGTCGTTTCTGCAGCAGCGCTCGATGGTGGCCGTGGCGCAGCGCACGGCGGCCACCTTGCGTCAGCGCTTGAAGGAGAAGATGGCGCGCGTGCCCATCTCGTATCTGGACGGGCGCGCTACGGGCGATCTCATGTCAGTGGCCACGAACGACGTGGACAACATCGCCGAGAACCTGCAGGAAGGCCTCGTGATGTTGGTGACGAGCGTCGTGCTGTTCGTGGGCGTGTTCGTCATGATGCTCACCATCAGCCCGCTGCTCACGCTGCTCGCCTGCATCATGGTGCCCGGCGGCCTGCTGGTGGCGAAGCTGCTCACCGGCCCGGCCAAGCGCAACAACCGGTACTACTACACCCATCTGGGTTCGCTCAACGCGCACGTGGAGGAGACGTACCAGGGCTTCGCCGTGGTGAAGGCGTTCGGCGGCGAGGAGGCGGCGCTGGCCGATTTCGACGAGCGCAACGAGAACATGTACCGCACGGGATGGCGCGCCCGCTTCTTCGGCGGCATCATGATGCCGTGCATGATGCTGCTGGAAAACGCGTCGTACGTGCTGATCGCCGTCGTGGGCGCGGTGCAGGTGGTGGGCGGCGGCATGCCCATCGGCAACCTGCAAGCGTTCTTGCAGTACTCATCGCAGTTCTCCGATCCCATCACGAAATTCTCCATGGTGTGGACGAACGTGCTGTCCGCCGTCGCGTCGGCGGAGCGCGTGTTCGCCGTGCTCGATGCCGAGGAGATGGGCGAAGCCGACGGGACGGGCGCGCTGATGCCGGCGACGTTGGCGACGTTGGCGACGGACGGGGAGCTGCCGAAGGTGGCCTTCCGCGACGTGTCGTTCGGCTACGGCGACGAGCCGCTCATGGAGCACTTCGATCTCGAGGTGAGCGAAGGGGCCACGGTGGCCATCGTCGGACACACCGGTGCGGGCAAAACCACCCTCATCAACCTGCTCGAGCGCTTCTACGACGTGGACGGCGGCGCCATCGAGCTCGACGGGACGGACATCGCCAGCTTGAGCCGCGAAGAGGTGCGCGGACGCATGGGCATGGTGCTGCAGGACCCGTGGCTGTTCACCGGCACCATCTACGACAACATCGCCTACGGCAACCCCGACGCTGCCCCCGAGCAGGTGCGCGCGGCGGCGAAGGCGGCCTACGCCGACGAGTTCGTGCGCAAGCTGCCGCACGGCTTCAACACGGTGCTGTCCGAGGACGCCGACAACATCAGCCAAGGCCAGCGCCAGCTGCTCACCATCGCCCGCGCCTTCGCGGCCGACCCCGAGATCCTCATCCTCGACGAGGCCACCTCGAGCGTCGACGGGCGCACCGAGCTCATCATCCAGCGCGCCATGGCCGAGCTCATGCGCGGCCGGACGAGCTTCGTCATCGCGCACCGCCTGTCCACCGTGGTGAACGCCGACGTCATCGTGGTCATGGACCACGGCGCCATCGTCGAGCAGGGCACCCACGCCGAGCTGCTCGCCCGCGGCGGCGCCTACGCGTCCCTCTACGAGAGCCAGTTCGAGCAGAAGCCCGCCGCGGCCGCGTAGCGCGCCTCGAGCCTTGACACGCAGCTGTTCATTCAGTAAACTATCAGTATTATATCGTTATAGTGATAGGATATGATATGCCGCACATTATCCCATCGACGGATCTGAGAAACCGCTTTCCCGAAGTGGAGGAGCTTGCCAAGAATCAGGCGAGCCTATCTACCTGACCAAGAACGGGCGCGGAAGCCTCGTGCTCATGGATATCGATGCCTTCGAGGAGTATCAGCTCGACAAGGTTTGGCATCGCTACGTCGGGGATGCGCTCGCCGAAGCCGAGCTGCACGAACGCACGGGCGCTTCGTCGTATCGGGATATGGAGCTCGCCTTCGAAGAGCTGCTCGACGAGCCGCTGGAAGACGAGGGCTCGAAACGCGAGCAGGATGCGCACCGTGAAACCGCGTAAGGTCGAGCTGCTCGACGATGCGGTGGAGGATCTGCGTGCGATCAGGGGTTACGTGTACCGCGCATCGAAATCGAAGCAGGTCGCCGACAGCTATCTGAAGAAGATCAGGCACCGCCTGCGGCCGCTCGAATACGGGGCGGCAGCATATCCTCGGTATTTCTATCAAGGGGGTAAGGATTCGGGGTTCAGGTTCTGCGTAACCGAGAACCATGTGGCATTCTTCACGTTCGACGAGGAGCGCGTGCGGGTGAAGCGGGTGCTTCACAAGCGCATGAACTTCGACGACACGCTTGTTGATTGAGCTTGCCGGCGCTTTCGTGCTGATGGCCCTTGGTGTGCGCCGTCGGTCGTGCTGGCTGTGGTTTCTCCTTCACGGGACGATTTCACGGCGGGCGCGGGGGCCGCTCGTGTAGTAGAATCGACAGCGTTTGTCCGCGCTTGCGCGGACAGCATGCAGAAACCTTGCACGAAGCCGCGAAATGCGGCTTTTCGTGCTGCGCGCATACGGAAGAGGACTTGCTATGCTCATCGACTCGCTCACGTTCACGCTGGAGAAATCGGGCTGCCTCGACGCGTTCTGGGGCAAGCTCGACGCGGGCGAAGACGGCACGCTCGGCGTGGCCTCGTCGGCCCGCCCCTTCCTCGTGGCGGCGCGCTTCGCCCACAAGCCGCAGCCGACGCTCGTCGTGGTGGCGGGCGAGGACGCGGCCGTGGCCTTCTCGCGCAGCCTCGCGGCCTACCTGGGCGACGAGCGCGTCATGCGCTTCCCCGAGCGTAGCGACTTTCCCTTCGTGCCGAAGCCGAGCGACCCGGCGCAGGTGGCCCGCCGCATGGAGGCCGTGCACGCGCTGGCGAGCGGGCGCAGCGTCGTGGTGGTGGCAAGCGCCCGCGCGCTGCTGCGCGCCCTGCCGCCCGTGGGTTCCGACGTGCACGTTCCCGTGGCGCTCGAGGCGGGGCACGAGCTGGCGGACATGCCCGGCGCGCAGGCGGCGAGCGTCACCGAGTTCGAGGATCTGGCGTACGCGCTCGAGGAGCGCGGCTATCAGAACACCGGCGAGTTGGACGGCCCCGGCACCTTCGCGGTGCGCGGCGGCATGATCGACGTGTTCCCCGGCAACCTCGTGTACCCGGTGCGCCTCGACTTCTTCGGCGACGAGCTGGAGGAGATTCGTCGCATCGTGCCCACGACGGGGCAGACCATCGCCGCGCTGCCGAGCGTGAGCATCTACCCCCGTGGTGGAGTTCTCGTGCTCGAAGCGGGGGCTGGCCCGCGCGCGTCAGAAGCTCGAACGCCCTGCCGCGACGAACCCGGTGCTGCGCGACGTGCTGGAGAAGCTGGACGGCGGTCTGCGCTTCGACGGCTCCGACATGCTGCTGCCGTACCTGTACGCCGCCACGGCGACGCTCGGCGACTACGTGCGCCCCGGCGCGCTCACCGCGCTTATCGAGCCGCGCTCGCTGTTCGACGACATGAGTCACGCTTTCGACGACGTGGTGGGCCGCGCGAAGGGATCGAGCATCCCCGTGGACGGCCTGTACGAGCAGCCGGCGAACGTGAGCTTCGGCGAAGGCCAGCGTGCCACGTACGTGTCCATCATGCGCGTGGGCGGCCAGGTGGACGACGAGCTTCCCGTGAAGCGCGTCGAAGTGGCGGGGCACCCCGACAAGCTGTTCGGCCGCCTGCGCAGCCTCGTGGACACGGACTACACCGTGGTGTTCAGCGCGCCGAACTTCCGCGCCCGCCAGGACATGAAGCTGGCCTTCGTAGACCACGGCCTGCCCATCCAAGAAGCGCTGGACGGGGGAGAACCCTACTCTACCCATGGCGCCGCGGTCGAACGAGCCGGCGCATCCCTTGGATCTACCCATGGCGCCGCGGAGGGGCTCGCCGGTGCGCACGCGCTTCTCGCGGCGCAAAGAGGGGGAGCGCAAGTCGAACGCTCGC